>Ga0307378_10003578_pt1 | contig 22742 bp, 37 predicted proteins | sample UN1MG_FD_202238 | JGI IMG/M metagenome (GOLD analysis project Ga0307378, IMG submission 202238) | Soil microbial communities from Risofladan, Vaasa, Finland - UN-1 | ecosystem: Environmental > Terrestrial > Soil > Coastal area > Acid sulfate soil | place: Finland: Risofladan, Vaasa | collected...
TGACCAGTCTTCATCATCTTCCCTTTCAGCATGTTCAACATCCGAATAATACTTTGCTGCTTCCTCATCACTACTAAAATAAAAACCACCAGATGTATTGGTTCCCACAACACCACTACCGGCATACTTAAGATCAAACTTCTTAAAACCACCTACCTTACTTCCATGATACCACACCCTGCTAGTATCAAACCCCATAGCCTTAGCCCTAGATAATCTAGATGCTTTATCCATCGGCAATTGTTGTAATTCAGATAGTTTCATTTAAACCACCTGATCCCTTTTTCGCTGGATCGAATTTAGCATAGATGGACCGAATGCTATCTGTGTTAAACATTGCAATTGTATCTTTCTCTGGAGTCGCGTCCTCAAAATCATCCACATCTTTGTAACCAGTAATATAACCAATAGAAAAATCATCACCATCTTCATCAGGATCACCATCATCGTACAGGTTCAACGTATCATAAGTTTCACCCCTAATCTTCTCCTTCTCCCATTTTAATGTCATCGGAGACCTTCTCGGCCCACTCCAAAAAATTGTTTGCCCAGTCTTCGTTAATTCTTCTCTATTGACTGACCCCCTGCCTTCCCAATGCATCCCGTCAAAGCCAGCCGCTTCCAACGCCGCTCTAAGATCAGGGCCTCTAGCGGTTTTAGCATACTTTTTCATATCTGTCCATGTAGCCAATTTCTGTAATCTTAAATATACTGGGGTTATAGTATTACCAGTATTGGGATAAGCAGAGAACTCCGTTGGTGTATGAATAAACCAATGTGCAGAGAATGGGGCATCAGGATCACCACCCGGTAATCGGTCATTATCAAACCCCTTACCTTCTATCCCACCAGTATTGGCATGATACCAAACCGTAGACGTATCAAACCCCATAGCCTTAGCCCTAGATAATCTAGATGCTTTGTCCATCGGCAATTGTTGTAATTCATGTAGTTTCATCTTTTCATTTCCCGTATGTCACTAGAAGTGGCCGTGGAAGGATCAAACGCGGCATGTATAGATCGTATATCACTGGGCTTGAATACAATCATAGAACGGTTAGATTCGTCGCCAGTTCCATCTCCTTCACCACCGCCACCACCCATGTTGATATATGTCATACCATCATACCCCTTCCTTAACAACCCCTTCCTTACATCACCAGTATTACGAAAATTATCAAATTCTTCTCCAGTAAATGGACCGTAATCATCATCAACAAGATATTCTCCCAACGTCTCCATATCCCACTGACCTAAATCACTAACAATATCAAAGGGGTTTTTTAATGATAAGAAAACAGGGTATATGTTGGATTCATCTTCTGGATCATCGTCTTTTAATCTATTATTGGCTATCTTTGAGGAACCAAAATGTATACCCAACTCACCAACATCTACATCAAAAGCAATTATATCTGAACTGCCTGTTTTAATGTTGGATGAACCATGATACCAAACCGTATCAGTATCAAACCCCATAGCCTTCGCCCTAGATAACCTAGATGCTTTGTCCATCGGCAATTGTTGTAATTCAATTAATTTCATCTATTCCTTTTCCTTGCGGGCTTTTGCAGCCTTCTTAGCTACCTTATTTTTCTTAGCCTTTTCCAACTGCTTTCGCTTTTTGTCATTCTTCTCGTTATTTTCCTTTAACTGTTTCAAGTCAAGGTTCATTGATATTGAAAACATAATCCCTCCATTGCCTCTGATATGTTTCCAGAAGCAGCCCTTGTTTCATCAAACTTAGCATATATAGATCTCACTTGATTAGGGGTGAATATTACAGCATCTTTCCTACTCACTGGAACATCCGTAAAACTATCCTCAACAACTATGCCGTCATATCCCAATCCCTTTAAATAATTAGAAAATTCTGGAGCACTACCATCAAAATCTACAAACTCAGTTTCAAGATCCTCATAACTATCAAACATTACAGGATTCTTCATCTTAAGGAATACAGGGTAAACCTGTGGCTGTGCATATTCATAATCACCTAACCTATTTGCAAAATGATCGGCAACCTCTGGACTCTCAGTAAACCATGTACCTAAATCAGCTAAATGCCCCGTATCTGATTTATCATCTGAACCATGCATACTTCCAATGGGATCACCATATTCATCCGTCTCACCGGTCCCATGTAACCAAACCGTAGATGTGTCAAACCCCATGACCTTAGCTCTCTTAAACCTAGATGCTTTGTCCATCGGCAATTGTTGTAATTCATGTAGTTTCATTTAATTACACATAAAGTAAGCGTTTCTCTAAATTATTTTTTCATCGAGGATAATTACGGGTATAAGTCGTGCCTTTTAACTTCAGCGTCTATTTCTTTCAGCCGAAGTCATTGAAGGATGGCCCTTATCTGACCAGTACTCTCTGTTCTCCCTGCCGTCGGAAATATACACATCGGCATCCTCTTCACTAGGCCCCTTAACCGTATACTTTTTAATGGCACTTTCAGGATCATTCTTAACCATGTTAAAAAAAGCATCACCATCTTCCTTACTTATACCTACTTCTTCAAGGCTAAGGCCACCATGTATCTTCTCACACATGGCATCTATGGCATTATATTCTTGGCCTAGAAATTCCATACCACCGGACTTTAATACTTCCGCAACTTCAGTATGATCACTATTCCATTCCTCCTGAAAGGCTTTAGCCTCATCTTTATCTATACCCCAACCATCGGATGACATCAATGATGTAAAAAAATCAAGATCCCATTGACCATCGGGCAATTTGGAGGTATAGTCCCATTCTGTTAATAAGTCTTTAAGTTTCATTATTATATCCCATGTGTGTGTATGTTATTATTTATACCATGCGTCTGTAATTGGTATGCACCAAAGGTTATATCTTCTATAAACTGCTTAACCTGTGGTGACATATCTTCATGGTCATCTTCCCCATTGATCCAGACCTTGCCCTTCTATCCAATCCTGAACAACGGCTTCTATATCTTCCTTATCTGGTCCAAACACAACATACTTGGAAAATGTGTCCTCACTATAACTGGCGTATTTTACAAGAGTAGCAAAAAACTTATCAAGATGAACCTTCTCTATCATAAGCTCTTCAATACCTAAACGTTGACCAAATTTTTTCTGTGCAACTCGTTCGGCTAGATCGTCGTAGTACTTCCCTGATTTAGTATTATACCACTCAGTGTCCGATATCCATCCCTTTGCTATTAATGCATCCTTCAGTCCAGTGTGAGTTTTATTCCATTCTGATGTTAACTCATGCTTTAAAGACTCTGGGTCTTCAACCTCATCCGGTATATACTCATCAAAAAAATCTGGCGTTACATCCGCGTCAGGCCAGTTGATATCTCTTTCAAGTATAATACTTCTAATGTCCTTCAATTTCATGATCGTGTTCCATGGTTGTATATGTCTTTATTTATACTATCTTCCAATTGTCGGGGGCTACTCCCTCCATCATATTAGTAGAATTCACTTTATCAGGGTCGAATGCGGCATGTATAGAACGAACTCGATGTGAAGATTCTGGACCTAGAGCAAGTTGGTCTCCAATGTAATTTATATTTCCTTCGGGATCATCAGGACCATAGTGACCCTTGTCATATATTTGTCGTACTATGAGAGACGAATCACTGTATAACTCCGTTCCCTTTATATCAAAGTTATATGGCGACCATCGACCATCTTTGGATGGGAACTCTATGAGTCTACCATAATTAATAAAGACTGGATATATAATAGCACCATCTTCAATTCCCGAGAAACTATTGGCCACATTTGGGTTGGTGGTGAAAAACATAGCATAATCTGGATTACCAGCCATCCTACCATTATTACCTATCACATTTCTACGTGTCCCCCGGTACCATATAGTAGACGTGTCAAATCCCATTGCTTCCGCTCTGGTATATCTGGATTTTTTATCCATTGGAATTTTTTTAAATTTTTGAATATCTTTATATTTCTCTTCCTTAGTACGTAAGTCTGTATCCCTATATTCTTCCATTTTGTCTACAAAGTCATTGTATGTACTAAATCTCTCTATGGGTACTATTCTATCAGGATATTTCTTATATAAATAACCGTGTTCGTCTATTAACCTTTTGGTATATTTTAGATCCCCCGTCCAGTACCTAGAATACGTATCACTTGTACTATCCGCATACCAACGCACAACAAGTTCTAAATTATCAGCACCAACTGTGTCATATATTTGTTTAATAATATTTTCAGGGGAACGCCCAGTATCGTGTGTGCCCCGAACCGCTAGTTCAATTGCATTACCGTACTTTTGGGTTAGCTTTTTGATATCAGAGGTAACAGATTCTAATAATATTTGGTTTAGTTTCATTTACCACCCTCTCCCATTTCCCTTGGCGTCTGACATATCAAAGATAGCGTAGTCACCATTGGATTTTCTTCCTATGTTGTTATCCTTCACATCTAAATTATTTATACCATGCTTCTGTAATTGGTATGCACCGAAGCTTATATCTTCTATAAACCGCTCAACCTCTGGTGACATATCATCATGATCATCTGGGTCTACTTCTGTAATATCTCCGTATTCCGAGTAGTTCATTGCCTCAGCATATAAATCCTCTATACCAGTGGTATCTAAATACTCCATGTGTATTACATTACCTTCCACATCATAAATCTCTACTACATTGTCTAGTTTTTTACCTGCTATCATAGAGGCAAATTTTAATTCTGTGTCATCTCTGGTTGTTTTAAGGATGGTGTCTGTTTCTGTGACATAAGCATGACCCATATCCCCGCTTCCTTCCCACGATACTTCACCCAGTCCATGTTTTCTAGCATAGGCTTCTATTTCAGGTTCTGTACTCTCACTTATGTCACATAGTTTCATTATCCATACCTACTGTTTATTTCATCATCAATGTCTGCTTCGGCTGATCTGCGTGATATGATGAATATGTTGTTACCATCAAATACCACCCGGCTGAAGGGCTCCCCACTACTAGATGGGTCCATCATGTCAACCGCATCATAACCCAGTGCTTCCGCAGCGTGTAATACATCATTCTGATAGTCTAAATAAAATGAATTAGATTCATTCTCATATGCGTTCTGCAACCACTCGTAATCTTGCCATTTCTTTTCCACGTCATTTTCAAACTGTGATAGTAATTTACCATTATGAGTATTCTTAACCCAATCGTAAATTTCGGCATCATCTAAATTTTCCCAATTCAACACATCTTCAACCTCATCATTAGGATCATCTGAAAGACTATTAATCCATTGAACAACCTCCGAGACATTAGCCTCATACATGGCAGCAATAAACTTGTACGCCTCCTCTTTATCATACTCAGGCTCAGACTGAAACATCTCCTGTGCTATTTCTACCGGAATACCCTCTGTAATATCTAACACCTTATCCACTTTTAAAATAACACGGTAAATATACCCGTCGTTTGCCGTTGTACTATGATCATTAGAATAACCCTTGGCTGTGTCAGGGTCGTGTGTAACAAAAAAACCATAGCTGGTACGTTGCTTACCAAAACTATTAAACTTCTCGGGACTACCATGATACCATATTTCAGATTCATCAAACCCCTTAGCTGCTGCCTGCTTTAATCGTGACTGGTATGTTGATAGCTCATTCAGTTTCATCAGTTTCATCCATTACTACCATTGCTGGGAATGACTTAGCTCCCAATATAAATAATGCCTCTATGCGGTGACCACCTTCTAAAATATACGGCCCCTCTGCATCAACTACTACAATGAGTGGGGATATTTCACCACTCTCTTCTATATCCTTCGCCAATTGTTCAATACGCCTACTCTCGGATACTGAATAAGACTTCCCAGTTACCTCAAATTCACTCATTGGAACTTCACGTAACCCGGGCACTACTGTATAATCATCAAGTGAGGCACTAATAGAACTTGTATTAGGAACACCATCCAGTACAACCCTCCCATCTACTGTTCCACCAGCCATTGGCCATTGATATAAATCCTTTAATTTCATATACTTACCTATACCTAGCAATAACACTTTGAATCTTACTACCACTGTTCTTTATCAACGCCTCTAACCCAAAATGCATAGGCGTAGGCCATTCACCATAAGTAACCCACTCATGACCCTGTGTTTCCCACCCAGACCCGGGCATAGGCGATGGCTCAAATTCCTTTTCAACTACAAACAAAAAATTGTAATATCGAAAGTCTGAATTACTGTCCTTGAAAACATATAACGGTATCTTCGCTATGGTTGTAATATGCCCCAGCTCCTCCGTAACTTCACGTGTGGCTCCCCCTACAGGAGACTCACCCTCATCTATCGCCCCACCCCAAACACCCCACGTGTGGGGCTGCTCAACCTCGGAAGACCTATGTGATATGAGTAACTTACCACTACTGGCAGCTAATATAATAGCCCCGGCAGCTTGAGCACCCCAAAAACCAGTTTGATCCAGCGCGTCTTGGTGGTCTGAATCATTACTTTCTAATATCTGCTTTAATTTCATTTCACTTCATCCCGACTTTCCCAACCATCCCAATCCATTAATGAAAATGCACTAGAAAAATCCAACCTATTATCAAAATCCTCGGGGATAATTTTAATAAACTCTATACCAATACTATATAAATATTCATAAAGCTTAAAATGATAAGAAGAAACCACACCGATGTCTGGGACGGAACATCTCAGAATATTATCCATATCACCCGAATGCATTTTTATTGTTTCCTCAGAAAAAGCACCACATCTAAGCTCTGGCCTAAAACCTTTACTATCTCCATTAATGAAGTTGTCATCCCTTGCATTATATATTATGTAACTCATTCTCACTTATCCTCTGATACGTTACCAGTTACCTACTAATATTTGATCTACATCATACTTCGACTCATCCACACACCCACGTACTATATTCTCCACCGATATTCGATTGCCCATGAATATAGGGGCTTTAAAGGGGTCTACCCATGAAAACATCTTAAGTTGAGAACACCTAAAGACACACCCACTAAGATTCCTTATACCAAGTGCCCCCGACATTACCGGTGTACACGATAGACTACTTCTATATTTCTCCGGGGGTGCAGATGAGTCTGCACATCTCCAACTTGAGAGAAATAAGCAAACTATCACCACACTTATTATTTTAAAGGTCATCAATCACCTCTGATACGTTACCAGATGCTGCCTGCTTAGGATCAAACTTAGCGTACAATGACCTAACTTGCGAGGGGTCAAATACAATGTAACTTCGTTTATCCCTATCCCTGTTTCCTTCAAATCTATTGTTGTATACTATACCATCAAAACCAGATGCCTGTATAATAGACCTTACCCTGTCCATCCCATCAGCATGTGACATGGGAGAAATGCCTATACTTCTTTCATATAATTGTCTAATTTCAGCTTGATGTTTATTACTCATAGCAGACTTTAGCTCATGAGAATACCTTAACTCATCAAGAACCGACGCAACATTATACCATGCACCCACATCTTCCATCTCAAGTGGCTTCTTTATCTTTAACAATACAGGCATGATAATAGCATTTCGCTGCTGCCCTTCTTCCCCATCATCCTTAAAGGCATTATGCGGGGCTTTTTGTAATATCATAGCCCATGCCTGATCATTCGTACCAAAATGTATACCTAGATCAGTACCACTACGTTTAAACTCCTTAAAGTCCGTTATAGTACCATGAAACGCCTTTATAGTAAACCCCATCTTAACAGCCCGCTCAAACCTAGACTGTTTATCCATGGGCAAACGGGGTGCATTTAATTCAATCAACTTCATTTAAACCACCCGATGACTTTTTAGCTGGATCAAATTCAGCAAATATAGAACGAACCTGTGATGAATCAAATACAATATAACTAGTACCCGCACCCTCTGAGGTATTTTCATAACGAATACTATCATACCCGTACTTCTTTATCATAAGCCGTATCTCATGTATGGCAGCTTCATCATCAGGCCAACCAATACTCTCCCTAATTTCTTTTAAAACAGTAACATCATCATTATCAACGGTTCCCATAAACTCAGTAGAATCAAACAACCCATCAATAACATTAGCAGGAACTTCCCAATCCCCTACATCTTCCATCTCAAGTGGCTTCGTTATCTTTAACAACACAGGCATAATATGCTCGCCTCCCACAGGCCCACTTAGTTTAGACATCCCCTTAGACCTTAAACGTTCCCATGCCTGTTCATTCGTACCAAAATGATAACCAATATCACCATGTCTAAATTCACGGAAATCCTTGTTAGTACCATGAAATGCCTTAGTGGTAAATCCCATCTCCCCCGCACGCTTTAACCTAGACTCTTGGTCCATCGGCAATCGTGGTGCATTTAATTCTATTAACTTCATCTTGTACCTCGGTGATGATAGTCTATGAAATATTCGTATTGACTGTATATGGCAGAATTAAGTGCCTCTGCCTCACTAGCATAGCCATTAGCTTCCCGCTCTTCAGCATTCTTAGTCCATGCATAATTCTTCATATTCCCCAACTCTTTCAATTCATTACTAGTTAACACAGATAAATCCTTGGAAGTAAGATCAGACGCCTTAGATAATATATCCTTAACTAATCTATATTTTTCCCTTCTCTCTATCGGCGGATTACTATCCCTCTCTATTACATGCTGTCCAAATTGCAACAACCGATTGAATACCTGACGAAAAGCAGGGTTGTCAATGGGATACTTATAATCATCTCCACCATACTCATCATCCGTAGTATAATCACTATCCCTTCTAGGTCCATCTCTCTCTGATTTGAATGCAGCAACTAAATGGTTTCTATCTATAGCCCTATACACAATCTTCTTCAACTCCTCATTATTACGAGGATGCATATCAAGCTGGTGTATTGATGTACCAACATCCCTCATGGCTGTAGATACCCGAGCATTGATCTCATGAGCACTCCCCATGTATTCCGACGATCCAAAATCATCATTAGGATTCTCACCAGTGTGCTTAGTATACTTGTTTTTCCATGGCTCTACATAAGAGGAAGTCCACCAGTCAGTATGCTTCTTCTGCTTAAACCGCTTATCTGTCTTATGATCCAAGCCATGCCTAAACTCATGTATAAAAGAATTATCTAAATCACGCAAAAACCTTAATGGCAATTCACCCTCATCTTTATACGCCTTCTCCATCGCCTCCCGTAAATCAGGATATATGTAAAAGGTGGCGGTACGATCACTTCTATTATACCATGCATGAGAATAAGGCGAAGAGGCCAACGGCTCATTAGTTAATGCTACACGCAATGAACGAAACCCCACAGGTAACTTATCTAATAAAGAATCGTCCTTAACATATTTCTCTATCTTCCCCATAGGACGCGAACCATTCTTTACATATTGATCTTTATCAAAACCCGTAGCATTAGGCTCCCATTTCATAAACGCTTTCATTATGGCAGGTACAACCTCATCAGCCAACCGCTGTAACGCTTCTTCATCCTGTGTAGTCTCAAGAAGATGATGATATATTAGTTCATTTAGTTTCATATCAGTATTTATACAACCATACCTACCAATAACCGAACTTCCATTATATCTCCTACACTTCCACCCCAGTCTTCAATTTCACACCTATAAATATTATTATGACTACTGTAAAATACATTACTATGATAATACTACTTACACTAAGTAACTATGGTTGTTCTGCATCCCCACTGGACGTAGAGACTAAAGAAGGGGAAACCGTTAAGATACACATCAAAACACCATTCCAACCCTGTAGATTAAGAACTAAACACGATGAGGCCCTTATTCGGTGTGAATGGGTGATATGATACTATAACCGAGCCAATAACGGAGACAAAACATCTTCAGTGAATAACTCAGTCCAACCACCACCCTTTATAACGGATACTTCCTTATTATAAGCCCGGTATGCTTGAAATCTATTTAATATGTACTGCTCAATTAAGTAAGCATCACGCCCAGTGTCATATTGCTTTACAAGTAATACATCAATATGTTCCATCTGCCCTTTTAGGGGAAATCGTTCGGCCATGGTCTTTATGGTTGTTCCAACCTTCCAATACTCAGTTCCATCTAAATCAGTAAGCTTAATGTAATATAAATTGGTAGGAACATCTAAAAACTGTGCGGAACATATCTCATATGCACATTTAGCACAACCATGCCCCGCTAAATGACCAGAAGGCCGTTGCCAAAAATATCCATGTTTTTTACAACCAATTTCTATGTGTACATTATTCCTAATATAATCAGCACGGTCGTAAACATACCTAGCTTCAATAATACCGTTTATCTCAATTGTATGAGTACTCTCCGCGTCTATTATGAATTGTGCCGTGCTCTTGGTATGTGCAGACAATTTACGGGTTTTAGTTTCACATAGACTGCAACCTTGATTCCCTTGTAAATGATTAAAGGGCCGTTGCCAAAAATATCCATGTTTCTTACAGCCTATCTTTACCGGAGTAAGATAACCTACATAATCAACTTCACTGTAATCATAACAATCACCGTATACCTTAGTTGCTTTCTTTATAAATTTATCAAGAGTGGAATTGGACATACTACCTTGCTCTGCACCACATTTAGGACAACCAGTCCCTCTTAAATGATTAGAAGGCACTTGCCAAAAATATCCATGTTTTTTACAACCAATTTCTATGTGTACATTATTCCTAATATAATCAACTCGACTATAATCATACCAATCATCTGGAACCTTCCCAGCATGAGCCTTCTTAGCATTTACAATCCATTCTTCCGTTGTACGTCTTTTCATAATTATTTTCTATATGTTTATGGGTATTTAACTAAGTAAATCTTCGATGTAATATACATAACTCTAGTTTAATAGGAATAACTCTAGTTTAAAGGGAATAACCCTAGTTTACCGTCTCAGACAGTCAAAAATCCCCCACAATTTTTTTCAAACGAATGACACCACATATACAATGAGAATCAGGGTTGTGGCAGAACCCAAACGTCTTTTTGGGTATAAAAAGGGGTATAATGGGTCGAAAAGCGTATAATAGGGGTGGAATGGGGGTGAATAGGTATAAAATGGGTATAAAAATTATGGTTGTAATCACACATTAATCGCTCGTGCCCCCGGGGGAGGGGGCTTGTCAAGTTTTTTTTTATACTTTTTTTTAATATGCAAACACGGATTTGAGATCCACATGTGCTAGGCCCTCCCATGGTACAGGCAGGGGCTTGACACCCCTGCCATAGTGTGCTAGGCAGCTACTGCCTCTGCCTCGGTGGTGGTGACGGTGATGGGGTTGCCCTTGACATCTCGCCTACCCATCAGGACATCAGCGGCGCGTGCTGCTTGCTTGGATGCTTCGACAATGGCAGTGGTATCATTCTTTAGTACCTTGATCCATGACTTCACATACTTCACATGATCAGTTCTAAAGCCATTGTGTATGCCTAGCTCTGCACATACAAAGGCTGATGTAAGCTCTGCTACCATCTCTTCCATAGCGTATGCCTCATCACCATAGCGTGCAGTGTCAAGTATACGGTCAAGCCTTGACCTATGACCAGTCCAGTGTGCATATTCATGGATAGCTGTACCGGCATACTGTAGGACGCTCTTAAACTGCTCTATCAGGGGCATATTAACATAGCCTTGTGATGGTACGAAGCAAGCCTTATCACCCCCCCAGTGTATCTCAATGCCTAACCGTGCTACCATCTCTTCCAGTGCAGGGATAGTGGGGATGTCATGGGTAACTGGCAAGGGTGCATCATAGCCGTCTACCTGATGAGAGGAAAAGATGCTACCAGAACCGAATCCATAGAGCTTGTCACGTTTGCCGTCAGTATCGTTTTTCTTGAATAGCGGCGTGCGAATTCGAGTAGCCTTTTCGCCTTTCTTTACTTGAGCCTTGATTTTGCCCCATTGACCGTAACCGGCAAACTCGCCGCCGCCGTGAATGATCATAATGATCAGAGCATTCAAGCCGTGGTAGTCCTTACCAGTAACCGCGTTTCTAGGGTATATGCCGCTCAATTCCCAAGGGCTTTCCCATTCAGTACCATCATCACTAAAGCCGTTTACTATGCCGTCTATAGTGAAGTCAGTGATCTCTTTATTGATGTCGATTCGGGCTTTCTTGGTCATTTTCGTTTTCTCTTGGTTGGTGTGTTTAAGATTATAACCGATATCTGGATTCTGTCAAGCTCTTATTTACATTCTTTTTACTGGCGGAGCCACCGTTGGATCTACCTCCATCCCCCCAACCGCCATCCTATTATACAGTCTAATTTACACAAAAGTCAAGTCTTATATACAAAAAAGAGGCTTTCGCCTCCTTTCTTTTTCGCGGTTTCCTATGCCGCTTGATTGGCTATATCAGCCAATTGCTTGCTATACTTGAGTATCTTTTTACGGGCATATGGTAATTGACCTACTGTTAAAAAACCGCGCTTGATGATTTGCGTTGCAAGGCTTGAGAGGAATTCAGCATCAACACCATTGAAGCCAATACCGTTATCCTCATGGGTTGCACCGACCGCTTTTTCCGATTCGGTTTGACCGTTGAATATAGAAACTACAGCGGCTTGAACCCACTTGTCATTACGCTCTAAACGCTCCCTGACCAGTTCTTTAGTCCAGACTGTGGGCTTGCCCTTCATAGCTATAACTTCCATTACAGCCGTCCACAATTCGCTATCAAGGCCGCTTGCCTGATCAGCCGTCATTGAGGAGTATTCACCGGCAACACCAAATCGTGCTATGATGGTTTGCTCACTATCATTGCAGGTGTAAACGTCTACAAGCATTGCAGTCTTGCCACGGCCAATCTTGAATGAACCGTGATACTTGCAAGATTCACAATCATGAACGTGGACTGGTGAAACAAAAGAGAGGAGCTTGATCATATTCGGATTTCCCGTTGGTTGGTATGGTTAAGATTATAACCGATATCTGGATTCTGTCAAGCTCTTATTTACACCTTGAAATGAATGTAAATAAGACTTGACAAACCTGTAAATAAGAATTATACTAGGTATGGTGGTTGGGGGCACGGAGGAGTATTACAGGGTTACACTGTATATCCATACAGTGCTTTATTCAGGTACAAAAAAAGAGGCTTTCGCCTCCTTTTTCGTTTGCCTTTCCTTTAGGCTTCCAGATAATCCCATAGTTCATCGGCCAGTATCACGTTCTTATCAATCGTGAGCTTGTCGAAGTTATCAGGCTTGAGGCTTAACATCTTGAGGTTCAAACCAGTCTGGCTTAATACTGATTTGATGATATTGCCCATCCTTACAGGTGCGCCAGAGTTGACCACTTTACGAGTGCCTTCCTTAACGGTGGTGACGTTAAGGAACAAAGCCGATACCATGATACTGGCAACCGAAGGATATCCGTCAATCAATACAGGATGCTTCAAACCGTCATTGCCCTTTTCAGTTATCAGATTGACTTTCACGCCAGTGCAAATCTGTACATAACAGCGGTCATGCCCTTGACGGTTCGCGTCACTTCGATCACCGTCTTGAGTCTTGGTAATGCTATCCATTTCCATTTGCTTTCTGGCTTCAAACAATGCTACCAGATCAACGTGAGTCATTGCAGCGAGCTTTTCATCTTTCACTATACTGTCGGCAATGGAACCGTAAGAAATGCTCTCAAGAGCTTTCAGGCGTCTTACATAGAGCTTTGCAGTTGATACTCTGGAAAGGAACTGGATATTCTGTACTGGTTTCACAGTCCAGTTGGAAGAAGGTACATAGCCCTGTACACTTGCACAGCCGCCATGCCTTGTTTCTTCTAAGGTGGCTATCGCTCTGGCTTCTGAATCAGTAGCCCAAACTTGTGTGCCGTTAAGGGTAAGGAGATAGTTCATATTGGAGCCTCTTGGTTGTGGGCATATGCCCTGTTGGTGTGTTTAAGATTATAACCGATATCTGGATTCTGTCAAGCTCTTATTTACATTAGTTTCGGGGTATAGTGTTTGGGGCGAAAGACGGGACTTGAACCCGCATCAACCTGTTTCACAGACAGGGACTCTACATTGAGCTACTTACGCCATCACATTTTGCTGCTGATGGGGTCTATTCTACAGCATGTAGGTAGGTTGTCAAGTCTTATGGTATACTAACTGGCACTAGTCCTTTGGCGTAGCTCGGAGGATGAAAAGGTATGCTGCCGCCTGTTGAAATAGCACCTGTCTACTGTCAGGTCACGGGCCGTGAATGGTTTGTCCTTGTACTCTCCACCTAGGATACGTACATCCCAGTCTATGGCCTTGAGTATCTGAATGACTTCATCCTCTGTCTGGTATACAATGATCTTATCCACGTACTTACATGCCTCCACCTGTATCTGCCTCTCTACGAGGTTCTGTACAGGGGAGTTCTTATCAGGTCTATCTATAGAGGGGTCTACCTGTATACATACGATGAGGTAATCACATACAGTAGTCGCTTCCTGTAGCATGAGGACGTGACCCGCGTGAAACAGATCGAATGTACCAAACGTTATACCTATAGTCATACATGTATATAGCGATTAATGTTAACGCAAGCGTTACTATGGGGGTTCTTATATACAGCCGCCAGCTCATTAAGAGATGCACTAAGCAATCAACTAAGTAATCAACTAAGCAACCACTAAGAGACTAACTAAGACATTAGGTAAGGCATCCACTACGAGGGCAGTAAGAGGTTAGTTAAGAGGGGAGTTAAGGCATTGACTAAGGGGGTAGGTAAGGCATCCACTACGAGGGCAGTAAGAGGATCAGCTAAGGATTGCACTAAGGCATTAGCTAATGGTTCAACTAAGAGACCACGTAAGGATGCACTAAGAGATCAGCTAAGAGATCAGCTAAGGGCTACACTACGGTGAGCACTAAGCCGGAGTCAGTAAGGCTTTACGTTCAGCGGCCCCCTTGTGAATGTTACAGGTTAAAGGTACACTCCCCTATCCATTCAATGTTATTGTAAATGCTCGAAACTGACAGGGTAGTGCCGATTGACTCACCTTCATCATCACACCCCATGATCAAACCCTTACCTACCAGTGGTTTACCCATGAAGGCAAAGACAAACCCAGAACCTTTCAGGAGCCCTTCATCATCAATGAAGATAGCTTCTTGATTCGGCCCGTCAATGTGGACAACATCAAAGCAACCACAGTCGATTGTCTCTTGAATCTTTTTGTAGTTTCCTTCAAACTCAAGTTCTTTAACGGTTTGTGTTGATGGATCAATTAGGATTGTTCTCATAATGCTATTCTCTTTTCGTTGATGGTGTAACCATTATAAGGCATCTAATTTACAATGTCAATAAAAAATGGTGGCCACGCTGAGTCTTTAAATCTCTGCTATCGGCTAGGGAACTTCTGCCCTTCACTTAGGCCACCACCTGTTCCTATTATGCTTGTATCCTTCTCATTAGCTCAATGGTGTCTGCTTCCCGCTTTTGAAGGAAGCAATGTGAGTGTGATGTAAATATGGCAGTATAAGACGCAGGTGTACCACCATATTTATCTGCCCGCTCTTTTGCACTTGGCACCAGTGTTATGGGTTTTTTACAGATTGTACATTTGTTTTTCATGTTTTGTGCTCATTGGTGAATATGAAATCATTATAATGGATATGTAAATAAGATGCAAGCTTTATCTGTCTCGGTAACCATGGAATAAATTCAGATCACCCCAGTCATCACCTGCTAATGCTTCACCTTGCTTTTCAGTAAAGTTATTATGGTTACCGCTTCGATAATTGTGATCATACTGTTCAAGAATATCAAGCATAGCCACTCTCTTTTCCTCATCATCCCCACAAACTTTATTGAATAGATTGTCGAATTTTTCTTGATAGGTAAGAACTTTAGTGAACCGGATAGCATCATCATCCCACCGTAAACGCCATTGACGGCCACAGCCACAAACGCCAAACCTTCTATTACCATCAGATTTCTGCATCACCCTATCACAACAGGGTGTTTTAATCTTGAATTCATAGTGGGACGGGGGAGCAACGTCGGGTTTACCACATGATTTACAACGCTGGGGCAACCCATCCATATACTCTACATGATCATAATCACTGTCATCAATAAACTTTTCTTCATCTTCGGCTACTTCACCGTTTACAACCTTGATAACTTTAGATGTGATGGTAAGTTGCTCGACAACTATGGTAGCGTCGGGATATGCTTGTGTCATCCTATCATGGTGCTCCAACAGTTTAGACATTGAAACAAATTCCAGTTTGATAATGTTATTATCTCGTGGGTATTCTTCTGTGATTGTCATGATGTACGGATTACGAATAGTAGTCATGATTGAGTCTCAGTGTGTTGGTGAATATGAAATCATTATAATGGATATGTAAATAAGATGCAAGCTTTATTTAGTCAAATGATAGCCAGATATCTAACCGGTGTTGCCACTCTGCACGCTCATCCATGTCAAGATGTGACCACCATGCACGCCCGTACTTCATACGGTACGGGTAGTCCAGAGCATGGAAATAGTCTTGAGCTTCTTGATTAGTAGTTGGCATGGTTGTCGTGCTGGTGTCCTGTTAAGGGGTTTTTATACGATGCTTGGCACATTGGTGGCATACATCCTTCACAATGAGGTCGGCCACCCCACTCACGCGTGGCAGGGTTGTCACAACCACGGACGGCACATGTTATGGTGTTTACGGTTGGTTTACCTTTTCCCTTTGCTGCTACAATGCAATTCAATTCATGCCCACTTGGCATACCAACCAAACAATCGGGGCAAACATACATTTTCCTACGAACAACCGTGAACAAGGTGTCACTGTGTTTGTATCGACCATTCCACATCATTTCCCAAAGGGAGGTTTCTTTTTTGCAGTTATCACAGTAACTCATGTTAGTATGTCCTCTTCTCTGGTCTACCGGCATTCATATCATCCGACCATTCATCATGCTTTTTATAATGGTGGCGAATTGCCTCTTCCTTGTTGCTTGCAAACTGCCATATCCATTCGGCTGTATCTCCATCATTGATAGCAGCCGCATAATCATCTTCTTCAGTAAACACTAGAATGTCACCATTATAATGCTCTACTGTTACGAATCTTTTCATACCATCCTTGGGTATATCTTTACCACATGCCCCACAGGTCATTGTAGGGGTCTTATCACTTACACTGTAATGACCATGTATAATGGCATGTATCTCGGTACAGGTTCGGGGTTTAGTGTTAATGTCTGCTATTATAAGTTTTTCACCGGATTGATTCATGTTAGTGTCCGTGTGTTGATGTAGATTCTATCATACACCAACTGTAAATTAAAAGTCAACCGAAATGATGATTTTCTTTTGAGATAACTGGTATGATCAGCCCCTTATCGTACATTTCCACTAGCTCTTCCAAAATTTCCCAACGTATGAAATGTGAATGCCAATCCCACCGGCTTTCAAAGTTATGTTTATCGGCTAGATCACGAGCCTCCATTTGTCTGGCTTCGTGGGCACGGTTAGTGCTAAACTCTCCGGTGTCTCGGTTGCAGTAGAGAGAAGCATAGTAAACGTGTGGCTGTTGGTACCCTTTGATCTTTCTCAACATGGTGTTGGTAACTCGAAGGTTGATCAGGAACAACAATAGATAGGCTTCATAGGCGATAAACTCACTGATTACCAACCAACCACCACCCCTTTTGCTTATTCTGAAATTCTCAGTACCACTCCCAACACTTTTCTCCCAGCGCATGTATGATGAGCAGTCAGAGAATTTATAACCCATGTGTTTGAGATCAGTATACTTGCCAACAAATTTAAGGTGGTTATAATGCATTTAATAACCTATACCTTTGTAGTTGTAGTTACCTTGCTGTACTTGGGCACGTTCGGCTTCTTGTGCCTGTTTGTAGTCAGGTCGGGCACGTTCCTTGTCTTTGCAGTCCATGCAGATTTCCTGCTCATTGAACATGCTCATCGTCCATGACGTGGTTTCTTTATGGCATCTATCGCAAATTGGCATGTTGTTGATTCCTGTGTTGGTGGGGTCCTATTATACTACTTAATCATACTTACCGTATTCTTTACCGTTCTTATCCTTACTCGGGGCAAACATTATCATTGTTTTACGCTTTGCCCACTCATCAGACAGGGCAACAAAAGCATCAATACATATTTGCAGCTTGGGATCATCCTCTTTTATGTTAAAGTAGACATAAGTCAGACCACTGAAGTATTCATCTATTTGGTCAATGGTATACTTAGTGGAACCCATGATCTTACGGAATAGGTGATACTCTTCAAGGAATTGATCACAGGGAATTTCCATTTGCTGGTGCTTGTATGCTGGGCCTAAGTCTTCGCCAGTTCCAATAGTCATTACATCCACTCCTCTGGAGTGTTGGCATGTTGATAGCAGGGAAGTAAGGGTTCATTGATAGCAGCCCTGCCACCCAGATGTGGGCCGTTGTGTTCAGCAATTACAATGACAATCTCTCGACCGTACAGATTAGCTATGTACTTACCTGCTACTGTAGGCATGGGTTCATCAGCCACGAAGAGGTCAGGAGCATTCCACTCCCAACCCTTCCCCTCGGCAACATGAGAGTTGACTTCCTCAGCCAGACCATGAAGATAGCAGAAATACCAGTTATAAAACTTTGGTAGCTGTCTTACTGTTGGATCGCTGAAGTGAAATACATGCATGGACTTATTCCTAATTTGATTTGATAGAATCTATTATACACATATCAGGGAACCGAAGTCAACCACTAAAATTTATCTAAACCATATGAGGCTAGGTCGGACTGTATGAAGACAAGAGCACAATCACCATCTATACCTGTGTCGATGCTATTGTTAGGCACACCTTCTACCACTACTGAATAGGTGCCATTTTTAAACTGTGTTATAGTACTTATGATGTCCCTTGTATTACGTTCATCAAGAAAGACAACATACGATTCATTGATGGTAAAAACAGTATCATCAGCGTCAGATACTTCCTCATCTATTTCCAATACCCCGTTATCTTTGAGATAGTCTAGGCTAAATAATGTCGGCATGGTCATCTTCCTGTGTTGGTATGATTCTATTATACAGATTTAAGCGTGGTTGTCAATAGTCGATAGGTGTCCATACTCCTTCTTTCATCTCAACTGGTGTTAATTGGGTTATCCTAACTGTACGATTTTTAATTAGAGGTATCCAATCGGCATTTGATTTTATCTTCCCATTAACGAGATTGATATAGTATTTGGGTAGGGCATTAATAGCCCGCTGCCACCTTTCCATATACCCCTTCATTTCGTCAAGGTTGGTTTGTAGCAGCTCACCTGTAAAGATGGCAGCATCTACACTATCTAATAATTCACTATATTCATTTTCACTCATCGTCGTAGTGCCCCTTTAGTTTCAGCACTCAGTTTAAGGTGTTTGTCTTTAGCAATCCGCCGCATCTGGTCTTTAACCTTACTGACCTTATAGTTATCTAAGACTGTGATATACTTCATTTCTGCAATTGGGAGTTTTTGTACAGCCAGTTTTGCACCTATGAGAAGTACATGGACTTTCTTCGGTGTAGTTTTTACGAGTAATCCAAAGTGTACTTCGTCTTCGGCGTGGTATTTGATTACGTCCATAATTGTGTTTTATCCTTATAAAGGAACATCCATTATAGCATACTGTAAATTATAATGCAACTATGGATTCCTTATAATTTATGGTTGACTGTCTGTAAATTAGATTGTACAATAGGATGGTGGTTGGGGGCACGGAGGGATATTCGCTTATTCAGTTGTGGGAATAATAGTTTATTGTGTTGTATGATTACTAGGTTATTGTGTTGTATGATTACAGAGCACTGGGTTTCAACCCATTGTATTTGATTTCATAAGGGAGGGCAAGGTACTCGTAGTACATATCTTGCATTTCATCCACATTAGTTTCATCTGCGGTGAATTCATCAAAAGTGTAATCATAGTAATCATCATCAAACGGATTAATATCACCACCGATGTACACCTCAAGCGTATTTAGGGTGTTTATGCCACTGAACACCTCATTAGCGTTGACTTCACCCAGTACGAGAGTAATATACCCGTCCCAGTACGCACGTTCAGCAACGTCCCAGATAGCAGCATCGGCATCAATGGAGCGTCTAATACCCATAGATAGACACTTGAACGCTGATTGCACCTGTTCATGTATATGTTTATGTGTTGATTTGGCAGTCTTGAAGTTGGTGCCGATAAACATATCGACGGTGGTATGGTCGCTAAACTGACCGAAAATAGCTGTTATGATAAAGAGTTCCATATGTTCACCTACTGATTTATTGTATTCTATTATACAGTTTCGGGTACTGTTGTCAACCTCTTTCTTGTTAAAGGTGGGGAGTGTATGATCGGGTGGGATTGGCACCCACATCCAAGAACTTCTGAGTGAACTGTACAGTTTCACTATCTTGGCGGCTAGTATTTACTGCCGAACGACCTAATGTATTCCTTTAATATCACGAGTTGTATCCAACTGATGATACGCCCATACACTCCCCTCTCTAATACTATTTAGCGGCTCGAATTAATTTATATTTGTCGATCATAGCTTGTGTCTCCGCCTCGGCTTCATCAACATCGGCAATAACACTGGCCGTGATGATTGCTTTCTTTGCGGCTGGTGTCAGTGTGTTGAGTACTATCGCACCGTGACCATGCTTTTTCATGATGTGATCAACATACGCTGATATTGGGTATCTCTTATCTCTCTTTATTTGAAAGATGTCGGTGCTACCAACTTCAGTAATAAACAAAACTTGGGAGCCGGTCAGCCTTGAAGTGCGGGTTACGTTAGAGACAATATTTACCTGTCTGCCTACCCAACACCCATCTGCTTCCATTTGATCAGGGCCATATATTTCTTCGAGGAAGGCATCGAAGGCCGGTGCTGCCATTCTATCAGTCCACTGTACATGTACAGGGCCACCACAGGCATCATCAATGCAGAAGGCTATCTTATTCCCATCTAGCAGAAGGTCACAATTATAGCCTTCACCTTCCATGCCTTGAAACGTCTTTAACTTTGCGATTGAATAGGTCATGCTATTTCCTTTGTTGGTGAGAGTTCATTATAACTCTAGCGCCAGTTGAAAGTCAATATAATTGTACACTCCATTGATAAATGGCTGACACCCACATTAACAGGAAAGATATCAAACTAGCTGGCATCACATATTTTGACCAGATGGATGTGTTGGGATTGGTGAATGTCTTGTGTTGCCATACATCGGTGGCTATAATGTTGGTAGCCATGCCAACTATTATCACACTCAATGCACTAAGGATGAAAAGGATGAAGAATACAAATTTGAATTCAATAATCATGTTCTATGATCCTCTGAACATACCGAAGTTTATAACCTGAACCCTGTTTAGGTGATTTGACATAGCAGCCTCTACTTCTTTGGCTTGTTCCTCTGTGTCGGTGTACAACCAGAGTGTAACATGCTCTTTACCGTTCATGACGTTTATCCCAACGCAGGGGCCGTAGTCACAATCTTCTGTACGAGACACCTTTTCTTTCACACTATGGAAGCCAGACTCCAACCCTTTAAAGAGTTTAAGTACATCCTCGTCGTCTTGAATGGGGCACTCAACATATCTCTTTTGATACTCGGTGCCGTTGTAGAAAATATGTTCTCTGATTTCTTCAAGCGCCACGGCGTGGTCAAGCAAATCAAATGACATCTTGTGGATGAGCGGCAGATTTTGGTTTGTCTGAATAGAAAAGCCACGGCTTCGATGATTGGTAATAGATACTATCTTCTGGCCATTGGGATTTATCTTGAGCTTGATTGTGAATACAGTCATAATGATTCCTATGATGTTGGTACGGTTCTATTATACAACCATTGTAAAATAGAAGTCAAGGTATATTATAAGCGTTTCAATTTCTTTAACGATATGTCTGTAGTGGATTTACCATATGCTTTAAACTCCTCCACCGCCTCCACCACCCCACACACATACACGCGAATGGCTGGTATGCTATTATCATATTCATGTGCCTCGGAGGTATCCGCCAGTGTCTCACAGTGTATACCATCCATTTCAAACGCAGACCCATCTTGGGTAGTGTATGATATCTCAGGGTAAGATTCATCAGCAGTTAGGGCAGCAATGATAAGGGCAATAAGGACAAGGTTAAGCAACCCACTTAGAATTAGTAATTGTTTCATATCATTCTCCTAGTCCGGAACCCAACCACAGAATAGGAAGGTTTGTACACCTCTCCTTGTGGAGTGAGAGGCAAACTTACTGGTCTTGGGTATTTGGATGCAGCGAAGTGGTTCATGCTTGCTTGTGTGTTCGATGGCATTATCTAACCATCGGTCAAGGGCTTTCTTGGTGAATCTCTTTTGGTCAAGAGGGTGCATGTGGAAGCCACACGCTGCACCAATTGTGCCAGTGTCATAGGCGTGGCCATTTTCCCACTGATCGGCTTCTACTAATGCATCAAATGCTTTACCGGCGGTCTTGGCTCTACCTATTTGTGATACTGCTGATGAACCCATGTTGCTATCCTCTTATTGGTGAATGGTATTTTTTGTAACTGTCCCTTGCTATGATAGCCCACCAGAACAATACTCCAATTATATACCAGAACGTATAAGTAAGTTCGTCCCGTTCCAGTGAATCTTCCATTTTATCTTCAGCGTAGAAGATACCCATAATTGCGGAGTATATAAACCAAACTATTAACGTAATG
>Ga0307378_10003580_pt1 | contig 22728 bp, 11 predicted proteins | sample UN1MG_FD_202238 | JGI IMG/M metagenome (GOLD analysis project Ga0307378, IMG submission 202238) | Soil microbial communities from Risofladan, Vaasa, Finland - UN-1 | ecosystem: Environmental > Terrestrial > Soil > Coastal area > Acid sulfate soil | place: Finland: Risofladan, Vaasa | collected...
CGAAAGGCCCGGCCAGTGCTATCGCTGCCGTCAGCAGCAGCTTGGGCAGGTGCGAGTATTGCCGCTGCCAGACGATCCACACCAGCACGCCAAGCACGAAAAACATTATGGCCGGCGGCCCCTTGGCCATTGCGCCCACGGCAAGGATGATTCCGGCGGCCAGCCAGGCGCCTATGCCGCGCGGGCGGCGGTCCAGCAGTGCGTGCCAGGCGGCAAACGCGCCGAACGAACAGGCCATGACGAGGGGGTCGGTCTCGCCGATGCGGGCTTTCTCGATCACCAGCGGGGTGAGGTAGAACGCGGCCGCGGCAAACAGCGCGGAGCGGTCGGGCAGGTATCTGCGGGTGTACGCGAATACGGCCAGCCCGGCTGCGAGCATCGACAGCAGCGTGGGCAGCCGGAGCGCCCATTCGTTGAGGCTGCCGACGGCCCGTGCGGACAGCGCGATCAGCCAGGGCAGCATCGGGGGTTTCTTGATGTAGCGCTCGCCGCAGATGGTGATGTCGATCCAGTTGCCGTCTTCAAGCATCGCCCTTGCCATCATTCCACGGCGTCCCTCCTCGCTGCGCGCCTCGGGCACGGCGGCGAATGGCAGGTGCATTGCGGCCCACATAAGCACCACCCACAACCATGCGGGCATGCACCGGCCAACCGTTCGTATTGCTGCCAACGCGGGCGTATTTGCGGGCGGGTTGTGCGCGGGGGTTGTCACGGTTGCTGCTCCGGTTGGATCGGGCCGCCCTTCAGCCTGCCGTAGAAGGCTTCCACTGCGGCGGCCTGTGTTGCAAGGTTGAAAGATCGCCGTGCTTTCTCGAGCGCCGCCGCGGCCATCCGCTGCCGGCGGGCGTCGTCGTGGAGGGCGATGAATGCCCGGCCGAGTTCCTCGCCGGAGCCGCGCACGACCAGCCCGGTTTTTTCGTGCTCGACGATCTCGCGCAGCATCCCGCGATCGGCCGCAACAACGGGCAGGCCCATGGCCATTGCCTCGCGGACGGCCCTGCACGAGCCGTCGCTGCCGGGCACGAGGAATGCTTTCACGTCGAGCGCCTTCAGCAGGCCCACGTATTCGTCGCCCATCAGGTAGCCTGGGCAGCGGATGACGTCTGCGATGCCCATCTCGCGTGCCGGTTGGTCGATCAGGCGGGCGCGGTCGGGGCCGCGGCCGATTATCACGAGTCGGAACTGCGGGATTTGCCGTGCGGCGGCTGCGGCGGCCTGCAGGAGGCGGTCGAACCGGCGATGCGGCTGAATTCTTGCCACTATGCCCACAACGTAGTCGCCGGCGCGGAGGTCCAGCCTGGTGCGCATGTCGGGCAGGGTGCGTTTTGGATCGAAGCGTGCGAGATCGACGGCGCCGTCGACGACGTGTGCGGATGCGTGCTCCGGCAGGAGGCGCTCCCATGCGTTGCGCACGGCTTGCGAGCAGAAGATGGCGAGGTCGGTATGGCGGCCAAGCAGGTAACGGTCGCGCAGCGTGGGCCGGTGCGGGCTGCCGTCGTAGATGGTGCGAACGATGGGCGGCGGCGTTTCGAGCTTGCGAACGGCCAGTGCGGCCGCGAAATGATCGTTGCGCATGTGCGTGTGGATCAGTTCGATTCCGCCTTCGCTCACGGCCGATCGGATGGCGGCGGCGTCGGCAAGGATTCCGGCGTTGAGGTGCTTGGTCAGGCGCAGGCCGGGGAGTAGCTGAAGGCCGCGGTCGACTACGTGCTGGTGAACGCGGCGGATATCGCCCTGCTGCGGAGGGGCTTGCGATGCGCCGAACAGCACCTGGTGGCCGCGTTTGCGTAATTCGTCGGCCAGATTGACGGCAGGCTCGGCCGGGCCGGTCCATTTATGGTTACTGAACAGGTGAAGTATCTTCATTCGGGCGTGTGCGGTTCTTGCGCGGGGTCGGTGCCTGCCGGCGGTGTGCCGTGCGAGGTGCTTGTGCCGGTCGGTTCTGCGTCTGCGCTCGTCTGTTGCATCTCCCATAGCTTGGCGTATTTCTGGAATACGTAGAAGCACGCGAAGGCCGAGAATATCAGGCCGCGCATTCCCTCGAGGAATCCCAGCTTGAGGAAGTACATCTTGATGAAGCGTATCGGCGGCCGGAAAATGATGTCGAGCGCCGAGGTGCGGCGGCCTTTGTCGTGGAGGTCGCGTGCCATTCGCGAGGTGAAATCGTTGGCCCTGTCGATGTGCGACTTGAGGCTGAGGACGGTGCGGTGCGTCATGTAGTGGGGGATAAGGCCGATGGTTCCGCGTATCTGCGCCTTGGCGTGTACCCGGCGTTCGTCGTAGCGGGCGCGGTCGCGGCGGAACAGGCGCAGTTGTTTTTCGTTTCCCCAGCCGAGGTATTTGAATCGCCTGCCTTGCCATGTCACGGCCCTCATCACGTAATAGGCGTCGTGGCGGGGTTCGGCGAGCGTCTTGAGGATTGCATCTCGAAGCTCGGGGGTTACTGCTTCGTCGGCGTCGACGGCCAGCACCCATTGGCAGGATGCCTTGGGGATTCCGAAGTTGCGTTGCCCGCCGGCCGAGGCGTATTCGTGGTCGAAGATTCTGTCGGTGAACTGCTCCACTATCGAGCGGGTGGCGTCGTTGCTGCGGGTGTCTATCACCACCAGCAGTTCGTCGCACCAGGCGAGGCTTTGCAGGCATTCGCGGATGATGCCTTCGTGGGTGCCGGCCAGGACCAATGCGGTGACTGCTTCGCGCCCGGCGGGTGCGGGCGGAGGAGTGAGCCGGTCGGCAATGTCGGCAGCGGAGGCCGCGTATGATCCGGTTTCCTGGGCTTCGGTCATTGCGGATTTGTTCATCCTGGAGCGGGCGTTGGGCCGGGCGCAGGTGCACCAAGCTGTGCAACCGGCGCCGCATTTATGCAATTATAGCGGCTCGGCTGCGAGTATTCAACCGACAAACCGCGCTGCGCTGCTCGAGCGGGGCGGATGCGGCGCAGAGTTGCGCGCGTCTCGCGCGAGATGCAAGCAGGCGGCGGAAATCAGCTCCGGGATACCTTTTCGAGGCAAGTAAATTGTTGTAAAATGATCATATTGACTATTGACATAGGGGCAAACATCTTTAGAATCTATCCAGCAAGAGCAGCTCACATCTGAGAGTGAATCGGTCGCGTTGGCGTGGTAAGGCAGCACGCGGCGAAGGCCGTAAGCGAAACAGGTCCACCTTGCGGGGGAACATTTCGGAATGAAGGTATCGCGGCGTAGAAGAAATGAACCGCAGATTCCGCTGTCGGCCATGAGCGACATCGCGCTCCTGCTGCTGATCTTCTTCATCGTAACCACCCAATTCCTGGTTCAACGTGCGCTAAACCCGCAACTGCCTTCGATGACACACGAGAAAGACAAGCAGAGCAAGGAACTGATCACCGTCATGGTGCACAATGATTGTGTGTTTCTGGACGAGGAGCGCATCCAGATGGAAGACCTGGCGCCGTTCCTCGCGGCCAAGCTGGCCGACCGGATAACCGATGAGGAGCGGTCGGTGGCGGTTGACGGCCTCCCTGACATACGCTACGAGAACGTGGTAACAGCGATGAACGAAGTCTTGAAGGCCGGTGGAATTCCCACGGTCATAAAGGTGGAGGAATAGATGAAACTCCTTCGATTGTTTCTGAGTGCCGGGCTTTCAGCAGCAGTGGCTGCCGGGCCGGCTCGTGCTGGCGAGCCGCCCAAGGAAAACGGGATCAAGCTCCCCACCACCGACGAGGAGAAGCAGAAACTCAGCGGCCGCGAGGTCAAGATTCTGCAGCGGCAGATGAAGGAGCGCGAAGACACGGCCGGCGCAGCTTTCAAGAACGCGGAGACGGCGTTCCTCGTTGGCGAGTACGACAAGGCTATCGAGGAATTCCTCTCCGTTTCGCGGGAATTTCAGGACACGTCCTACAGGATGAGGGCCGTGATGCGCGTGGGCGACGTCTACTACCGCCAGAAGAAGTACGACCGCGCCGTCAGCTACTACCAGCGGTCGCTGAAGGTGCCGTCGGAGCTGTGGTGGCCCGACGACACCCCCGAGCACTACGCCCGCGCGGATTACATGATCGGTGTCTGCTATTTCGACGAGAAGGCGATGAACCGCGCGTTCGCGCATTTCCGCCGGTTCGTTCAGAAGCATCCCACCAGCAAGCTGGTCGATCGTGCGTTCGATTTCATCGGCCGCGGCAATATGTCGATGGAACGCTATGGTCAGGCGATCGAAGCGTTCAAGATGGTGGGCACCGCCAGCATCAGCAAGGAAGCCCGCCGGACGATTTCGCCGGGCGAGGAGCTGTATGTTCGCGTGTTGGATCCCGACGTTGGCATGGCCACGCGCCACGGAGTTGTGCCGGTTGTGGTTAAAACCACCTCGGGCGACGAGGAGCGGATGGACCTGCGTTCGCTGGGCCTCGGCTCGCCGGCGTTTTTGGGCACTATCAAGACGCGGCTGGGCGCCCCAAGGCTTACCAAGAGCCTCGACGAGGCGTTCTCGCCCGAGATTCAGAAAAACATCGACGGTTGGCTGGCGGCCGCTGAAGGCATGCTCGAGGAGGCCGCCGAGAAGGAGCGCGAGCTTGCCGCGCTCAAGGCGCCGACCGCCGAAACCATTGAAGTGCCGCCCGACGCAAACGCCGAGGAAGTGCTCGTGAAAGCGGTGACCGAATACGAGCAGAAGAAGGCGGCCCTCCAAGGACGCATTCAGAAGCTGAAGGAAGACGCCGACCGCTTCAAGCATCAGGCTCACGGCACATTCGACCGCGTGTTTGCGACAATCGAGAATATCCTCGAGGAATGGAAGGTCGATGAGGAGACCGAGGCAGTCAAGCCCGACAAGAAGGCCGCGGCCGAGGAAGAAGACGCCTCGCAGACAAGTGACGAGGAGAAGACGGTAAGCCTTAGCGACGTCTTCACGCAGCAGCAGATCAACGACACGCGCAAGGCGGTGACAGATAAGCCGACCGACGAAACGAGCTATCGATTCCGCCGCGCACTCCTGAACTACTGGCACGAGCAGTTGCTGCTCGAGTACAAGACGCTGGATCTGAACGGCTCCGACACGATCACGGTGGATTACGTGGACTTGCACGGCACCGAGGTGGACGGGCAGAAGCGAGTCGACGAGCTGGGCGTGGCGTCGGACGGCATGATAATGTGTGTCGGGCCGGACTACACGAACGTCGTCCCGGCTGTCATCCTGGGCGACATGGTCCGCGTGAGGGTGGTCGACCCGGACATGGACCTGACCGACGAGGTCGATGCGGTGGACATCATCGTGGCCAGCATGCCCAAGGCTGTTGAAGAGGAAAAACGCCTGGAAGACGAGGAGGAAGAAGCTGAAAGCGAGACGGCAGACGAAGGTGCATCGGTGGATGTTTTTGCCCCGCAGGATGAGGAAGAAATGGCGATGCCGGAGCTGGTGCCGCCGAACGTGCCGTTCATAAATGTGACGCTGAAGGAAACGGGGCCGCACACCGGCATTTTCATCGGCGAGGTTCCAACGATACCTCCGTCCGCGGATCATCCGGCCGCGCAGCTCAAGCTGGATAAGGATCGCGTGGTGCGTGTTTCGTATGCAGACAAGCGCACCTCGAGCCACGGCGGCGAATGGGCCGTCGCGGCCGAAGTGGGCATCGTGCCCGGTTCAGAAGGCCGGGGCGAGACCATTGACCTGCAAGACAGTGCGATGGACCGCCGGTCGACGCTCGAGAAGGGCGTGGCGCTGGGCAAGCTGGCGCGCGTCTATCAGGAGCTTGGCCTGAAGCTGGATGCGAAGCTCGCGTTCGACACGGCGCTCGCCGTGGTGAAGAAGGTTGTGGACGCCGAACGCGGCTCGCCTCTGGGCGAGGAAGCCACATACCAGATGTGGGACCTGTACTTCGCAAGCGGCGACGAAGAAGCCGCCGCCGAAGCCTGCCAGAGGCTGATCGCCGCATTTCCAAACAGCCCGCTGGCCGACGACGCCCTCCTGATAATGGGCAAGGCAGCGGCCAACCGCAAGGAGAACCACGCGGCGCTGAGCCATTTCGGGCGCCTCGTCAACAGCTACCCCGATTCGGACCTCGCAGCCGAAGCTCAATACCTCATAGCCGAGCTGAAATCCAAGGGCGTGTTCGACGTGGCTGCGTATGAGCTGTGCGCCAACAAGTATCCCGACAGCAATTTCGCGGCGAGAAGCCTGCTGAGCCTGTCGGAATATTACATCGAGAACAAGGATTTCGACCGCGCCCGCGACTACCTGGAGCGAATCACGCTGGATTTCCCCGATTTCGACCGGCTCGACAAGGTGACGTACATGCGCGGAATATGCGCGTATCGAACCGGAGATATCGAGCTTTCTTACACGCTGATGCACGAAACAATTCAGAAGTATCCCGGCACTGCGGTGGCCAAATCCGCCAGCAAGGTAGTTGCACTACTTGGGAACAGACTGAAACAGAACTAACGGAATGGAAGCAATGAGAAATAGAACACAAACATCCACTACGACCGGGCACCTTCGGTTGCGCTGGATGCTGATATGTGGTCTGGCAGCAATCTGCACGGCGACAGCGACACCTGCGGCACTCGCCGACGACATCTTCCTGACTCCGGCGGACGAGTTTGCAGCGATCGAAAAGATGGCCGCCACCGGCGACAACACCCGGACCGTCCGTGTGCTCAAGGAGTTCCTCCGCACCAACGCACGCTGGGAGCGTATCGAAGAAGCCAACCGCCTTTACGGCATTCAGTTGGTGGAATCGGGCGATGTTTCGATGGGCATCGAGATACTCGACCGGCTCATCAGGGAAGACCCGGAGGCCGCCAGGAACGCGCCGGCCTATTTCTATCGCGGGAAGGGGCTGGAAGCCCTCGGCGATTTCCCCGGCGCGGTGCTTGCATACGACGTTGTGCTGAGGCGTTTCCCCGAGCATCCCCTCGCACCGCAGTCGGCGCTCAATGAAGCCATCGTCTCGGAAAAAATCCTCAAGAACGTCAAGCGGGCGCGCGAAGTCTACGAGCTGTTCGCAACCAACTACCACAATCACCAGGCGACTCCGTCGGTGCTGAACCACCTGGCGCTGATGGCAGAGCAGGAAGGCGACATCGAGGGCGCCGTCAAGCGTTACATCCAATATGCGCGTGCGTATCCCGACGACATCGGCGACCCGATGATGAACGGTACGGTGGCCGGCGCCGCCGAGGCAATGTGGCGCGCGGCGGCCCTCACCGAGCAGAAGCTGCGCCGCCCGAAGGAAGGCTGCGACCTGTACCAGGAATACGCGAGGCTGCCGCTTGCTTCCAGACAGCGCGGCCTGCTGCAGGCCACGTTGATGGCCTTCGCCAATCCTGAAGCGGGCGACGGCAAAGCGTTGTTTGCACAGGCTATCGAGGCCGATCCGTCCAACGAAGGCCTCCGCCTCAGATACGGCCACTGGCTCGCCGGGCCTGCCAAGCAGCCCGAGGAAGCCATCAGGCAGTATGAAATCATAATCTCCACGTCGAAAAACCGGGGCTTTGTAGCCGACTGCCTCAGCCGTCTCGGCCCGGAGAAGGTCAAGTCGTATCTAGACCGCAACCCGACCCGCCTGGTCGTCATGAAACACTACCTCCAGGGGTTCAAGGATGGCGACAAGCGCGCGGAAGGCCGGGCTACGCTCGACGCCTGGATCGCACGCGCCGACATCGGATGGAAGACCGCAATCAGCAAGCAATGGTTCGAATGGACCAAGGAACTTGAAGACTGCGCCCGCGTGATCAAGTGCGCCGACGAAGAAGGCAGGATGCAAGACTCGCTGGCGGCAACGCTGACCGTAGCAGACATACTGATCAATCAGAAGGCGCCCGACGCGGCCCATGCCGCCTTGGCGAAAGCGCTCGGCACGTGGTCGATCTACCCCGATTTCCCCAAGGCGGCATTCGCCACAAAGCTCGTGCAGATCGCACTGTCGGAGCCGCTGATGATGCCCAAGCCTGCCGTTGAAGGCCAGCCTGCACCTGCCGAGGGCGAGACTGTTGTTTCCCCCAAGGGCAAGGCGGCCCGCGAAACGGCCGGCAATCTGATCCGGCAGCACAAGCTCGATGCAGACCCGGCCGGGGCAGACTTGCTTGCGCAACTTGCACACGAGCTTGATCCGAAGGCGGCCGTGCCGGCGATGCAGAAGGCGCTCGAATTGCTGATCGACGCCGGCAAGCACGGCGAGGCGACGAAATATGTCGGTTGGCTGTTCGAGCAGCTTCCGCCTCACAGCCCCGAAGTGGCGGATGTTGTAAGCCGTGTGGCCGCGGCCGGCAACAAGCCGTGGGGCAAGCTGTGGACGGAGACCATTGTGCCCAAGGCGCAGGAGGAGTTCAACCATTTCAACGCCTTGAACCCGCCCACCGAGCAGTCGCGGCTTGCCAAGGCGAAGCTGTCGCGAGTGCTCGAGGCCGCGCAGTCGGTCGCGGCGCACCAGGATTTTCTGGCGAATCACGCCGGCAGCGCCGCTGCGGACGAAATACGCACCGGCCTGTGGAGCGAAATGACCCGAGCGGGCATCGATGCGAAACCACTGATACTGCAGGCGATCAAGGACCTCGAGAAGGAGCCAAGGCTCACGCGCAGCATTCCGCTGGACCAGGTGCCGGCCGGCCCCGAGGGAATAGATTTGTACGAAGTGAACGTCCGCAAGGCGAAAGTGGGCGACGCAGGCCTGGCGGCCGACCTCCTGCTGAACCTTGCGAGGCTTCAGCAGCGGTTCCGGCGGCAAGAGGCCGCCATGATCACGCTGCGCGAGCTTGTCGGGAAGTATGGCAATACCCCGCAGGCGATTGAGAGCAAGCGGCTGGCATCGGCGCTTTTTGGCGACACCTATTTCGGGCCGGGCGTTGTCCAGGCCGACGCGGAGCAGGCGTTCGCCTGGATGATGGAGCTGATGGTCAACGAGCAGGCGGACTGCTTCGCGGACGTCTCGGGCGCGCCGTGGCGGGCGGCCTGCCATCCGGCATACCGGCTGCATACTTTCGAAGATTTCGACGCGCTGCACATGTTCCAGTCGCACAATTACGAATTCCGGCCCAACGACCTGCCTGAATTCCTCAACCGTGTATACGGTTCGTATCCGGGCGAAGGAAGCGGCGCGATTAACGCTGTTCAAAACGGCACGGCTCCGTATGGCGGCGGCGACAAATTCATGCTGTATCGCTGGGGCATCTTGCGTGCGCCGGTCGACGGCCCCTACAACTTCTGGTTCGGCGGCTACGATTACGTCGGCTTTGCGATCGACGGCCAGGTGGTCAACATACCCAGGCGCGACTACCTCAACCACGCGGGCCTGTGGCTCAGCCGCGGCCTGCACATCTTGAACATCGCATACGAAGACTGGGGCGGCGGCGCGTCGGCAACTATGGATTGGCAGCCCCCGGGTGGACAACGGCAGCGCCTGAACGTTGACGCGTTTTCCACCGAGCGTTACCCGCTGCTGTTATCCGTGGCGGCGCAGAATACCGGTGCATTCGGCCTTGCCCAGTGGGATGCATACGTCCGCAAGTACCCCAACGACCTGCGCGGGCGGATGATGCGCCTCGAAACGCTCGTGCTCCACGACCCCTCCCGGGCCATCGGCGAGCTTGAAAACCTGATGAAGAAGTTCCCGGGCAATTTGCGCTTCCGCGAGCGCTACGCCGATTGCCTGTGGCGGATGGGGCGGCAGGCCGACGCCCTCAAGCAATACCAGGAGCTGGCGAAGCTTCCCGAGCAGGACCTGTGGGAATCGAGCTACAACGCCCTGTGCAAGGAGATATTCCTGGGCGGCAACACGCCCAACGGCTTCGACGATCAGCTCGAGGATCGCACTCGCGCCGCCGGAGACTGGTCGGGTTGGCTGGCGCGCGCACGCGAACAGGGCGACGACGCCGCCCTCCAGGCCCACACCTGGGCCGAAATGCAGCTCAATAGCTGGGCCGATCAGGCGGTGCTGCGCCAGCAGGCGGTGGGGCGGATCAACGGCTCGATCGCACGCGAGCAGGCCCAGGTTGCAGCGGCCAAGGCGCTCGCCGAGAAGCCCGACACCAAGCCGGAGGTCAAGGCCCAAGCCCTGGCAGCCGTCAAGCGGTCGGAACAACGAACCAAGGACCTGCAGAACGAGCTGAAACGTGCAGAAGCACAGGCCAACGCCGCCGATGCGCGCGTGGCCCAATTCCGCAAGGCGCTTGGCCTGGCGCCCGACCAGCCGACGCTCGACCTGCCGGTTGCATTCGGTGCGGGGTGCCTGCAACGCGGCAGCATTTCGGCGCAAAACGCTCAGCAACTGGCCAATCGTATCTGGGGAACCGCCGACAAAGATCGCGCCCGGCCGTTCCTCGAGTATGTCATCAAGTACTCGCCCGACTCGAACCTCGTCACATGGTGCGCCGACCGGCTGGTCGATTTGGCGATGGCGGGCAAGGACGTCGGCGGTGCTGCGGATATTCTCGCTTCGGTGGGAATGCGGAATCCGCACGACGGGCACCACGCCCAGCGGCTTGCCAAGGCGTGCGAGCTTGCGATGCAGTCGGGCAGTGTCTACACCTTCGCCCGCAGTGCACAGGTTCTGGCGCGGCTGCACGGCGGAAACAAGCAGCTCAGCAGCTACCTGCCGCAACTGGGCACGGTTTTTGAGAAGGCGGGCAACTATGCCTCGGCGGAATACGAATTCACGCGCGTAATCAAAGCGAGCCGCGATCCGGCCCTGAAGCGTGCGGCCCAGTTGTCGCTCGCGTCGCTGTATGAGAAGGTGGGCCGGTCGGCCGATGCCCTGCAGGTGCTTTCGAGCCTGATTCCGCTCGAGCTGCCCACTGCCAGGGGCGTCCGGCGGCCTGTGAAGGTGGCAGATGGCAAGGAGGAAGACACACACGCACTGCTGATCGCCACGCGAGCCTATCTGTCGCTCGAGAAAAGCACGCTGGCGCTGGACACCTACGCTCGTGCGGAAAGCCAGAAGAATTTCGGCAAGGATGCGAAACCCGATTTCAAGCTGCTCGAGGACCTCGCACGCTCCTGCATGCTTGGCGCGGGGCCGGACGCCGACAAGAAGCAGCGCGACCCGGGCGAGGCGCTGCCCGCAACGGTGCTCGGGCGCGGCCAGACAGTGCTGAGCCTGATCGACACGATGCTCCGGTTCTACGGCAAGGAGATGGACACCTACCAGAAGGTGACCGCCACGCTGCTGCGCGCCGATGCCAACATCATGATGCGCAACTACCCGCGGGCCATCGAGGAAATACGCGAGGCCAAGAAGGTGGCCGGCGATACCAGGGCCACATACCTCGCCGACCTCAAGATGGGCGAGGTGCACCTGGCCACAGACAACGACGACCAGGCTATGCCGATCTTCAGGAAACTGTCGACAATGAACCTGCCCGACGTGTCGCCGGTCGCATTGTTCTGGCTTGGCACCACTCACCTGAAAATGAATCGGCGCGACGAGGCGATCGAATCGTTCAGGATGCTGTGGCAGCGATTCAGCGACAGCGAACTGGTGCGCCACGCGATATACACCATCGCCCGCACATACGCCGAACAAGGCGCATTCCTCGACGCCATCCGCCTGTACGAAGCGGTGGGCGCCATCAATTCGACCCTCGCCGAAAAGGTTGTGCCCGGAGAAATGCTAACGGTGAAAGTGTGGGACGCCGACCACTACCTCGGCACGGGAGAATACACCATACCCGTGTCAGTAAGGTCCTCTTCCGGCGATTCCGAACGAATGCTGCTGGACATGAACAAGATCAACCAATCGCTGTTCCTCGGCACGATTCGCGTGGAACTGGGCGAGCCGGAGCATGGCGACGGCGTGCTGCAGGTTTACGGAACCGATATGATCTACGTGACCTACCAGGACCGCTTCAAGGGCGTGGCACAAGACGAGGAGCTTACGGCTGAAAGCGTTGAAGGCGGCAAGACCACAAACCTCATCCAGGTGGTTGCCGATGCCGACATCCGCATCTCGCCGACGGTCTTCGTGGAGCGCGATGATGAGGAAGAAGACATCTACGTCGAAAAGACGGAGGAAGAACTGGCGGAAGAACGGCGCCTTCAGCAACTGAGCGCGAAGCTCGAGCGCGGCGAGGCGGTCGTCCGCCCCGGCAACCCGGTTTACATCCGCGTGGAGGATGCAGACCTCGACAGCAGCGGAGAGCCGGACAAGATCAAGGTGAACGTTTTCACCTATTCGCCCGAGCAAACCTCCCAGTCCCGACGCCAGACCTGGGAGCTTGCCCGCCGGATGGAGCAGCCGCTGGGGATGGATATCACTTCGCGCATCCCCGACAACGGCGAATTCACATGGTCGACTCATCAGTCGCCCGAGCCGGGCAACCGCCCGCGGCTGGACCACGTGATAGTGGAACTTACCGAAACAGGGCCGCATACGGGCATCTTCTACGGCGAGATCAAGACCGACGTCAACGGCCCGACCGCTATCGCTTCCGACACTTCGGGCGACAAGATTGCCGCCTACGCCATCGACGGCAAGAACGGCGCCGACGACGCCTGGATGGGCTTCATCGACAACAAGCCCGGCAAGTGGCTCGAGATCGACCTGAAGGAAATCCGCGAGATCGGCAAGATCGTCTGGGACCGCGGCGAAGGCGCCGACGACCGCTACATGATCGACTACACGCTGACGCTGCGCGGAGACGGCGCACCCGTGATGATCGAACGCAAGGGAAACAAGTCGGCCCACAACAATGAAATCGCACTCGACAAGCCGGTAGAATGCCGGTGGGTGCGGTTCACCGCCCTCACGTTTGAAGGCGACGCGCCCGCTATCTCGCAGGTGCAGATATTCGACAAGGAAGGCAACCAGATAGTGCCCGGCGGCACCTCGCCGATCGAACGCGCCCAGAACGACATCCTCGAGTTCAACGTGGGCGACTGCATGGCGGCCGAGATGCTCGACCACGAAAATGCCGACCCGGGCAGGCCCGTCAAGCGGACGTCGAATCCGCTGGGCGTGGCCTATGTGGACGGCCATATAGATGCCGTATACATTTCTTACGGCAAGAACGACTACCGCGGGAATCTGCTGTTCGACGATCACGAAGACGACAAGAACGATGTCTATGCACGCCGGACAAAGCGCGTCAAGGCCGACGACGTCCTTCAGATCGCGATAGCCGATCCGGACCTCGACGTCGACAAGCTGCAGAACACGGCGACTTGCGAAGTGCTCAGCAGCACGGGCGACCGCACAAAGCTCAAGGCCACCGAAATCGGCCCGACATCCGGCGTGTTCCTCACGCGCATACAGCTATCGTCCAATCCCGCCGCAATGGAAGACGACCGGCTCTACGTCGAGCCGCACGGATACATCCTGCTGCGCTACCACGACGAGCAGAACAGGTCGCCGGGCCACGCCGTCTACCGCAACAGCTACGTTTTCATAGCCGACGACGAGGTGGCCGATTTCGTGGGCACCGAAGTTGTCAGCGAGTCTCCGCAGATGGAGGCCGACAGCCTGAGCGTTCCCAACAAGGAGTTCACGCTGTGCGAGCCGGACCAGGCCCTGCCGAAGATAGACCGCGTCGAAATGCAGGCGTTGTCGTTCGCAACCGGCGACTTCTGCCGCTTCTCGGTGCTGCTGAGGAACCTCGACGGCGTATTCTCGAGCCGCCTGCCGATCACCATCGGCGATAAGCCGCAGGTTAAGCGGCCCAAAGATGCCGACCCGCGCGCGGCCAGGCGCGTCAACACATTGGACGACTACTACTGGTGGCACCGCGTGCGCGGCACGCAGGTTCAGGGCCGGCGCGCTGAGGAAGAAGATGCGTTCAACATTCCGATGGCCGTTGTCGGCGACGACATGATCTGGACCAGCTATGTCGACCAGACACCCGCAGCGACGGCAGGACGCGTGTTTGTGCCGGTCATAGAACCGGCGACGGTCGAACGCCTGCAACTGCTGGGCGTAAGACCCGACGTGCTTCCCGAGGAAGCCTGCAAAGACGGCCTGCTTGTAGCCGTAAGAGACCCTTACCTGGAGCTTGCGGACGCAAAGAAGGAACGCGAGCGGATGATGATGGAGGAGATAGCCCGCAAGAAGCGCCAGTACAAAATGCTGCTTGCGCAGTACAACGATACCATCATCCGCATAAATAAGCGCATCGAAGAACTGACTCCCAAGGACGAAGCGGCGGCGAAACCCGCCGAGCCGGCCGAACAAGCGCCGCCTGCAGCCGTGGCCGATGCAGACGCGCCGCTCGTCGAGGAGGAGATCGAGGGTATCGATGAATTCGGCGCCGAAGATTTCCTCGCAACCGAAAACCTCATACTCGCTGCGTCATTGCGACGCGACCGCGACGGCCTGGTCGAGGCGATGAAGGCGCTCGAAAAACGCACCAAGGCGCTCGACCGCTATCCGACCGACGAAATGGAAGCGGCTATCGACGCGGCCGAACAGAAAGCCCGAGCCGAACTCGACGCCGCAGGAGAAGCCGAGGGCAGCGGCGAGGCGGTGAAAGTTGCCAAGGAAACGCCCTGGTATCTGAAGGCCGACTGGTGGACCAACTGCGGCGGCATCATGCCCGGAACGCTCCTGAAAGTGAAAATCGAAGACCCCGACATACAGGAGCAGACGCTCGAAGTGAAGGTCGTGGTGCTCGGCAGCGAAATCCCGCACTCGTTGAAGCTTCGCGCGAAGGCCGTGCCCGACACGAAGGGAGTATTCGAGCTTGATATTCCCACCGCGCCCGGCCCCAACGACGAAGGGGCGCTGTCGCTGAAAGGCGCATCCAGCATCATGATAACCTACACCGACACCGTCCAGCAGAAGTTCACCGACAAGCGCTCGAGCTACCTGTCGCTGGCGTCCAATGCCGAGTTCAACGTGACCGGCCCCGATTTCCTCGAGCCGAAAGAACGCTTCCACCTCGGCGAAGAAATCTACGTGATCGTGCAGGATATCGACATGGACAAGACCCCCGAGCGCGATTACATATGGGTGGAGTTCACTTCCGACGTGGGCGACCGCGAGCTGGTTCCGATCCGCGAAAGCCAGCCGCACACGGGCGCCTTCCGCGGCAGCATCCGCACACAATACAGCGAACCGAAGGAGAACGACGGCGTGCTGTCGGCGAAATTCGGCGGCACCTTCACCGCCCGCTACATCGATACGCTGTGGTACGACGCCCCCGATGCCGAAAAGCGCATCCTGCCGCCGGCATACGGCGCCTCCGGCTCGTTTGTGCCCGGCACCGACGGCGAGGTCGAAATATTCGCCCGGCAGCTCAAGCGCGGATCGCTCCAGCGCGACGTGCTGTTCAACACTGCCCTGGCCGAATACGAGCTTGGAAAAAGCTCGACCGAAATGGGCGCCGTGCAGCGCGGCCGCCAGCACCTGCTTGAAAGCCGCGAAAAATACCGGATGCTCATCGAGCAGTATCCCGACGATCCGGTCTGCGCCCACGCTACGTATTACCTGGGCAACATCCATTTCCTGCTGGGCGATTACCCGGCGGCCGTCAAGAGCCTGCAGGAAGTTATCGACCGGTGGCCGAAATCGGAGTTCAAGGCGAAATCGTTGTACAAGCTCGGCACCTGCCACCTCAAGGCGGGCGAGATGAAGCGAGCCATCGAATGCTTCGTTAACCTCGCATACCATCACAGCGACAGCCCGCTCGTGGCCGACGGAATGCTCACCCTGGCGCAGCATTTCAGCAGCAGGAAGCAATACAAGGCGGCGTCGGGCATCGGCTATGCCTTCGTCAGGAAATTCCCCGGCCACGAGAAAGCCGGCAACGTTTACCTCCGCCTCGCCGGCTGGCTGATCGTCGAGAAGCATTATGCTCAGGCCATAGAAGTGCTCGAGGAGGCCCAGAAAGAGCTGCCCGATTCCGCAAACATGGCGGCATTCCTATACTGGCATGCCGACTGCCTGTTCAAGATCAGCGGGCCTAACAGCATCGACTACAAGCGAGGCATCGTGCTGCTGCAACGCGTTACGTACGACTACCCCGATTCGAAATGGGCGAAGTATGCGGCGGCGCGCCTCGCCGAGAAGGACGTGATGCAGTGAGCGACTCGTTTCAACCGGAGCCACGCCCGGCCCGCGATGCGAAGCATCGAGCGCACCGGCGAGGGCATACATGCAGTTAGCATTCAGGACGCGCCTCAACGATCTGCTCAAGCTGACGGGATTTCTGGGTCCCGACCGCAACGATGCCGGCCGGCACGACGAATACGTCCGCCAGCGTGCGCGTCGTTTCTACACGATCGCGGCGCTGATCCACTTTTTGGTGATCCTGCCGGAGTTGGTTCAGGTGGAAGCATGCCTGCACGAAACACCCATGGGCATACCCGGAGGCAAGGGCGACAAGCTGCCAAAGGGCAAGGTGAAGATACAAGTAGCCCGGACGATCCGGCGGAAGCGGAAGGTGCGCCAGTCGCCAGTTTCGATCTTTGAACAGATACAAGACGAAGACCTCAAGGCGGAATCGGAAACGCGGCAGGCGTTCAGCGACACGATGGGCGTGCCCGGCGGGATAGGCTCGGGCGCTGCTGCGGCCGGCTCGCCTAAGGGCACAGTTCTGGGCGGCACGCTGTATTTCTATCGTATCAAGTTCGACGGCCCCAACTGGAACGCCAACCATGCGGGCGTGGGGCCCTTGATGAATGAAGTGAAAGATGCCGGCGTGGTGAAGAAAATCTCCGGCCAACACAACCCCGTCAGCCTGAAGGACCTGCCCAAGCACAGCGGCAAGTTTCTGCCGGCAGTGATCTACATGACCGGCACCGGGCACATCAAGGCAAACGACGAGGAAGTGAAGAACCTGCGCGATTACCTGCACGCGGGCGGAATGGTTTTTGCCGATGTCTCCGGCGGCGACTTCTACGACCACTTCGTAGGATTCATGAAGCGTGTGCTGCCGAACGTGCCGAAGAACGTTATCGAGTATGACCACGAGATATACCGCGGCTCGGTGATGCCCTACGCGATGATCCGCGGCTGCCCGATCTACCGCGCGCACCAGAAGTCCGGCCCGGCCGAGGGCTGGTGGATCGGCCCGAAGATAGCGGTATTCCTCAGCCGCGGCGACATCGGCAGCGCCTGGGGAGCCGCCGGGCTGTTCAAGTCGCGCAAGCGAAACGTCGAAGAAGCCTTCCGCATGGGCGTCAACATAATTGCGTACGGACTGCTGTACTTCAAATACGATGAGTCGGAGAACCAGTGAAGGCAGGAGCATCATGAAACGCAGAAGCTCGACATCATCCGGCGCCAACCGCCTGCTGAAACTGCTGCTGATCGCACTTGCTGCATCGGCCTTGTGCGCCGGCGCTGCACGCGCCGAAGATGACCGCCGCGCCGATAAGCTGTTCGAGACGGCAAAGTCTTCGTACGATCTGGAGCGTTGGGAAGACGCCGGCAAGAAGTTTTACGATTTTATGGCCGCCGCACCATACGACCCCCGAAACGACCAGGCGCAATACTGCGTAGGCAGGTGCATGATGCACCGCAGCTACCTCAACAAGGCCATCGAGGAATTCACCTTCCTTGTCGAAGATTTCCCGGAAAGCAAATGGGCCATGCTCGGCTACCACGAGCGCGCACAGTGCCACCTGCGGACGCGCAAGCTCGAGAAGGCCATAGAAGACATGGAAGAAGTTACCAAAAGGGTACCCAGAATCTACCACGGCACCGAAGACGCCATGCTTCGCACCCTGTATGAATATCATCGGGCCGACGTTTTCTGGCTTGCCAAGCACTACCTCGAAAACAAGCAGCACGACAACGCAATCGCCGTTTACCAGCGGCTGCCCCACCCGATCGAGGCCTTCCGGCACGTTGTGGATGTCTATTACGGCTTAAAGCGGTTCGACAAAATCCGCGAGTTGATCGACACGCTCAGCGGCGAGAACCGCCACCAGGGATTCAAGTTCCTGATCGAGTTCTACGGCAAGAGCAAAGCGTTCAACCAGCTCAAGGACATTTTCAGCAAGCTTCTGCAGGAAAAAGAAGCCGACAACCACACCGACGACCTCGTGTGGACCACGGCAACCAGCTTCAACAACTTCGGCCGCGAGCATTGGGAGTGGGCGCTGGGGCAGATCAGCAACCACTATCCGCGGATGGCGCGCCGCGCCGATTTCGAGCTTGCCGTCCACAAGTGGCGCGATGTCAACTACCAGGACCAGCTCGAGCTGTTCGTCATAAAGTATCGCACCGGGCACGACACCAATTCCGTGCTGCGGTGGAAGGGCTACGTGCAGGAAACGCAAGGCAAACCGGACGAGGCCCGCGAAACCTACCGCAGAATGGACGACCCGGGCGTTGCCCACTGGTATGCCGCCCAAACCTACGACGGTCCGCAGGCGCGGACGAAAGACCTCGACGGCGCGATCGAGGAATACGTGAAGCTGCGAACCGCATACTATTCGGCCGAGTGGTCTGCCTTTGCGCAGTGGCGCGTCGCCGAACTGTATCGCCAGCAGAAGCGGGTGGATGAGGCCGTCGAAGCCTATCGCCACATCGCGAAGCGGTTCCCGAGCGTCAGCTACAAGGACAAGCACTTCGGCTGGCATTACTATGCGATCAACGCGGGCACGCGCGAGTTCGGGCCGGATGCGCAGCTTGCCATCGGCGATACGCTCCGCGAGGCCGCCCGCTACGACGATGCCATCATGGAATATCGCATACTGATCTCGAAATACGCCAAGAGCGAGCAGGCCTCGCAGGGGGCGTATCGAACCGGGCTGTGCTACGAAGGCAACGACGACGTCGACACCGCCATCGCCGTGTTCAAGTCCGTGTTGCGGCGCTACCCGAAAACGAAGGCAGCCAGCGAAGCACATACGCATCTCGAGACCCAGTACGACATTGCCGATGTTGAAGTGAGCGACGCAGTAGACATTTTCGAGGACGTTGACGCGGGCGGCAAGACGTTCCTCGAAGACCCAGGCAAAATGTTTGACAAGAAATAAGACATCAAAGCCTCAAGACGCAGTAGAAGAGGAAAGACACTATGATTGACCTGCTCGTGCAAGGCAGATGGTTTATGATCCCGCTGTCGCTGTGCTCGATCGTGGGCCTTGCAGTGATACTGGACCGTTGGTTCTATCTGAGGAGCGTTAGCCGCGAGATGAGCTACATGCTTGAGCAGATCGATCCGTTGGTGGAGTCTGGCGAAGTGGACGGCATCGAGCAGTTCTGCGAAGGCAACCCGGGCTTGCTGTCCAACATCTTCGGCAGCGGCGTGCAGAAGTACAAGCAGTTGCTGGAAGAGCCGAACCTCGACTTCATTCAGCACGAAGTGACCAAGGTGATGGAAGATGCCAGCATCATCAACACGATCGACCTCGAAAGGAGGCTGCCGCTGCTGGCTACGGTGGGAAACGTTTCGCCGCTGTTCGGCTTCGCCGGCACCGTCACCGGCATGATCAACGCATTCAAGAACATAGCCGCGGCCGGCGCCAATGTGGATGCCAGCATGGTGGCGGTAGGCATTCAGGAGGCGCTCGTGACCACCGCCGGCGGCTTGCTGATAGCCATCCCATGCGTGCTGCTGTACAACTACTTCACATCGCGAAACGACACCATCAATGCACGCGTCGAAGAGAGCGCAAACGCAATGATCGACATGCTCGTGATGGATATCGTCGGGCGGCGCAAGAAGGCGCCCACCGGGAAACGCGCCATGATGTTCAGCAAACGCAAGCCGCCCAGGCGAGCAAGGCCGATAGCTGTCTTGAAGAGGGCAACAGCATGAGAGTGCGCAAGAGCCGGCGCCAGACCTGGAACCTCTCGTTTGCAAGCATGAGCGACATCGCGTTCCTGCTGATCATCTTCTTCATGGTTGCGGGCAAGTTCAACCAGACGGAGGCGGAAGTGCCGCTGCCGGCGGCCAGCCTCGGCGAGAAAACGCAGCCCCGCAAAAACAGCATCCTGGTGACCAAGGAAGGCCAATACTACCTCAATAGCACGCGCATATCGAACCCGGAAGACCTCGCCGAGCAGTTGGGGTCGCTATTCACCGAAGAAACAAGCGTTGACCAGCGCACGGTAACAGTCTATGCCGACCGCGATGCCGCATACGGGGCGGTGTCGAAGGCGATCTATGCAGTAAACGATGCGGATGCCTACCTCGAGCTGGCCGTCCGCTTCACAAAATAGGAGGCTGGTATGGAAGCAAGAAACAAAGGTTCGTACCGCAGCAACACACCGCGTTTGTGGCAGACAATGCTTGCGTCGGCTGTGCTCTTCGCAGTGTTGGTGCTTGCCACAAGCTCCTGGAGCAAAGGCGAAGACAGCTCGCCTGAGGCGCTCCTCAAGAAGGCGCGCGAGCACATGGAGAACCAGGAATTCGAGAAAGCGCAGGAATGCTACGCCAAAGTCATCGAGCAGAGAGAACCCATTCCGGCTGTTTTTCTCGACGCGGAAAAGGAGATCAACACCGCCCGGCTGAAGGCCCTCGAGGCACGCCGCAAAGCAGCCCAGGCCGAGAAGGAGCAGGCAACCGGCGGGCAAGCGCCCGACGGGCAAACGCCCGGGCCGGAAACGCCCGACACACCTGTCAACACCGGCGGCCAGGAAACGCCCCCTGAGCCGCTGCCCGATGTGAACCTTCCCGAGTTGCCTGATTTCGGCGGAGGGCTGTGAGAACCTTCCGCGATCGCCCCCGAAGCGCCGGCCGGAAAGCACTTGAACGAAAAACGGGGAAAGCGTCCTTGCGGAGGCTTTCCCCGTTCGCATGATCGGAGCAGCCGTCACCTGCACCTGCGTTTCAGGCGATGGCCGATAAGGCCCAGCAATCCGGTGCAGATACAGGCGACGATCATCGGCCCGATGGCGTCGGCCGGCGCGAGCGACATCGGCTGGGGCTGATCGTCGGGGCCTTTTGCGGTTTCGATTTCCGAAGTTGTCGCGGCTTCGGCTGCGGCGGCTTCCGGGCTCCACACGCACAAATCCTGATAGGTGTGCCGTGGATTCCGGGCGGGAATTCTCACAATGCCGCGGCCGAATCGGCCTCGAGCGTGGGCACGCCTTCGTCCACCGAAACACGGCCGGCAACCACGAGGGGAGCGTTGTGGAGTTGTCGCGCGTGGCGGCGGTAGACGTCGGGAAAGAAGACGACTTCGATGATGCCTGTGTGGTCTTCGAGGCTTACGAATCGCATGCGTTCGCCGCCGGTTGTGGTGGTGCCCTTGGCGGTGATCGGCCAGCCGGCCACGGTTATGCGCCGCCCGGGGCAGTCGGCCGCGCGGGCGGCGGGTGTCCACTCGCCGCTGTCGTAGCGGTGCCGGTGCAGCGTCATCGGATGCGCCGTCACGCAGAAATCGAGCACGCGTCGCTCGAAATCGAGGCGTTCGGCGAGGGAGTAGTCATTCACGTGCGGCACGGTTGGAAGCTCGGGCTCAAGGCCGGCAAAGAGCGCCCTGGTTTCGTCAACCGGGCTGCCGGCCGGGGCGGCCTTGCGGCGGCGGAGGGACGCGTAGGTCTCGTTCAGCCGCCAGATTTTTTCGGGGCGATTGCCTTCGAAGCCGTCCATCGCGCCGCATTCGATCAGGTTTTCGCATTCCTTCAGGGAGATCGGCACGCGCGCGAGGAAATCGGCTATGGAATGAAAGGGCCGCTGCTCGATGATGGCATCGGCCGCGCGCTGAGTTAGGGATTTCACGTGGGCGAAACCGACGCGTATGGCTCCGTTTTCGGCCTGAAATACGCGGCCGGCGCGATTCACGTCGGGCGGAAGGATGGCCAGCCCCATCCTGCGGGCTTCCTCGACATATGCCCAGGCGCTGTAGAATCCGCCGCCGTTTGCGAGCACCGCCGCCATGAACTCGGCCGGGTAGTGGGCCTTGAGGTATGCCGCCTGCATCGACAGCCTTGCGTATGATGCGCTGTGCGCCTTGCAGAAGGCATAGCCGGAGAAGCTTTCTATCTGCCGCCAGATTTCTGCGGCCGCGTCTTCGGGGATGCCGCCCTGCTTCGCGCCGGCGAGGAAGCGGTCGCGGGCGTCGGCGATGCCTTCGTAGCCCCGCTTCTTGGTCATCGAGCGGCGGAGGCTGTCGGCTTCGCCAAGGCTCATGGCGCCGATGGTGCTGGCCACGCGGAGCACGTCTTCCTGGTACAGCATCACGCCGTGCGTGTCGCGCAGGAGCGGCTCGAGCTTGGGGTGAACGTATGTAACCGGCTCCTTGCCGAGGTGGCGGCGGATGAACGACGCCATCATGCCGCTGTCGGCCGGGCCGGGCCTGATCACCGAGCTTGCGGCTGTTATGGTTTCGAAATCGTCGGCGCGAAGCTTCTGCATGAGCTGCCGCATTCCGGGGCTTTCGATCTGGAAGCAGCCCATTGTGGCACCGCGCCGCAGCAGGTTTTTCATCGGCTCGTCGTCGAGCGGAATCGCTTCGATGTCGATTTCCACGTGATGATGCTCGCGCGCCGCGGCTACGGCGTCGGCTATCACGCTGAGCGACCGTTGGCCGAGGATGTCCATCTTGACCAGCCCGAGGTCTTCGATGGGGTGCATGTCGCATTGGGTGATGATCACGCCCTTGGCGGCGTATTGCAGCGGCGTGTAGTTGGTTATGCGGTCGCGCGCGATAACCAGCCCGCCCGCGTGCACCGACAGGTGCCGGGGGTAGCCGTCTATGACGCGGGCGATCTCGAGGATGCTCCTGAGCGGCTCGCGGTCGATCGGCAGGTCGGCGTACTCGGGCTGGGTGGCGACGGCCTGCTCGATATTCTGCACGCTTCCGTATGGCAGGCGAGCGGCCACCCGGCTGATTTCAGCGGGGCTGAGGCCGAGCGCGCGGGCGACG
>Ga0307378_10003582_pt1 | contig 22717 bp, 22 predicted proteins | sample UN1MG_FD_202238 | JGI IMG/M metagenome (GOLD analysis project Ga0307378, IMG submission 202238) | Soil microbial communities from Risofladan, Vaasa, Finland - UN-1 | ecosystem: Environmental > Terrestrial > Soil > Coastal area > Acid sulfate soil | place: Finland: Risofladan, Vaasa | collected...
CCTTTGATCTGCTGACCGGCAGCAAAACCACCCTTTTCAAGGTCAAGCTCCTGGAGATACTGGCCGGAGTTCCATACCGGGCCTGGGAAATCCGCCAGTACCAGAAGCTCACCCGCTGCTATGGCAACGATAAGCTGATGAGCCAGGCGCGCCGACTCATGGTTTGGGCCCGGGAAGCCCAGGATAATGAATACCAGCACTTGCTGCTGCTGCACGAAAAGATAATTGCAGAAAAACTCAAGCAACCCTGGTTTCTCAGTCCGTTCGTTGTCCGGCTGATGGTTTTCTCCTACCGCCTTTTTGCCTGGGCATTGGCGAAATTTTCGCTGCGCCGCTCGATCGGTTTCAATGCCGAGTTCGAGGACCATGCCGAACGCTCATACGCGGAATTTGTCCTTGAACACCCGGAATGGGAGGCGCAACCCGTTGTCGGCCCGCTGGCCAAAGCCTATGGCCAATTTTCCAATTGGGCCGACCTGTTGCGCAGGGTCTCCCTGGACGAGCGCGACCATCGCAATCTCAGTTTCTATTTTTGCGGCCGCTCTCACGATATCATCCGCTACAACGGCATGCCGGATGATTTTTTAAGCAACCCCAGATGAGTTGGCAACTGGCGGACAGGTGAGTTCGGAGCGAAGATGCCATGCGCATCCTCTGGAAATACCTAAAACCCCATAAGGGGCTGATCATTGCCTCCTTGTTTTCGGCGCTGTTGGCGCAACTGCTCAGCCTGATCGACCCTATTATTTTCGGTAAAATCATCGATGACTTCGCCTCCGGAGGCGCCAGCCGCCCGGAGAATGAACTCGTTCGCGGGGTGCTTTTCTGGCTGGCCCTGGCCTTGGCCATCGCCTTGCTGGCCAGGCTGTTCCGGGCGCTGCAGGAATATCTTGCGCGTATGGCCGTGGCCCGCTTCGGGATGAATGTCGTCAACGACGGCCTGAAACAGACCCTGCGGCTCTCCTTCCAGGAATTCGAAGAAAGCCGCAGCGGCGAAACTGTTTCCGTCATGCAGAAAGTGAAAACCGATACCGAGCGGTTTGTGAATTCCCTGATCAGTGTGCTGTTTTCCTCGGTTATCGGCATCGCCTTCCTGGTCTGGTACAGCATCACGAAAAGCTGGCTGCTGCTCCCCGTTTTCCTCATCGGCCTCGGCGTGCTGGGCTTGCTCACGGGGCTGCTCTCGAAAAAGATCAAGACCGTTCAGCGGTCCATCAATCGCGAAACCTACCGCCTGTCGGGGGTCATCACTGAGTCCCTGCGCAACATCGAGCTGGTCAAATGCCTGGGCTTGACCTTCCAGGAGATCAAGCGTTTGCGCGGGCAGACGCGCGACATATACGACCTTGAGATGAAGAAGGCCCGGAAGGTCCGCTCGCTGACGTTTCTGCAGGGGATCGCGCTCAACCTGCTCAAACACTCCATCCTGTTCATCCTGCTGTGGCTCATTTTCCGCAATGTGCTGACCACCGGCGAGATGATCGCCATGCAGTTCATCTCCAGCATCATTTTCGGGCCTCTGCAGGACATAGGGAATATCATTTTGCAATACCGGGAGGTGGACGCGTCCATCCACAACTTCGACATGCTTATGAAAAAGCCCATCGAGCGCCGCCCCGAAAATCCAGACGAGATCGGCCCGCTGGAGATGATCCGCTTCGAGAACGTGGTCTTCCGGCACCGTATCGCGACGTTCAACGCCGTGGACGGCATTTCATTCGAAGTCCGTTCCGGAGAAACCATCGCCATCGTCGGCCCTTCGGGATCGGGGAAGTCCACGCTGGTGAAATTGCTGGTGGGGCTTTATGCCCCGGTCAGCGGGTCCATTTTTTTCAACAGGGCTCAGTCTACGAACATCCGCTACAACCCCCTGCGCCGGCAGATCGGTTTTGTTACTCAGGAAACCCAGCTGTATGCCGGCAGCATCAAGGAAAACATGCGTTTCGTGAGAGCCGACTCCAGCGACGAGGAAATCCTGGAGGCCTTGCGCAAAGCCCAGGCAACCCCGTTTCTCTCGCGAGCCGCCAAAGGCCTCGATACGCTCATTGGTGAGAACGGCATCAAGCTCTCCGGCGGCGAAAAGCAGCGCCTTTCAATCGCCAGGGCGTTGCTCAGGCATCCCCGGCTGCTGATCTTCGACGAGGCCACGTCGGCGCTCGACTCGCTGACCGAGGAGGACATCACGCGGACGATCAGGCAGATCTCGACCAGCCGGGAGCAGATCACCATCCTGATCGCCCACCGCCTCTCGACCATCATGCACGCCGATGTGATCTATGTGCTGGAAAAGGGGCAGATCGTCGAAACGGGAACCCACGAACAGCTGCTTGGGCAAAAGGGCCTGTACTATGCCATGTGGCGCCAGCAGATCGGCGAGCGCAAGCCGCTCCATTTGGATTTGGAACGTCAAACTGAGGATTCTGATAAAAAGGAGGAATAGTTCATGATTGGCAAACAATGGAAAAACCCGCCGCCGCTGACCATCGATGTCAAGCGCACTTATCAGGGGCTGATCGAAACGGAAAAGGGGACGATCAAACTGGAACTTTACGCCCAGCACGCCCCGCAAACGGTCAACAACTTCATGTTCCTGGCCCGCGAAGGCTACTACGAAGGGGTTGCCTTTCACCGGGTGATCGCCAACTTCGTCATCCAGGGCGGCGATCCGACCGCAACCGGCGCGGGCGGCCCGGGCTATAAATTCGCCGACGAGACCGGGGACAACCCCTTGAAGCACGAGACGGGTTCGCTTTCCATGGCCAACGCCGGCCCGAACACCAACGGCAGCCAGTTCTTCATCACCCATTCCCCACAGCCGCACCTGGATGGCAAACACACGGTTTTCGGCAAAGTGATCGCCGGCCAGGAGGTGGTGGATGCCATCCGGCCCGGCGATAAAATGATCAGGGTAGTGATCGAAGAGTAAGCTTTTATTCAATTGCGTTTGGGTTCGGCGTATCCGGTCCATGTCTGGATTTGCAAAAGGGGCAGCGAAAATGTATGATGCATTGATGATCGAAAGGCCGGAGAAAGAAGATTATTATCTGAACATCGCCCAGGTGGTTTCCCGCCGTTCAACCTGCCTGAAGGTGCTTATCGGGGCCATCATCGTCAAGGAAGACCAGATCATCGCCACCGGCTATGTCGGGGCGCCGCGGCATACGCGCAGTTCCCTGGACCACGGTTTCTGTTTGCGCCAAAAGCTGCAAATCCCTTCCGGTACGCAATACGAACTGTGCCGTTCGGTGCACGCCGAACAGAACACGATCATCAATGCCGCCCGGGCCGGGGTGAGCCTGCTCGGCGGCGACATGTACATTTTCGGCGAGAATCGCGAAAGCGGCAAAACTCTCTTTGCCTTTCCCTGTTTCATCTGTAAAAAAATGATCGTCAACGCCGGATTGACCCGCGTACTGGTTTCGCAGCCCGATGCCGGGGGTTGTAAAGTTTTCAAGGTCGATGATTGGGTCAGGGAGTGGCGGGAACAGGACATCCTGGAAGACAGCGTCCGTTACGGCCAGGTGAAGTGAGCATGGCCGGAGCAAAACTGTGCATCGGCCTCACCGGCCGCATGGCATCAGGGAAAGGCGAAGCGGTCCGGATTCTCAGTGGTTACGGGTTTCGCTACATTTCCCTTTCCGATATCGTGCGCGGAGAAGCGGCCAAAGTCGATCCCCGGGTCAATCGCAGCCAGATGCAGGACATCGGCAACCGCCTGCGCCGGGAGGGGGGGGCTGGAGTTTTGGGCAAGATGGTCCGTGAACGGATAGCGGCTGCGGCTGAAAAAAGCTGGGTTATTGACGGCATCCGCAACCCCGCTGAAGTGCTGGAATTGAAAAAGCTCGATGATTTTTTTTTGATCGGTATTGAAAGCGCCATGCAAAATATTATGGCCAGGCTGAAGGACCGGGGCCGGGCCACGGACGTGGCGGCCGAGAAGGAACTAAAAGCCGGCCTGGAGCGCGAATGGGGCAACGGTGAACCCGCCGGCGGGCAGCAGGTCGGGTCTTGCCTGTCCATGGCCGATTTCACCGTTGCCAACGATGGCACGCTGGCCGAGTTAAAAACCCGGCTGGACGAAGTCTTAAACAAAATAGGAGCAGGGCATGCCTAAAAAACACATTGCGGTTTATCCGGGTTCGTATGATCCCCTTACCAACGGTCACATCGACATCATTGAGCGCGGCCTGAAGATCTTTGACAAGATCATTGTGGCGGTTTTGAAAAATCCCGCCAAAACCTATTTTTTCAGCCTGGAAGATCGGCAGCAGATACTGCATTCCGTTTTCAAGGACCCGCAAAGGATCGAGATCGATCATTTCGAGGGGCTGCTGGTCGATTACGTGAATCACAAGGGAGTTAACATCGTGGTCCGAGGTTTGCGGGCCATTTCCGATTTTGAGATCGAATTCCAAATGGCCATGATGAACCGCAAAATAGACCCGCGCATCGAAACGATATTCTTCGTGCCTTCCGATGCCTATTCTTTTTTAAGCTCCAAACTGGTCAAGGAAATTTACCAACTGGGCGGAGAAGTGGGTTCCATGGTGCCGCAGATCGTTGACCTGAAGTTGAAGGAAAAGTTCCGCTTGCAGAAATAAATTTCCCTCGCCGCTAGCGCTAAAAGGGGAAGATGCTCTGCCAGCCATTGGGCAGGGTCTTGGCGATATCATTGAGGATAATGAACACCATCAGGCTGATCAAAAAAGCGAACCCGGCGTAGAGCAGGACCATTTTCAGTTTCTGGTTCAGATCGCGGCGGATGATGGCTTCGATGGTAAAGATCAACAGGTGGCCGCCGTCAAGGCCGGGTATGGGGAAAAGGTTGACGATCCCCAACTGCAGCGAAATGAAGGCGATAAGCATAAAGAAATTGGAAAATCCGCTTTCCAGAGCCTGCTGGGAAACGCGGGCGATCTCGATGGGCCCGGAAAAGCTCTTGACCGAGATCTTGCGCTGGATGATTTTTTTAAAGGCGTTGAAGGTCAGGAACAGGAGGCGGCCGGCTTCCTGGAAGCTGTTTTTGATGGCGCCGCCCAAGCCGTATTGGATCTTGGTGGTAGCGATCCTCACATTGAAGCCGATGATGCCGATTCCGTTTTCAGAAACCGGCGTGAGTTGTGCGGAAAGCGACTTTTTACCCCGTTGATAGGTCAAACGCAGGGGCTTCCCCGGCGATTGGCGGATGATGTTGGCGAGTTCGAAATACGTGGCCACCGGCTGCTCATTGACCGCGGTGATGATGTCGCCGGGTTTCATTCCCGCTTTCCAGGCCGGGTAACCTTTGACGATATCATTGATCACCGAAGGCAATTGCCAGTAAAAACCGGCGTAGCCGATTTCGTAGCGTGAGCTGCTCACCACCTTCAAATTTGTGGCCTGACGCACGTTGTTTCTTAAATAGTCGATCCGCAAATTTTCCTTGGGGTTGGTGCCGATAGTGATCTCCACTTCTTTCCAATTGGGGGTTTTTTTGCCCTGGATGGCCAGCAGCATGTCTCCGGGCTGCAGGCCCGATTTTTCGGCAGGCGATCCCTTTTCAATGTAGCCGATGACCGGTTTTTCCAGTTTGTAGGAATCAATCTCCACGCCGCTCATATTGACGATGATGATCAGCAACAAGGCCAGCAGCAGGTTCATCACCGGCCCCATCAAGAGCGTAAAAATTTTCTGGGCCCTGTTTTTAGCCATGAATTCATCGGGATGGGGATTTTGGGGATCATATTCCTCTTCGCCGGCCATGCGCACGTAGCCGCCGACCGGGACCAGGCTCACCCGGAAATCGGTGGCGCCAATTTTTTTGCCGAAGAGCCGCTTGCCGAACCCGAACGAAAAAACCTCTACGCGGATCTTCATCAGCCGGGCGGCGATATAGTGGCCCAGTTCATGAACCAGGACGATGATTCCCAAGACGATCAGAAACGTTAGAAATTGGTAGATCACATTCATTTCATTACCTCGCTTTCTATATGCTCAATTGTCTTTTTTCTGGTCAGGCGAATGGTTTCCTGAATATCGCCAAGGTCATTCAGCGGGCGGTAATCCCCTTGGTCCAGCATATGGGCGACTACGGCAAAAATGGCTTTAAAACCAATTTTTCCGGCCAAATAGTATTCTACAGCGACTTCATTGGCGGTGTTGAAAATGGCGCCGGCGTTCTGCCCCTGCCTCAATACGTCATAGGCCATTTGGATAGAAGGGAAACGTTGCCGATCAACCGGGAAGAATTCGAGCTGCCCCAGCTCCGCCAGGTCCAGGCTCGGGCAGGAGCCGGCCAGACGTTCAGGGTAACTTAAAGAATACAAGATGGGAAGTTTCATGTCGGGAACACCCAGCTGAGCCAGGATGGAAGAATCAATGAATTCCACCAGGGAATGGACCACGCACTGAGGATGGATAACGACATCGATCTGTTCCGGATTCAAATCGAAGAGGTGTCTAGCTTCGATGATCTCCAGCGCCTTGTTCATCAGGGTTGCCGAATCGATTGTGATCTTTTTGCCCATGGACCAGGTTGGATGGGCCAGTGCTTCCGCCACTGGGATGTGCGCGAAATCCCTTTGCTGATCCCTGAAAAAAGGCCCGCCCGAAGCGGTCAACATGACGCGGCGAACGTGCCGCCGCGACGAGGCGACCAGGCACTGGAAAATGGCGCTTTGCTCGCTGTCGATGGGGATGATCTCCGTTCCGGCAACAGTGACTTCACGGTTGATCAGTTCCCCAGCGACCACCATGGTTTCCTTATTGGCCAGGCACAACCGCCGCTTCAAGCGGATGGCCTGAACCGTAGCCGGCAGTCCGTCGGTGCCGTTGATGGCTGCGATGACGCAATCGGCTGACGGCAGGGAAACGATTTCCTGCAATCCTTCTTCGCCGTAAAATATTTTTTTTTGGGGAAACTTTTCCTGTAATTCACGGGCATGCTTCTGGGATTTGACGCTGACGGCCTGCGGACTGAATTCACGGATCTGCTTTTCCAGCAACTGGGTGTTGCTCCCTGCCGCCATGCCGATGAGGCGGAAATGCTCTTGGTTTTCGCGTAAAACCGCCAGGACGTTGCGTCCGATCGAACCGGTGCAGCCTAACAGCACAATGTTTTTTATCATGAGCAAACGGCAGTTTTTTCTTTTTTTAAAGAGAGCATAAGTTTATTTCCAAAAAAAACGGATCAAATAGAAAAGCAGGGGAGCGCAGAAAATGTAACTGTCCATACGATCCAAAATGCCGCCGTGGCCCGGAAGCAGGGAACCCGAATCCTTTTTGCCGGCGGCGCGTTTGAACAGTGATTCTACCGGATCGGAAAGCTGAGAAAACAGACCAATGACAGCCGCGGTGATTATGGCGGTGGACTTCCCGACCGCGACCGGGAACAGCAAAACCGCCAGCCAGCCGCTTAAGGACGCAGTAAATATCGCGGCGATCAGCCCTTCCAGAGATTTTTTTGGAGAGGCGACAGGATAGATCTTGTGTTTGCCCAGGGCGCTGCCGACAAAATAGGCTCCAGAATCACCGACGGCAATGACAAAAATAAGGAAAAACAGATAATTGGCCCCTAATTTTTTCAGTTCCAATAAAAAATACAGCGGGATATAAAGATAAACCATGGTCAGGGACAGGATGCCCCAGTCCCTGGCAAATTGATCGAGGCGTTCCCGTGACCTGATTGTGAAAAGAAAGAAAAGACCGCTGGCAAGCAGGCCTGCCGTCAGTGCCTGGATCAGGTCGATCCATTCAACCGTGAAGGCCAAAGCGACCAGGAGGCCATTGGTAAAAACCAGCGGCCAGAAATAGTTTTGCGGCCGGGTCAAGCGGATCAATTCCCAGGCCGCCAGGCTGACCAGCAGGTAAAGCAGGGCAGAAAAATACAATGCAGGCAGAAAACGGATGGCCACGTAGGCAAAAACGATCAAACCCGCTGTAGTGGGCAGGCGCCGGCCCAGATCTTTCATATGCTTCCGAATCTCCTCTCCCGGCCCTGGAAATCAATGATGGCACGGAAAAATTCCTTGGCTCTGAAATCAGGCCACAGGAGCGGTGTAAAATAAAGTTCGCTGTAGGCGATTTGATATAAAAGGAAATTGGATATTCTCATTTCTCCTGAAGTGCGGATCAGCAGGTCGGGGTCCGGGCAGCCGGCGGTATACAGGAATTTTTCTAAGGTTGCTTCGTCCACCTTGTCCTCGGGGATCCCTGCGCCGATGATCTGGCGAACGGCGCGCACTATTTCGGGTCGGGAGCCGTAATTAAGTGCCAGATTGACCTGAAGCCGCTGGTGTGTTTGCGAATTTTTTTCCACTTCACGCAGTTTTTTCTGCAATTTGCCGGGCAATTTGCCTGTATCACCGATAATTTTCAATTTGATGTCGTTTTTTGCCAGCAATTCATGTTGTTCGACCAGGTTTTTGTAAAACATGTCCAGCAGGAACTGGACCTCACTGGCCGGTCTTTTCCAATTTTCACTGGAGAACATGAACAAAGTCAGATATTTGATACCCAAGCGGGCAGCGATTTCGGTGATCTCGCGGGCTGCCTCGGTTCCGGCGCTGTGTCCCGCGTTTCTTTTTAGATTTTTCTGAATGGCCCAGCGCCCGTTGCCGTCCATGATGATCGCGACATGAGTGGGCAATCGCTTTTCATCTATGCGGTTGATCAGAGCGGTTTCTTCACTCTGCGGAGGATATAGGGCCAGGATATGGTCTAACATTCATGAATTATATTTTTTCCCTGCTGCTTTGTCAAATCGAGCGCACTGCACGATATTGCGAGTCCCACCATGGCGGAGCAATTTCATTGAAATCGCAGCGGATCTGGGATATAATGCCAAAGAATGAACAAAAAGTGGTTTTTTATTCTTGTTTTTGTGTTTTTTTTAGCCCAATGCAAAAAACAATCCGATGTCGGCAAAACTCCAACTCCCGTTGATCAGGCAGCGGCCAGCGAAAGCAAAGTCATCCTATCGATCGCCGATGTTTCCCTGAGCAACCGCGACCTGAAAAATTTTATCAAGCTGCAGTATTCGGATGTTTTTGAGCAGAAAAACAATGACAAACTCCTTTCCCGTTTGTTCGATATTTTTTGCGAGCAGCAGATCATTTGGTTCAAAGCCAAGCAAAGTGACATCCAGGTTGGAGATGATGAAATTAACGCCACCATCAAGGAAGTCCAATCCCGGCGGCAGGACCTGGATATTGACCGGCAGATGATCCGCAACGTGTTAAAAGTGCAGAAGTATTTGCTGGCCAAAGCGTACAAGGATATTGAGGTCAGTGACAGTGAAGTGGCAAGATTTTATGAGGCGAATTTGAAAGAATTCCGAAAAAACGAGGAAATACAATTGTTTCAAATCATGGTCAACGACCGGGAAAAGCTGCTTGCCATCCGTTCGGAACTTCTCGAACAACCCTCGCGCTTTGAAGAGATTGCCCGCAGCAAATCGGTTTCTCCTGAAGCGGCCAATAGCGGCTCCATGGGATTTTTTGAAAAGGGCATGTTGCCTCAGGAGATGGAGGAAGTCGTTTTTTCTCTGAAAGTGAATGAGATCAGCCCTATCGTGGAATCGCCTTACGGATTTCACCTGTTCAAGATCACCAGGAAAAGAAAATCCAGGATGCTTTTGCTTGCGGCCGTGAAAGATGAAATCAAAAGCAAATTGCTTTCCGCCAAGATGTCCTCCGCCTACGGGAAATTTTTAAAAGGATTGCAAGCCGAAGTCCCGGTACGCATCAATTATGAAAATCTGTATTTTACCTATATAAAATCTGATTCCGGAGTAAACAAAGATGAAAACAAAAATTTTTCTGACAGCGATCATTTTTCTGACAATTAATCTGGGCTTCGCCACCGCGGAGATTGTCGAAGAAATTTACGCGGTGGTCAATGATGAGGCGATCACCGGCACGGAATTGAAAAAATTCGAGATGGAAATGGCGCGTTCCCTGCAGACCCAATTGGAAGGTGAAGCGCTTGCGCAGGCCATGCAGGAATTCAAAAAAGAACTGCTGGAAAAATTCATTGAGCAGAAACTGCTGCTATCCAAGATAAGGGAAAAAAACTATGATGTCGATAGCGATGTGGAACTCATTATTCAGGAGATAAGGAAGCAAAACAACATCACTTCCGAGGAAGATCTGAAAAGTGCCCTGCAGGCTGAAGGGATCGATTTCGGCGCCTGGAAAGACCAGTGGAAAGAACGGCGCAAGCAGGAACGGCTGGTTTGGGACGAAGTTGGATCCAAGATCAAGATCGACAATCCGCAGATCATGGAGTATTACCGCAAGAACGCGGAACAATTTACTGTGCCAGCGGAAATCACACTGAACTGCATCTATCTGAAAAAAAGTGAAGACGGTGCCAAGCCGCAGGAAAAGATGGATCTGATCGCAGCGGAACTGAAGCCTGGTCTTTTCGAAGAAGTCGCCAAAAAACATTCGGAACTCCCCGCCGCTGCCAACAGCATCGCCCTGGGGAAATTCAAGAAAGGCGAACTGGATAGGAACCTGGAAGAGACTGCACTCAAACTGAAAAAAGATGAATATTCCGGGTGGATCGAGACCGACAACGGCTGGTACATCATCCAGCTGGCCGATTTCAGCGATGCCAAGGTTCGTGAAGTAAAGGATGTCCGCGAAGACATCATCCAGAAGCTGCGCGAGGAGCAGCAGCAGGTCAAGTTGAAGGATTACATCGGCCAATTAAGAAAAGAGAGTTATGTCAATATCTTGAAAGAATACAAATGAAGTTTTCAGCATGAATGAAAGTAGCTCACGCCCCTATAAGAAATTAGCGGCCGGCAGGATTGCCGGGGGATTTTTGCGAAAGCGGATCGGTCAGAATGGGATAGCGGCGGTTTCGAGAGCCTTTTTCTGGATAGCGATGATTTCCAGGTTTTTTTCTACGCCCAGGGCCACGGCTTTTTGAAAAAGGACGGGAGACAGGGGCGCCCCCTCACAAAAAGACTGCACCTCGATCAGCGATCCGTCTGCGTTGGAGACGATGTTAATATCATTGTCGATGCGTGAATCTTCTTCATAATCCAGGTCGACCAGGATCTCCTTTTCCCGCACTCCGATTGAAACTGCGGCGATGAACTGAAAGCCGGGAAAATCGGCGATCATCTGCTCGTAAACCAAGTACTTAAGCGACAGGATCAACGCCAGGAATCCGGCATTCAAAGATGCGCAGCGCGTGCTGCCGTCGGCCTGGATGACGTCGGTATCCAAGGTGATGGTCCTTTCGCCGATCTCTTTCAAATTGAGCACTGTGCGCAGGGCGCGGGCGATGAAGCGCTGGATCTCGCCGCTGCGGTTGTTGATCTTGCCCCGTTCGCGCAAGATGCGCTGGTTTCCGGATGATCCGGGCAGCATGGCGTATTCAGCCGTGACCCAGCCCTGGCCGCTTTTTCTTAGAAAAAACGGTGTCCGGTCTTCCACGGTGGCAGTGGCGACCACCCGGGTGTTTCCTTGTTCACACAATACCGACCCCGGGACGTTCCTGACATAGTCCGGAACAAAGGCGATGGGACGCAGTTCGTACGCGGACCTGTTATTGGCTCTCACTTGCTTCTCCTTGCGGCTTGGTTTTCCAGCGGTTGTGAAACCAGAACCACTGTTCGGGGAATTTTTTAATCTGGGCTTCGATCAGCCATGTAAGTTGCTGGGTCAGTTCCGTCAGGGCGGCTGGGTCCTGGCCTGGGACCGGGAAATCGATTTCCGGCAGGATGTCGAGGACGATCTCCTGCCCCTCGTAATGAAGAAAAACCGGGACCACGGGAATGTTTTTTTTCAGATACAACTGCGATACCGTGGTGACGGCGGTCGCTTTTTTGGCAAAGAAATCGACAAAGACCCCTTCCCGCGGCACGGTGTTCTGATCGATCAGCAGGTAAACGATTTCGTTGCCGCTCAAACGCTTGAGGATGGTTCTTAGTGAACCCTGCTTGTAAATGATCCGTGAACCCATGGCTTCCCTGAACGCCTTCACTTTTTTTTCGATCAGGACATTATCCATGGGCCTGGCGATACTGTGGATATCCTTGCCCAGATGGGTGTTCAGAATCAAGGGAATCCATTCCCAGTTGCCGAAGTGGGCTGAAAAAATGATCAGACCCCGATTTTTTTGCAAAGCGCGGATGATGATCTGAAGATGGTTGACGCGGGTCCGGGACAGAATGGCCTGGGGGTCACGGCGGGCAAAGGTGCGGGCGATCTCCATGAAGATGTTGCCGAAATGATTATAAATGTTTTTTTTCAACTCGGCCAGGGAAGAAGGCGTGCTTGACGGAAAAGCAATGGCCAGGTTGTGCGATATCAATCGTGAATGCCTGGGGCTGCCCTTTTTCAAAAAAAAAACAAGGATTTTTTTTTCTAGGCGCAGAAACCGGAGCGGAGAATATTTGATCAGGGATATCAGGCCGGTAAAAAGCGCGTATTCCAAATAACGTTTAAATGAAACCTTTTTCTGTGGCATGTTTGATGATCTGTTCGATGGTGTCGTTATGCAATCTTATCTCATTTCGTGCGTATAATAAAGGGGTTGCGGCGGGAAGGAGATTTTTTATTTTGCAGAAGTCCTTTTCCGAGCAGACCAGCCACTCTCCACCCTTTTCTTTTCTCAAGCGTTCCAGGGAGTGGAGATCGGCCGGACTGAATGCATGGTGGTCGGAAAAACCGCGGAAAGCCGCAAGGCGGTATCGGTGCATGTCGTTTTCAAAACGATCATTGTCGCCCAAAGCAGAAAAGGCGACGATCGGGGCGGCGCCTATGGTAACCTCTTGGCCTCCGGAGTTCAGCAACTTATCCATCACGAATTCATAAGTGTCTGCCGGCGTCGGTTTTCCTGCGTGTCCAGCCGGCCGGTATGTCAAAACGCGGTCGGCCCGGCGACGCATGAATTTGAAATTGCGCAGATAAAAATATGGATGGCCGGAATTGACCAGCATGACACTAAAATCTTTTTTTATGTGGCTGGATTGGAATCCGTCATCCAGGATTAAAATGCGGTAGTTTTTGGTCGCAGCCGCGGCCATGGAGCGCAGGCGGTCGCGTCCGATGAAAACATCCTGGACCGGGAAACTTGCTTTCAATAGCATTGGTTCATCGCCCACTTCTTTGTAACTGTGCTCATTCTGTACGCATATCCCCCCCTTTTCGTAGCGGGAGCGGTAACCGCGGCTGATGATGGCGAAGCGGGCTCCTTTTTTTTCCAGGGCCCTGCCGATGGCCATGACCAGGGGTGTTTTTCCGGTTCCCCCGAAGGACAGGTTGTCCACAGAAATGATGAACAATTGCGGGAATTCTTTTTGCCGCAACGCTCTGATTTTTATATTAAAAAAAGAAATACTCTTGAAAACCAGTGACGCCAGGTTCAAGAACGGCCAGATCAGTCGAGAAAACGCTGAATTTGCTTTAAACTGCATGAAATGGATCCTTTTCTCTTTAAAATGGCGTTCAAGGCTCTGTCATTGATAGGCTTTATGTCTTTGCTTGGAAAATTTTTTAGAAATTCCAGCAATTCACCGCTGTCGTTCACCCGGTGATACACCCCGTTTTCCTCCAGTTCGCTGCCGATGTCGGGAAAATTGTTGTAGCACGGTCCGCCCAGGATGGTTTTACCCATGGCGGCCGGTTCATAGAGGTTGTGGCCGCCAATTTTCTGGTCAAAGGTCCCACCCATAAACACGATATCGCTAATACTCATGATGGGGAACAGGTATCCCATGCGGTCGTAAATCAGGACTTGGGTTTCAGGACCCATGCTTTGCGGTTGGCTGAATACCGCGCATTTCAGCCCCAGGCGCCGCATTTGCCCGGCAATGGCCGTGGTGCGCTGCACATGGCGGGGGACGATAATGAAAAAGTAGATGGCGCGTAACGGCTTGATGGCCGGGATGAGGATTTTTTCGCAGGCGCTGTGGCTGCTGGCCAGAACAACGATTTTTTTCGTGATTGCTTCCAAACGCAAATGGGTGCGGACTTCGTCGGGAGTGGGCAATTTCTGTCGGCTCATAGCGGCCTCATCCGCCTTGATGTTTCCGCAGACCTTGATTTTTTCCGCCGGGATTTTCAATTGCAGAAAACGCTTTTTGTAAATGGTGTTTTGTACCAGGAAACAGTCGATGCGCCGGAAAAAAGGCTGCAAAATAAAGTTGAAAAACCGGTAGCGGGCGAATGCCGCTTCCGAGATCCGGCCATTGATCAGCAGTATGGGGATGCGCTTGCGGTGCAGCAGTGTGATCCAATTGGGCCAGAGCTCCAGTTCATTGAAAATAACCAGGCGAGGATTGATACAATGAATGAATCGCCTGACCGAGAAAGAAAAATCCAGGGGCGCGTGGATGACCGCGATGGCCGGGTATTCTCTGTGGGCGAACTCCAGTCCGGCCGGGGTAGTGACCGACAGGACGATACGATGTCCCTTTTCGCCAAGCTGCTGGATCAGCGACTTTACACTGCTCACTTCCCCCACGGACACGGCATGGATCCAGATGGAGCGCTCGGAGCAGGCATCCAGTTGCGGCCGCAGCCTGTTTTTCAGCAAACGGCGGTATTTTTTTTTCAAGACGTATTTCAGCCAGAAAGGCACAGACAAAATAAGGAGCAGGATATACAGACAGTCGCGGATGGCCATATTTCATTATAGCACAGCCCTGTACGGGAGTCATCCGCCCTTTGGGCGTGGTGATTCCCGTCACGTCACCCAAGGGGCGGACAAGTCCGCATATTGCCTTATCTAAAGATCTACCTGAACGGGTCCGTTGACTTCGGGTCGAAGAACTCGTAAAATGCGGACATGGCTGACAAAATCAAGGCTGTGGTGATGGCTGCCGGCAAATCCACGCGCATGAAATCGGAAGGATCCAAGGTACTGCATGCCATTCTCGGCAAGGAGATCATACGCTATCTGTTGGACGCTCTGCTGGAATGCGGCATCGCCGAGCAGGACATTATCGTGGTGACCGGCAGCAACCGCGCTGAGATCGAGAAAGTGATCGGAACCAATGTCCGCTATGCCATGCAAAAGGAACAGCTGGGCACAGCCCATGCCCTGCTGAGCGCGTCCGAATTGCTGGCCGGGCACAAAGGCAGCCTTTTGGTGCTGGTCGGAGACAATCCCAATATCACCGCCCTCGAATTGCAGAAGCTCATCGCTGCCCAGCGCCGCAGCCGGGCGCATTGCACCTTTATTAGCGCAGTATTCCCGCTGCCAACGCCTCCCTACGGACGGATCGTCCGCGACGCCCAAGGGCGGGTCAGCGGCATTGTGGAAGAACGGGACGCCAGCCCTGAGCAGCGGCAGATCCGCGAAGTGAACGCTTCGATTTATCTGTTCGACAACCGGGTCGTTTTCCCGTACTTGGCCGAAATAAACAACCGCAATGCCAAAGAAGAATTCTATCTCACCGATATAATCGAAATTTTATACCGGGAAAAATTGAAGGTGGAAGCGATCCAAGCTGATGATTGTGATATCGCCATCGGCATCAACGACCGCCGTGACCTGCAGGCAACGCAAAAAAAGTTCAACGATCGGACCCAGCGGCAACTGATGCTCGAAGGCGGGGTGACCATTCTGCAGCCGGAAACCGTGACCATCGAGCACGACGTGGAAATAGGCCGCGACACGGTCATTTACCCGTGCACCTACCTCTCCGCCGGCACCCGCATCGGGGCAAACTGCTCAATCGGCCCTTTCGTCTATCTGAAAAATATCAGCATCGGTAACGGCGAAACGGTCAGGTTTGTCAAACGAGAGGACTGAATCCTCATTTTTCAACGACAATGGAGCCCCATCTGCATCCGGAACGGGATGGAGTCGCCCGCATTGACATTTGGAAAAATAAATTTATAATATAACCAACCCTGTCAAGGAGATCTTATGATCAGAAAGCTTATAAAACCGAACCTGAGAGAGATAAAACAGAAATCGAACCGCGAAAACAAGAGAAAACCCCCGCCGCCTTATAAAACCCACGCCGAGACCTACTATTACATCAAGCAGATGAACAACCGCACCCAGTTGGTCCTGGAACTGGTCAGCGGCGAGATCCTCAAGGGACTGCTCGACTGGTATGATGAAAAATGTCTGAAAATCAAGAAGCTCGATGGCAGGACTCTGATCGTTTTTAAATCCCAGATCAAGTACATTTATAAGAACCCCGACTTTGCTGAACCCAAGCGTGAAGAATCCGATCAAAAAAAATAAGGTCATCGCCGTTACCCTGGGCGACCCGCAGGGGATCGGTCCCGAAGTAATCGCAAAAAGCTTGGCTGAATATTCCCCCGCCTGTTCATTGGTACTGGTCGGTGCGCGTCGTTTTTTTTCCGCCAGTGACATCCCCGTCATCAATAATATTGGCGAGATCAAGGCTGGAGAAATAGCCCTATTGGAGGTAGAAAGCGGCCTCGCCGGGGCCGATGCTTCGTTCGTCTGGGTCAAAACAGCCGTCGAACTGGCTTTGCGGGGAGAGGTGCAGGCACTGGTCACGGCCCCGGTCAATAAAAACAAGTGGCTGGACAGCGGTTTGCCCTATCGCGGCCATACCGATTTTTTGGCCACGGTCGCCCAGGATGGGGCTCCGGCCATGTTTTTCTGGTCGCCGGGGCTTAAAGTGGCTTTATTCACCCACCATATCGCCCTGCGCGACGTGTTTGCCCGGATCAACAGGGAGACAATCTTGGCTTTTGTCCGCCTGATCGATACAGAGTTGCGGCGACTCTTCAGACAGGAATTCACCTATTTATTCAGCGGTTTGAATCCCCATGCCGGTGAAAACGGCCATTTGGGAAAAGAGGAGATCGACACGATCATTCCGGCCATGAACGATTTGCGGGAGCAAGTGCAAGTGGCAGGCATCTATCCTCCCGACGTGGTATTTGCCAAGGCCCGGGCCATGAAAAGCGCGGTGGTGATCGTCTGGACCCACGATCAGGGATTGATCCCCTTCAAACTGCTGCAGGCGGGGAATGGTGTGCAACTTACTCTGGGGCTGCCTTTTGTCCGCACCTCGCCTGTGCATGGCACCGCTTACGACATCGCCGGCCGGGGGATCGCGGACCCCGCCAGCATGCTGGCGGCCATGCGCCTGGCGGAATCACTGCTGCTTTGTTGAACGCGGCTTTCCGGTTCAGTCCGTTTTTTTCTCCAATTCGCTTTGTATTTTTTCCTGCAGGCTTTTGATCTCTTTCTGGATTTTTTTCAACTGTTCATCATATTCTTTTCGGAACTCGGCTCCCAGTTTGTTTTTTTCGGCCAGAAGTTTTTTCAGTTCCATTTCCAGCTTTTTTCTCTCCTCGCTGATCTTGAGCAAGGCAAGTTCCTTTTGTTTCTGCAATTCCAGCGATTCCTTTTCCCGGGATCTCCGCAACACCCTTATTTCATCTCTGTAGATTTTTTGGGCCTCATCGCTGATATTCTCTTTCAGGTTTTCCATTTTTTGTGAAAAGTGCTCGAGGTTCCATTCGATTTTACCGTTTTTATCGGGGACCACAGAGAATTTTCTCTGTTTCCCGTCGCGGTAGAGTTCCAGCAGGACCGCTTCTTTTTCTTTCAGGGTATTCAAAATATTTCTGATATCGGCCGTGCGGCGCAGTGGCTGGCTGTTGGCCCGGACCATGATATCCCCGGCCTGCAGGCCGGCCTTTTTCGCTGCCGAAGATTCATTGACGTGGGAGATCAAAAGGCCGTATCCCTCCTTGACCAGGAATTTCCTGCTGAGTTCTTCGGTCATTTCCATGATATCGACCCCCAGCTGTCTGGCGCCGCTGAATTCGATGACATAGTTTTTCACCTTGGGGAAAGCCATCTCCAGGCCGGGCAGTTCGGATAGTTCGGCCAGTTGATCGGCCAAGTGCGGGAAGAGGCTTTGGGGCGCTTCCGGCGCGTAAGGAAAATTCTCCTGAAAAGGCGGGAAAGCTAAGGCTTGGCGCTCACCCAGTTCGACGTCCAGGCGCATTGGTTTTCCTGCCCGGCTGACCGCTATTTTGATTTTATCGCCGGCCAGGCTGAATTGGAGGGCAGCAGCGATATCGTGAAACCGGGCAATCGGTTTTCCGGAAATTTCCACAATGCGGTCGCCCTTGCTGATCCCGGCCATGGCCGCCGGCGAATTTTTCAGCACTTCCTGGATCTGGTTCGAGTCTCTGATGAAATTGACCCCTAGCCATCCCGGAATGATTTTTCCCGAAGTTTTCAATTTCTCTACAATGCGATTGACTTGTTCAACGGAAATGGCGTAGCAGAGATTGCCGCTTTCGTTTTTTCTGCCGCTGACCACGATGACCGCCGACTGGTCCTTGAAGGTGTAGTCGGGAGCCGAGGAAAAACCAACGCTGCCGCGGATGACAGCCAATAGTTCACCTTTTTTATTTACCACCGCGCCTCCAGCCGAACCGGGAGCGACCGGTGCGTTCAAGATCAATTCGCTTTCGGTGCGACTGCTGATGATTCCCTGGGTAATGGCAGGAAAACGATTGTAAAACAATCCGATAAGCGCCACCCAGTTGCCTACTTCGGCCTTTGCGGCCTGCGGCAGCGGCCGCGGTCCTTTTTTGTTGAGGCGCAGCAGCGCCAAGCCGGAACGGTTGTCGCGGCCGATGATCTTGGCAACGATTGTTTCGCCTTCTATGGTTTCCACAGTGATCCTTTCGAATGGATGGCGGGCAATCAAAGAAGTGGTAACGACCAGTTCTCTTTCCATGGCAATGCCGGTTGCCACGTATTTTCTGGCATTTTCGGCGACCACTTTCACCAGTGAAGGCGATACTCTGTCAAGAACGGTTTTAATTTCCTTCTCAATATTTTCGATTTTTTCCGTTGCCTGAACGCTATGGGCGATCCAGAGCAATAGCATAATAAAGATCGCTTTTTTCATGATTTCCTCCTAAATTTGGTTGAGGGCCGCATCCTGGCTGCCGGTTTTTTTTTGATAGGAGACCGGTTCGAGGGTATAGCGGGTACGGCTGTCCGAGGCCGAAAAAAACAGATCTTCGTGCAGGGGGATTTCCTCCTTGTCCGTCTCAAGGCCGGGGATTGCGGAGCCGCGGGGTGCAGGACGGAATAGTTGAAAAAGCGATAGCAGCATAAAGAGGCCGACAACGGCCATGATCGTAAAACCGATTTTCCTTTGCTTTTTCTTTTTTTTGATTTTGCTGAAAACCGTTTCCTCAAAATCGGGACCGGGCTCGGCTTGGTCAAAGCCTTGCCTTAAAATTTCCTGCCAATCAGACATGTGGCGCTCCTTGCGGATCCAGGTATTGTTTTTTTAAATTTGCCTTGCCCCGGAAAACCAAAGACTTGACAGTGCCGATGGGTTTGTTCAGTATAAGAGATATCTCTTCAAAGGAAAAATTGTTTATTTCCTTCATGATCAGCGGCACGCGCCATTTTTCGGGAACAAGGGCCAGCAGTTGCTCAAAAAGCAGTTTTCCCTCGAAGTGGGGGGTGTAGGAAACCTGGTGCTCATTCAATTCGGAAATGGAAAATACTTTTTTCAGCCGTTTTTTACGGAATTCGCTGCGGGCCTGGTTGGTGGCGATGGAATAGATCCAGGCCTTGCAGGCCTGGGGGTGATCGGTTTTTAAAGTATGGGCTTTGAAATAAACCTTGACAAATGTGTCCTGGGTCAATTCCTCGGCGATCTGGCGGTCGCCCAGCAGCATGCTGAGGTAATTGTATATCGGTTTTTTGTACATGGCCATCACCTCTTTAAACGCGGCTTCATTTCCGTCCTTTAGCTTGGCAATCAGGTCATTCATGACTACTCTTGAAGATGCGGATTGCACAATAAAAGTTGCAATTTTGCCCGCTTTTTTCGTGATTTTTTTGAAAGTGACGGAAAAATGTGATTTTAAATCCTTTCCATCTTCCCTCCTGACGGAGAGATAGGTAATGAGAGAGAGATGCTACTATTATAATATAATTTCCCAAAAAATCAATTTTTTGAATTTTATCAATGTGACATTACTTGGCAATGGTTTGCGCATCCTGTGTGCCTTCGCTGATATCCTCCAGTTTTTGAGGCAGTTTTTCGAGGATTTCCTTGCCGACTTTGAAACTGTAGGGCAGGGCGGGATTGCGGGCTGGCACGATTTCCCCTTCGGCGCCGGCGAATTCCATCTCGATGTCGTTGAATTGTCCGGGATTTGCCGAATTTTCCGCTTTCATTGTGATGCGGATGGCAAATTCAGGCAATGCCTTGGGATTGTCGACAAACTCCTTGGCTTCGCAATCGGCCAAGGTCGTGAGTAATAGGTTGATTTTTTCTTCGCTCAGCTTTTTCCCAGCAACCGGTTTGATGAACTGCCAGCTATTGTCTGCCCCTTTGCGGATTTCAAAACTGAATGTGCCGTGTTTGAATTTGAGTTCCCGGATATCAAAAGAGTAAAACAGGGCAACTTTTTTTTCGCGGAAAGAATGAGCATCGCTGTTGAATTTTTCCAAAAAATCCTTTTCAATTTCACAAATTTCGTTAAAACCGTCAGCCAGGGCGTAATACCGCTCTCCCTGTTTGGCAACCGCGATTTTCTTTGCAGCGGTCGCGGATCTGAATTCCACTGTGAGCAATGGTGTTTCCAGGCCGAATTCGCGGCGGGAAGCGGCGCTGACCGCTGCGGCAAACGACTTGGCTTCCAGCAAGGATGCCGCGGACAGGATCTCGCTGACCTTGGTTTCCTGGGCAAGCGAAAAGATTGGTTTGTCCATGAACCACTGGTCGTTTTTTTTAATAAAACTGAAGTCGTTGTTTTCATAATTCCAGGTCATGTTGGTAACGGCCAGGTTATCGAATTCCGAGAATCTCTTGTCACGGAAAGCAAACAGGTCTTTTTCCAGATTGTTGCGCTTGTAGGAGGCAATGGAGACCACTTTGCCGCCTGCGGCCAATTTGGCGTAGGAAGAGGAATCAAGATTGTTTTTCATTCCCAGCAGAATGGTATGCGCCGGGCGGGTTTTATCCTTGGCAAACAATCTTAATTCGATCTCGGGTCGGTTCAAACCGAAATTTTTCAAGTCGCCGCCAGCCGCCTCGGCCACCAGCCGGTCGTATTTCAAGGGACAGAAATTATCCAGTATGCTCTCCAGCGCGACCTTGTCGGCTTTGGCCGCCAGGGGCTCCTCCAGATACCAAACGCCGTCCCGGAGCGAAAAAACGAATTTTTTGTCTTTTTGCAGCAGTTCGATTTTTTCGACGGCCGCAGCGGGAAAATCCAGCAGGATCCCTTCCACGGCCTTTTTGCGTTTTTCACGCTGATCGACCAAAATGATAGCGGTGATCAGAACCAGCAGGAACAGCAGCAGGGCGGCAATTTTTTTCCAGTTCATAGTTTCCTCCGATATAGCCAAATGCCGATGCCGGCAATAAACACCAGCAGGGGCAGGATGATCAGCGTGTAAAAAAAGACCAGCCGGCCACTGCTCTGCGTCAGGCTGACGGTTCTGGGAGAAGTGATCTTGGGGGCGATGGCGATCAGGTCCTTTTCTTCGGTCAGCCAGGAGACGGCGTTGTTGAAAAAATTGCTGTTGGCCTGGAAAATATAATATTTGTTTTGGGCGAAATCGGAATCGCCACAGACCACGGCGCGGGATTTTTTTTCACCACCGCCGGCTTCGATGGCCGCAGCGATATCCAGCGGGCCGCTCTTGTCTTCCGGGTTTTTTGTGATTTGTTCGGTTTTGACCTCGGTTTCATACTGGGTCTCGCCCCAGGAGTTGGCGCTGGTGGAAGCCAGGAAGGTCACTGTGGTGCCGGCCGGAGCCGGGGTGATTTTGGCCAGACCGCGACACAAAGGGAACATGGTGGCGTATCCGAAGTTCTTGGTGATGACGTGTTCCGGATACTTGGCCACCACGGGCATGAAGTAATTTCCGCCCATCAGCCGGGAAAGGGGATCGATCTCGACTGCCACGTTGTCCTCAAGGGCCAGGCCGAATTTTTTCAGCAACGGTTTAAACTCAGCGCCCTCAAAGGGGTTGACCAGCAGCAGCAGGCGTCCCTGCTCTTTTTCGAGATAATTTTCCAGCAGAAATATCTCTTTTTCAAAGAACGGCTTTTGCGGCCCGGCCACGATCACGGCCGCGGCGTCCTTGGGTACGGCCGCTTCCTGGAACAACACCATTTTTTTCACTTTAAAGGACAGCTTTTCCAGGCCGGTTTTGGCTTCGGAATATCCATTTTCCCCGCTGTCATCGCTATCGGGCTCCCCGTGCCCCTGAGTGAAATAGATCGTTTTTTCCCCCTGGCGCGACACGCTGATGATGGCGTTGGTGATGGCTTCTTCCGATACCTCTTCACTGCGCGTGCTTTTGCCCCCGTATTCGAACACCATGGTGCCGTCGGTTTTGATCTCGTATTGTTTGACTATTTCGGGCTCCAGGAAGGGGTCGATGACCGACGCCTTGATCTTCTCGCTATAAAACCGGTAGAGTTCCAGCAGGGAATTGAATCCCTCCAAATTGCCCTGGCTTTTGCTGAAAAAGGCCTTGATGACCAGATCTTTTTTCAGGTTCTTGATCACTTGGACCGATTGGTCGGACAAGGAATGGGTCTTGGCGGCGGTAAAATCGAAGCGTTGGTGGATTTTTACCCCCAGATAATTAATCGCGGCGGCAATGGCCACGATCAACAGGACCACCACCGCCAGGTTGGACGCGAAGATAAAATTCAGGCGCGAATTTTTTGCCCTGAATTGCGAGATATTGCTGATGAAATATGCGGTCAGGCCGG
>Ga0307378_10003586_pt1 | contig 22700 bp, 16 predicted proteins | sample UN1MG_FD_202238 | JGI IMG/M metagenome (GOLD analysis project Ga0307378, IMG submission 202238) | Soil microbial communities from Risofladan, Vaasa, Finland - UN-1 | ecosystem: Environmental > Terrestrial > Soil > Coastal area > Acid sulfate soil | place: Finland: Risofladan, Vaasa | collected...
TTGGAGAGGAATGTGTAGAACGGAAATTTTTTGAGGAAGAGGGCTTAGAACATTACCTTGAGGAGATATGAAAAAAATTGTCAAGAGCTAATTATGGGTATCAAGATTTCCGGTACATACTCTAGTACCCCTTCAAGGTTAATATTGTGGGGATAATCCGTTCGGCCATTTCGTCATTCCCGCGAAGGCGGGAATCCAGTCCTTCCAGGTGCCTCTGGATTCCCGCCTTCGCGGGAATGACGTTGACGTGGTGCAGGAAAACCCTATGGCAACCGAATTTATCATTAACCCTGCTTCCTCTCGTTTACAAATTTAGCTGTGGAGAGCTACTAGTGTTGCTTCAAATTGATATTTCCTTTTTTTTATTCCTTCAATTTTATTTTTATAGAGCATATACTTTTTTTATGGAGTTTTTTTCCTCAAATTAACCCTTTTACAAAATAGAAGGAGGTAACGAGGGATGATTAAAGATAAAATTCAGGAGGCGCTGAATAAGCAGGTAAATTGGGAATTGTATTCTTCATATCTTTATCTATCAATGGCTGCTTATTTTGCTTCAGCTCACTTAAAAGGTTTTGCCAACTGGATGAGGGCGCAGGTGCAGGAAGAAATCGTGCACGCCATGAAGTTCTACGATTACCTTATCGAGAGAGGCGGAACAGTAACATTATCCGCCATCGAAAGCCCTCCTACCCAGTGGACATCACATCTTTCGGCCTTTGAGCAGGTCTACACACATGAGCAGAAGGTAACGAAGTTAATCCATGAATTGGTTGGTCTGGCAGCATTTGAACAAGACTATGCCACATCCGTATTTTTGCAATGGTTTGTAAAGGAGCAGGTTGAGGAAGAATCATCGGCTCATACAGTGCTGCAACAGCTTAGACGTATAGGTGGTGGAGGTGAGGGGTTATACATCCTTGACCGTGAATTGGCCAAGCGTGTATTTATCCCGGCCGGAGCACCAAAACCCTAAAAAAGCGCGCATGAATGATTCCCATGAGTGATTATCATTCACGATACTCTTGATTATTATTCATGATATTCATGAATAATAATCAAGGGAACAGGAATATCCTTAAAATCAAGGAGATCAGGTTAAAGAGAACAGGGGGTAATAGATGACTCAACGATTACAGGTTTACAAGTGTGAAATATGCGGAAATATTATAGAACTTCTTCATGAGGGCAAGGGAGAGCTTGTCTGCTGTGGAAAGCCAATGAAACTTTTTGTTGAGAATACCGTTGATGCTGCCAGGGAAAAGCATGTTCCCGTAGTGGAGAAGGTCGCTGGTGGAATTAAGGTTAAGGTTGGCAGTGTACCCCATCCCATGGAGCAAAAGCACTCTATCGAGTGGATCGAGATTATTGTTGACAATCGGGCTTATCGCCAATTTTTGAATCCGGATAATGTTCCTGAGGCATTGTTCCCCCTTGATGATAATCAAATTACAGCCCAGATCACAGCCCGTGCGTATTGCAATATACATGGCTTATGGAAGAATTAAGGTTAGCGTAAGTTTTAAGATTAGCATAAGCTTTAAGGTTAGCGTAAGTTTTATGGAAGGCAATATGATGTTTAAGCCGGATTTGCTAGGATCTGGATATCCGTCTTGACAACTGAGATTATGATGGTCTTTTCTTACACCAAATTAATGGTTAAAGTTCTCCATAAGTAATATAAGTAATAATAGATTTTTTACCTCTTGGCCCGTGTCTAGCCGGGCATAACGGCATCTACCAGACGTTTCAGTGTCTGCTACACCCTCGTCTCCGGTGGTGCACAAGTGTATAATTGTTCTTTTAAACTAAGGGGTTGGAAATAAATAAGTGAAGCGATTTAGAAGCGATTTAGTTTGCTTACCGGTAACTCAAATTGATCAGGGCTACCAAAAGTAATTCACTTAATAATTTCCATCTCCTAAATTTGATATCAGGGATTTGATATCTTTGATATCAAGGAGGTACAATATGAAAAAAATGGTTATGGGTATAGTTCTTGTACTATTCATGTCAGTAATTTTCAGTTGTAGCCACGTACCTACTCTATTCGGTGATAAAATACTTAAGCAAAGCGAGCACACAAAAGAGCTAGGGCTTAAATGGAAAAAAGGCAAAAAGCTCGTTCAAAGAGGTGAAAAGATCAGGGAAGAAGGACAAAAAGAGGTTCAACAAGGGCAAGAAACCGTCCAAAAAGGGGAGAAAATGATCAGCCAGGGTCAGCAAATGATAGGCGAGAGCGAAAGAAACTATAATGAAAGGTTCCCCAATCCTCCCCCCGTTCAACCCTAATCATCGATTCGGCTTCGTGCATATTTGGTAAACTGAAGGGTGGGGCTTTACTCTACCAAACTCAATGGTATTGGCGGAGTAAAGAGCCCCATCCTCCATATTCTGCATCGGTAGTACGGAAAAACTGGTCGAATAATTTCCGTGACCTGTAGTGAAAGCTTGTTTTTTAAATAACCTCTCATAAGGAGATTGCCTTCACCTGCCACGATAGAAGCATCTCAGACGACATGGCAAACAGTTTCAGTGTTCTCTAAAAGCAATGGTAAAATGGTAATCAAAAAAAAGACCATTTGGCCGTGGCTAATCTCATAGCTACCGAATTACACAATCTCCTCAGCTATCGGATAAATTACATTTGTTCTCAGGTCTTCGGCTGCAAAAGCTAAAGCTTCTTGAATCACTTCACGGGTTAAGCGTGGGTGGTCCTTAAGTACCTGCTCGATTGTATCGCCGCTCGCCAGTTTCTCCAAGATATACTCAACAGTAATACCTGTCCCGCCGACGATGGAATAAGACACATCAGTCCGTACGGCTTCGGCTGCAAAGGCTAAAGCTTCCTGGATCGTTTCACGGGTCAATCGCGAGTGGGTCTCAATGATCTGATCGACCGTTTTACCACCAGCCATATTCTCCAGGATGAAGTTAAGGGTGATCGGTGTTCTGACAGCAGAGATGTCCATTGCTTCTGAGTCTGACATAATCAATCCTTTTGACATTTTCATACTCCTTCTCATTCAGGTTACATTCCTTACAGACTTTCAACTTGTTATACGAAGAGTCAATCTTTTTCAGGGCATTGGTCACTAATCACTTAATGATTGAAGTGAGCTATTCGGACAGGAACTAAGTATGTGGTGAGAGTGGTGGTGAGAGAGATGAATTAGGGCATGTTTTGCAATTAAGCCCCATCCAGCAAAGGAGATCAGCCTGAATTGTATGGTAAATTCCAAAAAAGGATAGAATAGTTATCAACGTGGCTTTAAAACAGATTATTGCGGTATAAGATTCTCTTACTATCATCATGCACTCTCCCTTGCTTTCCTCTTGCTCTTCACTGATCACTTTTTAGGTAATTTCAGGTTACCCGAAACCATACACTAACCGTAACTACTCAGGTTGTTTAGGCTGTTAGGCTGTTAGGCTAAAAGCCTTTTTGCGGTCGGGACGCATTGTCTCCTCCTACAGTCTAAATGCTTACAGCCTAAATGCCTACAGCCTATCTACCTGAGTAGTTGCCACTAACCTTCACTTAACAAGGACCTTTTACGTTTATAGAGGACTTCCTCCACATAATTTAATCTTTACAAATTAATTTACAAAGCATTTATTCCTGGTATCAGCATTTTTAGTGCCAAATGGACATATTACTTCTAGCCGAATGGGATAGAATCCTTCCATTAGTGCCTTATGAGAAATACTTTCTTAACTATCTGATTGTCCAAACTAAATATCGGCCCTAAATAAGAGAAACTTCGTTACATTAACATCGGCTTAAATATGTTTGTTTCAGCCATATGGTATTGCCGGGTTACCAAAATGAAACGCGCCCATTAAACATGCCCATGAAGCACGCTTATAAAACACACCATATCTCTATGAAATTTTTGGAAGATTGCGCGATAAATACACGACCGGTTAAATTGGATGTTATTGCCATCCGAGACGACATTATTGTCATCCAGCACGACGTTATTGTCATTTCAACCGAATGTGAGAAATCCATTCAATCTATGGAACCTATACTAAAAATTATTCCTGCTGTTACCCCGCACCAAGCGAGACGCTTGTGCTACCGGTAGGACAGGCGTCCCGCTTGACCAGGAAGCCTTTGTTTCTATTTTTGAATAGATTCTTGAATAGATTCTTGAATAGATTCTTGAATAGATTCATAGGAAGGATTAACCAAAGTGAAGGGTGTGCCCCCTTTCCCCGCATGTCAGGGAAAGGGGGCGAGGAAATCTAATTCAGGTATGTCAGTATCGTTAAGTCAAGAGCCTTGGCCTTGAGTGGTTCGCGGTTGGAACGCCGCTCAGTCTGAAAGACTTGAATAATGCCGGATACGGGGACGAATCGGTCCGGATGACTCAAGAGTTGACTCAAAATATTGTCAGGGACACTCTGCATGATGAAGCTCTGCTGGATTCCTCCGGGAAAAGCGGACGAAGTAGCCACCATTTCCAAGATATTTTCCCAGGAGTGATAAATCAGGTTTCCGGAAATTTTAAAGAGAGGGTCCGCATCCTCAAGGACACTCATTGAATTGACTAGCAGCCGGATGGTTGTACCAAAAGGATTCTGCCCCGAGCCCAAGGAAGTGGTATCTGTGTAATTGAGGGTGATTTGAAGAATCAGCCCAGGGTTAGCTTTCAATAAGTCCGCAATATCGGAATACGTTCCTCGAGTTATATTGGTCAACTCATACAATTTAGTTTCATCAATTGACCCATCCGGCAAGAACTTCTGGTACAGGTACTTTCCACCGAGAGGCGTACTGTTGTCGGTGACATAGTAAGTAAATCCATCAGGCCGGAGTCCTCTTCCTGTTTCTTCCTGATCGTCTGCCTTGCCGAGTATGTCAAGTTGTGAGACGCTGATTTCGCTTCCTCCGGTGCCCTGGATATTTCCGGACAGGTAGCAGGAATAAGCAGTACCAGGGGATTGCCTCAGGGGGGTCAAAATTTCATCAAACGGCTCAATCCCTTGCAGAATAAAGGTCGATTCTCCATTTTCGTTCAAAGAGAGGGATGGGGAGAATTGTATCTGTCCTTCATCATTACGCCAGATTTTTCCCTGTCTGTGCAGCAGATAGTCATCCGTACCGGAATAGATCTGAATTTGAGATACCTTCAGTGGCTGACAATCATACTCAGCCCAGACAGGGTCGTCAATTTCGACTCCGGAGACTGATCCGGGGAATTCTCGACCCGCAGAGGAGATCAAAAGGTTATAGACGTCAGGAGAAACGGACTCAATATTGAGCAGAAGATAGTGACGGGTCTGTGCATTCTGCCCCCCTGCTTCTGTATTGGAGCCGGAAGATATCTCCAACAAAATGGCCCTATTCGATGCAAATTCCGGATCATAATAAACTTTCCCCTCTCCCTGGAAAAAGGTATCGATCAGGCTTATCTCAAGGAGGGTGATGCTCCAACTCGTGCGATTAACCTGACCAATGAGTTTAGCGGAAAACCAGGTCCCTGAAGCCCCTTGCAGTTTGGCCAGAACCCGGGGAAAATTCTCAATACCACTCAGGACAAACTGATTGGGGGTCGCATTGGGATTCCTGGCAACAACCCGGAATGCAATCTGACCTTCCTGCCCCTCCCCTGCCTGCCATGAAACTTCCCCTTGCAATGTTTGGACGGGAGCGCTCAACTGCTCAAGCAAAACTTGCAGATAGGTAACTTCCACCTGCGGGAGCGAACTGCTATCATCAGCAGAGGAGAAAAACGGTTTTCCCTCCACTATGACCGGAAAGCTCATGTTCGGGTTTTCCTGAAGTCGAGTATACAGATCATGATTAACCTCATTTACCTTCAGGAGTTCAAATTCTTTCATTGCCGGGAATTCATCCGTCGAAAGAAGGCCCGGTAATCCCTCTACGGCCATGACGACCCGCCCCTCTGTCTGCCCCTGACCAATGCGGTAGGAAAGCTTCCCTGTCTCGCGGAAAGTATCCAGGGTCACATTGATTTCCTTGGCCTCTCCGTCAGCTACCACTACGTCATTCAGAGTCTTGACTACGATACCTCGGTAGAGAAGGGTCAGAGTCAGGCTCTCTCCGGTGGGAACGCGGGGGGCCAGATAGTTGCCCTGGCCGTTGGTGACTGCCCCATTTTCAAACCCGGATACAAAGATAATTATTCCGGCAATAGGGTATTGATTGACATCAGTAACCTGGCCGTATATCCGGGCTACCTGCTGATTATCCACAACCTCTACGTCGCTGGAGGCGGTCATTTCCGCGGAATTGATGGTTGCGATAGCCACTACATGCCCTTTCCCCAGATTAGCGGACCGGAAGAGCCCATCAGAAAGGATGGTGCCGACGCCCCTTTCACTATCGACCGACCATGTGACCTTTTCCGCCCGATACAAGGCCCCAGTACTGTCATCAACCAGAAAAGCATGATACAAGAATCTCGATCCCTGGGACAAAAGAAGAGAGCCAGGTTTGACAACCAGCCGTAGCCCTTCTGTGTCCTGAGGGATTTCTACTCCCCGGCGGGGCACGATAAGGGGGATGATGACTTTGCCAAAGCGGGGATTGTCTGACGCTTCAGGATCGACGAGCAAAGGTATTCCCCTTTCAGATCTGCTAAATGGCATACGGCTAAACTGAAATCTGCCGGTGCCATCCGTAACGGCCACGGTTCCGTCGGGAAGAGTCACTTTGCAGCCCACCAGCGGCACAAAACCTGAAGGAGCCTGACCAGGGCTGTCCAAAACCAATACACCATCCTCCATAGTGGTATCCGCCAGATTGTAGAGCTTAAACAGTGACTTGCCGGATAAGGCGGGACCAAAAACATAGGCCGAGTACTGCGAACTCTCTCCGCTGTCGATTTCCTCAGGGCTGGATGAGCCCCCTCCTCCCCCGCATCCCAACATGGTTAACAATGATACAGTGCTCATAAATAGAACAGCGAATAAGAACATTCTCTTGCGCATTGGTCCCCCCCTGAATTGATGTGATCAGTATGATCAGCATAATGACTAACAAACTAACAAACTAATAAACTAATAAACTAATAAACTAATAAACTAACAAAAATCAGACTATTATAGTGACTAACATAGAACAAGCTATTATGGTACTGTTGAAAAACGCGAATGCAGGTAAAATCTCAGGAAACGGAAAGTCACCCTTTACATTTTTGGCTCCTCTCGGTTATGTTTGGTTCCTTCCAGTTATTACAGGTCGAGTTTCTAAGTACACCGCGGTAAATACGCGGCCAGCATCGTAGGGGCAGGCCCCTTGTGCCTGCCCTTGCCCCGTACATGGGCGGGGCCACAGGGGGCCGAACCTACAACTTCAATTCCCTCGGCCTGTACTAAGGCCATTTTTTGAACGGCTCCCCTGATTAATTCATGACAATATTTATGCAAACTGAATGCCGAGTTGAGGAAGAAAGGATGATACAGCCTGTAAGCCGCTTCAAGAGCGATCATTCGCCCTTCACGTTTCAAAAATGAAGCAAGGTGACATGGATAGAGTGAAACAGGGTAACATGGATTTGTGAAAAATAAATACTATGGACTCCTAAGAAATGAACAGCATAAACTGATAAAAACTTAAACAACACGGGCTCATAAAAAGATAAGTTTTACCGTACAGCAGTCTCCAGACTCTCTGGTTTTACGACCTCGTACTTTTTAATTTTTCGCCAAAGTGTTGTCCTGCTGATGTTTAACTTTTGAGCTGCCTGCGTCATATTCCATTGACAATTCTCCAGAACATCGATGAGAGCCGACTTTTCGATATCAGCCATTAAATCCTGCACTGATGAGGGATGACTCTCTTCCTGGAGATCATAGATTTCTGCTGGAAGGTCCCGCACCTTAATCTCCTGGTCCCGGCAGCGGATTATGGCGTACTCGATAGTATTTTCCAATTGACGAATATTCCCCGGCCAGTCGTCTTTCCATAAAATATTCAGGGCCTTCTGAGAGATGCCGCTTATCTGCTTTCCCATTTTCTTATTCATCTTCTTAATAAAGTGGTTCACCAAAAGGGGGATATCCTCTTTCCTTTCCCGCAATGAAGGGACAAAGATCGGAACTACGTTCAGGCGGTAGTAGAGATCCTCCCGAAAAGCACCACGGGCCACGGCCTCCTTCAAATTTTTATTTGTGGCGGCAATGATGCGGACATTTATTTGAATCCTCTTGTTCCCTCCCACCCGCATAATCTCCCGCTCCTGCACAACACGAAGCAATTTAATCTGTTCATTCAGGCTGATCTCACCTATCTCATCAAGAAAAATGGTCCCCCCATCCGCTTGCTCAAACCTGCCTGACTTATCCGAAACGGCACCGGTAAAGGCCCCTTTTACATGCCCAAACAGTTCACTTTCCAGCAGTTGCTCGGACAATACCGAGCAGGTCACCTCAACAAAAGGATTATCCCGGCGAAGGCTCTGCTGATGAATAGCCTGAGCAATTAACTCCTTCCCTGTTCCGCTTTCACCCTGCACCAGAACCGTACTATTATTTTGGGATACAACTTTAATCAATTCGTAAATTTGTTGCATTTTATTACTTTTACCAATAATTTTACCAAACCGCTCTGTTCCTTCGAACGTTTTTGACTGTTTTTCCTGCCAGTCACGCAGTTGCTCTTCAAGCCTTTTCCTCTCCGAAATATCACGGCCGATTCCCATAATCTGGATGATTTCCCCCTTTTTCCCCAGCAAAGGTGCCTCATTCATTTCCAGAAAAAGCCGTTTGCCGTCACGGGCTAGAAACTCGGTCCAATAGGGCTCAGGCCTTTCTCCTTTCGTGCACAGGCGGGCAGGCGATTCCCGGAAACTCTGGTTAATCGGGTTCGAGCTCAGAAAGAGCTCATAAGGAAGACTTTTAAATTCATCAGGAGAGTACCCCAAAATATCCTGGACAGCATGGCTGATAAAAGTTATTTTCCCCTGAAAATCGCGTATGAAAATAAGATCATTGGTCGTATTGATCAGGGTATTTAATTTGTCCCGCTCCTCCTTGATCTTTCGCTCTGCGTCCGCTTTTTCCCGAATGTCCCTGGCAATGCCGACGATTTCCAGAAGCTGGTTTTTCTCATCCAGCATGGGCCATCCTGAAAAGCTCACCGGAATAGATTCCCCCGCTTTCGTTACCAGGGCACAAGTGCGGTCCTCGACCATTCCCTCTTGCGCCAGTGCGTCCAGGTCCATATCTTTCAAAAGGCAATCCGCCTGAAAAAGAAAACCAAATGGCCTGCCTATAAGTTCTTCTCTCTCGTACCCTAATACTTTCACCGTAGCCTGATTGACAAAAGTGATACTTTGATCAGGAGAAATAATAATCAAGAGGTCATAAATGGTATTAATAATGGTATGGAAATAGTTTTTAGAGACCAAAGTGCGCTGCAGATTCTCGGTCATGGTATTGAAGGCTTCCGATAAGGTGATGAGCTCACGGTGAGACCGGATCTTAGCTCTGGTATTGAGATCTCCGGAAGATACCTGGCGAGTGGCCTGAATGAGCCTTTCAATAGGACTCGTTATTCCTTTGCTGATAAGAAATCCAAAGGATACGAGCAGTATAATCCCAATCAGGCTGGCCCACAGCAAATATAAAACGATCTTTTTCAGGCTTTGCCCTTTCGCCTCCAGACTGGCTACCAGCATGAGAGTTCCTACGGTTTCCCCCTGCATGTTTTGGAAAGGAAAAGAAATAGCATAATATTGGGTGTCAAAGATAAAAATCCGCTCAACTGATTGCGGTGATTCCAGATTGGCTTGAAGGACTTTTTTTTGAATCTCCGGCGGAATAGATAATGGCTCACCTGTTTTAGCAGGGATGGTACTGAAAACAGCTTGCTCACCTTTGAAAATCAAAATATCCAGGTTAAGAGGCCGATGAATTTTCTTAAAAAAATAGCTATCCAAAGATCGGATAGCTGATATATACCCAATGGCCTCGTTTTGAGAACCATAAACGGGAAAAACCATTTTTAAGACCAGCCCCTGAGCCGTGTTATCAAATCCGTAAATCTCGCCTTTAACTTTTCCCTGCCGAATCAAATGCTGAAACCCGGTCAGGTCTTCTTTCTCACACCGTGGAGAGAAAACTTTCAGGGCCAGCAATTTCCCACCCAGGTCAAAGAGTGCCACATGATCCAGGCTCAACTCATTTTTCAATCTTTCTAATTGAGGGAAAAGGATTTCCTGATTTTCAGATGAACCTTGCAGGACGCCCGGAAAAAGAGAACCAACTGTATACTGCAATACCTGCACGGGATTTCGCACCTCATCGGTCAAAAAATCATTTTGTATAAACTGCATCTGGGCTACCATACTCTTACTGGTGAGTTTATCCAATTCCTGGTCTACCAGTTGAGTTTGCATACCCATATGAGTCAAAAAAATCGTGAGGAATAGCAGGAGAAAAGGTATCAGGATGCTTTTTAAGATCCTGTTTGGTCTCTTGTCCCTGTTATCTTTGTTATCCTTGTTATTTTTGTTATCCTTATTATCCATAGTTATCTATCCATAGTTATCCATAATGAATTTGCGGAGTTATCCATGCTAAGTTTCCGAATAGATAGGATCTTTCCCCGATTCGTGCAAGGTCCTCTCCCTGATCAGAGAACATACCAGGAAACAGAGAAAAAAAGCGGCCACGGTACCAAGCGTTCCTCCTAGAATTTTGGCCACTCTCTGATTGCTGACCCCAGGCAGGTGATAATCCGGAATAGGTGCCTGGTAGGGAATAGTGATTTTATGTGAGCTGAGGTAAATGCGGTTCAGTGCAAATATTTTCAACCCCTCGGCAGACCTGGCAGCAAATGGAGAAATGGCCAGGCTCACCAGGAAAGCCAGGCCCAGCAAAGCGCAGGCTATTTTTCGAGCTGATTGAGGAGAGGTCTCCTGATGATCAGGTGGGCGGCCCAAGGATAAAGTCTGAATCCCCACCATAAGAAGAATGGTCAGTACCCCTTCGGCAATCCCCACTTCTACATGGGGTCCGAGCATGGGGCTGATAGTGGCTGAAAATTTCTCGATTCCGCATATGGATAACATTCCACACACGGTCAAGGCGGTAATCAGAAGGGTAAGCCAGGCAGAAAGAAACGCGCTGATGTAGCATCCGTAAGGCTCTATGACCAGATTCTTTAATTGAGAATAGAGATAATAGCCCCCAAAGGTACTGACAAGGACAATAGTAACCATATTGGGTCCAAGGGCCATGATTCCCCCATCCTGGAAAACGAAAACCTGGATAAAATGGACCAGGGTCATGACCAGCGTGGCCAGGTAGGGTCCCAGAATAATGGAGGCAAAAACCCCTCCCATAAAATGGCAGGAGGAACCGCGAGTAACCTCGAAATTGGCCATCTCCAGAGCAAAGCCAAAGGCACCTACTGCACTGGCCAGCAAAACCTCGCTGGTATTGATTTGCCTCCAGATTTTTTTCAGGCTGTAAGCCAGGACCCCGGTACAGGCCAGATCCATGATCAGGCAAAGGCTATCACTATAAAATCCATCCGGTGCATGCACTGCCTCTTGTGTCTCCTTTCCTATGACCAGGGCCAGGGGGAATTTTTTAAGCAGACTCTATTTCTTATTCGGCAGGGGTCTGCTTTATATTTGGAAAACCCTGATCTACTTTTTATCATCACGGTGAATACGTTTCATAAGTGGAACAGCAGGGTGAACACGTGAAACCTTCGCCCCATATATAAGAATATCGTGAAGAATATCGAGTCCTGAAGCACCATGATTGATGTCGTACAACCTTTCTGCAGGGAAGGCCCAGGCCAAACCTTTGTCTCAGTTTCTCTTATCTCCTAATACGTTTGCACTTTTGTACAACTAATTGAAATATAAGTAATTTCATAATCTCCACTCGTCATTCCCGCGAAGGCGGGAATCCAGTAATATCAATGCTTCTGGATTCCCGCCTTCGCGGGAATGACAAAAAGTCCAAAAATATAGTATCTCCTCCTGGTATCATTCTTGCGTTATTCTAAGGCGGTAAGGTTGAGGAATGAGGTTGAGGCTGAGGCTGAGGAATGAGCATAAGACATTTATTACACATCTTTTTCTACTACACGTGCTACAGTTGGAGGGCTTTTAATGGGTCATCGAGGAATGGTTATCTCTGGCATGAATGCTGCTCTTACCGCATTATTCTTACTCTTGTTATCTGGATGTAATACAACCAGCCCACCAGCGGATAATAATCCGCTTTCTCTCTATACTCCCACGGAATCGAATCTTTTTGCAGGAGTTACTATTTCAGGCATCGTGGACACTGACCTTTTTCTAACCCGCACCAGGCAGAAAGGGCCGGGGAATCCTGGCCCGGATGGTACGGTTGGCCCTCCCGATAACGCGGGAGGAGGGTCACAAACGGGAGAAGATGTTTCCGAAGATGCTTCTTCCGACGACGGATCTACAGACGGAAATGTCGGGACAGGGAATGGTCCACCGGATGGTGTCCCAGGACCACCGGATGGAACCACAACAGGCCCGCCGGATGGTGTCCCAGGTCCGCCGGATGGAACCACAACAGGCCCACCGGATGGGACTACTGGCCCACCGGATGGTGTCCCTGGTCCGCCTACAGGCTCTCCAGGTCCTCAGAACGCCGGGCAAGGCACTGGAACAGGCAGAAGCGGCGGGGCGGCCATGACTACAGTCATCAGCCAATACCCTCTGGTCATGGTTTTGGAAGGAACCGACTCATATGGAATTCCGGATTCAAACGGCCGATTCCAGGTTCCGAATTGTCCAACCGGAAGCTATACATTGTCCTTGTATCGCGATGGGGAACTGGCAGCCAAAAGGTATATTCGACTCACCCTGGCTCATAATCTTGACTTAGGGCAGATTACCGGCATTGATGATGATGGCCTGTTAATCTGCACCGGATTCGATGGATACCGCTTCCCCTGGCAAGATGAAGATGGAGATGGAATAAATGATCTCTTTAGAGATACGAATGGGGACGGGATCAATGACCTGACCGGCGGCCAGGCATATACTCACGGCTATGGATGGCAGGATGAAAACGCAGACGGGATAAACGACTTGTTCACTGATGCGGATGGAGACGGGGTAAATGACCTGTTCCCCCAGGGTCCTTCCTATGGCTTTACTTTTGGATTCATCGATCGGAATGGAGACGGGTTAAATGATTTCTTCCAGGACCAAAACGGCGATGGAATCAATGACCTTAATGCAATTCCGTATGTTGATGGCTACAACTGGCAGGATAATAATGAGGATGAGATCAATGATAATTTTACCGATGCCGATGGCGACGGAATCAATGACCTAACCGGGCGGCCAGTTATTCGCGGATATAGATTCAAGTTTGTCGATAAAGATGAAGATGGAATCAACGATAATTTCGCTGATGCGAATGGAGATGGAATCTGTGATCAGGGCAAACCCTGTGAAGGAATGCCTTATGCTCATGGATTTGGCTGGCAGGATGAGGATGAAAATGGAATCAATGATTATTTCACCGATGCAAATGGGGATGGGATTAACGACCTCACCGGGGTCCGCTACTGAAACAAGGCATATTGAGGTGATCTAATCATCTTTAGAAGCAATCTAATCACCTTTTGATAAGGTATGATAAAGACGATTATACTTTAGCCATCATAACTCCCCTCTCCTTGCGAGAGGGGACGGGGGGGGAGAGAGAACAAACAAAATAAATCATTTCCACCCAGCATCCCCAGTCCAGGGATAGGAAGATGATCTGCTACCTGTGGGACATGAACAATTGGAATAATTACTTTATGAAAAAGAAGGAAAATAACTGGGATCGATATTTTATTGGAGTCAATATATAACTATGGAATCAGTGAAATTGATGGAAATGGAACAGGTTAAACCGCGGAAGTCTTACATTTCAGTTACTCGTAGAATCTTCTTAGATACTATATTCAAGGGAATTTTTGCAGCAATAGCTGTAGTATTCAGCTACCCTATAATTCGATACATGGTCCCGCCCCAGAAGTCATCTCAGGAATCAAGCATCGTTGAAGTCAATGCAGCAGAGATTACAATGGGGAAATCAAAGATTGTCAATTATAAGGAAACTCCAACTATCGTTATCAACACGGCCAATGGTCTTTTTGCTCTGACCGCTGTGTGCACCCACCTGGGATGTATTGTGCAGTGGGATGAAACCAGTCAGGAAATCGTTTGCCCCTGCCATGGTGCAAAGTATGATCTTAATGGGAATGTAAAATTCGGCCCGGCGCCAAAACCCCTGACTATAGTCAAATCTGCTATGGCTGGAGATAAGATACTTATCGGAGAGGCTTAGTACAAAGCGCGATAAATGTGCGGCTGGTTAAGGGAAACAAAAATATAAATATCGATAGGCGGGACGTTCTTGTCCCGCCATTAACCTCTTTTGGCGGGGTCAGGGGACCCAGCCTATCGATATTTTAAAGCGAAACCAGCCAGGACAGCGCGGCATAATAACTAGACATGTTGTGAAATAAAATCTGGCATCGATAAAACCAGGGATTAGACGGTTCAAACTGGTTATTTTGCAACAACTCTAACTATACAGTTACTATACAATTCTCCCTTATTCCACCCCTACCTCTTCCCTTATCCACCCCCACCCAACATCCACTTTCAAGAGGCGTTAGCCGCTTTGGTGCACGGCAGCACGACGCCGTTTTTAGAATACAGCAGCACAAAGCCACGTGGAAGCAGTTTATAATAGAGGTTGCCCCCTGCAATAGGATCATAACAAACCATGCCTGATGGAGTGTTGTAGAGGAGCCACGGTGTCCTTCGGAAGGGGGACCACACGTCAGGCAGGGCTGTACGGCAGGAAAATTTTGGGGGTAAGACTGGTTACCACGTGTGTAGAAAGCCCGGCATAGGAATTTGCCGGCGAGAGCACTGAAGACCACAATGGCCATAGCGTGTTATAAGGAGGTAAAGCAGCCCAATTTTGAGCTTTGACTCTTTTTGCCTCAGTTATGAAAAGAATACTTATCCCAATAAAGACAAGAAGTACGAAAGCTAATACTTTTATTCTGTTTTCATGATCTTTTCCCCACACCAAGAGCATGGATGGCTGGGGAAACGCTGCAAAAAAGGGACAGATTTAATTTATCGTGAAAGTAAAAATTTAAATCTATGCTTTTTTTCACAAGGCCTTAACCTCGGTCTTTTTTAAATTTTCCACCCGGCTTGAATACTGATATCACAACCATAAAAGTCAGGATGATAGACTGGAAGTTGCCCAGGATGATAAACATGATGCGGCAGTAAGCATAGTTAGAATATTTGTGAAACAGCATAGGGCGCACACTGGAGAGGGCAATCAGGCCGTTAAGCCACGGTAAAAGCCAAAAGGCGCCGGAGATGAGGAGAGCGAAAGTAGCAATCCATTTCACGGTGACCCAGTGGTATTTGAAAAAGCCCCAGTCTGTCATCAATGAAATCAGTAAACCGGTCATGACGGCACCTATTACAGAGGGGAGAATGAGAAAATCATCAAGGAACTTGATAACCAGGTTAAATACATAGGTCTTTTCTCCACTCGGCGGATTGCCATTGAGGAGCATGATGAGGTTCATGGCTATTGCTACTCCAAGCCATATTGAAGTGAATAATAGATGGCAAGTGAAAAGCCATCTTCTACCCCGATGGTCAAGTTTTCTCACAATTCTTCCCTTTCCAATATTAATTATTTTTTATGAACAAAATCCCTAATGTATTATAAGGAAGTCTTTAAAACAATTGCCTTAGAAAAAAGCAAAAATCGTACCGAATGGTTGTAATCTTTCATTTTCAAGCAAATAGAACGAATAATTTCATTCCTTTTCATTCCTTTTCATTCCACCTATTCACCAACTGTAACATCCCTCAAAGGCAAATTTTTACTACTTTATGATGATAATGTTACAAAGATGAAACGCCCAGTATTTACCCATTTGAAACATGGCACAATGGCTAACATTTTAAAAAATCATAACTATTTCTTTATCCATAGTAATCAAATACTGCAACCTTTCGGCATGATTTTTGCTTCTTTTCTGGGCCAATTGTTTTAGTGGATCCTTGTAATGCATAAGAAAAGGGAGGGGAACTATGGATAATCACCCAATATGACCCTGCTTTGGGTGAAGTAACTGCCGGTAATGAGGATAGATTATTGATTTACTGTGGGTTTGGTAAACATCATTTCCCTTGTGATACTTTCTCTTTCAAACTTATTTACTTGGCAACAGTGATTATTAAGGCCACGCACGAATAATTTGAGTGTCGTAAACATACCGAAAGTGACATCAGAAGATGACAGATTCTCAAACAATAGTAGTAAGTGATATCAAACAATGTCTTAACTGCGGTAATTGTATCGCTGCCTGTAAAAGAAGGCATAAGGATGTTTCCAGGTTCGCTAGAGAGCGTTCAGCCATTATTGGAAGTAATCTCATACCCAACCTGTGTAAAATTTGCAGGAACCCGAAATGCATCGAAGTCTGCACTCGACATGGGATCGAAAGGGATGATGAGGGGCATATTATCATTACGGATAACTGCATAGGTTGCGGCTTATGCATGAGGGCCTGCCCATACGGTGCCATTCATTTTTCCTCAAAACAGGAGTATGAGTCGTCTCTTGTAGATGACATATTCTCATTTATAAGGCCGCAAAAGGCTATTGAAACCGAAAAAAATAATAAAGACGGCTCAACTGGAAAAAAACGCCAGCCCAGAGTAGTGGTAAAATGCGATGGCTGTGCAGGCTATAGCAATAGGGCCTGCGTTAATAATTGCCCGGCAGGTGCTCTCCAGGTCATGACTATAAAAGGTTTTATCTCGAGGAACAAGAGATCTATCAGTGTCCAATTGAGAGAACTTTTAAAGTACTCGTTTGAAGGAGAAAGGCCGGAAGCGAGGGGAGAAACGGCAGAGGATAGAGTTCCCTGCCAGGATACACATAATAATAAGAGGTTTATTTTTCGAATAATATGGATTTCTCTCGTTTTTATCACTGCATGCTATCTCTACCTTATTTACAGGCCATACATGTTTATTCCTGACAAGGTCAGTGATATTAATATGGCTGCGTACTTAAGGCTTAAGCCTTCGGGAATTATAGGCCATGCCCTGGGCGTTGTGGGGACCGTTTTCATGTTTCTTTCCTATGCCCTCTTTGCTTTGAGAAAAAAGATCGAGAGATTGGAATCGTTGGGACCCCTCTCGGTATGGTTAGAGATACACGTCTTTTTAGGCATTCTGGGATCTGTTTTCATTATATTTCATTCTGCTTTTGCCCTCAAGGGGAGTGTGACTTTCTGGATCATGATCATGGTGGTAATTTCAGGTTTTTTCGGCAAGGTGCTCTTCAGTTATTGCTTCTTGGGCATATCCACTATATATCAGTACTCGCATGAAATCGATCGTCTCATAGAAAAAGATTTGAGAAATATCAGCCATATATCACCGGTTATTAAAAGGGTAATGGACTTGAAATCGCCTGGTTTCCCCAGCACCGCAGGGCTTATTGCGACTTTTCAGCAATGGAGATTCGTCAAAAAGGAGACCAGTTGTCTGGTTGATCTTGTAAACGAAAAATATGACAATGATCAGCAGGGGGAGTTATGCAAATGGGCAGACCAACTTATCAAGAGGCTGAGGGAAATCCATTCCACCGCCACCTTGAATTTATGCCTTTCCATATTGAGTAAATGGAAGCTCGTGCATAAGATCTCCAGTTACCTGCTTTTTATTGTTATCTTGGCTCATGTTCTGGTTACAGCATATTGGGGATACAAGTGGATTTTATGATAAAGAGAACTATTTTCCTTATTTTCACGATAGCGAGTGTTGCTCTGCTCTTTTACGCAGGGTCCCACCTTAATTGGTCTAAAATGCTTTCCCCGGGCCCGCTCTCACCTGCTCATGCAAAGCTTGATGCAAAGGGTAAGTGCAATGCCTGTCATACAAAGGGAAAAAGGCTGGATACTGATAAATGCTTGGATTGCCACCAGGAAATCAAGTCCATGATACAAACAAAACATGGTTTACATGCCAGGGTTACTACAAAATGTAACCATTGCCATTCAGAACATCACATAAGATTATTCAATACTATACATTTTGATGCAAAGGATTTCGATCACTCGATGGCTGGTTCGGCAATGAGAGGGAAACATATTCTCTTAAGGTGCGAAGTCTGCCATGAAAAAGGTACCTACCTCCTTGATAGGCATAAATGCTTTCAGTGTCACGAGGATATCCATAAGGGAGAGAACGGAAAGGATTGCTCCAAATGCCATACCCAGGACACCTTTAAAGAGGCAAATTAGGGGGTTATCCATCAGCCTATTGGTATACTCGCTGTGGTTACCTGTAGTACATACAACAGGGAACCGCTATAGTACACGTCGCGTTAAATATGCGGCCAGATATTTCCACTGCGGTGTCAGCCGCTTTGGAGTGCATTGGCATGACGCCAGTTTCTTTGTGGCGGCGAATGCCACAAGACTAACCAGCCGGTTAATTCCTGCGGACTGTACTTAGCTTAAAATCTATGCCCTGTGGACGCCCACATACGAGGCAAGGGCAGGCAACAGTGCCTACCCTCTACGATATTTTATTCCTTAACTGGCCGGATATTTACCGCAGTGTATTCGGTACCCAAAAGCAACTTTTGAATCGGTATCCAGGACCCTTAAACATAAATAAGCGGTGGAAGCAGTCTATAATAGAGCAGTAGGAGTCAGGAGCGAAGAGAGCGTCGGCAGAGGAAGAGTTGAGGTCGCAGTTGAGTAGCTGGGATAAGCCACCAGATAAGACCAGTTAGCCGCAGAGACATTGTTAACTATCCACGAGACCAAAGTAGGAGGAAGAGCAGCATAATTGGCTGGCAAGTTAAGGACAATGCGATCGCCTGTGATCTGGTTAACTAAGATCCTCGGCGGCCAGAGGTTGACCCCTGCAATAGGATCATAACAAACCATGCCTGATGGAGTGTTGTAGAGGATCCACGGTGTCCTTCGGAAGGGGTCCCAAGTCAGGCCAGGCTGTCTAGGCAGAACAGTTTTTGGGGTAAGACTGGTTACCAGGGGTGTAGGGAGCCCTGTGGAGGAATTTACCGGAGAGAGCACAGGAGACCACAATGGCCACAAAGTGTTATATGGAGGTAAAGCAGCCCAATTTTGAGCATTGATTCTGTTTGCCTCGGTCATGAAAAGAATACTTATCACAATAACGGCAAGAAATACTGGAGCTAATATCTTCACTCTTTTTTCCGTATCCATGATTTTTCCCCCTTACATTTTCTATTTACTCTTCTCAACGTGTCTCATAAGTTTTATCATGTTTATCCATCACGATTTATCATTTTTATTCCATCCTCCTTTTTATTTCATCCTCCTTAGTTATAAGATTAATTGTTATAAGATGAATTTCTAGAATGCCGATGCTTTACCTGTAAACTTTATAAGCATATTAAGTGCCACATAAAATCATTATATTATTCAACTCGTTAACTTTGAGAGGTCTGGCAGATGTTTCATTTTTGTTTCAATTCCGAAACATTACACCTGGGGTACGATAGCTGGTAGGAAATGCCGCCGGATTCACCAACAAATAGATTACCCGGAATTTAAAGGACACCACAGAGGCAGCGGCTGCGCCCAGGTTATGCATAGGAAAAAAAGATTCGCCATTCTTATTTCAGCCTCCTTATTTAATGAGATTATTTTTTTTGATGGAAATGTTTCCCCTGCCCCCAGATTGGCATATGAGATGTCAGCAAAATTAACCATGAGTAAAGTTTATGATTGCAATAAGATAAGACCAAGATTATAATGTTTGCCATGATGTAACTACTCAGGTTCATAGTGGCAAAGGCACAAAGGCACAAAGTTGTCTTGCCTATTTGCTCTTCTTTCCTTGTGCCTTTGCCACTTTGCCCCCTCTGTGCCTACCTGAGTAGTAACGTCATGATTATACTATTACTTAAAGGTTGCGCGAAATAATCCGCTTTAATCGGAATAGATTGATTTGTTGAACATTTTAAGGGATAACGCCCTCTCAGAGCCTGAAAACAAAGATCCTCTATACGGAGAGTCAAAATGGTTCCAATTTCCAGAGGCAATGATGTCAATAAAGCGATTGATTATTTTTTTCAGTTCAGCTATGTGATTTATAAAAGAGGAGGAAACCAAGCTGAGATTCTACCAGTTAAAAAATTGGATCGCCAATCAGATAGAGATAAAAAAAGGATTCAAAATGTATGTCTGTGCTACCTCCTCTACTTGATGATTGAGACACGCAAACACTCATTGAAGTTTGCGACTCTCTTGTCAGGCTTGAACAAATTTCAATTTAGCAGACTGTTGAGCAACCACGCCGACGTTGCTGTCCATACCTTAGAGGCTCTCTCCAAAAAGCAAGCCAAAATATACGCAAAGGTATTGAAAAACGTAGACCATCTTCCCTGGAAGATAGTAATCATCGTTGACAGTACCATTCAAAAGCGGTCAAGTCTTCACTCAGAGAATGTTCAGCGATTCAATCACGGGAAAGGCTTCGTTATTGGCCATCAGTGGACAAACATTGTCCTGATTATTAACGGCATCCTTATTCCCCTGCCTCCCATTGCTTTTCACAGCAAAAAGTATTGCCGCCAACACAAGTTAGCTTATAAGACTGAGCATAAACTGGTGGTTGAGTATTTGAACACCTTAGACCTTGCTCACTATATTGGACCTCACAGCAGCAAAGAGGTAATTGTCATTGCCGATAGTGGTTATGATGACAAAGCAATTCAAAAGGCTATCTGCAAGAGGGGATGGCACTTCATTATCGCTTTGAAAAATAAACGATCAGTAAAATCTCCTCAGCAGTGGCTGAAAACTCCACGATCTTCCGGCTGGAGTCAAGTTGCTCAGTTCTTCAAAGATCAAGGCAGACTGGCTTGGGAAACTGTTTGCCTTGAAGCAAACAGCAAGCAACAAAAGCGAATGGATGTTCGCATAAGACACACCACAGGTTTCCTCAAAGCTGTAGGAAAAGTTCAATTGGTGTGCTCGGAATTGAAAAAAAGACCGGATGGTCGAAGAAAGTTCCTGGCCTGCAGTGATCTTGAAGCACAGCCCAGACAGATTGTGATAGGGTATAGATTGAGGTGGGGAATTGAGCTTTTTCATAAGGCAGTGAAGATGCATCTGGGTTTTGAGCACGTTGCCGCCATACACTTCTGCTCTGTCCAAGCTCATGTGCACTGGGTCTATTGCGCCTACATCCTCTTGCATGCCCACCCTCCTGGTGTCCTTGAATCCTCACTCACTATACCTGAAAAACAACAAAACCTGAAGGCTGTCTTGGCAAATGCAAAGATAGCCAATGTTCTCCAACAGTTAACTCAAATCGGAGGTGTACAATGTTATAAAGACCAACTAAAACAGGTTCTCACAGGCACGCATCTACCTAACTCATTGTCTTATCATAAGTTAACCTGTTAATCAAAAATTTCGCGCAACCTTTAAGTAAAACATAATTGAGGAATGATAAAATGAAAAAAAATTAGTTTTATTATTTTTAGTAGTTATAATGTCGATTATTTTTTTTTCAGGCTTTGCAATGGCAGATGAATGTGGTGAGTGTGATGGCAAAGTTACCGAATTAACATTACAGTATAATGGTGATGTAAGTGCCGTAATTATAGTAGAACAGAAAGATGGGGATATTGTATTTAATGGCAAGGTTGATCCAGGCGATTATATTGATTTATATGGCAATGATAAAAAAGGAACTCTTGGCACAGAAATCACTGTTTTTGTTGATGGTGAAGAACATACCAAAATACATACTAGTTGCTCAGAATCAATTGGCCCAGGGTTGGTGAGTGGTGATTTTGAGGTAATCAAAGGGTACAGTCTCAACGGAGATTTGCTTTGTTCCATTGATGATGAAGATGATAATGATTCAAAGTTTTATGATCTTAAACTAAAAGCACCCAAGGATTGTATTGATGCATGTGGAAAAAAACCAAAAGAAGATGATCTTAAAGCATACACTGAATATCAGATATGCATAGCTGATTGTCATCCCAAGATTGATTCCTTGCATCAGAGTGTTGAGGATTTACAAAGTCAAATTCAAGATGGAGTGGATGATGCTGATGCAGACCCTACGAATGAACTTAATACTTCATTGTCACTCTCCGGTACTATCCTTAAGGTTATTGATAAAGGAGGTACTCTCAGTGTGGATTTGAGCGACCTGCCACCTGATACCGACTGGGCAGAGGGTGGAGGAAATGTATATAGAAGTTTGGGCAACGTAGGCATTGGCATAGAGAATCCGGTTCAGAAATTAGATGTTGACGGAACAGTTCAGATGACAGGGTTCAAGTTGCCCACAGGTGCTGCTGACGGTTATGTTTTGACTTCAGATTCTTCTGGTGTCGGTACCTGGCAGGAGGTAGCGAGTGGTAACGATAGTTATTGGACAATCGTTAACCCCCCTTCAGAAGGTGGTGTTCCTGTTGAGCCGTATATGTATTCTGCAGTATCTGGCCAAGTTGCTGTAGCGATAAATTGGGATAATAAGGATCGGAAGGATTGGGAGTGGACCAAGTTTGTTGTTGATGGTTATATAGGGTCATCCCGTGGTGTAATTATAAAACATACAGAATGCCCAAGGTTAGTACTTGGATTAACAACT
>Ga0307378_10003587_pt1 | contig 22694 bp, 19 predicted proteins | sample UN1MG_FD_202238 | JGI IMG/M metagenome (GOLD analysis project Ga0307378, IMG submission 202238) | Soil microbial communities from Risofladan, Vaasa, Finland - UN-1 | ecosystem: Environmental > Terrestrial > Soil > Coastal area > Acid sulfate soil | place: Finland: Risofladan, Vaasa | collected...
TCAAGCACACACGCTCATGAATCTTCAACGGGTGCAATTGAACAATCGCATGTTATTAGTGGGGAACAGAGCACCCATATTCAAAAATCGTCAACTGGAAGCATTTCCCAACTACAAAACATTCTTGGCGAGTCAAGCACTCATGTTCACGAATCCTCAACAGGTTCAATAACGACAACGTATGTTTTAGCAGGAGAGTCTAGCACTCATATACATGAATCATCTACTGGAAGTTTGGAGCAAAGCGGTTCTCTTTCAGGGACAAGTTCAACCCATGTGCATGAGTCAGAATTGGGGGTATTGGGTCAATCTCATCCTTTAGCTGGTGAGTTTAGCACTCATATTCATGAGTCAAGTACAGGCGCAATTGTTCAAGCGTTTAGCTTAGAGGGTGTGTCAAATACCCATGCTCATAAATCATCTACTGGTAGCACAGAACAATCTAATAATTTATCAGGAGAAAGTTCAACTCATATACACGAATCTTCAACAGGTTCTGTATTGCAAAGTCATTTATTAGCAGGGGAAAATAGTGAGCACATTCATTTATCAAGCACAGGAAAAGTTACAATCACCTATGTCTTGTTTGGTGAAAGTAGTGAACATGTTCATGTATCCGACTCTGGATTATTAAAGATAATTTTAAGACCAGACTCAGATGTATTCTCTGGATATTGGACTACCAACACAGGAGGTTCAACCAATCTTTATCAAGCTATTGATGAAGTGGTTATTAATGATAGTGATTATATTCAAAGCGAAATCAATCCAACATCATCTTCTGTTGTTATTGGATTGACAAATGCAATTGACCCAGGAATACATACTGGACATAAGATAAGATACCGCTATAAAAAAAGTGGAACTAATGAAGAAACACTAACTGTTTTCTTAAAGGAAGGTGTAACCACAACTGCCTCATGGGTGCATAGCAATATTTCCAGTTCTTGGGTCACTGCTGAACAAGAACTTACGGAAGCACAAGCTGCACTAATAACAGACTACACAAATCTTAGTGTAGAATTTCTGGCGAATACGGAGGTATAAAATGGCTACTAGATTTTATCTTCCAATTACTCAGACAACTGCGCTAACTCCTTCCTATGATGCAGGATGGGTTTCAACAAATGGTTCTACGTTGTTAATGACCACAACAAACCAAAATGGAGCGATGGAAACAATTAGTTTTTCTGACACAGATAAGACCGATCAAGACCATGCTCTAATTCAATATATATCACCCCCTTTAGCTGCACAAACTATTTCAGCTTTAGGGGTAACTTTTCAAATAAGAGCGTCTGAAACAAACGCTGCTAATAACTTATTTACTGCAATAACTATTAGGACATGGGATGGGGCATCAACCTACCAAACTCTTTTGAGTTTGACAAGAGACAATACTGAATTAGATACAAGCCTAGTTAACAGACAGTTTTCTGATACACTAACATCTCAGGTTATTGGGGATGGAGATAGGATAGTTGTAGAAATAGGTATTGGGGGAGATCCCGCCCAAGGTGGTTCAGATTTTCATGGCTCTTCAATCAGAGTTGGAGATAATTCAGCTACTGATTTGCCAGAGGATGATTCTACTACAAGCGATGATAATCCATGGATTGAATTTGTTCAGGATTTGGCTACAATTTCTGCACTAGAAGGAACGTCATCTACACATATTCATAAGTCAAACGAGAGCAGTATTTCTCAGTCGCATGTTTTATCTGGAGAAAATTCAACTCACATTCATAAATCTGATACAGGGAGTGTAGAAACTCCACAGGTTATTGTTTTTTCTGATGGATTTGAAACAGGGGGAGATGCTGATTGGAGTTCTCAGGTTCAAACGCCTGTAGTATCCTCTGCGTCTCCTTTGGCTGGAACAAATTATTCTGCTGAATTTACATTATCAACAACTGCTGAATACGAAGAAAAAACCTTTGACACTCCTATAACGACTGGAGAATTTACTCTTAGAATTTATCACGACCCAAATAGCAGTTCTGGAATGACAACCTCAGATGTATTCATTGCTAACATTGGTGTAAATGGGGTTGGTGCAGCAGCTTATATTTGGTGGAGTTATTCTGGTGGGCATCGTTATGCAGCATCTATAACAAGCGATACTCCTGCCAACAATCCTACGTCAGATTATGCTGTGACAGATGAAGAGCATTGGATTGAAATATATGCTAAAAGAGCCTCTAGTGCTGTTGCTTCTGATGGATATCTAACATTAAAGATAGATGGGGATTTAAAAGAAACTGTTTCTAATATTGATAATTTTGACAGATGGGGAAGTCAACTAGAATATTTAAGAGTTGGTCAAACATATACAACAAATACTGGTTCTGGTACATTTATTATAGATGAAGTTGTTGTTACAGATACGGCTGATGAGATAGGGCCAGTTTACAGTGGCAATCTACAAGGAGCGTCATCAACTCATATTCACGAGTCGGATAGCGGAAGCATAGTTCAATCACATGTTTTATCAGGTCAAAATTCTGTACATCAACACAAATCAGATACTGGAAGTTTAACACAACATATACTTGGAGAAAATAGCACTCATTTACAAAAGAGCAATACTGGAACTGCTATTGAAGGTTCTACTAGAGTTCTTGTTTCTTGGGTTGAGTTTGAAATTCCATCTGCAGTATCAGGAACTTTATATGGGGAAAGTAGTGCTCACCTACATAAGTCAAGTAGTGGATCGCTTATTGTAAGTGTCCAACAAGACTTGCTTGGTGAAAGCAGTGTTCATATACACGAATCTGATACTGGTTCTATTACACAAAATCAAGTGTTATCAGGAGAAAGCAATACTCATGTCCATGAGTCGTCTACTGGTAGCTTGTCACAGGAGCATGGGGTTTTAGGGGAAAGCAATACTCATGTTCACGAATCAGATACACAGGCTGTTTCTCAAAGCCATCTTGTTTCAGGGGAGTCTAGCACACATACTCACAAATCTTCTGTTGGTAGCTTAGTTCAAAATCAGGAGATAGCAGGAGAAAGTAATACTCATATCCATGAATCAGATGAGGGTGCATTAGGACAAACACATTCAATTGTTGGGGCTTCTAGCACACACATACATAAATCAATCACAGGAAGCTTGACACAATTACAGGGTTTATCTGGTGAATCAAGTGTTCATCTTCATAAGTCTGATACTGGTTCTATTGTCCAATCAAATGTTTTGAGTGGTCAATCCAGTACCCACATTCATGTTTCAAGTTCTGGTGCTATAAATCAGACACAAATAATAAGTGGAGAATCTAATATCCATTTACAAAAGTCTGATGTTGGTTCATTGAATCAAGAACATGGATTGTCTGGTGAATCGTCAACACACGCACACAAATCTAATGAGGGAAACCTTTCAGAAACTGAACAAATGGCTGGAGAATCTAGCACACATGTTCATGAATCTGATGAGGGTGCTATAACGCAATCTCATTATTTAGCTGGTGAATCATCAACACACATTCACAAGTCAGACACAGGAAACATTGGACAAACTCAGGATTTAGCTGGTGAATCATCAACACACATTCACAAGTCAGATGAAGGCAATCTCTCAGAAACTGAACAGATGGTTGGAACATCTAGTATACATCTTCATAAGTCTGATACTGGTTCTATAATCCAAACTAATAATTTAGCAGGACAATCTTCAACTCATGCTCATAAATCAAATGAGGGAAGCCTAATAGAATCAGAGGTAATGCAGGGAGAAAGTTCTACTCATGTTCACGTTTCTGACACAGGTTCTATAAGTCAAGAAAATGTTCTGGCAGGGGAAAGTTCTGTCCATGCACATAAGTCTAACTTAGGAAGCCTGATAGAGTCTGAAATCATGTATGGGGAAAGTTCAACGCATCTCCATAAATCAAACGCTGGTGAAATTACACAGCAACACGATTTATCTGGTGCAGATTCAACCCATATTCATAATTCTGATATTGGAAGTTTGACTCAAGATCAATCTATGTTTGGGCAATCGTCAACGCATATTCATAAGTCAAATGAAGGAAATCTTTCAGAGACTGAGCAAATGCTTGGCGAGAGTAGCACACATCTTCACGAGTCTAGTGCTGGTGCTATTGCACAATCGCATCTTCTAAATGGAGAGTCTAGTACACATATACAAGAATCAAGTCAAGGCGTTATTAGCCAATCTCAAAGTATAAGTGGAGAAGATTCAACACATGTTCATAAATCAGACGAAGGCGCAATTTCACAGCCACATCTGATTAGCGGAGAACACAACACCCACATCCATAAATCAAGTAGTGGTGCTCTTTCCCAAGAAGGAACGCTTTATGGGGCAAGTAGCACTCATCAACATACTTCAGATGCGGGTACTGTATCACAAGCACATAATGTCGCTGGTGAAAGTTCAACCCATATTCATGTGTCCAATGAAGGAAGCATTGTTGAAAGTGAGATTCTTTACGGAGAAGATTCAACCCACATCCACGAATCGGATGAAGGAAGTCTTAACCAATCTCATGTTATTCAAGGAGAAAATTCAACACACGCTCATCTTAGCAATGAGGATTATTTAACTCAAACCTACTTGCTAACGGGCGAAGATTCAACACACATTCATTACAGTGAAGAAGGGGCTGTATCACAAGTCTCTTTGATAACGGGGGAAAATTCTACCCACATTCATTGTAGTGAGACTGGTTCTTTAACACAATCTCAGAATATAGCTGGAGAAAGTTCAACACATATTCATACCTCAAATGATGGAAGCCTTGAGCAATCACAAATTTTAAGTGGTGAAAATTCAACACATCTCCATAAATCAAATGAAGGGGATTTGGTAGAATCTGAAATACTGTTAGGTAGTTCTACTGTTCATGTACACAAGTCAGAAACTGGAAGTCTTTCTCAATCTCACGTTTTATCAGGGGAAAGTTCAACTCATTCTCAGAAGTCAGATGAAGGATCTATTATTCAATCACAGACTTTTGCGGGTGAAAGTTCTACTCATATCCATGAGTCGAGTGTGGGAAGTGTTGTTCAAGTTTCAGCACTTGCAGGAGAGAGTTCTACTCACGTACAAACATCTTCATTTGGAGATGTGGTTCAAGAGTATAATGTTAATGGAGAATCTTCTGTTAGCATACATGTATCTGATGAGGGATCTGTTTCTCAATGGCATTATTTGTCTGGTGAGGATAGCACTCATGCTCATGAATCAGAGGTTGGAACTGTTATAACAACAGCCTTGCTTCAGGGTGAAAGTAGCACTCATGTATCAATTTCTGATACAGGCGAAGTTATATTTACTTATGCCTTAGAGGGTGAAAGTAGCACTCATGTAAGCAATTCAAATGTTGGTGTGGTTGGAACGACAGCAAGTTTATCTGGATTTTCATCAACACATACCCATGTTAGCAGTGAAGGCATTATACATAATTCAGTGCTGGTGGGATATGACAACACACACAATCACATAAGCTACTCTGATTTTATTTCAAATATATTTTACAATTTTGAGCCAGAGGCTCAGTTAGCCCTGTCCTTCCGCACAAAGGCGCAGGATGAAGTAGACATATCGCTTGGCTTTGTGCGAAGGTAAAGGAGGAATGCTTATGAAAATAAAGTTTTTTATTCCTGATTGGGCTAACGCATATAAAAAGGCAGGTGAGTAATGGCACAGATTGCACGACCTATATCACCTGATATTACCACAAATGGTTGGGCCCCAAATACAGGAACTTATCTGTATGAGGATATTGACGAAATAACCCCTAATGATGGGGATTATATTTACGACAATGCTCTTGAATATTGTGAGGTTACTTTAGATGCGCTGACTGACCCAGAATCCTCCACAGGTCATGTTGTAAGATATCGTCTTTGGAGAAATCCAACAAACAGATCAATTACGATTGTTGTTAGGCTAATGCAGAGTTCTACTGAAATAGCTTCTTGGTCACATGTTAATTCTCCTGACGCAGCAGCATTATTTGAACAAACTCTTACAACAGGGGAAGCAGATAGCATAACTGCATATGATGGTTTGAGTCTGAGATTTGATATTACGGCTGTTCAAAACATTCAGTCGGGGGGATATGTTTCTTGGGCTGAGTTTGAAGTTCCTGATGCAGATACAACCGTTCATTTGACAGGGGAGAATAGTACCCACATACACAAATCTAATACTGGTGCAATAGATCAATCCAATGTTCTTTCTGGAACAAGTTCAACACACATCCATAAATCACAAGAAAATGGATTGGTTATTGCCTACGACCTTTTGGGCGAGAATTCTACACATCTTCATAAATCAGAAGAAGGCACACTGATTCAAACCCATCCTCTTCTTGGAGAAAGCAATACGCACATTCAAGAGTCTAGTGTGGGTTTACTGACACAATCTTACACAATGTCAGGAGCAAGCTCTACCCACATTCATAAGTCTAACACTGAATCTTTAGCACAAACACATGTTTTTGCTGGCGAGAATTCTACGCATGGGCATAAGTCAAATGTTGGGGCATTGACACAAACAATCGTATTGAGTGGAACATCAAATACTCATCTTCAAAAATCTGAAGAGGGTGCATTAACACAAACATATCATCTCTCAGGAGAGAATAATACCCACATTCAAAAATCAGGCACAGGAGCGATTTTACAATCTCATGTGGCTATTGGGGCGAATAACACACATACTCACGAATCTGATGCTGGAATTTTGATCCAGAGCCATTCTATGAATGGGTTTAGCTCAACACATTCCCATAAATCAGAGGAAGGGGTTGTTACCCAAGTTGCAGCATTGCCAGGTGAAAACAGTTCTCACGTTCACAAGTCAAGCGATGGATTTATTGACCAATCACATATTCTTAGTGGAAGCAATAATACCCACATACATACTTCAAACGAAGGTACTTGGGAAATCACATTTATCCTGAATGGCGAGTCAAGCAGCCATGTTCAGGAATCAGACGAAAGTGGTTTAACACAAGAATATATTATTGTAGGAAACGACAGTGTTCACATACAAGAATCTGATGAAGGAAGTTTGACACAAACTTATTCATTGAGTGGATTGTCAAGCACCCACATTCATAAATCTGAAGAGGGAACGGTTGAACAAACACCTACTTTATCTGGTGAGGATAATGTTCACACGCATAAATCAGAAACTGGATCTTTACTGCAGTCATATGTTTTAGGCGGAGTTCATTCAACCCACATTCATAAATCTAATGTGGGAAGCCTTCTCCAAGATGGATCTTTGGCTGGCGAATCAAGTGCTCATGTTCATGAATCTAGTGAAGATAATATTTCACAATCACATGTTGTTTTTGGAGAGTCTAGCACACACGAACATAAATCAGATGAAGGGGCTGTAACGGTCTCACACATCCTGCTAGGCGAATCAAGTACACACAAAAGTATTTCAAATGCTGATGTAATATTACAATCTTACAATCTTGCAGGAGAGGATTCGTCTCACGTTTCTATTTCAAATACTGGAGCTTTGACACAATCCTTTTCTTTGTTTGGAAACAATTCAGTACATGTTCAAGTTTCAAATGAAAGTATTGTAGGTCAAAACTATTTGCTACAAGGGGATTCTAGCGTCCATATTTCTGACGGAAGTTCTGGAACAGTTTACCAAGAACATTTGTTGGGGGGAGAATCTAATACAAGTTCTCATGTTTCCTCAGAAGGAAATGTTGAAGCTGGAGGTATTTTAGAGGGTGAAAATTCCACTCATGTCCAAGACTCTTATTATCTTTATAATTTACTAGGAGAGGACAACACACACGTACACTGGAATTTAACATATACTTCGTACTTTACCCCAATGAATTTTTATGTAGAGATTTCTAATGGTTTAGATTTTGCGGATTTTGAAGTGACAAGCGAAGTTAATTTGAGAACAAGAATATCTTAGAAGGAGGAAAAATATGAGTTCTCCACATGTTGGCGATTATGGAACAGTTTTTAATCTGACAATATATAGGCATGATAACATAGTTCTTGATCTCTCAGGAGCTTTAGTGCGACAGATTATATTTTATAAGCCTGATACTAGCACTGTCATAACGACAGGTAGTTTAACAAATGATGGAACTGATGGAAAAATGTATTACACTTCTCCAAGCGGTCTTTTAGATACTGCTGGAGAATGGGGTATTCAAGGAAGAGTTGAATACCCAACTGCTGCATGGAGCACTGAAGTACAGGGCTTTGTTGTAGAAGAAAATCAAAAATAGGAGCGTATATGAAAAAAGCCGTATGTATTGGTATTAACAATTATCCAGGCACTCAAAACGACTTAAAAGGTTGTGTTAATGATGCCAATAATTGGTCTGAGTTTCTTACGGGTTTGGGTTTTGAAACCTCAATCATTTTAGATAAAGATGCAACCAAAAAAACAATTTTGAATTCATTGACAGCTATGGCACAGGGTTCACAAGAAGAAGATATTTTAGTCTTTACCTATTCTGGTCATGGTACACAATTGGTAGATCAGGACGGTGATGAGGAAGATGGATATGATGAAGCCCTCTATGTTTACGATGGGGCAATTTCAGATGATGATATCAGATGGGCATTGAAAGCAATAAATGAAGATTCTGTTTTTGTTGTTGTCATGGATAGTTGCTTTTCTGGAACTGCAACAAGGGTTCGTACAAAAGGATCTAAGCCAAAGTTCTTAAAGACAGCAAAGAATCTGAAATCAGTTCCAAAGAAGAAGCTTTTCAGAAACCAAGAAGAGATGAAAGAATTGTTTCTGGCTGGTTGTTCTGATCAGGAGTATTCATACGATGCTTTTATATCTGGTCAAAATTGTGGTGCATTCTCCTATTATGCTTTGAAAGTTTTAGGAGAAGGATTAGAAAAATCTTATGATGATTTTTACAAGAGGTTGAGGGAGTTTCTTCCTAGCACTCGTTATCCACAAACACCACAATTAGAAGGCAGTGATGCAAATAGAAATTTGAAATTATTTGTTGAAAAACAAAAACCACCGCCACCACCGCCAATACCAACCGTAGATATTTTTGAGGCAATTTATAACTTCTTCAAGAAGATATATGATTGGATTGTTAATTTGTTTTAAATAAAAATACCCCCTTTTGGGGGTATTTTTTTTGCCCATCAACTTTCCAATATTTCTCTTTCAGCTTCTAGGTCTCTATGGATAGCAAGGGTGCTATCAAACTTTTCAGGATATCTTTGTTTTAATTTTTGGATACACCTGTACATAATCTCTTCAGGATTCAAATCAAGCATTACACAAAGATTGGCTTGATACCAGAGTTGATCCCCTATTTCTTCTGCCACATTTACGATATCAAGCGGTTTGCCATAGGCAAAATGTTTCTTGTAAGCATCCAATAATTCACCAGCTTCTGTTGAGATTCCAATAACCATATGCATTTGATTATTTAAATCACTTCCTAAGTCTGGACAAGTACGTTGCGATTCTCTCATAAATTCTGTAAACTTCATTTTTCTCCTAGTCATAATAACTTGTTGATTTTTCTGACGGGTCAATACAAGATGGACATTTTAGTTTTCCATTTATTTCAACCAGATCATTCTTTCCACAAACAGGACACTTATCTTTTTTCAAATTCTTTGGCGATAGTACCTCTATTTTTCTTGAGCCATTGCGATATATAGCAAGTCCTTTACACCCCTTTTCCCACGCCATTATAATTGCTTTTCCAATAGTTTCCCTTCTTGTCAAGTGGGGGAAATTGATTGTTTTGCTTACGCCACTGTCAACATATTCTTGTGCAGCAGAGAGAATATCAATATGCTCTTCCCACGTTACTTCTTTTGCACCATTAGAGCTAACTGCACATCTAAAATATTCCTTATCAGCCAAATCATTTTCAAATGTATATGATCCTGTTTTATCATTTCTAAGTGTTATCTCAGAAAATATAGGCTCTATTCCAGAACTACATCCAGCCAACAGGCTAACCGTACCTGTAGGTGCAACTGTCAAAAGGGTTATGTTTCGTCTTGGCTTTGGAAGCATTTGACAGTAATAAGGAAATCCATACATGCTTCCAAGTTCATATGATCTAATTTCAGCAACAGCATATATAAAAGACAATATATTTTTCAACTCTTCTATTGATTCCTCAGATCCGTAAGCTATTTTCTTTTGCAAGCAATAGTCTGCAAATCCCATAATTCCTAATCCAATGGCTCTATTTTTTTCTGCCCACTCTGCTATAGGCTCTGTTGGATAACTACTTGCGTCTACAACAGAGTCTAAAAAGTCAACTGAAAGAATTGTTGCTAAAGCAAGCTGTTCGTAATTCATTTCTCCACGCTGTACAAATTTAGACAAATCAAGAGATCCCAAGTTACAAACTCCATTTGGAGGAAGGGGTTGCTCACTGCAGGGATTAGTTGCTAATATTTCTTGTCCTGTATGTTGGTATGGAGAGTCGTCAATTCTATTCTTGAATAAAATACCTGGCTCTCCATTCTTCCAAGCACCTTCTACAATCATATCAAATATATCTTTAGCCTTATATTCTGTATATTTCTCTCCGTTGAATTCAGTCCAATATGTTTTATTTTCTTTTACGGCATTCATAAAGTTATCATCTACAACAACAGACATATTCGCATTCTCAATTCTTCCCTCTTCTGTCTTTGCTGTAATGAATTTTATAATATCTGGATGATAAATACTCATAGTAAACATAATTGCCATGGCTCTAAATCCTGACTGAGTTAGAGCATCTGCATCATGCGATATTGTGTCTGCAAATTTGACTGGGCCACCAGCATAACCATGTGTACTGCGAGAAACAAATGATCCCTCTGGTCTTATCTTTGATAATGTTGTTCCACATCCTCCGCCTTTCCTTGCAATCAGGGCAAACTCAAGTTTTGTCTTGAATATTTCTATGGTGTCGTCTTGAAAATCAACAACAAAGCAAGCAGATAGTCCAGCACTTGGCTTTCCTGAGTTGACAAGACAGGGGGAATTTGGAATGAAATATCTGTTTGCAATCATTTCCCTCATAAGTTCTTTGTTGTTTGGATTTTTATCCCCTATAACATACTCTATTACTCTATCCACAAGTTCTTCCCATGTTTTTTCATGGGGAAGAAAATATCTTTTTTTCAAGATGTTCATCGCTGTTTTTGATATAGCCCTTACTTTAGGAAAATGAATTGTTTCCAAATTATACCTCCGTTATTTTATTTCCAACATCCCTGATGCCTGTCTAATATATCCTCAATTTCTTCTAGTGTCTCTTCTATTGGACGATCATTGCTAACAACATAAGAAACTTCATGTTCTATTCCATTGAAAGAGCCTTGATCACTAATCACTCTTCTAAAGGATTCCATAATATTGTCTCCTCTTTTCATCATCCTTATAATTCTTTCTCGTTGTGGTGTCTGTATATAAAATGATATGTATGGAGTTTGAGTTGTTTCACAAAACTTTTTTATTTGGCGGTATCCATTGGGTTCAACAACAATGATTGACGAAGGATTGTCAATGTCGTTTTTTGAAACCCCATAGTGCCATCCATTATATAGCGTAGATTCAACGAAGAATCCAAGAATTTTTTGACTAATAAACTCTTTGTCACTAAGAAAATGATAGTCAACATGATTTTCTTCACCATCTCTTATTGGACGAGAAGTGTAGCTTATGATTCTACTAAGACCATTCTTTTCCAACATTCTTTCTATGGTTGATTTTCCTGATGCTGAATCTCCCAATATCATAATCATAGTTCTTGTTCCCTCAATACTGTAAATAATGCTATAATGTTTTCCCAATTATCTACTCTAACTTTGAAGTTTAGATTTTTATTCCATGGTTGACTAAATGCTATTCCAACACCCTTGAAATTCTCAACGTTGGTTGGCTTGTCATCTATAAGATAATCAGCACGAATTAAAGATTTGTCTTTTGCTTCAATATAATCTTCCTGTCTATCAAGAAATCCTAGGCGTAAAAGCTTCTCATACTTAGCCCCTGAAGCACCTATAGAAGAATGGGTTGCAAAAACAACTCTATTTCCTAACATCTCCAACGCTTTCACGCCAGCCCAAGCGTTTTCTATTATCTCTATGTCATTGTATATGGATGGGTCTTGAAAATATTCGTATATTTTCTCTCCACATTCTTCTTTGACGAACTGTGCAAGATACCAAGACGTAATATCTTCCTTCTTCAGTTTGTCGTTATATTCAGCATTGTATCTTTTTATCAATGCTCCTACCAAATCAAACGTAACATCGTCTACATCAACTGCTATAATTGCCATTTCTAGCTCCTTGTATTTTAAAAAACAACAATTTTTGTTTCATCAATATTTTTATCAATATTTTCTTTGAACCATTTTATGAAAATCTTTCTCAGTTCTATTCTGATTTTCCAATCTTCTTCTGGATGATATGGAAGTGTTTTAGCAATCTCCCAAACACTATCAGGAACTAAACCTGAAAGGTCATAATCTACATCATCTATCTTCCATAAAAAATTTCTTGCATATATGCTATATGATCCACGAACTTCAATCATTTTGTCAGATCCATATATTTATCATAGACCTCTTTTAATTTTTCAATGACAATCGCAACCGCATAGTCATTTACCCATTTAGGATCGTCTAGGAAGTTTGATACAGTTACCTTATCTCTGTTCAAATCATACAACAACCCTTCTACTGGTTGCTTAAGAGCCTGTTCAAGATTGAGGCTAAAACATCCCTCCATTGTATATACAACAATATTTCCTTTCTTCTCTTCCTCCATAATTTCGTCTCTTAGGCGTTCTCTTGCTTTCTTTGTTTTTTCGTCAGTCATTTTTTCTCCTTTCAATTATTTCAAATTTATATTTGTCTGTTCCACATCTCTCTACTATTTTGCAAGTAAATATAAAGCTACCTTTTTTAATATCAACAACATCACCAACGCTCAAATATTTCCATATGCGATAATAAAAGGTATCTCCAATTTTCTTTTCTAGTAAGGGGGTGCTTTTAGCCACAATATCTCCTATTTGATTTCTTTGTTTATATAATAATCTAATTCTTCTGGCTTTACAACTCTGTATTTCTGAATCCACCACGTAAAATCATCTTCTGATTCTATATATTTCCCATCTTCATATGTTACAGATGGTTTTTTCTGAGCCTTTTCAATCCTCAATATTTCTCCCGCATAAAATAGGTTGTTCTCAAATACAGCCATTCTAATCTTGAGACTCTTTTGTTCCCCATTGTTCAGACAATACGCTTGAATTCTTGGAGAAAACTTTGTGTTAACTTTGACCACATATATAAATCTTTTTGATATGTTTGGATATAGGGCTTGAACATGTCCTAGTATATCTAACTCATTGAATATCTGATTGGTAACGTCAATTGCCTCATTTTTCAACTCATCAAATTTACTTACAAGTTCAGGGATTCTTTTCTCTTTGGTTTTTTTGGTATGTGATTTTAAATATCTGTTTTCTCCTTGGGTAAATTCCATAAAAAAATCATACAGCTTTTTATTCTTTCCAAATTTTGAGAAATAATCTATCAGTATCAAGTCCTCAAACTTCTTTGATACCATTTTATTTTCTGCTGCGTGTATAAGAAAGTCAACAAAATCAGTGTACTCTCTTTCAGCCAAAGAAATTAGGTTGTCAACAGTTTTTGCATTCATTCCTTTGATGCTGGATATGGAAGATATTATTTCATTTTTTTCCTTATTGAATGCAAACCCACTATTGCTCTGACCAAATTTCAAGGGGGGAAAATGAACTTTATAAGCTTCTTCCGCTTCTGTCTTTGCCAGAACAAGGCGATCTTTATCTCCATCTTCGTTCAGCATGTCTAAAAATACTTTGTAAAACTCAAGAGGATAATGAGATTTAAGATATGCTCCGTACAAAGAGTCTCCTGCTGTGCTATATGCATGTGAGGCATTGAAGCTATAGTGAGCACTATCTTCAATAATTTGCCAAGTCATATCAGCAATTTTTTTAGATTCTGTTTTGCTCTTACCCTCACTCTCCATAACATGATTCGTCATACCAGAAATAAACCTACTCTTATTTCCTAGAACTTTATCTACTCTCTTCTTGGCGATATATTTTACTATATCGTAGGTTTCAGCAATAGGGATTCCAGCATATGCCATAGCTTGCATAGAATTTTCTTGATAGATCAGATAGGATTGAGGAAACTCCTCTGTTTGAATAAGGTTATCTAGTGATGGAATTCCATAAGAGAAAGATTCTCTAGATTCAAATTGTTTGTAATTTGATTTAAAACCTGGTCTAACGGCAGCCACAAAAGCAGATAATTCAGATATGTTTTGTGGTGAGTATTTTGCAACCCTGCCTTTGGTTGAGGTTTGTTCAACCTGATTGATTCCCATAGTCCATGCGTTTCTGTATACTTGCCAAACTATGTCGTTGTCTTTACAGACCTCAATAAGTTTGGGAAGAGGATGTGGTTCAACCCCAATTTCTTTGTATACTCTATATATCAACTCCACAACAGAAACTTTGAGAAGATCATTCTTTAGGAATTTATTTTGTTCAGCCCACGCACCATCCATGCAACAACATAAATTGTTCTTAATCTTTACCAAACCTATTTCTTCTGATATGTCGTTGTCGTATAAAAGATATGCACATGGATGAATTTTATAATCACTTACAACGCCTAAATACTGCAGACTGTTGTCGTACATTCTATGGTATTTCTGATCAACATAATCATATGGAGAAACATCTTCTGGTGAATCAGAATATTTGAGAGACGTTTCATAGTCTCCAATTTGAACAGACACATCGTTAGCTGTTTCAAAATCAACCTCTTTAGCCCTAGCATATAATTTCCACGCTGCTTTTGGTCTTAGTGTTCCATATGCCAGCATGGGATAGGAATGATTGTCTCCCATCACATCTATTTGGGCTTGTGCAAAAACTTCTGGATTGCCAAGATTGAAATCTATATCTGGCAAACTTCCAGCCTCAAGGATTCTTTCCTTAGTGATAAACCTTTCAGGAAACAGTTTGACACTTGCAGAGACTCTATCTATTGTTGTAAACCCTAGAAGTTTAGATAGGTAAAAACTTGGTGCAGATCCACGACCTGTCAAAGTGATATGACCGCCTAATTCTTTCCCCTTTTTTACAACTTCATAATCCAAAAGGAAATAATCTGCCATTCCTGTATCAATAACAATGTCTAATTCTTTATTAATTTCAGTTTCATACTCTTCCCATCTATCCTCTGGAACTTCCCCTTTCTCTTGTTCCCATTGTTCCCATATAAGGTTGAGCAAGATGCTATTTTTTTCTTCTTGGTTACAATCAGGATAAAGAGATGGTAATTTTAGATTGTTTTGAAATATCTCAGAAGTATATTCTTCTACCGTCTTTAAGATATTAGTGTTATCTATTGCTTCTACAATCTGTGCGGCTGTCAAAACACCTTGCCGTTTAAACCTATCATATGCTTCTATACCGTCAGGGTAGTCCATAAACCATCCGTCCTCATCTTCATAGACAACGTGCTTTGATGCTAAATAATCATCTCTAAGTGGGGATTGGTCAGGATAAATGAAGTGAGAATCACAACCAAAGATCATCTTTATTCCATGCTCATTTGACATGTTGATTATTCTTTTATTGAGTTCTTTTTGGCTATCTGTATTATGGTTCTGAACTTCAAGAAAAAAATTGTCGCCAAAATGTTTGAAGAATTTCAAAATTAAATCATCGCTATCCTCATACTTCCAAAGACCACCAACACACGCAGTTGTTACCCATACGTCATTCTTTGGTAAAGATAGAAGAAGTTCTGTGTCAATTCTTGCGCGATAATAGAAACCAGATATATTTGCTTCTGACAAGATTCTATTGATACTCTTTCTTCCATTCTCATTTTTTGCAAGCAATATAATATGGGCGTTTGTCTTGTCTTTTTCAGTTCTATCTTTTACAAAATAGACTTCTGCACCAAACAAAAACTTTAGACCATATTTTTTAGCAAGCTCGTAGTGTTCTATATATCTTCCAGCCCAACCATGTTGAACACAAGACAGGATTGTATGCCCTAATGATTTTGCTCTTATGGCGTAATCCTCTGGTGAAACTGGCGAATCTGGAACTACTACATTTGTATAATAATCATGGCGATGATAATTTTGAAATTCCATTCTTTTTCCTTTTTTTATTCTGGTATGAAATCACCGTCTTTATCTTTTACTTTTGGTTCTGGTTTATATTCACAGCTATTAGAAACACCACATATAAAGTTGCAGAAATAATGATTCTTTTTATCTTCTGAAGCTGCCTTTGTCCACTCTTCCTCTGACAATATTTCATCTACTGTTGAGTCAAACCAATGAAGAGTTTCTTTCATAATTTTTTCATCAACTTCAAATTCCATCAACAAATCATTTCTTATAAACCATACAAAAATCTTGGTTATATCTATTTCTTTTTCTTTCCCATAAAAGTATATATACAAGTAAAACTGTCTTAGATATTCATCAATCTTTTTCAAATCCTTTTTACTAAATCCAGTCTTTCCAGTAAGATCAAGCTTTGATGTTTTATAGTCTGCTAATATATATTCACCATTAGTCTTATCTTTCAAAATCAAATCAGGTTTTATAATAAGACTAATACCATTGTGTTCTCCATTATATTCGCTAAAAATAGATTCTTCTGTTCCTACCACTTCGTATCTATCTCTGTCAAAATCTATGTTTTCTAAAAAGGTTATGCCATCGTTCCTATACTTGTCCCCTAGCCCAAAAGGAAATGGGGGAGGGGATTCCGTAACGTTGCGCTCATATTCTGCATCATAATATTGAGGAAGTTCAAATTCTTCCAGTTCTCTATTGAAATATTTCTCCAATATATCATGCATAAACAAACCAAATTCTCCATAAAAATTTTGTTCTCTTGGCATATTGTCTATGTATGTCAACTTAAATGCGTGTGGACATGTCTCAAACGTTGTTACGCTTGAGTATGAATAAACAATGTTATCTAATATAAAATCAAATTCACTCACGATATCTCTATTCCTTTTTGAAATGGCTGATTTTCATCTCTTGGATCTACGGTTGGTAAAGGAGTGTTATCTGTATTCCATTTCAGTCTCTTATATAATTCTTTTAATGTAGAGAAAAATCTATAGTCTGGATATGAGAAATATAAAAAGGCTTTCCCTAATTTTCCAGTATATCTATTTTTCAATACCTCTATGCTTACATCAAACTCTATTGGTTCACATCCTTTTTTAAATCCTCCCCCTATTCTTCCACTAGGAGTTCCTTTCTTCTCTTCGTCTGTGAAGCGATGAACTGTTAAAACATATTGGGCAAGATTAGTGAGAGCACCTGTGCCACCAACATCATCTGCTACAAGGTCTTTTTGATGTATGGCGGTTTTTCTTGGATGAACAACCAGAACAATAAGAACGTCATATAGTGCAGCATAGTTTACACACTTTACAATAAATTCTTTCTGTTTTCGTAGTTCGTTATTATCTCCCTCATCCAAATCTAAGATGGACAAGTTGTCTAATACCCATACCTTGACACCATATTTTCTTGTTACTGCTATTGCCTTCTCAAAAACTTCAGCTTCTTTGTTTGAGGAAGTATCATATATCCAAATTCTTTTATCGTACCACTCCCTCATTTTCTTTTTGGCGTTGGGATTGACCTTTCTGTTGAATTCATCAATCATTGTCACATGCTCTCTTCCCAACATGTTTATCTCTATCCATGATTTCAAAATACTGGCTTTGATTTCACCACTAAAAACAAATGTGTCATATCCCTGTTCCAGAGATGCAGATACAAACTCTTGATTTGCAAAAGAAGATTTTCCACTCCCTCTTTTCCCTGTTATGATAGCAACACTACCAAAAACATATTTGTATAGCATCCTCTTCAATGGATCAACAGAACTGAATAATCCAGAAGCCTTTGATATATCAAAATCTTCAACATCGCCTAGATTTATGACACCAGCAATTGGCATTTCTCTGGCACTGGAAATCATATCCACAATCAATTGTAGGTCGCCAGTAAAGAAAAGAACTTCATTTGCATCTTTAAATCTGACCGTTTTGCCTTCGTGTTTTATGTCTGGAATATCAACAACCAAGGTTCTCCACGTTCCTAACCTTGCTACTGCCTCTTTTCTTGATTTCAGACCAGGCGCATCATTATCAAACCATAAAATAATTTTGTCAAATCCTTCCAGCCAATCAAAACATTCTTCTACCCACTTGAGATTTTCTGTTCCACCAGGCACTGAAACTACATTTTTATATCCAGCTTCAATAACTGTTAGGCAATCTATTTGTCCTTCTGTGATAATAAGCGGTTGAGTAGGATCTATTTTGTTCATATTGTATAGGATTGGTTTATTATCATAGTCTTTCAGATACCATTCCTTTTGTTCATTTCTTTTGGGCTTCCTAGAATGTCTGGTTTTTACAGTAACCAACACATCGTTTTCATTGAAGAAATTCCACATAACATTGCCATGTTTGTCTTGTTTTACATCACAATAATCCAAAGTTTCTTTGCTAATTTTTCTCATAGCAAAATATTTTTCAACCTCAGTCCTATCTTCGCTTGCCTCATATTGAGGATAATTATAGTTCCTCATTGTTTGTACTCCCTTTTCCCCAAAGGAGTGCTGGATATTTGTTTCAGAGAACAGGAGTTCTACTGCGCCTAAAAAAGTTTGGTTATGAAAAGACATATAGTGATCTACTATCCCATATACTTTTCCACAACCAAAACATTTGAAACTATTGTTTTTGTGATTCCATATAAAACTTGGAGTATCCTCACTATGAAACGGACAGGTTGCCTTCAAATTAACTTCATCAAAATCCTCTATGGATAAATCTTGTGCAATAATATGTGCTGCGCTCTCTCCTAAAGCTTCTTTTGCGCGTATTACTTTCTCTTTCAACTCATTTTTTTCTATTTTTGCAACCAATTATAACTCCTTCTTTATAAAAGATATGAAAAAATATGGGTAGAAAAACCTACCCATATTTTATTTTATGAATTTACTTCAGGCTAGAATGGAATCTCATCGTCATCCTCTACGTTAGGAGGAGTATCCATGTTTGATTCTCTTGCCTCTGGATATGAGAAATCAAAAACAACTATTTGAGGAGATTTTGGATATGCCTTTTCTCCATCTTTCATATATGGTTCAATAGAAACGCTCCCATTACAAACAATCCGAGTCTGCCTTTCTAACTCAGAGGCTTTTTCATGTGCCTTCCCAAGAAATCTTACAAAACTCCAGTTTGAGTTTATATATGAATTGTCTCTGTTGTCCTTACGGCTGGTTGACATAGTAACTTCCGTATACTTTTCTTTCTGATCAATCTTCCAAACTGTTGCGTATTGGTCTTTAAAATAAAGCATATTATTATCCTCTCTCTTCTTTCAAATTTTCTAGTTTTTCTTTCAGTTCTGCAAGAACTGCCCCATCTTTGATTTTGTTAGGATTTCCTTTAGGATCATACTCCATAACAATTTTCATCAATTCTTCATCTTTAGATCCGCCAAGGTCTTTACACATTTGAACAACTTCCGCCTTCATTTCCGCTAATAAAACTGCGGCAGACTTGACTTCTCTTACTGGAACTGTGTATCCATCGCCACTATTTGACCATCTAACCAATCTTTTACCATGTTCTTCTGTTAGCTTTACATTCAGATCTTCTTCAAAAATATGAGTGTTATCTTTCTGGCTTTCTGCTAAATTGGTTTTTTGATCAATCATAAACGTGGTTGTAAACTCGTATTCAAATCCTTCACGCTGTTTAGCACCTAAACCAACCTTCTTGATTGTTGTTTTCCTGTTGTCGTCAGTCTCCATGACATACTGATCTTTACCCCTCATTGTAGCAATAATATGGATTGGAGAATCGGCTATCTCAATAAGAAATTTGTTATGTCTTGGAGTTACTTTAGCCCATGCTGGATAATTACCTCCTGCCTGTTGGTGTAATTCTAAACATCCACCCTTGCCCTCCCATTCATGAGATGTGCTGTCAAGAATTAGAATTGGATAATCTTGTTCCACAGCGTATCGTATGAAATCAACATACATTTCTGGCTCATGAGGAGCATGAATATTGGCAATATCATAAGAAAACTCATTTGCATAATACAGACCTCTTTTTTGTTCTGTATTTCCAAGCAAAATTTTCCCATTCTGTTCTAACCCAAGCTTCTTTAGTTCTTCTAACATTCCTGTGGCTAAACGTAAAGACGAATAAGATTTTCCACCCCCACTAGCAGCCATCAATGCCACTTTAACCCAAATTAATTCTCTCTTTGCTTTTTGAATTTCAAACATTTAAATGTGTATCTCCTTTTATCTCTTTTATATCTTTTGTCAGAGTCTTTATTGCTTCCAATAGTTTTTCTGTAAAGTCTTTGTCTTTATAGTTAAGCGTTTTGCTACAATTCTCCTTTTCAAAATCATTATCTGATATGTGTATGCTGTAGCAGTTCAAATACTCTTTTTGTAACCCCTCAGTTAATTCAGGATCAGAACTATGTACAATTAAAATATTTGCTTTTTCATTGTTGAGGAACTTGCCTATCAAATCTCTAACATATTGATTTTTAAAATCAAAATAATCATTTGCAATTCCCTCAAACTTTTTTAAGAACTCATAATATTCTGTTGTCCTTTCCCCATCCCATCCTAATGAATAAATTAAAGATGAAAGTCTGTTCAAATGGTTGATATTCCATGTCCAGAACTTATGTTCCTTTATTGTGTCAACAAAGATGTTTTTCCCCTCTTTGTGACCAGTTAATACTATAATAGCTTTTTCCATTCATCAATCTCCTTTGTTGTATTTTATAGTTATGTCATTCGACTCCTTTCCCATATTCGTCTATATTTTTTTAAATATAAACCTCTATAATCTATCCTGATTATATCATTGATACTGACTTCTGTCAAGGGTCAATCTCTAGCAATATCAACCTCAAAGTTAAATTCTAAGCATTTTCTACTGGCTAAATAGTCTGCCAGATGAACAAATTTTTGAAATTTATCTTCAGGTTTTGGGAGAACTTCTTTCTTAGTTCTATAGTCTCTGTTCCACTGTCCCATATGTGTTGAAATATTGTTTGTAACAAACTCAAGTCTTTCATTGCTTATCTTGGAAGGATCACTAAGACGTTGCAACTCATCTACTGCGACAAGGGGATGTTCCATCAAAGTATATTTGCTTTGTATTTTTCCTGACTTCCATCCATCATGAAGAATAAGGGATGTAATAAGATAGTCCTTTTCTTCCTCAGAAAAATGCCACCAATCCAACCTGAATAATTCAACAGCAATTCCAACGGCTGCTTTTGTATGGCGTAACAATCCACCATCTCCTGTTGCATAAGACGGATGGTATTTGCCTGTACTACTGGCTGGTATTGTGAAAAAATAATCTGGTAATTGTTCTATCATTTCTTCTGTGTATGTTCTTGTGGATACATCTTTTATATACGACAACTCTTTTCTAAACGCATCTGTTTTTCTACTCACATTTCTTCCTTTCTTCATAGTATTTTAAAACCAAGCTGGCAGAGGGAGTCGAACCCACAACCTAGTCATTACAGGTGACTTGCTCTACCGTTGAGCCATGCCAGCAAAGTATTTGTTAGCGGAGGGGGGGAGAGTCGAACTCCCACAGCGACTGATTACGCTTTAGCTACTTTCAAGGCAGGATAGCACTCCATTTGCGCCCCTCCAATATTAGTAGTCAAACATACAACATAAAATAAGTGCAAGCACTACAAATATAAAAAATAATCCAAATCCTAGCATTTTCTTCTCCTTTCAAGGGTGACTGATGGGAGTCGAACCCACAATTGCCTGATTCACAGTCAGGAGTAATAACCATTATACCACAGCCACCATAGAAAACGCCCAAATGGACTCGAACCATTAAATAGAACTTCAAAGGCTCTTGTTTTACCAATTAGACTATAGGCGTATAAAAATAAAGTAACCATAACAGGACTTGAACCTGTAACCCACTACTTAGAAGGCAGTGGCTCTATCCAATTGAGCTATATGGTCATCAAGCGATCACAACGGGACTCGAACCCGCAACCTTTAGATTGACAGTCTAATGCTCTGTCCACTTTGAGCTATGTGACCTTTGCGGAGACAGTAGGAATTGAACCTACGCTACCTTGTAGTAGGCTTCAACTTAGCAAGCTGACGCATTACCACTCTGCCATGTCTCCTATATAAAGATGTTGGCGACAGGAGTCGAACCTGCAAAATTATACTTCTAAAGCATACGCGTATGCCAATTCCGCCACGCCAACAAAACAATCTAATAAAAATCTGGGTAATTTTCTTTCATCCAAGAACGAAAATTATTCATGGCATCATCAAATCCTTCCCAATTATCAACTCCATAGGATTCTAAGCATTGCAATAAATAATCTCTTTGTTCTAGTCTTTCTAAATCTTCTCTTGGGACAATTAACATATTTTCATCCATTTTTTTCCCTTTCTAAAAATCAAATTTAAAATTCTGTGTTGGATTTGTTAAATAATCATCTGGAATACAACTAATTGAATTATTGGCTAAGACCCAACATCCAACTCCATGAGTTGTATCGTA
>Ga0307378_10003588_pt1 | contig 22690 bp, 17 predicted proteins | sample UN1MG_FD_202238 | JGI IMG/M metagenome (GOLD analysis project Ga0307378, IMG submission 202238) | Soil microbial communities from Risofladan, Vaasa, Finland - UN-1 | ecosystem: Environmental > Terrestrial > Soil > Coastal area > Acid sulfate soil | place: Finland: Risofladan, Vaasa | collected...
GGCAGATCTGCGAAATGTTCCAGGATTGATTTTGCCATCCTTGGCCTCCTATGCAATTGTTTAACCTGACATAGGAAACATCGGCAAAAACAGCCCAAATTCAGCAATTTAGATGCGTTTGCCCTGCGGTGATTTAAGTAGTCTTGCATAGTGAATCACCATACATTATGGAATATACTATTTATCTGTTTGTCTGTCAAGCTAATTGTCCGGCAAGAAACAAAATGCGATCAGAACGGCGTTTGCAGTTCATCAGAAATACAGGTTGAGGATCTAAGATCCTTTTGCAGCCTCTATAGCGTCGGTTAGTTTGAGGGTGCCTTCGTAGAGGCTTCGGCCGATGATTGCTGCTTCGGGGCTGAATTCGGCCAGCTTCCTGATGTCTTCTACGGTGTTTACGCCGCCGGAAGCGACTATGGGGACATCGACCGCCTCGACGAGCGCTTTTGTTCTCTCGAAGTTCGGGCCTGACATCATGCCGTCTTTGGCTATGTCGGTATAAATGATTGCCGCTAAGGGGAGTTTCGCAGCCTCGGCGGCAAACTCCAGCAGGGTCAGGGAGCTGTCCTGTGTCCAGCCGTGCGTGGCGACTTTCGAGCCTTTGGCGTCGAGACCGAGAACGATTTTGCCGCTGAACTTCTGTGCCATTTCGCTAAACCAATCGAAGTCCTGCACGGCTTTCGTGCCGATGATGACTCTGCCAGCGCCGATATCGAGCAGTTGTTTTATGGAGGCTTCGTCACGCAGCCCGCCGCCGACCTCGATGTTCAGTATCCCAAGTGCCGCTATTGCCGATATAGTTTCGGTATTGACCGGCTGGCCGAGTTTGGCTCCGTCCAGGTCGACGATATGCAGCCACTGTGCCCCGTCCGAGCAGAATTCGCGGGCCTGTTCGACGGGATTGTCCCGGTAGTTTATCTGGCAGTCATACTGTCCCTGGATAAGTCTTACACATTTTCCGTCCCGCAGGTCGATTGCCGGTATTATATACATCTGCTCTCCTTCGAAGGTCTCTTAAAAAACGAAATGGTGTGCGGTGCACACCCTACCCGAGCTTAAAACACGAAATGATGTGCGGTGCACACCCTACCCGAGCTTAAAACACGAAATGGTGTGCGGTGCACACCCTACCCGAGCTTAAAAAACGAAATGGTGTGCGGTGCACACCCTACCAGGGTAGGCCTTGGCCCACCAAAAAACTATCAAGCATTGTCACCTACGAGCGGGCGAATCTTGTCCACGGTGAAATAGATCAGGTGCCGGACTTTTTCGTCGGGCTCGCGAGTCCTTGTATGCTGTTGTTTTATCTCTTTGATCCGTTCCGGGTCTTTCTCTTCGCCCGTTTTGGTCAGGTGTAATCTTTTGCCGGCGTATCCCTCGCCCTGTTCCACGAACATATACGCGGCTTTTGGATTGGACTGGACGTTTGAATAGCTCAGGCGTTCGAGCATACTGAACGCGATGGTTTTCTCATCGATAATATATGGCCGGGAATAAACAGCGATATCGACGTTGCCGTCCGAATCGCTTGTCGCCAGGACACCCAGGCCTTTGATGTTTTCGAAATATTCAGCCAGGCTCATAATTATCTCCTTCATCTTGTAATAACATTTAGAGCTTGTTCTACAGTAGTATACTTGAAATCGAAACCTGTGTTCAATAATCGTTTTGGCAGAACTTTTTGCCCGGATAAGAGCATCTCATCGGCCATCTCACCGAATGCCAATCGGGCGGCAAAGGCCGGGACGTTCAGCCGCGCCGGCCGGTGCAGGACCTTTCCCAGAATCTTACAGAATTCTTTCATAGTGACCGGCTGTGGCGCAGTGAGATTGAAAACGCCTTTAAGATGCTCGTTTTCCATAAGGAATTTTATTGCTGCGATTTCATCTTCAAGATGTATCCACGAGAACCATTGCCTGCCGCTGCCGAGGTATCCGCCGAGATAAATTCGAAACGGTTTTACGAGCTTGGCAAAGGCCCCTCCGTCCCAACCCAGGACGACCCCCGTGCGAATGACAACGCACCGGACGCCCAGTCTTTCGATTTCTTCCGCGGAGCTTTCAACGTTCCGGCACACACTTGCAAGAAATCCTTTGCCCGGTGTCGAAGCTTCATCGAGCTGCTCATCTCGGCGCGGGCCGTACCAGCCGATGGCCGAGGCCTGAATCACTGCTTTCGGCTTATTATTTAGTTGTTTTATGGTCTCGATGACGGCGTTAGTTGCGTCGAGTCTGCTCTGCAGGATTCGGGACTTTCTCGCTTTGTTCCAGCGGCCGGATGCGACATTTTCGCCGGCCAGATTTATTACGGCCAGTGCTCCATCGGCCTCGCCGGCCCAGCCCGCGGCTGTCTTTGCATCCCATTGCACAACTTTGGCCATATCGCCGATGGATTTGCGGGCAGATTCAATATTGCGTGACAGGGCAACGATTTCGTAATCTCTGTGAAGCGCTCTGCACAATGCCCTGCCTATAAAACCTGTCGCACCTGTTATTACCACTCGCATAGCGTCACCTTCTACTGTGTTTTTTCCAGCGCCTGGATTTTTTTCACGTAAGCGTCGGCATCGAATTTTCTTTTCAGTCCCGCCGCGTTCATGTACCGAATCTTGCCGAAGACGGGTCTTTCGCCCCAGGCTCTGTCGTGCTTGCCGAAACACCAGGCCACGCCGGCAAAGGCATTCGGGTCTCTGCCGTCAAGCTCGTATTTATTGTTGAGTTGCAGCGCTATTTTGAAGCCTGTCTGCGGGTTCCTGCTCCATTCAAGAATTTTTTTGCCCCAGTACATTCTCATGTAGCCGTGCATTTTTCCGGTGAGGACCATCTCTTTCTGTGCTGCGTTCCAGTAGGGATCGTGCGTTTGTGCTTTTTCGAACTGCTCGAGCGAATACACGTAATCTCTTTTGTCCCTGCGGTGAAAATTCAAAGTCCTCTTGGCCCAGGGCTCGAGGCAGGCAAAGTTATCGTAGCGATTATTGTAAAAAACGAAATTATGGCTGAGCTCTCTTCGTACGATGAGTTCTTCAAGATATGCATCTTTGCCGGCGCTGGAGGTTTTCGAGACCTTCATCGCAATATAGAGCGGCGAAATCTGCCCGAAGTGCAGATAGGGGCTCATGTTCGAAACATAATCCGCCGTAGGGTCGTTTCGCATATCGGCGAAGCGATCCAGCTTGTTCCGCAAAAAATTGCTTAGCCTGCGTTTTGCCTGTTTTGTGCCGCCGTGAAATCCGTCGACTCTTGCGACGGTTTTGTCGATATCAAGTTTCGGGAGAGCTTTGTCGATGTCGTCGATATTGAACGTGTGGAATTTCATGCCGAGCGAATCGAGCTTCGGTTTACTGTGATTGAGCGGAACCAGATAGTAATCGAGTTTCTTCGTGATTCTTGGCCGGAGCGTGCCGGCCGAGAAATTCTCTTTCGACGAAGCTTCTTCCACGGGAACAATCAGATTTGTTTCTACTTCGTACAGCGGGCAATCGATTCGCCCGGCCACGTTCGCCCGCCATTTCTTCTGGATTCGTAATTGTCCCGCGTCGACGACAACCAGAGCGGCATCCTTTGCCAGTTCCGCCGCGCCGGAATCGGGAGAATCCCGCCGGATGACCATTTGAATGCCTTTTGCTTCAAGAGCTTTGCGAACCTCTTTTAATCCCTCCAGCATGAAATAGTAATGGCGCTGATTTGCCTCGGGCCAGCTCTCCGTTATGCCGAAGAATACGAGGACAGGTTTCTTCAGCTTATTGGCCGTTCGAATCGAGTATTCCAGGGCGTGGTTGTATTCGGCTCGCTGTGCGGCCTGCATCCAGTAGAGCACATATTTTCCGCCGCGGAGTTGCCCGTCGTTAAGAAGCTTTATTCTTTCCTTTTGAATCATTCCTCTATAATGATATACAAATGCAATCTCCGAAGAAATCAAATTGTTTGACAAAATGCGGCCTTTTAATATAGTTGGCAATGTGTGAATAACAGGAACTTTCGAAATTAGGAGACCAGACTATGAACGAAGCGAAGATTTCAATAAGTGCGCGATTGAGGACGTTTGTTTTATCAGCCAGGTGGATAGCAATTTGGGCGATTCTCGCTATGTTTCCGGCGATATTAAGCTCCTGTGCGACCGGCGGCGATTCATCCCGGTCGTCGGGGCAAAAAATCCCTGTCATCTTCGATACGGATATCTGCGACGACATCGATGATACATGGGCGCTGGCCTTGCTCCTGCAATCCCCTGAGTTCGATGTCAAACTGATAACCACCGAGGTTGGCAACACGCAATCAAAAGCTAAGACCGTTGCAAAGTTCCTGCAAACCGTCGGCAGGACTGATATCCCCATCGGCATCGGCGTACAGCAGAACAAAGGTCACCATCGGCAGGATGCATGGGCGAAAGACTACGAGCTGTCATCTTATCCCGGCACGATTTACGAGGATGGCGTGCAGGCTTTGATCGATACGATTATGAAATCCCGCAGGACGATCAAATTAGTCGCTGTCGGCCCGCTGCCCAATATCGCCGCAGCGCTCGAGCGCGAACCGAAGATCGCTAAGAAGGCGGAATTTGTCGGTATGCACGGCAGCGTTCGCCGGGGCTATGGCAATAATCCGACGCCGAGCGCCGAATATAACGTTAAGGCTTTTGTCAAAGAAGCACAAAAGGTCTTTACGGCGCCGTGGGAGATGACAATTACTCCGCTGGACACGTGCGGCATCATTCAGCTTAAAGACCAGAAGTACCAAAAGGTGCTCAGGAACAACGGCACTTTAACTAACGCCCTGATAGAAAACTATCGCGCATGGTACAGGCAGGGAATCCTGAACGAGAACAAGAATTTGAGCGAGGCGGACCTGGATAAAAGAGTCGCCCGGAAGCTCAATTCGAGCAGCTCAACCCTTTTCGATACGGTCGCCATTTATTTAGCGATGTCAACCGAGCTGGTGAAGATGGAAAAGCTGCCGATCATCGTGACAGACGATGGATACACGAGAATCGACGAAGACGGCAAAGCGATTAACTGCGCCACCGAATGGAAAGACCTGGGTGCCTTCGAGGATTTACTGGTTGATAGATTGACGAAGTAACAGAATTACGTAGGATTGGCTTGGGACAGAACAAACCAAAAATTGTGGTTGTCGGCAGTTCCAATATGGACCTGGTCGTAAAGTCTCCGAGGATACCCACCAAGGGCGAGACGGTTCTGGGTGGAGATTTCATCATGACGCCCGGCGGCAAGGGTGCGAACCAGGCCGTCGCTGCTGCGAAACTGGGCGCCGAGGTGTATTTCATTGCGAAATTGGGCGACGATATTTTCGGCAGGCAATCTTTGAGCAATTTTCAAAAAGTTGGTATTCACACAGAGTATGTAGACCAAACAGAAGAGGCTCCTTCCGGCGTTGCGTTGATTACTGTCGACGTTGCGGGTGACAATGTGATAGTTGTCGCCCCGGGTGCGAACCTGAAATTATCTCCCGAGGATGTTGGGAAAGCTCAACCGGTCATTGCCTCATCGGGTGCCGTAGCCGCACAGCTTGAAGTGCCGCTGGAAACGGTTGAGTTCGCTGCCCGGTTGGCGAACGATGCCGGCGTGCCTTTTATCCTGGACCCGGCGCCGGCACAAAAGCTCAGCCCCGAATTTCTTAAGAAGGTGGACGTCCTGACGCCGAATGAAACGGAAGCCGAGATTCTGACCGGCATCAAAGTCACGGACGAAAATTCCGCGCTGGTCGCGGCCAAAGACCTCCTGGAACGCGGCGTCAAAGCGGTTATCCTGACTATGGGGGCGCAGGGATACTTACTGGCAACGAAGGACGCAGCGGAATTTGTTCCTTCCGTTAAGGTTGATGCCGTCGATGCCACAGCGGCGGGAGATGCTTTTACCGGCTCTTTAGGCGTCGGCCTGGCTCAGGGAAAAACGCTCAGAGACGCCGCTTTATTCGCCAATCATGTCGCCGCTCTGTCTGTTACGAAAATGGGAGCACAATCCTCGATGCCCGATGCAGGGCAAGTAGAGAATTTTATAAGACAGAAATCTGCTCAAGGAGTAAACGATGAGAAAGCCTAACAAATCAATTGTCACTGTTCTTATTATTTGTGCCGTGATTTCATTCATTTTGCCGGCCGGCTGTAAGCGGCGCGAGACGGGCAAGCCGAAGATCGCCCTGATTATGAAGTCGCTGGCGAACGAGTTTTTCAAGACAATGGAGGAAGGCGCCCTCGCCCACCACAAAGAACACTCCGAGCAGTACGACCTGACCGTTGTCGGCATCAAGGACGAGCAGGATGTTGCAAAGCAAATCGATTACGTTGAGTCGATAATGGCTCAGCAAGTTGATGCGATTGTGATCGCTCCCGCCGATTCCAAGGCTTTGGTCCCCGTGTGCAAAAGGGCGATGGATGCCGGGATTATCGTCGTCAATATTGACAACAAGTTCGATGCCGCCGTATTGGCCGACAAGGGCGCCAAGATTCCCTTCGTCGGGCCGGACAATCGCAAAGGCGCCCGGCTCGCCGGCGAATACCTTGCGAGCAAACTGAAACCGGGTGACAAAGTAGCAATTATCGAGGGAGTTCCCAACGCGTTCAACGGGATTCAGCGCAAGCTCGGCTTTGAAGATGCGATGAAAGCGGCCGGGATGAACATCGTCAGCTCCCAATCCGGCTACTGGGAAACAGCAAAGGCAGAACCCATCGTTTCGGCACAGATTACCGAGTATGCGGATCTCAAGGCCGTTCTCTGTGCCAATGACAGCATGGCCCTCGGTGCCATAGCGGCGATTAGGGCCGCCGGCAAATCCGATGATGTCCTCGTCATCGGTTTCGACAATATCACCGCGGCGCAAAGACTGCTTAAGGAAGGAAAGATTCTTTGCACGGTCGATCAGCACGCCGATAAGCTGGCCCTGTTCGGCATTGAGTACGCCCTTGAGATGCTCGGAGGTAAAGGCACACCTTCGGATAAAGAAACACCTGTCGAGCTTATTACGGCGGAAACCCTTCAATGAGGCCGGCGATGAGCAAAACGGTTTTTAAGGCCAGTGACATCAGCAAGTCTTTCCCGGGCGTGCAGGCGCTTTCCTCGGTTGACTTTGACCTGAGAGAAGCAGAAGTCCACGCCCTTGTAGGCGAAAACGGTGCCGGCAAGAGCACGCTGGTTAGTATTATCGCCGGCCTGCAAAGCTCCGACTCGGGCCTGATGCAGATTGATGAGCAGACGTATAAGCCCGGCGGCAAGGCTGATGCCGAAGCACACGGCATAAGGATGGTAATGCAGGAGCTGCATTTGATCCCCAACCTCAGCGTTGCCGAAAACATTTTTATCGAGAAACTGCCCAGCAGGTTCGGATTCGTTAATTACGGCAAGCTTAACCTCGCCGCCAGGCAAGTCATGCAGCGAGTGGGCCTTGGAGACATCGAGCCCGATGTCCCGGTCAGGCTACTTGGCGTGGGCCGGCAGCAGATGGTCGAGATTGCCGCCGGCTTGTCACGGAGCTGTCGGATACTGGCGCTGGATGAGCCGACCGCCTCGCTGACCGACCGGGAGATCGAGCTGCTTTTCTCACAAATCAGAAAACTCAAGGCCGAAGGCGTCGGAATTATCTACATCTCGCACCGGATCGAAGAAGTCATAGATATTGCCGACCGTGTTACAGTGCTTCGTGACGGCAAAGCCGTCTTCACCGGTCCGACGAGCGACTTAAGTCCCGGCGAGATTATCTTCAAGATGGTCGGTCGCGACCTTCAGCAGGAGCACTTACGTCACGGCTCGAAACCGGGCCTGGTTGCGCTTCGTGTTGCAGGACTTACCGTTGGCGGGAAGGTTAGAGACGTTAGCTTTGAAGTTTGCCGGGGCGAGATTCTGGGCGTCGCAGGTCTGATGGGTTCCGGCCGCACCGAGACGATGCGAGCGGTCTTCGGCGCCGATAAGGCCGACCGGGGCCGGATATACCTATACGGGGCAGACGAGCCGGCCGGAATTCGCAGGCCCCGTGACGCTGTGCGAAACGGTATAGCTCTTCTGACTGAGGATCGTAAGGAGCAGGGGCTGCTGCTGAGCCTGGCCGTCCGCAAGAATATCTCGTTAGCGAGGTTGGGCGATATTAGCAGGTTCGGCTGGCTGGACGTATCCAAAGAACGGTCCGTGGCCGGCCGGTACGTCGATGCCTTGTCCGTGCGATGTTCGTCCACCGAGCAAACGGTCGGCGAATTGAGCGGCGGCAACCAGCAGAAAGTTGTCATTGCAAAATGGATGTATCGTGACTGCGATATTCTCATCTTCGACGAGCCGACCAGGGGCATTGACGTCGGGGCAAAGTTCGAGATATACCACATGCTCGCAGACCTGGCGGAGAAAGGAAAGGCGATTATTTTCGTCTCGTCGGACCTCAAGGAGCTTATGGCCGTCTGCGACCGCATTATGGTCATGTCGGCCGGACGCGTTGCGGAAACGTTCGGCAGGGGACAGTGGAGCCGGGAAAAAATTATGTCTGCCGCGTTTAGCGAGTACATAGGTGTCTGAATAGAGACTCCAGAGAAGGTTATGCACAAGATTATTAAGAATAGAATGGCGGATGTGCCCGCTTTTGTCACGGATTACCTCGGCATGTCACTCGCGCTTGCCGGACTCATCGTCTTCTTCGGCATCAAAGCCGACAATTTCTTCACTCTGACGACCTTCCGGACAATCGCCAACCAGGTCCCCGATATCACAATCGTCGCCGTCGGGATGACCTTCGTGCTGATTATCGCCGGGATCGATTTGTCGGTCGGCTCGGTAATGGCTTTGGCCGGCGCCGTGCTGGGTCTTTGTTTGATTGAATTGAATTTTCCGCTGCCCGCTGCGATCGTTGCTTGCCTGCTGGTCGGCGTGCTCTGCGGGGCCTTGAACGGACTTCTGGTCATCGGCTGGCGGCTCCCGGCTTTTATCGTGACATTGGGTATGCTGGAGATTGCGCGGGGGGGCGCCTACCTTGTCACCGACTCGCGAACCATCTATATCGGCGGGCCTGTGGAAGTGATAACGGAGACTTCGGTTCTCGGGCTTTCGCTTCCGTTTATTATTGCGGTTCTTATCGTCGCAGCAGGGCAGTTGGTTCTTTCGCGGACCGTCTTCGGCCGCTACCTGATTGCCATCGGCACGAATGAAGAAGCGGTCCGGCTCTCCGGCATCGATCCGCGCCCGCTCAAGCTTGCAGTTTTTGTTCTGTGCGGTTTTCTGACATCCGTTGCGGCGGTGATACACACGGCACGGTTGTCATCGGCGAATCCTAACGCCGGCTACGGTCTGGAGCTTCAGGCCATAGCTGCCGTGGTCATCGGAGGCACCAGCCTGATGGGCGGCAGGGGCTCGGTGGTCAGCTCATTCTTCGGCGTGCTAATTATTGCCGTCTTAGGGACCGGTCTGGCCCAGATTGGGGCACAGGAATCGACCAAGCGCCTTATCACGGGCTGCGTTATCGTCGCGGCCGTAATTCTGGACCATTACCGTCACCGAATCCGCAAAAGGGAAAAGTAAAATCAAAGTTTTGGAATCCTTAAGGGATGACTTCCTTAATTTTGCATTTTAATTTTTGCTTTTTTTTGTCTTTATCAGGGGAAAGGGCCCATTATTAGCGATTTTTGCTTATCTAAAGCATGTCCGATAACATACGACTTGACACAATCAGCAAAATTCTGTATAATTGTAGATTAAGCTATCATAAATTAAATGCACGGAGAAAGACCATGCGTGTAGTTGTGAAGCAAAAAGACGGCAATACCAAACAATTCCAATTTACGCAGGGGCCCATCTCTATCGGCAGAGGGGCCAACAGCCAGGTATTTTTGCCTGACAAGGCAGTCTCAAGGCAGCATGCCGTAGTCCACAGCACGGATGACGGAAAATGGATGATCGAGGACCTGGGCTCGTCGAACAAAACGTATCTGAACGACAAACCGATCGACAAGGCTGAAATCAAGCACGGCGATTGTCTGCGTATAACAGATTTTATTATCGAAATCATGCTGGAAAAAGAAGTCAGCAAGGAAATGCCGACTTATCCGGAGGATACGCTTCAACTCGAAGCTGCACTGGCGACACCGAAGCACGAAACGGTTGTAAGAAGGCCCGATGCCCAGCACGCTCCGGCAATGAGACTTGCTGCAAGAAGGCTGACTGATTTTTCAAAAGCGACCCAAATAATATTCGATGCCGAGGAACTCGATGGACTGTTGTTGACCTTGTTGGATGTCACAATGGAGCAGTTCAACGCGTATCATGTTTGGGCTGCTTTGAGAAAGCAGCCCACCGGCCCGATGATCTGTCACGCAGGCAAAAGAAGAGACGGCTCCCCCGTCCAGCTCAGCGAATTACAGCTCAGCGAGAAAATAACGCAGGCCGTTGAGAAGGGTCAGTTCTGTGTTCTGCCGAGAGTCTCAGCTCAAATGGAGTCCAAGGAAAGAATACGCTCGGCGATGGTGGCGTCTATCATGCGTCCGAACGGCTGTTTCGGCGTCTTCTATGTCGACAACGCAATGATCCATGAGCACTACAGCCTCAGCGACCTGGATTATCTGATGCTTATTGCTATGCACACAGCAGCGATCCTAAGGAGATTTATGGATTAGGGCTGTAGGGGCAACCCTATGTGGTTGCCCTGGGCAGGCACACGGGCCTGCCCCTACAGATAAATTTTCCAGATCTGCTTTTCAAGCTTGATTTATCACTCCAATTCTGTTATGAGAAAAGCCTGAATATAATGGCTTTAAACTCATTAGTGGAGTATTTTGCGATGCGATTAAGCAGATTCACAATCTCGGCGCAGTTGGTGCATTTAACAGGTTCGGTCATTCTTCTTGTGCTTTCATTAACGTTTGTCCGCGCGGCCGATGGAAAATCCACAGCCGGGGCTGCGAACGCACCGCCCTGGGAAAGGCAGTACAAAATCAAACCGGGCCAGAAAGCCAGGCTCACTGCTGCCGATGTGGTCGGTCCGGATGGCATTGTATACCCCAACTGGACAAAATGTGGGGTGCAGGGCGGGATTCCGGAGGTAAAAGCGGTTGCGGCAATTGAGGATTTCGGCGCCAAGGCGGACGATAACGCCGACGATTCCGAAGCTCTTGCGAAAGCATGTGAGGCCGCAGGCAAAATGGGTGGCGGTGCGGTACTGCTGGGTGAGGGTGTCTATTATATGGACCGCCCGGTGACGGTACGTCACGACAATGTGGTTATCAGGGGCAAAGGTCGTCAAAAGAGCCGTTTGATCTTCCGGTATTCGATTCCGAAGACCGGCGTGGCTTTCTACAATCCGTCTGCTGGCGGCCGGGTGGGCAGAAACACAAGGCTTGAAATGCACTGCAAGCCTGCCGGCTTGAAAAAGATGACAATGAGCATCGACGATACGGTTGTCGGTACGTGGAACCGGAGCCAACACTCGGGAAACACATTCGCCTTTGCCGTATCCGGTCGCGATGCTGTGGCTAAAGTTCCGGATGGCAGGCACGTGTTGAGAGGTGTCGCGGAATACACCGATGGAACGAAACGCACGGGAGAAATTCCCATCGTCCTTGATTCGGCCTTTAACGACGCCGGGCCGGTTGCGGACGTGCGGGCGGCGATTACCTTCGCCGGCAGGGGGCCTGTCGGCAAAAAGCTGAAACTGGCAAGGGACGGCAAACGCGGCGATATGAAGCTGGAGCTGGAAAGCACCGATGGACTTGTGGCCGGTGATTGTATTCTTATCGACGGGCCAGCAACCGAACGCTGGAAAAAGCTCACGAAAAACGCCTGCAAGTGGGGCACGTATCGTTTCTACGAAGTCGTTATCGGTGACATCAGGAACAACACCGTTGCGATCAATCAGCCGCTGCGGATCGAGTTTCCCATTATCGACGGCTCTTATGTGCAGAAAGTCGTGCCGGTCCGGCGTTGCGGAATCGAATCTCTCGGCATAGAACAGACGGAAAACCTTTGGATCAGCAGCGTCATTTTTTATCACGGATGGAATTGCTGGGCAAAGGATGTGACAGTGAAAAAGTGCGGCCGCTTTCCCGTGTACGGCTCGATGGCCAAGTGGTGCGAAATCCGTGACTGTGTGTTCGACGACGCCTGGTTCAAGGGCGGCGGCGGTACGGCCTACACCGGATGGGACCGGTGCTGGGATTGCCTGATAGAAAACGTCGAGACGTTCAAAATGCGGCACGCGCCTCTGTTTCAGTGGGCCGCGAGCGGCTGCGTAATTCGTAAAAGTGTTTTCCACGAGAGCGACGGCCAGTGGCATTCGGGATGGACGAACGAAAACCTTATCGAGCAGTGCGTAATCGAGTCCGTCCGGGGCAATGGCGGCTACGGCTACGGAATGTGGGGCTCGCCGCCGCAGGATACCGCGCACGGCCCGAACGGCCCGAGAAATGTTGTTTATAACTGTGACGTCAGCTCGGAAAGAGCGGGACTCTGGATGGGCGGCATGAATGAAAACTGGCTGATTCTCTACAGCCGTTTCATCGTGGATAACGGCCCGGGCGTATCGGCTAAAACCGCAAGCTTCGACCACATTATCAAGGGCAACGTTTTCGTCCTCAAGGATAACAAATCGCCGATGGTTCTGCTCGGCACGCCCGACTGCACAGGCCTTGAGATAATCGGCAACAAATTATACGGCGGAAATAATCGTTTTTTAGCCGGCAAGGTAAGTGACACCATCGTCAAAGACAACAAGGCCCTTCCGCTCGGTGATGCCCCCAAGCTACGTGTCGAGGGCGTCCCGCCCTCGAATCGCGGGCTGGAAGCCCGCGACACTGTGCCGTCGATTTACGAATGGCAAAACAAGGGCGCTACACAATAAACCGCGTGGGCAAAAATGGAATTTGCCCACCCTACGAGTGCCGGCATGGCCTTTGTCACCCGGAGTCATTGCGTTTTGATAGAGACAGCATGAACGTCCGCGAATCAGCGGCTCGGGGAATTGACTTGAGCCCCGCAATGCCGTTGGCCAACGTGTCGAGGGCGTCTTACTCTCCAATCGCGGGCAAGATGCCAGCGACACAATGGGTGGCAGCCTCATCCCGATTGTCGTTTATCGGGATGGGGATGGCTTGTCCTCGGCTAAACACATACTTCGCAGGGATGACATCGCGAACTGGTCATTTTGAGTAATGTAAAATTTCTACATCCCGGAAACACGGTAGCCCATAGATTCAATTTCTTTGCCGTCGGGGGAGCGGTAAGGTTTTTCGCCGAAGTTGACCGTGACGGTAACGCCATTTGCAAACATCGTTTGCTGGACGTTTCTGTCGGGCGTAAGGAAGCGGTGGTCGGTCATCTCGGCGTAGCCGACGGCGCGGGTGACATCGCAGATATTCTTATAGCTTCGTGCAAAGCGGTCTTTATATTGCTCCCATAAGCCGCGATCGAACATGAACATCGGGGCCGTGCCGTATAGGATATTGAAGAGGTCGCGTTTCTGCCACAGCGCGGGCAGTTTATTATTGTAATCGCCCCAGTACCACTGCGCGACGACGCAATCGTGATAGACCAGCTCCCAGAGCGGCAGCCTGTATTTGTGCCCCAACTGGAACTTAGCCACCCGCTCGGGGACTTCGTCCCAGATCTTTCTCATGTTTCGTCCCGCATCGGGGACGCGATACGGACCGAGACTGAGCATGCCCTCGAAGTAGTGCACGTATGGCACCGCGGCATCGTGTCCCGTCTCGCTTCCGGTGACGAGCCTGGCCTTCTCGGACATATAACGCAGCAGCTCCATCTTCCAGTGCCTGCTGTCGCTGCGGGTCATCGGGTGCTCCGGGTGATAGCATTCGCGCCAGGGCGAGGCCGTCGTCGTATCGATGAAGCGGCAGCGGTATGGGTGCGTCTTCAATTCGGCGGGCACTCGCTGTTCGGCGTGCTTAAGTGCCTGCCTGTCACACAATACGCCGCATGGGTACATCTGGCCGTCTTTGCCTTTGACGCGCCAGCCTTCGCGCCGGTTGCCCTTTTGGTCGAGCATGAGATCGTCCGGCCAGCCTGCCTGCGTCCAGTCCGGATGCCGGCCGCGGAGCTTGTCTTTGACGATCTGCGGATCCATCAAATCCTGATAAATGTCGTAACGGCTCGTCAGGACGCCGTCCATATCATTCATCGCTTTTATAACTTCCGGCGGCTTACGGTTGCTCCAGAGGATACGGTTTATGCCGAGACTCCTCATTTCCCGGACAATCGCAAGGGCATCTTTTTCCCAGCACCAGACATTTACCGCCCCGATGAGCAGGTCCACGTTGGGATTCTCACGCCGTTTTTCTTCCAGTGTTTTGAGCTTGCCGGCCTGCTCTGCGTGCCGGCGATATCGTTTGCAGATGGCAACGTGCCCGCCTTTGTCGAAGAAAACATAGCGCAGCTTCCTGTCGTAACCGAAGTTTCCTTTTTGTGATTCCCACTTCGGCTCAATGCACAATTTTCCGTCGGCACGCTGCATGTAAATCGACATATCGTCAGGCGTTTCGATAATGGTCATCTGTCCTCGTTGTCCGTCCGTGGCGCCCCAGAAGGCCATGCAGATGCCGTGCCCGCCGTAAGCGGCGAGCCACCTGGGTTTTATTGTTTCATCGTCGACCGGGTAGGAAATTCCCTCGTTCATCGGGACGAGAAGATACGTCCCGGCTTCGGTGACAAACGGATGCGGAAAACTAAGCGCCGATGTCAGGCTGCCTTCGGCCGACAGTTCTACGGTGAATTCCGGCTTGTCCGCATCCAGGCGCAGTTTTGCCCGAACGGCGAGATTCAGTCCGGGTTGCCGCCAGGTCATCTCGATACCATCTGCTGTTTGCGAAGCGTCCGTCACTTTGCCTTTGACGAGTGCTTTTTGCCGCCACGCCTGTCCGGTTCGTTTGTCGGTCACTGACATTGTCCCGTCGTCCGTTTCGACTGTGACTAAAATCGCATCGCTACTGACTAAAAGTTTTTCCGCGATTGCATTGGACGTGCAATACGGCATAACAACAAGCAACATGATGAGTTTTTTCCATGGAGTCACCATATAAATTCTCCTTCCACAATCAGTATGTAGGGTGCGATATATCGCACCAATTGCGCAGGATTTATGTGGTGCGATTCATCGCACCCTACCTTGCCTCTTTGCTTTTTCGATGGTCTCTGGTATCGAGACAGCGGCTCCGCCTTTTGCCTTGGATTCGTCGGCGGCGGACATAAAGGCGAAAATCTCAATCGTCTCTTCCTGCGGCACCGGGACCTTGCCGGTTTTGAAGAACTTGATGATTTCGTCCACCAGAGGTTCGTAACCGCCGTATTTGTCGCTCTGAACAATGGCTTTTGTACCAAGAATCGTGACGCCGTATGCGCTTTTGCCTGTCCGGATACCTCGATAGGTGCCGACTCGCCCGCCTTTCCAGGTGCCCACGACGAACTCGCAGTCTTTGGTTTGTACGCGCCGGACCGTTTCGCAGCCGGGACCCATGACGGTAAAGAGCATCTCGACGCCGTGCACGCCGTACCAGTACAGGTCAGGATGATGCTCTTCAAGGCTGCACGGACTGAACACGTCGCAGCCGAGCACCTGGCCGACTGTGTCCTTTTCCTTCATCTCTACGATGGCCGGAGCATAGCGAAGGGAAGAACTCGACCAGCAGGGCACTTCGTTTTCCTTGGCGAGCCGGAATATCTCAAGCACGTCCGCCAGATTTCCGGCCATGGGTTTATCGATAAAGAGAGGTTTCTTTGCCGCGATTACGGGTTTGGCCTGTTTGAGGTGAGGCCGGCCGTCGACGCTTTCCAGCAGCACGCCGTCGACTTTCTGACAAAGCTCTTCGATCGAGTCGACGATTTCCACGCCGTACTTGTCACGAAGCTCTTCGGTGTATTTGTCAACGCGATCGGCCGAGGAGGGTATGTCCGGCGAGCCGCCCGGATAACCGGCGACGACTTTGCAGCCATAATTCTTTGCCGGGTCGTTGATGAACTTTGTAAAAGCCGTCACGTGGGATGTGTCCAGGCCGATCATGCCGATGCGAAAGACTTTTTGCTGGGCCTGAGCATCGAGCGAGGGCATCAGGAACATTCCTAACAGGGCAATTAGCAAAACATTGCGCTTCATAGTGACATCTCCGAAATAAATAATGGTTGCATTTCTTTGGTTCTCCTTTAGATCTATCGGGATCAATCGTATTGAGGAATCTTCATCAGCTCTCCTTTTTTCAGCGCCGACTGATGCGCTACGATACCGGGGACAGTATACGCAAGAGATTCGTACACGTCCACCGCCGGCCGGCGGTTATGGATTAAGGCGTCGACGAATTCGTGCGTCAGGAACGTGTGCGAGCCTTCGTGCCCGCTGTTATGACGAAGCGGTTCGGGCAGCATATCCGTCTTCCACCATTCGGGCTGCTCGTAGCGCTCGAACTTCGGTGCCTTGCGCTCGAACCCGGCATCGTCCTTTTCGATTTGTTCTGCCGAGCGGACAATCACCGGGCCGAGGCCGTTGGGATGGGGAGCGTAAAAGCTCATCTTGTCGCCTATCCACTGCGCCCGCTCGCAGCCGCGATGGGCGCCTTTCCACCAGATATTGACTCGGAAGGCGTTGCCGCGGTTGGTCCTGAACATCGTCGATTCGTTCCAGAACGGATTGCCGTACGCGTTGTCCTTAAGGACCTGACTGTCGTTGCCCCAGCCGTGACAGACCGCCTCGGTCAGGCGCTCGCCGGTGACGCCGACAAGCTGGCTTGTGCAGTGGGTCGGGTAGTGCATCGGCGCCACACCGTATCGCCAGGTTCGCTTGCCGTCCCGGAAGTAGAGAACTTCCAGCCCTGGGTGCTGGTACTCGGCCTCGGAGTAGTAGAGCGAGCCGAACTTGCCCTGCTCGTAGAATTTGCGGGCCGAGATTGTGGACTGCTGATAATGGCCTGTCTCGGCCATCATGTAAGTCAGGCCGTACTTTTTAACGGTCTCCAGCAGCAGTTCGGCCTGCTCGATGGTAGCCCATGCGGCGGGGACGGCGGAAATTACATGCTTGCCGTTTTTCATCGCCTCGACGGTGTGCTGGACGTGGAGCGGGCCGTCGGTAAAAATTGCGACAGCGTCGATGTCTTTGGCGAGCACCAGTTCTTCCAGCGAGTTGTAAGCCGTCGGGCAGTTATAAACCTTCATGAGTCCCTTCCGCCGGTCCTCGCGAAGGTCGCTGACGGCCCGGACATCGCAGTCCGGATGCTCGTGCCATTGAAAAGATGTGCCGAAGCCGCCTCCGACAACGCCGATGCGAACCTTCTTAGGGGTAGTGTTGACCGCCAGGGCAGCCTGCGAAGCCAGCACCGTTCCAGCCAGAGCGCAGCCGGTTCGCTTAAGAAAATCACGTCTTGAGTGACACCTTGCCATATATCCACAACTCCTTCCTGCCGGACCGGACGTCAGTCGAGTTCCTTTATATAAATATTGGCGAACTGAATGTGGTCGCCGTGATGCTGTAGGGCGATTGGGCCGCGTTCGGGCAGTCCCGGAAGCCGGGCTTCGCGGATGACCGTTTTGCCGTTGACTGCGATTGTAACTTTGTCGCCGATAGCGGTGATTTCGAAGCGGTTCCATCGTCCGACCGGATTGTCCGCATTGAGAAACGGTGTTGCGCCCCTTCTTACTTCGGGCGGCATGTTCATATCCTTGCGGTATCCCCAGATTTCGCCGGAGCCGACGGGCCAGTTCCAGATATTGATCTGGCTCTTGGAGGCGCCGCGCAGGTAAATGCCGCTGTCGCCGGCGTCCATGACGGCGACGGTCAATGGTTTGCCGTCCGCGCCGGCGGCCTCGGAGCCGTCCGGAAGAACCACGGGGACATTGTCAATCTTCGGCTTGTCCGGCAGCCGCCAGTCGACGATGAGAATGAAATTGCCGAACTGGCGCTCGGTCCAGAGGTTTTTGTCCTTGGCCTGGCTCTTGCCGTCGTAGTCGAGAATCCAGTTCTTCGCCTGCCAGTGGCCTTCATTGCCGGAGACCTGTTTGAAGCCGCGAAGGTCCAGCCCGTTGTACAGGCAGCGGAAGCCCTGGTCCTCCTGTGCTACGACGTCCGCCGGCGGATTTGTGCCGGGCAGCTCGCGGATGCGAATATTGCGGAAGTGAACTTCGCTGCCCTCGGATTCGAGGCAGATGTAGCCTTTTCGCGGATTCAGATGATAGCCGCGAGTGACAATTTTGCCGTTCACCGAGAGGGTGGCCGTTCCGTTTCGGCTCTCGACGCGATAATGGTTCCATTGGCCGGTGGGATTCATCCGGTCCTCGGAGGGAAACGAACGTATCCAGCCTTTCGGATGAGGCTTGTCCGGCGTCATCGTCGCGCCGTGAATGGAGAACATGTCACCCGCGTTGCCGTCCATGATCTGTATCTCAATCGAGCGTGTGAACGGCTGGCCCACGGCAGTCACAGGATCGGAGTGGATGAACAGCCCGGCGTTGCCGCCCTTTTTCATGTGGCGCCACTCTAATTCCAGTACGTAGTTTTCGTATTGCTTTTCGGTTCTCAGCACGCCGGTCGGAATTCCCGTACAGATAATCATCCCGTCCCGGACCGTCCATGTCTCCGGCGCGCAGTTGACGTTCACCCAGCCGTCGAGATCCCTGCCGTTAAACAGGGTTACAAATCCGTCGCTGGCCGCTTGTAAGCTACTTGTTAGGAACAGAATGCAAAATAACAGGAATCCGAACTTTTTCATTGTAATTATCCTTTAATAAATATTTATGAGCGTAGGATGGGCAACTTGCCCATGCTGCTAATTTTTACGTTGCACGAAGCGCTGCCGATTATTCAATCTTGAACATTTGCATCAGCCTATATATTACATTCAGAATCATAAAAAGACAGAACAGGATTTCATAGCGTTTCCATCCGGCGTTGTATTTCGTCATAGGCCGGTAGGTAAGGAGATACAATGCTATTCCAGCAAAGAACACGAATTCGTAGATATCGCCAAAATGTGCACCGCGTGTCCGACCGAAAGCTACAGCTACCAATGCCATGGCCCCTCCCAGAATACAGTAAATCAAGCTTTTGTAATCCATCTTTCTTCGCCTGGTTTCGACGGTAACATTATCCGATACGTTCTGACGGATCAGTTCGGCAATTTCATGCATCCTCTCGAAATCCCACAAATGGATCGAGTTCTTGTCCCTGCTCCGTACCTTGATGTAAATACAGTCTCCCTGTGGGTTTTCTCTAATGTCAACGCCGACAATATCTTTCCAGGCCAGGCTTTGCTCACCTCCTGAGTAGGTTTTTACAATTTTAGTGTCCTCGACAAGCACTCTCATTGCTCGCATGCTCTTTTTCATCAGACGCATTTGTATGGCGAGCAAAGTCACTGCCATAACCGTCGTAATGGCACAGGCTGTAACAAGTATACTCGTTTTGACATCGTAGGTGAGCTTTATCACTAAGAAAATACATGGCCCGGATACGAGAACCATAATCCAAAGGAATTTCTGCCTCTTTTTCAGACCGTTCTCCGAGAAGTCGAATTGTTGCATAAGCCTGTCTTCCTATAGCAGCGGTAGTGTGGGGCAGAGCCCCACCCTACATTTCTTATTTCAAACTGCCGCGGGTGGTCACAAGATTCCCGAATGGCGCCAGAAGGTCGTATTTATTCCGCCAGGTTGTGTACATAATTCCGCTGGCACCGGGTGTGCCCTCCAGGACGTCGAGCCATCCGCTGGGATTGTCCAGAGTATCGCCGTCGTAATAAGCGCCTGCCATGGTCCTGAAGCCCAGCGACGAGAAGAATGCGAGGCTCTCGGCGCGCTTCTCGTAATACCAGCAGACAATCACAAGGTCTTCGGGGACGTAGTTCCATGACCCGCTAAAGTCGCCGTCGACCAGATAATAATCGGCGTGAGCATTGTGGCTCGGGTCGAGCATGTCGGACCATACGAGGACCTCGGCCTCGGGATTGACATTGCGGACGATCCGTACCTGCTCGGTAATGCAGTTGCCGAGTATCTGGGCCATCGTCATGTTGCGTTTTTTGCACGCCTGGCACGTGCCGCCGGCCCTGATTTCGTCCATGCTCAGCAGGTACCTGCTCGGCGCGAGAATCTCGTGCAGGAGCCTGATTTGCTTGTCCCAGATTTCATAGACTTTCGGCTCGGACATGCAGACTGTCACCTGCCCCCTGTTGATCGCCATGCCGTGATAGTAGCTTACCTTCAGGCGCCGGCCGTTTCTGATTTTGCTGCCCGGCGGTATTTCGATCGCGACAGGCTCATGGTCGAACCGAAAGTTCAACCGCGGGTCCGCTATCGCAGCGTAATCTTTGTTCTCCTTATAGACCAGGTGAGTCTGCTCATCCTGCACCGTCACAGGTGTGCCGGGGCGTCTCAGGACGTTCAGCAGTCCGACCTCTTCGACTCTCAGCTCGTCGATCCAGAACCGGCCCGATTGCCCGCCCCATGCGCCGAGATAGATTCTGACTCTGTCGCAGTCCAGACTGTTGAAACCCATCGTGACCTGGCGCCAGTCGGACGTCGATGGGACTCTTGGGTCCAGGGGGGCGATGTCGCGTCCGTCCGTGCTTAGGACCATAACGCGAAATGCTCCTTCCGGCTGAAGCGATTCGGTCCTGACCATGCAGCTTAACCGATAGCACCGGTGCGGATCGACCTTCACCTCCTGCATGACCCTTGCGTGGCCGTGCTCATAATTGCCGAAGTTCTCGAACCGCAGCGAGGCCCTGCCGCTGTTGAAAACTCTGGTGTCTATGAACGAAACCTCGCCGGGCCGGTCGTGGAAGTTATATCCTTTAAGATTGTTGCCTTCGTATTGTTCGAATCCCGGATTCATAATCTTTGCCGTAGAACTCGGGACGAAACGCGCCTGATTGTTTTGAACAACAAACAGGGCGTCTTTTACAGGCAGGCCCGCCGCCAGGTTCTTGTCCTCAGCGAGTATGGAGCCTCCGTATCCGGCGGATAGAACAATCGGGACAATCTCGAAATCCTGCTGCTTGCAGAGCTGCCTGATCTGCTTAAGTCTTTCGAAGTATTCCGGGTCCCGGCCGTCGAGCCTGTCGAGCCCCGCTGCCAGAACCATGCCGTTCAGCCCGGATTCCGAGGCGGTCTTGACGATGTTCTTAATATCGACAAGGTCGCTGTCTCGCTGGAGCGACCTCGATACATAAACCCAGCGATAAGGATATTCCTGCCCCTGACATTCCGAACTGAGCAAAGCCGCGAACAATACAAGCGTTAGATATCTCATTACTCTGACCATTTGGCACCTCATTTCGTTGCTCGTATGTGGCACGGGCTTCCAGCCCGTGTAAGCCTTCATGGCCAGGATGGCCATGCCACAGTCGATGGATGTATATCATACCGCACCCGCGAACCGGACACCAAGAAGATTTTTCAAATCCACGCAAACCGGCCCTTCGGGCGTAGATGTGTAGACGTGTAGATAAATAAATGCCGGAAAATATGTGACAAACAGACTCAGGTGTGTTACGCTGAAACTCACAGAAGCCGAACGAAGCAGCTTTGACGCATCTGTTTGGAGATTCCTATGCGAGATACGAAAGGACCTCAATGAAAGGGAGAAATAAGTAAGGGATCGACATAAGTATGAAAACTCTCAGAGCCGTCAGGCTTTGAAGTCGTCCAGAGCAAGAAAGGCAAGAGACAATGAATCCAAAAGAACAGATTAACCTGCGAAGAAAGTGGAGAAGATGGCACAACATAATTCAAGACCAAATAGTCTGGCTCACAGGAAGCAAATTCTTTTATGAGCAACTGACTAAAAACATCAAAATACCGGAAAATGGAGATTATTACAATTGGCTTACTGATATCTATCTTCTATCAGCAGGCGTCGTGATTAGGCAGATGTTAGATAAGAAAAAGAACTTCAATACGTTATCTTTACACAGGCTACTTGAGGATATCAGAGAGCATAATGGTGCTTTTTCAAAGCGATATTTCTTTAAGAGGATGAGACATGCAGAATCGCGCCAATAATGAATAGAATAGAATCATGCCGGACTATAGACGATGGTTTCGAGGGAGCGGGACATATTTCTTTACAGTCGTGACATTCAACCGCCGGAAGATATTCAGCAATGAAATTGCCCGTTCATCTCTTCATTGGGCCATAGCTGAAGTGCAGGCCTTACGCCCTTTCGAAATGACGGGTGTTGTGCTCTTGCCCGATCATTGTCATTGTATATGGAAGATGCCGGATGATGACGATGATTTCTCTGTACGATGGCGCATGATAAAAAGGAGGTTCACGAAATCCTGGCTCGCCTGTGGCGGTCGGGATGTGCCGGTATCGGCTTCGAGAATGAAAAGAGGTGAACGTGGCGTTTGGCAGAGGCGGTTCTGGGAACACCTGATTGCCGATCAGCAGGATTTTGCCAGGCATATGGATTATATACATTACAATCCGGTAAAACACGGACATGTGAGGTGTCCCCATCAATGGGAATATTCGAGCTTTCATCGTTGGGTCAAAGAAGGAGTTTACAGGAGTGATTGGCTGTGCCAATGTCGGGGGAATAGCGAACCTCCTGATTTTGAGGCAACATCTCGTTCTGTAGGAGAATGAATAAGAAAAGTGGTGCGATTCATCGCACCCTGATATGGAACGACCTTTGTCAAACGATATTTTTGGGTTATTCTTGATTTTTTTTACATTATTCTTATGACACTTTCAGGTGCAGGCTGCTTCGACGATGAATC
>Ga0307378_10003591_pt1 | contig 22666 bp, 25 predicted proteins | sample UN1MG_FD_202238 | JGI IMG/M metagenome (GOLD analysis project Ga0307378, IMG submission 202238) | Soil microbial communities from Risofladan, Vaasa, Finland - UN-1 | ecosystem: Environmental > Terrestrial > Soil > Coastal area > Acid sulfate soil | place: Finland: Risofladan, Vaasa | collected...
TTCCTATCATGGTGTTATACCAGGATACTGCATAAGATTATATAGTAATACAGGGTCACTTGATTGTTGGGCACAATTTACATCTTTTGCAGCAGATACAGTTAACATTGAATGGCTTAATGATCCTGAAGACAATTATTATGTAACAATTATCGCTTTTGCCGGGGATGATGTTTCAGCATACGTTGGTTCATTTCTTGTTGATACCGGAGTTGATTTTGAAAGCCAAATAACAGGTGTTGGTTTTGAATCTGATTTGGTGATAAATGCTAGTACACATTGGGCAGCTTTGAATTATGGCAGAATAGATAATATAACCATAAATCTTGGTCTTATTCAAAATGATCGGGCAGGTGGAATAACCCAAGCAGGTTATGCTTTGGCTTACCAAAGAAACGCAGCTACATCAAGAACCCAATCATACGGAACAACAACATACGGTTCATCCTCAACAATACCACAGAATTTGCTTAACAATTGGGCATATGATGTAGAGTGGACAAGTTTTAATTCAGATGGTTGGGGCTATACACCAAGAAATTATGCGAGAACAAGAGCACTGTGCCATCTTTCACTTCAATTTGGCAGCGGAGCAACAACTTCACATAAAACTTGGGTTGGTGTAGTAGATTCCCCAACTTCTACAGGAACAAAAACACAAACTGGTGTTGGATTCTTGCCACAGTTTTGTGGAGTTTTCACTTCTGGCCTTACTAATTTAGACGGCATTCTTAGGCAAAATGATGAGGGTGCCTATTATGGAATATCATTGAATTCAGAATTGATTCAATCGTGTCATGCATTTTCTTCATCAGTACCAACTACTACTCAATCCACACAGTCAATGTTTAGTGACAAATCAATTAAACTTTATGATGCTAGTAATGCTTTAGATTTTGAGGCTACACTTACAGGTTTCACAAATGATGGTTGGGATTGGAATTTTACAACAGTTGATTCTAGTGCTAGAAAATGGTTAGCATTTGCCATTCAAGCAGATACTTTGCCACCATTTCAGCTTGTTGGATCTGCTACAGGAGTAGCCACAGCATCTGGAGCAATTTCAGTTTCTATAGCTGATGTTGCTATTCCAAGATTTGAATCAGAAATTGGCAGAGTTTTGAGAACTGAAAAGAAACTAACAAAAGTTGTAGAAGTGAATTCAATGCTATCTAAAGTTACTAGTGGAGCAACTGAGGTTAACTGATGGCACGCGAAGTTATTCAACGCTACACAGATTATAATGTTCTTGCTGTAGCGCCAAAATATCACAATTGGACTACTGATGTTGATGTGGTTATCAATGATGCTGGCGGCGGTAGTGCATCATTTAAGGTTTATGATCCTAGTAAAGATGAATTGATTTCTGCTGATGAAGCAATTGGCCAAACAGAACTTAGTGTTTCAGATGCTGGCGTGTTTGATGTTGGGGATTCAGTTGAAGTTACACAAAATAATGGTGTGATTTTATCATCGACGGTTAGCGCAGTTGATTCTACAGCTGGAACAATAACAATTGCTGATTCTTTGGCTGTAGCTGCTGATCTTGGTAGCAGAGTAAGAGTTATTTTTGGGGCATCTGTATCAATGACTGAATATGGTACAGCAAATCTCAACACGCGTGATTGGGGCTACAGAGGTTTGTTTGCTCTTAGCAATCCGGCGCATTCTGATACGCGTGCCAAAGATGGTTTAGAAATCAACATTGAAATTAGCGTTGATGGTGGATCTAATCGTGATTCACTTGATGTTATATGCGCATTGATTCGCGAGAATGACTGTGAGTAAAGAAGTCATACAGCGTAAAAACAGAGTATCGTGTATCGGGGACATGAGTGAGCGGATCAAACTACATAACCGTTCAATTCAAGTGCCGGAATTTGGCACATATGACTTCACAGAAACATTTACTGGAACAAAAACGGTTTGGGCAAATGTTCAGACTGCTGCTGGTCAAACATTTTTCACTGGTGCTAATATTGACGTTGGCTTGAGTCATATTATCATAATTCGATATGATGAGGCTGTTACTTCAGAAACATGGATTGAATTTAATGGTAACAATTTGAAGATCATTAGCGTTGAAAACTTGGATGAGAATAATGAGTTTCTGCGCTTACGTTGTTCAGAACGTGGTGATAAAGATTTGGGGGCTTCAAAAGCATGAGTGCTGTAGGCTATGAAGCTAGCATTTTCAATTCAAAAAGTTTCATGAAGCTACAAAAATTGCGTCCGAAAACTAACAAAGCAATTCGCGCTGCTTGGTTTGATCTTGGACGTGATCTAAAAAATGAAGCCAATAAAGAAATTCTACGCAAACCAAAAAGTGGTAGAGTTTATATCATTCGCATGAAAGGTGGACGCAAAAAGCGTCATGTAGCATCAGCTCCTGGTGAAACTCATGCTAACTTGACTGGCAAACTGCGCCGATCTGTTAGTTGGAAGGTGTATAGCTATCAGAGAATGGAATTTGGATATGGTTTTGCCACAAACAATAGCACTCGTGCTCCTATATATGATCATGTTATTGAAGATGGATTTAAATTTCGTGATGGTAGAGTTATTAAACCTCGACCCAGCATCGCAAATGCTGTAGCAGCAGTAAAGTCAAAAACTAAAGATCATTTTCAAAAGCAAATGCTTGCGGAGTTTAAACGAGTATGAGAGCATCTGATATTGTTTCTCAGCTAAGTGTATTGCTACCGCAGCTTACTGATAAATTCACAACTGATATTGGAGTCTCCAGCATAACTAGATCTGGAACTGACATGACAGTTGTTTGTTCTGAACAGCATAAACTTGAAGTTGGCCAAGCTTTTGCGATAGCTGACTCTGATGTTCCAATTTCCATAACATCTTTGACTAGATCAAGTACAGTTGGTACACTAGTAACCACGACTGCTCACGATCTCACAGAGGCTGTTGCGTCTACTATCAGAATCACTGGAGCAACAGAAGCTGAATTCAATGGCACATTTACTGTTGTTAGCATATCCAATCGCAAAACTATTACATTCACTATGGATGATTCTGGAGCTGTAACTGCAACTGGATCACCTGTGCTACGTGATGCTGAATCTAAACTACGAGATTACAATAGCACATATAAAGTTATTGACGTTATTGATCCAGTGACTTTTAAGTTCACTCACTCAGTTACTGGTTTGCCAGATCCGGCTGGATCAATTACTTTGCGAACCAAACCTCGCATTTCATCTGGCATTAACATAGATAGAATCTCAGCAGCATACACTGAAAGTGAAGTTGATGAATATTGGGCATTTGTAGTTTTAGATGGAGTGATTGCTTCACAGAGTCGATTAATTGAATCTGATGCTCTCGATAATCAACAACGCAATTCAAATTTTAGGCAGCAACTTATTGAGCCATTTACAGTTTATGTTTTTATACCTGTAGCAAATGAAATTGCTGCTAGATATTCGCGTGATGAAGCTTCTGACTTGCTACGTCCATTGCTGAGATCTCTTTTGTTCAGCAGATTGAGTACTGGATTGTATGCTGATGTTCTTAATCCAGTTCAATTTACTGGGCATGATGTATACTCTTATGATACTTCAGTATATGTTCACGCTTATAGTTTTCAGCAAGTTGCTGAAATATATGAAGAGGATACTGTTGGTCCTGATCTTGATGTTGCGTTTAGAGATATTGATTTCAGTATCTTTAGTGACTTTGGAACGCAAGTTGAATTTTTACAGGGTACTCCTGACTTGGATGATACCCCACTGTAGGAGATGGGATGAATCATATACAAATTAACGTGAAGAAGAATCTTGGTAAATTCAAAGTAGGTGATATCATCACAGTACCTACAGATGAAGCTGGAACGCCACTTGATCCATTTTGGAGACGACGTTTGAAGGATGCTGCAATAGATGGTTGTTGTGAAATTGCTAAGCCAGCGGCAAAGCAAGAAGTGACTAAAGTTGTTAGTCGCAAAACTGAGGAGAATGAATAATGGGCGGAACTCAAATTCTGCAACCTGAAGTAACATTGTCGCTGGCTAACGCAGATCGCGCAGTCAGCAACACTGAGCAGAAAGTGCTAATTGTAGGGCAGATCGTAGCAGCAGGCTCGGCTACTTCTGGTGTACTTGAAACCAATATTGCTAGTACAGGAGCGCCTGAGAATGCTTTGTTTGGTGAAGCATCTCAAGCAGCTGCGATGGTTCGAGCATTTCGTGCTATCAATCCTCTCGTTCAAGTGGATGTTCTTCCACTAGATGATGCTGGTGGTGGAACTGCTCGTGCTCTCACGATCACTATTGTTGGTACTTCTACTGAAGCAGGAACATTGGTTGTTGTTGTTGGCTCTGAAACTCTACATCGATATGAGTGTGCAGTTGCTAGTGGCGACACACCTACTGTGATTGGTGATACTATCGAAGCTGCTATCACTGCGGATACCAAGTGCCCGTTCACAGCTAATAATGTTACTGGAACAGTAACTCTGACAGCAGTGAACAAGGGAACAGTAGCCAACGATCTGGGCGTTGAAACTTCTGGAACAATTGCTGGTGTTACTGGCATGGCAGTAACTCAGACTGTGGCTGGCGCGACAGATCCCACTTTGACTTCTGCTCTTGATGTTGCTACTGATCGGTATCAGGGTATTGTTTGGCCGTATAGTGATGGAGCTTCACTTGACACCTTGCTGACTTGGTTGGATGCTAGATTTAATCCTACCAATTCTATCATGGACGGTGTTGCTTTCACTACTACAACTGACAGTTATGCTAACGCTCTTGCTGCTGGTAATGCTGAGAACTCACCCAGTCTTGTTATTTTTGCGGACAAAGCTGAAAGTGAAACCAACTATGTTGGGCCGGCGCAGAATGAACCTTCATACTCCAAGTCAGCAATGTTTGCTGCTGTGAGATCGTTGCGTCTTACTCAAGATGCTTCAATTTCTCGGTATCTAACAAGTTCAGCTTCGCTGGATCAGTTTGGTGGTCCTGCTTTGGCATCACTGCCTTACTTTAACACTCCAATCCCGCAGATGGCAACTATTGCTTCTGGTCGTGGTTGGACTGCGGCTGAAATTGAACTGCTTTTGGCTGCTGGAGTATCGGTCATTGGCGTTAACGCAACTGGAACCAACGCACTTGTTGGCGAAGTTGTAACAACGTACAAGACTGACAGTGCAGCGAACGCAGATGTTACTTGGAAGTATCTGAATTATGTAGACACTTCCAGCAATGTTCGTGAGTATATGTTCAATAATTACAAAAGCAGGTTTGCTCAGTCTCGTCTAACAGCTGGCAGTGTTAGTCGTGGACGAGATATGGCGAATGACGTTGTCATTCGAGCATTTACTGAGCAAATGTATAAGACACTCTCTGGAGTGAATTATACTTTGGTCCAAGCAGGTGAAGATGCCTTTGTTTACTTCAAAGACAATCTGACTCTGACTCTGGATTTGGCTCTTGGCAAAGTCACCATCACGATGTTCGTGCCTATTGTGACTCAACTTCGTCAAATTATTGCGACAATCAAGATCGCATTTGATACAGAGGGTTAATCAATATGTCAATTCAACTATCTGATGCCGCAGTTCTTGTTAATGATGAGGTTGTGGCAATTGTTCCTAACTCTTTGAAGTTTACTGAAGGGTTTGGAGAGCAAACTGTTAGGGCAGCATCAGTTGGTGGCGGAGCAGTAGAACAAATTTACTCTCGTGACGTTGAGACGGCGCTGAGTAAGGTAATGTTTGATCTACATACCACACCTGCTAATGTGAAACTTCAGCGAGCGTGGAAAGCAAATGCCAATCAAAATGTCGTTCAGATCGCTGGCAAAACTACTGAAGGTGATATGACTCGCACCTTCACACAGGCAGCCATGACTGGCGATCCTGAAATTGAGATTGGCACTGAAGGTGTAATCAATATCGAATTTATGTCCAACGCAGCTATCTAAAAAGGTAGGCACCCGCCATGTCAGATGAATTGAAAACTGAGTTCCAATACGTGCTCAAGAGTCCATTCAGTTACGCAAGCAAAGGTGAGACTATTGAAGCAAAGTTTGTCGTGCTAACTGCTCCAACGTCGCGCACTACTCATGAGTGCGCGGCGTTGAAGCAGGCATTCTTCAGGGCCATGGGAGAGCAAGATTCCACAACTGCTACTGGAGCTGAACAAGCTTCAGATTATACAATTGAAGGCCCTGATATTATGACGCTGCTTGCTATGTCCAAGAACGTTGACTTTCCAGATGTGCTGGAAGTTGCCAAGAGGCTATTCCAAATGCCAGGTATCGCTTTGGTTGATGGAGAGACTAAATTTGGCAGTGCGTTAATAGACAGGATGAGCATCGATGATTTGGAAGACATGCTAGGACAATACATGGTAAATTTTATACTAGCATCTTCATTGAAGCGACTCCAGGACAAATCAACCAAGGTATCGCAAACTTGATGGTATTCTTTGAAGGTGCTGTGAGCTATACTGAATTGAAGAACATGCCATTCCCTGAGCTGGCTATGCTACAAAAAGAAGCTCAGCGCATAGCTGCGCAAAGGAGTAAGAAGTAATGGCCACAAATAGAGTTGTTTGGACATTCTTTGCTAAAGACAAATTCAGTCTAGTAGCTCAACGCATCAAAGATAAAACAGCAAACCTCAAAAAAGAATTCAAAAGACTACACGAGGCTAGTAAGAATGTTGCCAAGAGTCTTAAAAAAGTAGCAAAGAGTTTGCGAGTTGTGAGTGCAGTTGCTGCTGGAGCAGTTCTTGGCTCGCTAAAAGCATTCAGTGATATGGAAAAAGGAATCACGAATGTTTTAACATTGTTGGATGATAAGCAAGTGGCCAAATTTGGCGGAACAATTGACAAATTGGCAACAGATTCTCTAACCAAATTTGGATTCAATACTGAAGAGACTACACAAGCCCTGTTTAATAATGTATCAGCTCTAGGTGCAAATGAAAAATCATTTGAAGCATTTGCTGCAGCGCAAAAACTTGCTATTGGTGGTGTTACTACTCTTGACACTTCTGTTAGTGGTATTGCGGCGGTGATGAATGCTTACAGAGATGAAGTTGGAAGTGCTGAAGATGTTGCCAATGCTTTCTTTGCCGCTCAAAAGAAAGGTACAACCGATGTTACTAAGCTAGCATCCAATATCGGCGCTGTTGCTCCTATTGCTCACGCTATGGGAGTTAGCTATCAAGAGTTGCTAGCCACTATGGCTCAGCTTACTCAAGGCGGTCTGTCCACAGAAGAAGCAACAACATCGTTGAAAGGTGTTTTGAATACGCTAATGCGTCCTGTGGGTAGGGCACAAGCAGAGTTCAAACGTCTTGGCATCCCATTCGGAGTCACAGCAGTCAAAGGTGCTGGTCTTGCTAAGACACTTCAAAGAATTGCTGAAGTGGCTAAGGACCAGCCGGATATTATCGCTGAATTGATTCCAAACATCCGAGCATTGACTGGTGTTACATCTCTTGGTGCCACAGAGCTAGCTATCATTCAAGAAACTATAGCATCAATGAATCAAGATCAGCTTAGCCCAGCATTTGAAAAGCAAATGGCAACTTTTAGCAAATCAACAGCGCTGCTAAAAGGAAACCTTGTTGCTATGGGGATCACAATTGGTGCTCAACTGGCTCCAATGTTTATATGGCTAGCAGATAAAATTCGTGGATTGATTGATTGGTTCAACGGTTTGTCTGATACTTGGAAGAGCGTATTTTCATATGCCTTGGTTGTTGTTGCTGTTCTGGCAGGTTTGTTTTCAGCAGCTGCTATTGCAGTAACTCTATTTGGAGCTGGTGCTGCTATAGTTGCTGGAGCAATTGGTGCTGCTTTTGCGGCAATAATTAGTGTTCCTGGATTGATTGTAGCCGGAATTATAGCAGCTGGAGTTGCTATCTGGGCTTTCTGGGATGACATCAAAGGCATCGCTGGGAAAGTTATGGACTTCATAGGGTTTGGAGATGACCCAATGGAAGTCAAAGGTTCAGCTGACATAAATAAAACCAGCAAGTATTCAGGAGTGCTCACAGTTAACACTCCGCCAGGAACAACTGCTGACCTTAAAAGCAAAACAACAGGTGATCCTATTGGACTCAGACTCGGTAAGAATATGGAAACGGCATCATGAATGTTAATCAGCTACATGAAGCTTCATATCGCGGTGCATTCTTTTTTGTTGCCAGCTCTGAGATTGGTGGTGGTCGCAAAGATGCTAAGAAGGAATTTATCAATTCAGATTTACAGATCATTGAGGATTTGGGCAAACTACAGCGAGAATTTACCATCACTGGAAGCATCTCTGATAGATTCAACGTTGATGGAAAAGTTGTAACGTCATATATACAAATGCGTGACTCTTTGCTTGCTGCTCTTGAGAAGGGTGGAACTGGAATCCTAATCCATCCATGGTATGGCAGAGTTGAGAATGTAGTTTGTCGAACATTTACCATCAATGAGAATATCGGCAAACTTGGTGATGCTGATATAAGCATAACATTTGCCATATCAAATACTGATGGCATTCCTACTTCAAATCCGTATGTGCTAACTGGAATCTCCACCAAAGCAGATTCAGTCATTGACAGTGCTGTTTCTATCTTCAAAACTATTTGGGGCATCACAGCCGGAGCAACAGGCAATTTTGATTCTGCTGTAACTAAATGTACAAATTTTATTACTGCTGTTAACTCCGCAACAAGTCCAGTTGCTGCACTAGCTGATGAGATTAATGAACATACTAGGCTAGTAAATAATTTCAGCAGTGATATAGTTACTTTGGTAAGCAACCCAAATGATCTTGCCGATTCAATTTCTAGCACTATGCTTAGCATTAACAATCTATATTCATCCCCTGAGAGTGCGTTGGTTGCCTTCACAGGGCTATTTGATTTTGGAGATGATGATATTGCTTCTCCATATAATACATTTATTACTGTTGAGCGCAAAAAGAATAGAACAATTTTTAACTCAACAGTTCAAGCATCTGCTCTTTCATATAGTTATCTTAATGCGTCACAAGTTGAATACAAAACTGTTGAAGACATTAATTTAGCAGAATCTAAGTTGGAAGCACAGTATCAAAAGATGGTTAGATCAGAAGATGCTTATGAAGATATTGTAGCTGTTCTTATTGAGTTGCGAGCAGTTGTTCAAGGATTCTTTAATGAGCAAAAGCTAAATGCTAGCCAGCTGATAACTATACGAACCAATCCAACATCAACTAGATTGCTTGCGTATCAGCATTATGGTTCTTCAGCAGATGGTGAAGATATAGCTGAACTGAATGGTCTATATGATCTGGCATATCACCAAGGTGATATTAGGATATTCACAGAATGAAAATTGAAGTTAATGGAACTGAATATCAAGGATGGACAAAAGCGCAAGCTACCATCAATCTTGATACATTGAGCAATGCTTTCAGTTTCTCAGCCACATCGAAAGAAGGCAAGGCTATGCCATTTCGTGGTGGTGAATCTTGTCGAGTAAAAGTTGATGGTGAAAAAGTTATAACAGGACATATTGAAATTGTAAATGTAGATGGAGATGCAAATACTCATACCATTTCTTTGAGTGGCAGAGATAACACAGGAGATGTTCTTGATTCTAAGATTGGATCACTTTCTGATATCAGACCTCCAATCAGTTTGGAAAACATTATCAAAATTGTTTTAACTCATATCAATAGTCCAGTCAAAGTAATAAGTGAATATAGCTCAGAGCCATTTAAAACAACTGAGGATTTGGCCGCTCCTGAATTTGGTCAGGATGTTTGGGATTTCATTCAGAGTCTTGCTAGAAAGCGACAAGTGCTTCTATCATCTAATGCTGATGGCAACATATTGATTACTAGATCAAGTGGCCGATCAGTAGCAGCTACAATTCAAAATAAGATCAAGAGCGATACTAACAACGTCATCTCTCATTCAGTAAGTTATGATACAACTGGTTTGTATAGCATGTATCGCTCATCATCTCAACAGAATCCAGTTTCAATAAATGACGGAAGCACTCGTTCCAATTATAGTATTGCTGAGCAAGTTTCTGCTATACAGGATAGAAATGTAAGAGCAGGACGACAACTAGCAGTTACATCCGAGATGGCCGGATCAAATATGCTAGATAGAAACAAATGGGAATACAATATCAGAAAAGCAAGAAGCCAAACCTACTCAGCTACAGTACATGGTTTTAGAAACCAAACTGGAGATCTGTGGGAAGTAAACACAGTGATTCATGTAGTTGATGAATTCTCTGGCATTGATGCTCGTATGCTTGTTAACTCAGTTCAATTTACTCTTGATGATAATGGAAGACAAGCTGTTCTCGGTTTAGTACACAAAGATGCTTATACATTAGCACTAGCTGAGGACATCAAAATTGATAAGATTGGTACTGGCTTAGTGGAGCCAACTACTGAAGAAGTTGTTGAAGCTCCTGGATCAACTGAACCTGGCTGGAAACCTTGGTCACCTTCAGACATTTTTGGTGGGTAATTGATGAGTGTAGTTAATATGATCAAAAGTTTAGTGAGGTGGGTTGTTATCACCTCAGTAACAAAAGATGATAAAGATTTTCCGCTACACAAAGTCACCTACATAGCAAAGGCAGGTGATGCCCTGGCTTGGTATCCATACGGATTTCATGCTAATCCTGGGCCAGCAGCATTAGCTTTAATGCTTGCTGTTAATTCAGATGCTGAAAACAGAGTAATGTTTCCTGGAAGTCCAAAAGAAAGAATCAGTGATGATCTTCCAACTCCACTCGCTGAAGGTGAGATTTTAATTTACAATCCAATTACCAAATCTTATGTTCATCTCAAAGAAGATGGTTCTATTGATATAGATTCTAAGCTAGATATTAACATCACTGCTGCTAATGATCTCACTGCCACAGTTGCGGGTGACACTACAATAACTTCAACTGGACCAATTGATATTGATAGCAGCGGAGCAATTACTGTAGACTCAGTTGGATCAACTACAATCACTGGCACAGGTACAGTAAAGATAGATGGCAATACAGTTGTTGATTTAGATGCCGCTCTAGTAAAAGGGCACAATGGTGGCGCGATTGAAGCTTTGTGCAATGAAACTTTCATTGCTTTGTTTAACGCTCACATACATTCTACTCCATCTAGCGGTAACACTTTCGCACCTACCATTGCTGCTGCAGTTGGAACTGATACAACAACAGTTTTGAAGGGTGAATAAATGACAGTTGGAATTGACGCTATCTTGACTCTTACTAATGACAATGTATATGATATTAGCATCGGTGATAATGGAGATATAGAATCAGCAGATTCTTTTGATACTGCTATTCTTACTAGCATATTTGCTGAACGTCGTGCTAATGAATCTGAAGTGCTCCAAGCATTCATGCGTCGTGGTTGGATTGGGAATGAGTCTACTCCTGGTTTTGAAATTGGATCCAAGATTTGGTTGTATGAACAAGCACGGATGACTAGAACTGTTTTGAATGGTATCACAACTTCTGCTACTCAATCTTTACAGTGGCTCATAGATTCTGGTTATGCTCTATCAGTAAAAGTTGAAACCAATCTTACAACAACTGGTGTACGTCTTGACATAGTTATCTATAGGCCAAACTCAGAAGTTGAACATAGATATTACACACTTTGGGATAACACAGGCATACCAGTTACTGCGAAACAAACTTTCTTCCAGCTAACAGCATCTCCAGCAGTTGCTGAAACTAGTATAAATTCATTTGTTATCTTTGATAAGATTGGAAGACCAGACTATCCAGTGGAAGTTATTGTTTACTCATTCAAAGATTTTGCTGGTGTAGCAGCGCCGACAATTTCAACTGGTATTGGTTGGCATCCTGATAGTGTAATAACAATTTACAATGATGCAAATGTTAAATTGATTGGCGCTGGTGGACGTGGAGGACGTGGAGGTGAAACGTCAGGCAATGGTGGGGTTGGCGGTGGAGGCACTGGCGGCAATAGTTTTGGTCCTGGCGGTTTACCGAATGGTTATGATGGACTCTGGGTAGCAACTCCATCTGGACCAGCAACAGGTTCTGCTACAGGTGGTACTGTTGACCGCGCTGCTGAAAATGGAGAGACTGGTTATCCATCGCTTGAAATGTTTCATGATGTTACACTTTCCAATTATGGAACGTTGTCAGGTGGCTGTGGTGGCGGAGGTGGTGGCGGCGCTGATGGAGGTGATGGTGGTGTTGGTGGCGTTCATGGCTTTCAATATGCCGCAAATGCAGGTGATCCAGGAACAGGAACTGATCCTGGTGTTGGCGGATCATGGGGCTATACCATAGTGAAAAATGGTTACACTTTAACGTATGCACCACAAGGCATCATTCGTGGACCTATTCTGCCGTAACTGAGGACATAAAATGGCAATTGATTTACCGACATCTGCGACTGAAATTGATCAGCGAATGAAAGTTGACGTTAATCGTGAACTTCCCAATGCTAATCCATTTCTGAAGAATAGTTGGCTTGGCGCTCTTGTAACAGCACTTGCCAATAGAGTGTATGATTTCCATTACGCTCTCAAGAAAGCAGAGCGTGAAGCAATTCCTGATACAGCTGTTATCAATCTTGAACAATGGGCAGCTATCTGGAACATTTTGCGTAAAGCTGCTTCACCTGCTACTGGCAACATAAATGTTACTGGTACTGCTACCACCACAGTTCCAGCCGGAACATTGTGGACTACAACAGATGGTATACGTTATCAATCCACAATTGTCAAAACTATTGCTGCTCAAGCTTTAGCAGTATCGACAATTACACGATCTGGTACTGTAGCTACTTTGACTACAGTAAGTGATCATCTACTTGCTTCAAATACTATAATTACAATCACTGGAGCAACTCAACCTGGATACAATGTCACTAGTGTTGAGTGTACAGTAACTAGTGCAACAACATTAAATTACACTCCAGTTGGTTCTCCTGCTTCTCCAGCAACTGGAACGCCAGTACTTAATGTTTCAGCCGTATCAGTTCCAATTCAAGCACTTGACTTTGGAGAAGATGCTAATCAAGATTTTGATACTCCACTCACTTTAGCTAGCCCAATTACTAATGTTGATGATGTTGCTAACGTTGACTATAGTGCTTTGGGCGGTGGATCAGATCAAGAGACTGATGCTAGTTTGCGTGAGCGAATGCTTTACAAGATTCAAAATCCAATTGCTCACTTTAACTCAGCTGAAATTATTTCAGTAGCAAAAGCAATTCCTGGAGTGACTAGAGTTTGGGTTGAAGAGATTACACCAGCAGTTGGCCAAGTTACTATTTACTTCATGAGAGACAATGATGCTGATACTATTCCTGACGCTTCAGAAATTGCTACTGTGAAGGCGGCAATTGTTGAGATCATGCCTGGCAACACAGATGCTACTGACGTCATAGTTGGAGCGCCAACTGAAGTATCAACTGACTTTGTTTTCTCAGCGATCAGCCCAGACACAGCTACGATGGAAGCTGCTATAGCTGAAAGTTTGGCACAATTCTTTGCTGAGCGTACTGAAGTTGGAGCGGATGTTGTAGCTGAAGCTTATAACGCAGCCATCTTCAATACTGTTGATTTAGTTACTGGAGCTTCACTTACTAGCTTCACTCTCACTTCACCGGCTGCTGATATTACAATAGCATCTGGAGAAATTGGAACGCTTGGAGCGGTGACTTTCTGATGATCAAATATCCGATTGTACTTACTAAATCTCAGCAAGCTCAAACCATAGCAAATTATTTGCCTACTGGTAAGATTTTTGCTGCTAAGAATATAATTGGATCAACGCTAAGAAAATTGCTACTTGGATTTGCTAATGAAATTCTTAGAGTAGATGAAATCATAGCATTGTTCCGGCGTGATACAATTCCTGATAGCACAGAGTATTTTCTTGATGAGTGGGAAGCAGCTGTTGGTATTCCTGATTCATGTTTGACTGGATTGGGAGATAGTGTACAACGCAGGCTTGAGATTCTAATTAAACTTGCTGGATATGGAGTTCAAACTGCTCAAGATTTTGTTGACTTGGCTGCCAAATTCAATATTGTAATTACTGCTGAAGGTGGTGCTAATAGAGGCATCTATGGAGGTTTGCCTGCTATCAGTTTTGGTAGTAACAAAGAAGCAAGGTTTACATTAGTGATAACTCCAATTGACAATATCGGTGAAGCATTCACTTATACATTCCCGATAACTTTTGGAACACAAGACCTGGCTACTTTGGAATGTTTGTTTCAGAAGTTGAAGCCAGCCAATGTTCAACTTTACTATGAGAACGTATAGTTCATTGGGAGATAAGTTGTGCAAGATTTGAATGGCAAGATTACTGGCAACACACTAACTGCTGCTGAATGGAATGAGGTTCCCTCTGAACTTCAAAATGTTATTGAAGCATTTGGGCAGATTCTATCTACTGGAGATTTGAATCAACTTGGCAAATCTATCGCTGCTTACGCAGCAGCTGGTGATTGGTATACTGGTGGCGGCGCAGCAGATGCTTACACAGCTACTAAATTGGCAGGACTACAAGCGCCACCTGACTATTTTACAGGAATGGTTGTTAGATTTAGAGCAACAGCTAACAATACTGGTGCTTCAACTGTTAATGTTAACTCACTTGGCGTCAAAAATATTAAACGTGAAGATGGGTCGGCGCTAAATCCTGATGACATCTCTACTGATAGAGATGCTTGGATGCGGTACAATGGTACTGACTTCTTGCTACAGAATTCATCTTCTGGTGATATCACTCCAGTTGCTGCTATATCGCCAGGTGAAGCAATTGGAATGCTAGTATATACTGATGCTTCAACTATAACTCTTAAGCCTGGAGTTGGTGGCAATATCGTTTTAAACATTGATGGAACCAAGCTAACAAGCAGCAGCTCTATAGCTTTCATTCTTGGAGATTTTGGAGTTGGCGGTTCTCATCTTGATGCTGGAAGTGAAGCAGCGTCAACTGCTTATTATCTATATGCCGATAATGTTGCTGGAGTTATTACACCTGTGATTTCAGCGACTGCGCCACAAGATATTGGCGGCACAAAACCAGGATATCATCCAACACGAACTGATGAACGTTGTATTGGTTCATTCTGGAATGGAGCAGGTGAAGATATTACAAAATTCTATATGGTAGGTAACCAACATATGTTTGCGCCTAAAAACGCAGATCATGTTTATTCACTAACTGGCACTGCTGGAACTGTGTGGGTTAATCTGCCAATTACTACAATTCCACTAACAGCATCTGGTGTTATTTTCAATGCTGCTGCTAACATTAACGTTGGCAATGGTGCTGCATATTTTGCACATGATGGGGCGTCCAGTAGCCCACTTACAAATGATCTTACTGCTGCCGTAAACGTTGAAGCACTTTACGCACACAAAGGCAATGGTTCTAATGACGCACATGGTATGAGCATTAGCGGTACAATTCCGATAGTTGATCGGACAACACCAGCAATTTCATACGCATTTGTAACAGCAGCAGCATCTAATGCTGCTTTATTTGTTACTGGATATGTAGATCTATGGGCACCTCGTTAATGCGTGAGCATATTAATATTTTGCTACGTGAAAATGGTAAAGGTGAAGACATGCAGAAACAGCATGTTGAAACATGGGAAAGAATGAAAAAGGAGGCATCAAAGATCTGTGATAAGGAGTATCTAACAATTGAAGCACTTGAGGAGATGGATGTGACAGAGAGACCCATGCGTCTTGAAACTCTGGAGGACGTCATACAACACGTCACATACCATGAGGGACAAGTATCTGCTTTTTGGAAAGAACAGCATAGATTGAATGATAGAGCTGAGCTAACTACACGGCTTTGTCAAGCATCAGTCGCTTCAGAATTGAAAGAGATGCGTAATGATATTGCTGGTATTAGAAAATTGATCTACATTGCTATGGGGGCTGCAACAGTAATTGGTAGCATACTTGGTTTGATAATTGAACATTTTGGTTCCCACCCACTACAATGAGCAGATCATTAGATGATTTACATCCAGCCACTAGAATGCGCGTTAAAGCTGTAATGGCTGCTATGCGTGAGTATGGCTATCCTATGTTTGTAGTTAGATCATATGATAGTCTCAAACGCCAAGAGCAGCTATATGCTCAGGGGAGGACAACACCTGGAGAAATTGTTACCTGGATAACAAAGGGGTGGCATAATATTAGAATGGAGGGCAAGCCTTGTGCTCGGGCCGTGGATTTGGCCTTTAAGAAACAGCCTACAAGATTCCCAGACAGAGACAATTGGTCACTCAAGTGGCCCTGGGATAGACTCAAGCGAATCGCTGAAGCCTGTGATCTTGCGCGACCACTCGCAAAAGACAAAGGACATCTCATTGATCCACAAGGACAAACATTCACCGAAGTTTGGAACGCAAGCGATAAAAACTGAGGAGATATAATCATGGATTGGATTAGCAATATCTTTGGTGGCAAGGTTTGGTACAAGAGCCTGACAGCATGGGGAGTGCTCATCTGGACTATCGCACAGACAGCTGTGCCTGCGGCAGCTAACGTTGGCATTATCTCTGCTGATGCGGCCGCAACTCTTACAGATTGGATGAATGCTATTGCTGTGCCCTTGGGTGCTCTGGGCATTCGCAAAGCAGCGACTACACCTGATGTGGCGCCCAAATAATGTATGCTCCTGTAATACTAGCATTTTTCAAAGTTGTTGTCCCAATTATAGCAGCAGTGTTCTTCATCATATTTGTGTCCAATGCTGGGACAAATAAAGCCAAAGCTAAAATTGCTGAGCAAACAGTAAAGGATATAGATGAACTTAACAAACGTGGTGAAGAGTGGGATGGTAATAACGGTCTTTCTGGTATTGTCAAGCGCCGGTTGCAACGGAAAATTCCTTGGTACATGCGAAAGAAGTAAAGTTTGGGATGATCTGGAAATGCGTGACAATTACTTTGAAGATTTTATAACAACATTTGAGGTTGATAGTGAAGGTCAACCGACAAAAGGCAATCTGGTTTTCAACAGGCTGGATTATCTTGAAAAGTATTGTTGGGAAACTAGAATTGAAAAATAAATGGCACGCATAGAACAAGTATTGTCTGGTGAGAAAACTTGGGGGCAATATTCACTTGATATTCTAGGGCATGTTGGACTAGGCACAGCTTATGCTATTGTGCCAGTAGCTTTGTATTTGTTTCTTAATGAAAACGCATGTGTACTTTGCGCTATAGTTGGTGGCACTCTAATCGCACTTATTGGTGGAATGATTCGTGAATATATTCAATTTCTGAAGACTGGCAAAGATCATTTCAATGATCGTTTCTGGGATTCAATACACCATATAATTGGAGGACCAACATCAGTTGGTTTGGCATTGCTAGTCAAATTCATAATTAATTTGTCCAGCTAAACACGCAGGTACGTGCGTGTGAAGTCGGCCCAATCGTGTGCTGCGGCGGGTGGCACACGGTTGGGTTCGACTTTTTAGCACATTTGGTTTTGAATTTTGCTAGCCGAGTAGATTCGACGTAAAAAAGCGTACAGGATCGGCACGAGGCGATGCAGGATAACGTCTAACGATACTTCTAGCCGAATAGGGGTTAGGCTAAGGGGTAGCCTAAAAAAGTTTAACCTAAGCGATTCTGCAATTTGGAATCGGGGCCGATGTTATTTTCTTTACCCCATGTATTCAAATTGAGAATTTCTTTTACATCAACACGACGCCATTTGTCTTTGATTGTTCCTTTAACCAAAAACCAATCGTGTCCAACCTTTCCAGTCTCAGCTATCTTGCGACCAATCTGTTCATACTTGTAACGGTTTACTGTGACTACGATTGAATCAGTGTCATCTTCCAATATCAAATTCAGAAACAAAGTGTGATCAGTTAAAACTTTTCCACCACGCCGAGCCACAGATTGTGTTTCATTTAAGTCACGCAAGTTGCGGTCTACCATCCTTCCAATCAGCAAGTAGTCTCCAGGCTTTGTTATTTTCTCTATGACAGTTGGTGGGTTTTCCAATCCAAATTCTTCAGGACGTTCAAAAATATCACCCCACCAATGCTCACATGGAAACAAAATATTGAAGATGGTATCTGGATCTTTGATAGCGTGAATCATAGATGGAGTGAATTTGGTTTTGCCAGCTCTGGCATCCATAATTGATTTTGCTTTCTTTGGGCCAATACCTTTCAAACTACGCAAGCCACCAAGCAACTTGCCATCGTGAGTGGACCAGCGTTCCACAGACAAGTCTGGATCGAATGGAATGTAATCCAAGTGATCATTTCTAACTATGTCTCTCAGAATTTTGAGTGCTTGATCATCGCTGCGAGCATGGTTTAGATTAGCTACAGCAAACTCAAGTGGGTAATGAGCTTTACACCACGCAGTCCAATATGAAATGAGTCCATAGCTATAAGCATGGCTCTTATTAAATCCCCAAGAATTATGAACTACAAAATCATTAGCTACAAAATTAGCTGATTCTATAGGCATTTCAATATCGTATGTCATTTCCATTTTTGGATTGCCAATAGAAATTATTTTAGCAAACTCTACTTGTCTGCCGCGTTTAAATGGATATCCTTGTTCATGACTATTTCTATGACATTTGCAACACAAAAATTCTATATTTGATTTATCATTGTTATGTCTATCACCATCAATGTGATGTACATTTTCTGCATCACTATCACAATTATCACATTCAATTCCATCTCTGATTATTTGTCTATATTGCTCAATATCATTTGTAGTTTCTAGACCATATTGATTGTGTGCACCACTTCCTGTTCCTGGATATCTAATCAATCCTGAAGGTGTAGGGAACCTTGATCCCATAATTGCTACATTCATTCCTGGAACAAGATCAGAAAGAGGCATCCACCCATGTAAAGTAAAAAACATATGATTAGCTGTTGCTCTTATGCTATTGAATCTAGTTTTGAGTTCAAATGTTTCTTTAACTCCAGACTCATAAATGCTTTTCATTTGAACTGGTTTTATTGTTTTGCCTCTTTCAGTCATTGATAAAACTTTACTCAATCCACGTTTTATTTGGTGTACTCTATTATATCCAGTTGCTATTTTTGCATATCCGCCATTTTCATAAAGCTGTTTAATAGTAATTTCTTTTGGTGAATATTGATTGCTTGTTGGTAATTTAATAATTGTATCACCTGATAAGCAGCCGAACGTTACCATACTCTCCCAAACTGAAACTGCTTCAGTTTCATCTGCTCCATTCTTCAAAGCTCCATCAACAAACTTGTCTTTGAACTTTCCAAAGTATTCTTCACCAAGACTTTTGCTAGCAGCTTTGCGCAACTCACTAACATCCTCCCAACTCAATCCACCATACTCTCTACCAATACTCATAAGTTGCTCTTGGTAAATAATAACTCCATATGTTCCTTCTGTGTGGCGAATCACACTCTCATGTTGTGAAAGATATACAACTGGCTCAGCTCCAGTGCGGCGGCCAATAAAAATATTCGTGCCACCAGAGTGGATAGGTCCAGGTCTAGCAAGAGCAGTGATAGCACATATGTCATCAAATGTTTCAACTCCCATCTGTCGTGTAACGTATTGAAGTGCGTTGCCTTGGAACTGAAATATGCCAGACAATCTCAAGCTATTGAAAATGTTGAATGTAGCTTCATCATTAAGTGGAATGTCATAGAAGTCATCATATGCTATTCCAATTTGATTAGCAACAGATTCCAAAATAGATAACGTTCTCAAACCCAAGCAGTCTATCTTCAGTAGATTGAGTTGCTCGATGTCTTTGTACTCCATCATCAATGCTGAGTCACGAGAGTTTATGCCGCCAAATGTAGTAAGTGGCTCATTACACACAATGATTCCAGCCGCATGTACTCCTGAATGGCGAGCGTGTCCTTCAATTCTCTTTACAATTTCCATTTCTGGATATTGCTTTATGAACTCACGACCAACATCTGTTGTTTCAAATGTATCTGCTACTCGCATCATCGCGCGAGCATCACCACCAGAACGTTCAATGATTGCTCCCTTCACAGCATCAGTTTCATAAGCTGGAATGCAAAGTCCAGCCGCAAACTCTCCAATTGCTGACTTGGGTTTCATAGTTGCTATGGTAGCAATTCTGCTAACGTGATCATTGCCATAAATGTCTGACAGCTCTTTGATAACCAGTTTCCTTTTGATATCAGGAAAGTCAATATCAATATCTGGCAAGTCTGCTCGATTGATGTCTACAAATCTTTCAAACAGCAAATCGAATTTAATAGGATCAACTTCAGTTATTTGAGTCAGATAGCAAACAAGAGAACCAGCTGCTGATCCGCGTGCTGGGCCAACTAGCATCTTGAGTTTTGCTTTGCGAACCATTTCTGAAACTACTAGAAAATAGTCACTAAAATTTTTGTCTTCAATAAGCTGTAACTCACGCTCCAATCTGTCTTTGTAAACTGGATCAAGCAAACTGATTCCACGCTTCCTTGCTCCAGCTACACAAAGTTGCCTTAGTGATACACGTCCGGTAAATTTAACCATACTAGCAACAGGCAGATCATAATCATCACACATGTTTGCTATGTCATAAGTATTATCCAAAGCATGATCATAACCAGGCCAAAGATGTAACCATTCTTCATCACTAAGTATGTGTTGTGGAAAGGTTTGAGTTTCCATTCCACGTCCAGCATGTAGCTGATACACTTGTCGATCATCTGGTTTTGTATACCAATTGATACACGTAGCCACTTTTGGTATGCCAGGCCAATCAGCAATAGCTTTTGGAGTTAATTGGTTCACTGCTATGTAATCAATTCTGTTTGTAGAATTGAACATATCAGCTATTACAATTATGTTCTCACTGACGCTATACAAATCAATCTGGAACAACCTGGGGTGATAATAAAATTGATCATATGCTAGTTTGACTAAGCCATACAATTCAGAAAGACCATCTCTGTTGCGAGCAATGAAAATATATTTTGGGCCAAACACTTTGATTTTCTCAACTGGCTTATCACAAATCATAAGCCTGACGCCAAGAATAGGTTTCACACCTTTGAGTCTACAATCTTTGAAATGTTTAACGTGACCAAATGTGTTAGCGTTGTCCGCAATTCCGATTGCTTGTTCTTTGCCGGCAATTTCAACAATGTCATGAATGAATCCATAGCATTGTTTGAAACTGTATTCAGTCCTGAGTGCTAAATGAATCATGTAAGATGATTACCTTACGTTCAAGTTGAAGGAAACATAGTGGGACTGCATGCGTGGTGTTCTGTTTGCGAGCCCATAAATCAGTTTCAGAATAGTACAAAGGGTTCAGGAACACCATAGGTATCAGATCAATGATATCTCTTTGAGCCATCTGTAGCATCTTATGGTAGCCTCCACATCCGCTCGTGCTCTGTGAGCACCCTCATGCGGCGAGCCAGTAGCAAGTTCATGTAGCTTACTCAAAGTCAATCGGCGATGCTCAACTGGTATAGACTTTTCAACTGTACAAATCCAATTCACCGGCCATGGAAAACGAAATTCATAACTGTGTCGAGCAAGTTCACAGTACAGCATTCCAAGATCAAATGAAATGTTATGCCCCACAACAATTCTCTCACCAATGAACAGATCAACAAGCTGATCATAAATGCCGATGAACGTTGGAGCGCGGCTCACAGTTTGATTTGTAATGCCGGTGATCTTGGTAACGATGTCTGGGATTGGAACTGGAGGCTTCACGAATGTTTCCAATTCAGAAATGAATTCCAAGTCATCAGTTAGCTTAACAGCATACAGTTCAGTTATGTATGGTTGTAATCCAAGAGCAACTGCGTCTGGTTTTAGCAAGCCAGTTGTCTCTGTGTCAATGAATAGCAAACTCACTTTAGTTCAATTGCCTCCAACATCGCTGCGTAAACTGCCAAGTCTTTATTGGAATCTGAACTGCCACCTTCCACAAAGAGTGCTGCGCTTCGCATTATCTTATTCATCATGTGGTTAAGCAAAGCAAATCTATTGAAATCTTCAGGAGTCTTCAGAATCAATCCAGTTGGGAACATTATATTCATTAGCTCACCAAACTGCAAGTATGTACTCCCATACATAGCATTTTTCTTTTTGTAAAATTCACTTAACTCAATTAGGATTTCATCAGGTGTCATCTGTTCAGCCCCTTTGGATACTTGCGGCTTTCATGATCCCATGTTGGATCATTGTAAATTTCTCGGATGTAACCTTGGATGTTCTTGAGCAAAACATCTTCTGAATAAGTTGGTTCACCTGAATACAAACGTTTGCTTCTGGTGAATGTAGTTGGACAGTAATATCTTTTGGCATTGTTGTAACCTAGAGCAAGCATCTTGTAAGCCAAAAGACTTTCTACCAACGTTCCAACAAATGACAATTCTCTTTTAGTGAAAACAAATTCTGGAACGTTACGAATGAACATACCAGTATTGATATTGATCAATCCATTAACTGGATTCTTTTTGATCTCATACTTCCAGGCCGCGCCACCAAAGTAGAATTTAGTATTGAAGACTCCAACGTCAGGGTTAGCATCCATGTAGTCAATACATTCTTGGTAGTATGCCCCACTTGATGGCTTACCATTCTTAGCTGGCTGGAATCTGTGATCATGATCTACAAATAGGAAGTAATCACAATCACTGCCA
>Ga0307378_10003592_pt1 | contig 22664 bp, 42 predicted proteins | sample UN1MG_FD_202238 | JGI IMG/M metagenome (GOLD analysis project Ga0307378, IMG submission 202238) | Soil microbial communities from Risofladan, Vaasa, Finland - UN-1 | ecosystem: Environmental > Terrestrial > Soil > Coastal area > Acid sulfate soil | place: Finland: Risofladan, Vaasa | collected...
CAGGTATCGCCAGCAGTCTATGACGTACTAACTATTGGCGATACAGAAGTTGCTGGTGACACTGCACTATTTACAACCTATATTAGTTATCTCCATAAACAGCATACTATCCAAGTTAATCCGCTTATACAAAAAGGTTTAGCTGTCGAGATGCTTGCGGCAGCAGATCCGGATACAGCACCAGGTCGTTTACTTGGCTATGGTGATGCAACGGCTACTGGCGGTACCGGTAGGCATCTGATTGCATCCGATTATGCAGTTTTTGGTAATGAAGAAAACAGTGCTACACTCGAGACTATTGGTAATGAAATGGCTGCGACCTATGCAGCATCATTTAATAATACTTGGCGTGATGATACGTATGCAGCAATTTTACCATTTAAGTTAAATCGTGCGGTACATGAAATTACCTGGCAAGTAACTGCACAGGGGGCACTTACGCATATAAGGTCATTTCGCCCGCGCGAAGAATTAGGTATACGCGAGTTACAAGATACATTATTTACATATCATAAGTATTTATTAGGTGCAGGTAGTAGTACGGCAACACCCTCTAATCGTACGGCTAAAATTCAAACAAGTGGCGTACCAAGTAATGCTGTAGGTCCATTTGTATGTAAGTTGCTAGATGACGGTGGTTTAGAAACTGGAAGTGAGATAGATGTCTATCCACGTATGCATTTAGGTACGAATGATTTAGATAGTGGCGATGTTCATCCTAGTTATTCAGCTGCAGATGATTTGTCTGTTTGGCAAGATGAAGATGATGTATGGTATACACATAATGTCTTTGAAGATACGATTGACTGTATATGTACCGAACCGGAAGAAGATTTAGCTGAATTAGCTGTTATGTTAACGGGACTATAATATGGCCTTTACAAATAAACAATTAGGACAAGCAGAAGGAACTACATCACCGGCATCAATTTACTCTCCAGCGGCAGGCGTAGGTATCATAAGGCAAATTACAATCTGCAATCACGAGGCATCCGCCTGTGCTTACGGGATTTGGCTTGACAATGACGGTACCACTTATACAGACGCTACAGTTCAATTTGAGGATGTAACGATTGCAGCTAATACGACAGTGTTATTAGATGTCTACTGGCCTATTGACTCGACAGGTAATCTTGCAGTTAAAGCAGCCGATGCATCTACGCTAACATTTACGGTTAATGGTGCGGAGATAACATAATGGGTACTAAAACTTATCCAGAACCAGCACTGTCAGCACGCTATGGTTCTGGTGCTAGTGAAATAGATGAAGCACGCATAGATGCCGCTACTAATACTCTACAGACTATAGATTATTCGCACCATGAAGTACATAGTGGTAGTCATTATTTTATCCAAGGTTTTGCTACGCTTGCGTCTGCGGCAGTTTTAAGAGTTGCATTAGTAACGCATAATTCGGCGAGTTGGGTGCATTTGTTATACGAGATTAAAAGTAGTTTAGCTTTAACAACTACTTTTGATGAAGGTGCTACAGGAGGTATGGCAGGTGGATTAAGAGTTCCTATACATGCAAATAATAGAAACATAGGTTGCTACAGTGGTATACATACTGGTGGTGATGATGAAGCAACAGTAATGACGGATTCTACTGCTGCATTTACTATTGATGCACTTATAGGTGCCACGATATATAATGTAACTGATGGTTCAAGTGCTATTATAACAGATAATGATACAACGTCAGTGACGGTAGCGGCCTTACTTGGTGGAACTGGTAATGATTGGGACACCGGCGAAAAATATGAGATAAACAATTCAAAAACTATATTAACGTCAGGTGTGGCTGCGGCCACAACGTACGACCAAAGATTAGAAAATGATAGTTGGGGGCTGGACGATAGAAAGTTAATTATAGGTGGTGGTGGGTCAAGAGGTGATGAGTTAGTATTAAGACAAAATACAACATATCTTAGAACATTCACATCTGGGGCCGATGCTAATTTACTACAATTTAGAGCGGTATGGTACGAACATACGGATAAACATTAATGACGCGGGAATTAAGACGTGATACTGAAACAGGTAAACTCTCGCGAGATGCAGCGACCGGTGCACTTATGCGTAAAGTTATTGACGAGAGTGATCCAGATGATTGTGAATTTTGTGATCCCAATGCTACACCTGATAAGATTACAGTTACAATAAGCGGTCTTACAGAATGTACTTGCTTTAGAGCACCTGGTGCCTTAGGTGGCGATCATGGCGCAATCGTTCAAGGTACCGCAGAAATTCTAAATGGCCAATCTTTTGTATTAGAACAGTATGGTGGACCTGGCGGTTACTATGGTGGCGAACCCTGCGTTTGGTTTAAGCAAATTTACGGTGGTTATTTTGGTGACTTGCGGCTATATCCAACAGATACCGCCTGTGCCGGCGCGCTTGCGACAATTGGTTATCCTATCGACTATTTAGATTTATATGTAGAGAAAATTTCATTAACTGAGTTATTAATAGAATTTACTATTGGTGCAATTTATCCATGGGGCGGTTATTCGCCGTCAGTACGTTATTATTGGCCTATTTATTCTTATCAAGATTGGACTGGTTCTGCGTGGATTCCCAAAGCAGCAACGATAGTTGATTGTATTAACGTAAGTACTTTAGCTAATCAAACTGTTTGTGGTTCAGTACCGCCGCCTTGGTATTGCGCTTGCGATGGTGGTGCAGTTACACTTGAAGAAGGTCAAACAGTATCTACATTTACTGACTATAGGACTGCGGTAAGTGATGCAAGTGTACAATGGACACCTGCAGCTAATAACTATCTAAACATTAATCAACCACCTGGTGCGGAAGATGATGATAGTTCATATAATTGGACGCTTACTGGTTGGGATAAAGATATATTCAATTTTAATCCCTTTAACTTAGATACGGGCGCAATAGGTACTAGTGTTGAAGTTGTAGGTAGATTTCGGAGAATGGTCGCTGGTGGTTCATATCTTGCAAGATCATTTATACGCGTTAATGGAACGATCTATTATGGACCATCGGAACAGTTTTTAGTAGGTGCATATTTTACACGTACAGCTACTTGGACAACTAATCCAGCAACAGGTCTTGCATGGACTATAACTGATATAAATGGTACAGGCAGTTATCCCTTACAAAACTTTGGCTATGAATGTATGGGCTTCTTAAAGACCGTTAGATGTACGCAGAGTTATATTAAAGCTAACTATTCACGAACATATTAATGGGTTGTTGTGGAAAGAAACTTGCGACTAAAGTAAACCATATAGTAACAGGATGGACTAGCTTAGCGACAACACAACCAACTAGCGAAGCAAAGCGACGATTGACAATATGCCGAAATTGTAGTAGTAATCGTTGGGGTAAATTACGTATGTGGTGTAAAGAATGTAAATGTTTTATACCGGCTAAGGTTAGAGTATTAACAGAAGAATGTAAATTAGGTAACTGGTAAATTAAGTAAGGAGACCCAAATGGCACGAGTAAGAACAGGTATTAACGCAGATGAAACGGCAGCAGTTGTAGATCAGCATACAGGTAAAGTTAAAGCACACTTTCGAGGTTTAGGTGCAAAACATGATGCTGAAAGTTTTCTACGACGATGTCAAAGAACTGCAAATCCGAAAGATAAAGTTGATTTCTTAAGTTCAGCAACTGTGATTACAGGCGAAACAGCAGCTAAAGCAATAAAATACGGCCGTACATAATCACTGTAATCACCAAAAAATGTGGCGAAAAACACCAGAAATGTGACGATTTTTGGTGTTTTTTGTCATTTTCTTTTTCCAATCCCCGCGATTTCCCTTATATACGGGGTATTCGTGTTAATAGTGAAGGGCGCAGTCAATTGTTGAGTGTGCCCATATTATTAACTTCTTACTAAAGGAGAATGTTATGAAGGTAACAAAAACAATTAAAGCAGCAGCAACTAAGTCAAAGAATGCAGCAACTAATACAAGTAAATGGCTTTGGTCGCATAAGAAGCCAATTATTACGTATCCACTGATTGCAATAGGTGCGACAGTGTTGTTGCTCGGTGCATGTGGTAACGTCAAGATTGTAGACGTACCGCAACAGTAAATGTAGTGTACGGGTATAGCCTCGGATCAATGTGATCCGAGGCCTATTTTTTGGAAACGTTTCACGAAAGGAGTAGCAAATGTTTGTGCACAAATGTGACAAATGTAAAGTACTAATTGAAGGTAAGTTAGGTCACGAGCTAATTGAACCGACAGGTTGGTGTACGCTTAGAATCGGTAATTATCCAACCTGTCGGTTAGTTTACCATCTCTGTCCTGAATGTCGTATTATATTGAAGATACCAAAGACGTTTCCGGCTGAGGATGTTGGTGTGCGTTTACTTGACTTGATTACAGAGCTTGCAGAAGAAGCAGTTGGTGCGGCAATAGATAATCACTAGAAAGGAGGCTAATAGTATATGGGAATAGTAAATTTAAACTGTCGCAACTTTAAGTGTCGCTTTAATCACAGCGGCGATTGTTCACAATCAAATATTGCACTAATGCCGCCAAGTACGCTGTGTAGAAGCAAGCGATCGTGTACCCGGTGATAAACCTATAGAGAAAAATAAGGAAGGAGATGACTTAAATTTAACGCCAAACAAAAAACTGTAACTGAGAACAATACATAACTAAAGAAAGGAGTAATGTAAAACGATTTAATTTTTCGTTTTAACACCTATGTAAAACTATATATAATTCTAATATAGGAACAAACAATGGGCAAGCGTAAAGGAAAGTGGTTTCACGATGGCGGTACGATTATTTTATTGCTTGGTGCAATAGGTGCCGGACTTATCGCAGTATATGAGTTCTGTGAAAAAGTTTCAGTTGTCCGCCAGAGTAAAAGAATTAAACGGCGACGAAAGGAGGTAGTAAAAAAGAAATAGTAGTAGTAAGTTATTGTAGTGTAAATATCAATCAATTTTAAGGAGTATCAAATTATGGCGAAAGCCGAAGAATTAGTAAAAGATGCTGCAAAGAAAGTATCAACCGAACCCAAGCCGTTGCCGGCACTTGTCTCACCGACAGTCAATTTGGCAATTGAGTTACGTCAAGCAATTGCAATTCGTTGTCGTGATACTGGCGATAGCTTTTCAATTGTAACGAACAAAATGTGGCTCGAGATGCTGCAAAAAGAAGGAAAAATTGCCAAGGATTTGGTCATCGATTTCTCTGCTGCACGCGGCAAGGGTGGCGGCGGTGCCAAGGCTAAATTGGCCGAGAAGGATGCAAAGATCGATGCCCTTATGGCAGAGATTGCTGCACTCAAAGCGGCAAAGAAGTAACGTGTAGGTATATACCAACAGATTGTTATCAAAGGGGAAAGTCAGAAATGGCTTTCCTCTTTTTCTTTTTCTTTTTCTAACAAGGAGAAACAATGAGCGAGTTAACGTCATGCAATTTTTGCAACCTACAAGCAATTAGACGGGATGCAAAACGCGATAAATTAAAGATTATAAAACGCCGTAGTATAAGTGCTTTAGGTGGTTACGATATTTATGCTGTACCTAAGACTGTAAACATACCTAGAACAATTATCGGTTGTACTGAAAACAATGAAGGTGATAGTTTCCATACTAAATACTTTGTTGGTTGGATGATGGAAATTGGTACGCATTGCGAATGTTAAAGGAGAAACAAATTATGAAGGAGTTTAAGTTAACTAAACAACAAAGACAAAAACTAGCGAAACGTAGAGCACTAGCAAAAGCCAATAAGGAGCGTGAAGTTAAAGCTATTGTGAAAGGCGCAAAACTTCAAGCTTATCAAGACATCAAAAATCATGGTATAGTTTATGCATGGGAGAGTTTTAAAGGGACACTAATGCGTAATACCTATGGACGCTATACAGTTCCAATTGCTATCGGTGATGATTTGTTAGTAACTGGTAAATTAGCGACTGGTAAGCAAATGCGTAAATTTATTGCTGATTTTAGCTAAAGGAGAAACAAAATGAAATGTACAAACCATAGTAGTAGAACTTTAATACCTAAGGCTACAAAATTTGGTACACGGTTTAGTTGTCCGGTTGGTGGTTGTACAGTTGTTTATTGGGGCGGTTCAGATACCACGCCAGCAGATGAAACTACTCGGCAAGCACGAACAGCAGCACATGAAGCATTTGATCAACTGTGGAAATCAGGTTTACTAAAACGTAGCGAAGCATATCGTAAACTAGCTGCGTATTTAAGTAAAACGTACGAATATGGTGGTAAAATACATATCGGGCATTTCGATCAAGAAACGTGTTTACGTACAATTGAATTTAGCAAATTAGTACAGGAGAGTTAAAGACATGAAGTCAACAGCACGCTACCCGTATCAAACACGCGTTAGTAATTTCGTCGCAAGTAAGCAGCGTGTAGGTATCTTTACCTTTTTTGGTGGAGGTAAAACATATTTAAGTCTTAAGTGGTTAGAGGATTTATCGGCACTTGGCTATGAAGTATTCCCTACTTTGGTTTTGGTAATGAAAAGTCTTGTTGATCAATGGGGAGAACAAATAGAAGAACATTCAAATTTCACCTATAAGTTAGTTCAGGGTACTGCAGAGAAACGTATACAAGCATTTAAGGCACCAGCAGATATTTATATTGCGAACTATGATATACTTCGTAGTCCTAAAATAATGCAAGCAGCAGGTATCTCGCATCGAATATGGACTACAGTGGCAGGTAAGGTAAAACATAGTTTCAAGAAAGATGATCGAGGTTCGTTTAGTAGTGTAATCATCGATGAAAGCACAATGCTTAAAGAAGCACGAACCCAACGCTTTAAAGTGCTATATGCACTTTGTAAAGATGTACCTCAGCGAGCAATTCTAACGGGCAAACCGATACTCGAACAAGCAGAAGAAATTTTTGCGCAAGCACTATTTTTAGATGATGGTAAGATGTTTGGTAAATCTTTCTGGAAGTTTAGAGATACGTATTTTGCACCTGGACCACCATGGTCACCTTATGAATGGCAGTTAAAAGATGGTGCAGCTAAACGTATCGCTGATAAACTTAGTACCTGTTGTATCCGGATACCAAAATCAGAAATTGCCTCACAGTTACCGCCTAAGTTACGTATTCAGATACATTTCAAATTCTCGAAATCAGTACAGCAGCGCTATACGCAATTACGTAAAAAATTCAGTATGGAGTTACTTGAAGGTGGAGAATTTCAAACACAGTGGGCAGTCGTTAAAGCACAAAAGATGCATGAAATTTGTGCGGGCATATTTTATACGCCTGATGGACAGTATGAATTGGTTCATACATTGAAACTTGATTGGTTACGTGAAAATGTGCCACTCATGCTCAAAGAAGGACCAATATTAATTTGGACTAACTTTGTACGTCTGCTACCATTAATTGCTGCAGCACTTGCACCAATACCATTACGAATTTATCGCGGCAGTGATCCTGATTCAATCAGAAAAAAAGCAGTAAACGATTTTCAACAGGGCGTAGTTGATGTACTAGTATTATCACAAAAAGCAGGTTATGCAGGTCTTAACCTACAGCGAGCAAATCAAGCGGTTTTTGTTTCAACAGATTACTCTGCAGGTGATCGTGAGAATGCAGAAGATCGTTGTCATCGTATTGGCAGTGAGATGCATGACACTGTTACATACTATGACTTAGTAATTGAGAATAGTATCGATACTGTCATTCGTGATGTACACAAAAATAAATTGAATATGGCAGAGGCAATACTTAAACACATACAGGAGGGATAAACTATGACGTTTGTAAAATGGTTACTAGTTGTAATAGCATTTACTGTTTGGTGTCTATTACTTATGAATGGCTATCTTTGGACCTATAACAGAAGACGTTTAGATTATAGTGTTTGGATGATTTGTACTGACTGTAAAGTTAAATGGCGACCGTCATTTTATGGTCTTGCGGATAACGAAGACTTTACTTGTCCAGAATGCGATATGATGAAACATTCAAAAGTACTAGTACACAAACATTCGCAACGTAGTTATAAACACTATCGAAAGGTACGAAAGGAGAATTATGATTAGTATAGTATTAGCAGGGCTAAGTTTAATCGTTGCAATCGTCGTTATGTTAGGTTGCTTATATTTATGTGTAGTTAAATTCGCAGGTAAGGAGAATCGAAAATGGACAAGTTACTAATGTGGAATGCGGTTAGAAATGCATTATTAGCACGTTTTGCAGATGTTGATTTTGGAATGCAACTTGCAGAAACTATTTGGAAAACACTTGATCTTAAAATTGAAAATGAAGAAGAAGCACTTGCCATTAATGAACTATTTGAAGAGTGTTATGAAGCACTTATAGTGAAAATGGTAATTGCAATTAAATAAGAAAGGAAAACCAAGAAAAAATTTTTTATCATGTTTTAATTTTTATATTGTACTATTGACCAAAATACGTTATAATATAAAAATTAGAAACTGTATATTGACAAGGATGTAAATGTATAAGCGAGTGTATCAACCAGGACATCATCGCGCGGATGTAACCGGGATGGTGTCCGAACACGTATTGATCGCTGAACGGCTATTAGGTCGGCCACTTCAAAAGGGTGAAATAGTTCATCACAAAGATTTTGACAAGTTTAACAATAGTGATGATAATTTACTTGTTCCTATTTCACGTCAAGAACATCAGCAACTACCTGAATATCAAGCACGGTTTATTATTGATCAAGGCTTGTATGCTGAATTTTTGGTATGGTGGATAAATGCGCAACAACTTGATGAGGAGAACAAAAAATTACGTGAGTTGGAAAAGAAACTTATGCACAATCAAAATGAACAAAGACGCTTACAAGGTAAGCTAAAAGGAGAACCAAAATGACCGCAATAGAAACTGTAGTTGATGATATACAGGGTTTTAGTAAAAGTGAAAACACATTAATAGTTAGTCGCGAGACAGTAGAAGAGTACGTTGAAGAAGCTGCAGATGAACTTTTGATTGATATCGTCGATGAAGTAATTAAACAACTAGCGACACACTCTATCGAGGTACCATAATGAAACGTACAAGTTGTCGTAAAACAAAGCGTCATCCAATGTGCGGTCACTATAGTTATCCGTTATTAAAATGCCTACTAGGTTTTGTTAAGGCTACTTGTCCTCACATGGAACAACCTAAACCAGGAACGAAAGCAGCTAAATTAGCTGAAGAGACAAGGAGGTTTTACGCGTGAAAGCGATACCAAATTATCCAGATTATTTTGTAACAGAAGATGGTAGAGTTTTTAAACGTTTACGACCAGGAAATACTTCCGGTTATGAATCTTATCGCTTACATGCGCCAGGTCAACACGATAGACCGCAACCAGTTGGACGTTTAGTACTAGAAACTTATATAGGACCTTGTCCAGAAGGTAAGGAATGTTGTCATCGTAATGACAAGCGACATGATAATAGATTAGAAAATTTATATTGGGGTACGCGCAGTGAGAATCATACTGATGCAGTAAAGAATGATAGATACGGACGTAGATTGAATACTTTACAAGTACGTATAATCCATCATTTACTAGAATCCGATGAGTTATCCCAAAAAGAAATTGGTCGTATTTTCGGACTTAGTGAAAGTAGTATAGTTATCAATGATATTGCACATGGTCGCTCATGGTCAGCAGTGACAGGGAGGAAAAAGTGGAATTCACAATTACAAATAGCATGAGGTGTACATTTTTAGATTGTCCTTTCAAGTTCTTTTGTGAATATGTATGCCGCTATACGCCTAAACGTGAAGCAACCTATTTCAAATGGGGAAGTTTAGTACATGCTGGTGCAGAGTGTTTAGACTATGACGAACCAGTTACAAAGGCAATTAATGATATACGGCAAGCTGCAATTGCAAAATGCTTGCCACCTAAAGAATTAGCAGAAATCGATGCGATGTGTGAGTTATTACCCACGGTGTTAGATGCGCATATGTTAAAACATGCACATGACGATCAACACTATGAAATGCTCGGCGGCGAAGAACGCGGCGGTAAATTCAAACTCGAATTACCGTCCGGGTGGTTCTTTAAAGGTAAACTTGATAAAATGGTTCGAGATACACGTTCAGGTAAAGAACTGATACTAGAACGCAAAACTGCGAAGGTTGTCAATGACGAATACTTTGAAGATGTATTACTTGATTCACAACCTAAAGGTTACCTACTCGCGGCACAACGTTGTTTCGGCGTTAATGCACAGGGGGTCATATATGATGTCTATGGCAAACCTGGTATACGTGAAAAGAAACATCAGACGCCAGAAATGTTTCAAGAGGAATTGAAACAGAATTACCTGCTTAATCACCAGACGTTATTCCAGCGTCGTAGAATGCCTTTTGACCAAAAAGATATTGATGCTTACTTTTGGGAGATTGATCAAGTTGCACAAACAATACAATGGCATCTCGAAGAAGGGATATTTCCAAAACACCATCCGAAGAATCGGATTGGCGGTTGCGCGTATAAGCCTATTTGTTTACGCGGCGATACTAGTAAATTCTATATCAGAGACAAACGCTATTTAAACCCGGAACTCGTTTAAATTGAGGTATAAAATGCGACTTACAGATTATGTGTATCGTTGTCTAAGTGTCAGTGATGAAGAAGAATTGCAACTTGAAGATTATTACGATGAAGATAAAGAAGCAATGAGTACAACATTCTATTCACAACTTATTAATGAAGGTGTACCTTTAACGGTTACTGCGCAAGTTGCAAAGTTAATAGCAAATGCGTTTACACAAGAGTCATTAAGTGTTTGGAGTAGAACAAATACTAAAGTTATACGACTATTAGCACCTTATATTGTTGAGCGAAAACTTGCAGAAAGTAATTTTAGTCGCTGGGAAGCTAACCGTTGGAAAACATAGTTATAAGGAGACCAAATAATGGTATTGAGACAAGTACCTATACCGCGAATCATTGATCCCAGAGCTTATATGACTGCGATACTTGGCGGTACAGGTGTAGGTAAAACATCATTCGGTGTACAGATTCCAGGACATTATTTTCTACTAACAGAAGTAGGTACTGGCGGCGTAAAACCGTATGGTGACATAATCTTTAATTGGAAAGGATTCATCGAGAAAGCAAAAGAGATAATTGCAGCCAAAGATACTGGGTGGAAAGATCAACGAGTAATTAGTACTATTAACGTTGATACATTAGATAACTTATTTGACTATGCTTGCGCCGAGGTATGTGCAACACAAACGTTTATTGAGAAAGGTGTTGCACATAAGTATACTAAAGTTGATGATGTACCATGGGGAAAAGGTTACAAAGCTGCATATCAGTTAATGTTACGTAACCTTGAACAATTGCGCCTACATGGTTTCGGCGTGTTCCTTTATGGTCACACAAAAGAACGGCCAGTAAAATGGGCAGGTGAAGATCTTCAGCATAAAGGTTTCAACCTGCCACCATCTGCTACACTTGCAGTACAAGCCGCTTGTGATGCCGTTGGCCATTTTGAAATGACTGAGACAATTCAAAAGGACCCAACAACAGGTGTCATTTTGAAAGTTGAACAGTCGCGTAAGATGTATTGGCAACCGACATTCTTAAGGCTGGCGAAACATCGACTCGAAGGTTTTCCAGCAGAATTGGATTTACCGATGAACAAAGGTTGGGAGACATATTGCGAGGCATTTGCAACTACGGTTCAAGCACTAGATGAGAAACAACTAGCACAAGCACAGGCACTGGAGTATGTAACACCTACACAATAAGTACAAACACAAATAGGGGTAGTAGCCTAAACAGTATTAACTACAGTATGGAGACAAAGTTATGTCAACAGAAGAAGAACAGAACATTATTAATGAGTTAGATGCTCAATTTGGTGCCGCAGTTGCCGACATCCCGTTAAAAGGTACGGAACAACTACCAAAAATGAAAGTTGTATTAACATGCGAAAACGCTTTCATTAACCGGAGTGGCAACTCAGGTCGTAAGCAGTTTGTAGCCACATGTAAAATCCTCGAATCTGATACCGGTCAAGAATTCATCGGCAAGACGTACAAAAAGAATTGGGGATTGGAAACGGCTGAGAATTGGGGTTGGCTCAAACGCGATATGGCATCACTGGAATTAGCTGAGCCAGCTAAACCAAGCGACTTACTGCAACTAGCACAGCAGCTTATCGGCCTGTGCTTTACAGCCTCAATGGTGCCGAACGACGACGAAGCTTTTCCGCCGAATTGCTATATCAACAAAGGCGCACGGCGACATGATCTTGAAGGTGGAGCAGCAGCGTCAGCAGGTGCAGCTAATAGCCTTTAAAAGTTAATACAAAAACAAAGAACAAAGAATAAAGCATAAAGCACATGATCGCTACTACCTCTATTTTTAATTTAATGTGATAACAACATTTAAGGAGAACATATAATGTATCAACTAACAGTAGAAGGGCACTTTGATAGCGCACATAGTTTACCTGCCTACAACGGACCGTGTCATAATGTTCATGGTCATCGTTGGTTAGTGAAAGCAACGTTTAACTTTGCCGAACTAGATAGAGAACAGGGTATGGCATGTGACTTTAAAGTCCTTAAAACACAATTGGATGACATATTGGATCTGTACGATCATCGGTTGCTAAATTTGTTTCTAGATTGTCCTACTGCAGAGAATCTTTCAAGGACAATTTATGAGGTAATGAATCATCCAAATCTTTACTCGATTACAGTTTTCGAGACACCAGATACGCAAGTTATGTATATCGCTGACGGTGAGACTTGTGATCCAGGAATGGATATCATTGCACACACGGGAAAGCAAGTTGTTGAATTGAATGCAGTACTAAATAATACTGGCGGTATGATCACGGAAGCGAAACGCCGTTCTTACTATGAGAAACGCTATGCACAACAGCATCCGAAATTAACTGTAAAACAACCAGTAATAGAAAATCCGTATTTGGACCCAGCATATAAACAAATACTAGATGATGCAGTGACAACAGAAAATACTGTACAGGAGGTCGATGAGATTATAGTAGAAGATCCACAAGCAAAACCTAAACGATCAGCATTTAACGAAATGATGGATCGTGCAATAGAATTACAGGAGGCCGCAGATGCAAACGCTCCAAGTGAATGAAATTTTTGTTAGTCTTAGTGGCGAACCTGACGGTTTTGGTAACCAAGGCGGATTAGCAACTTTCGTACGTTTACAAGGTTGTAACTTAGCTTGTAAATGGTGTGATACAGGTTATGCTTGCACTGACGATGGTCAAGAAATGTGTATTGAGGATGTATTAAAATTATGCGAAACTGCCCACGTAATACTCACCGGTGGGGAACCGCTATTGCAACGAAAAGGTGTTATTGAGCTTGTTGAACAACTCGTGGCGACAGGCCATTGGATAACGATTGAAACGAATGGTACACAAAAATTACCTCAATTTGAATTAACGCATCCATTTCGCTTACCCCCTGTGCGTTACGTTGTGGATTACAAACTAGCGTCGAGCGGTATGTCACAGATGATGCACTGGGAGTTCTTTGATACACTAAGTATGTTCGATACTATTAAATTTGTAATTGCTGATGAGAATGACTATAGACAAGCAAGCATACTAGTAGCGAATAATCCGCAGTGGTCGGGACGTATAGTGTTTAGTCCAACATTGATTGCAGGCAGCGCTGATATGAATCATGCAGAATGTATTGTTAAAGCAATGATCGACGACCGCTTAGAATTTGTTAACTTTGCAATGCAACTACACAAACTAGTAAACATTAAATAGTACGGAGACAAAGTTATGAGCAATAGTTGGGGTTTCGACCTAGGAGATTTACTATTACAACTTGGTGAAGATGTTGAGCGTGAGGGTTTGTTAGGTACGCCAGAGAGAATGGAACGAGCATGGGCAGAGTTTTTAGAAGGTTATACACTCGATTCTAAAAGGCTACTTGAGTCAACTTTTGAAGCTGAAAGTTCAGGTGTACAAGCCGCCACACAAATTAGCTTTACTTCGATGTGTGAGCATCATTTATTACCGTTTATCGGTACCGTATCGATTGTTTATCAACCGGATCAACGGGTTGTTGGTTTAAGTAAGTTAGCAAGACTCGTCGATTGCTTTGCGCGACGGTTGCAAATTCAAGAACGTATGACACAACAAATTGCCGAGGCACTTTATGATCCAGAATCAGAATTACAGCCGTTAGGTGTACTTGTAGTTTGCAAGGCAAAACATTTATGCTGTCATGGTCGTGGTATTCGACGTAGTCAAATGGAATTTAGAACAACAGCGTGGCAAGGTGAAGTCACGCCAATTTTTTGGGAGTTACTCTAATGTTAATATTGTCACGGACGATGAATCAAAGCATAATTATTACGCAAGGAGACCAACGAACTGAGATTGAAATTTTAAGTCTATGTAATGGTAAGGTTCGGTTAGGTTTTACGGCCTCTTCACGTAATATTATAATCAACCGTAAAGAAATTCAGGATCAAATTGATAAGGAGAAACAAAATGGAGCTGTCGTTAATAACGCCAATAGCACATCTGGAGTACACTAAACTATTACCAGGTCGCTTTGCGATTGCACCAATTGCACTCAAATCAGATAGCTACTGTGAATATTTTGCGCAGGCAGCAAAAGATGGCTATAAAGTTATTCTTGATAATGGTGTATTTGAGAATGATAAAGTATCCGATGATGAATATATTGCATTGGCACAAGATTTAAAACCGAGCGTCTTAATTATACCGGATACCATTAATGGTCCTGCGCTTGGTAACTGGCATGATGCACAACATTTTATAAACCAATTAGATGACGTGGCGGGGGTACAATTAATGTTCGTGCCACAATGTGCGAAAAATGCTGACGATGGTTTTTGGACCGTATTAGATTGTGCAATAAACCATCCGGCTATAGCGTGGATTGGTATTTGTCGTGATGCGGTTTATAATGCATTTGGTCAATATACAGGTACAAAGGATCAAGAACTCAACCGATTCTATTTTGCAGCTGAATTGCAAACTAGATATACTATAGAACAAATTCTTTCTGTAAAATGGCATTTCTTGGGTATGGGTAATCGGTTTGATATGCTGCCGTATTTTTGGTTTGTTGACTCGATGGATACTGCGTGTCTATTCTATCAATCAACGCTAAACAATCAAATGACAAGCCAATACATTTTACCAGGCAATTTGAAGCGGCCAAAAGATTATTTTATGCACGATTTCAAACCGCATGACGTGTGGGCGTTTAATAGTCTATTACAGAAAAATTGTAGTGCGGCGCTTGAAATGGCACAGAAAGCAGATGTAATGCGACGAGAGATTTTAGGTGGGAGACTATGAAATGTGTGCGAAATATCGCGATCTTCAAGCCTACCCGCTTGCGAAGTTACCTAGAAGTAAATTACCTGTAGCCTTAGATACAGAAACATTAGGTGAAACAAGAGAAACGAATATTCCAATCTATTTCTCTTATGATTCTGATGATCTGATTTCAGGTGCTGGACCAACCACAACAACGAAAGGAGATCAATTTTTAACTGCTCTAGCCGAATGCGAGACGCGGCCAAAAATCTTCCATAATGCGAAGTTTGATATCTGGGTACTAAATAAGATTGATATCGAAGTTAAAGGTGAAATTGAAGATACAATTTTAATGCACTGCCTATTAGATGAACATCATTTAGGTCATCACAAGTTAAAGATACTTTCACGCGAATTACTTAAGCGACCGCGTTTAGATGAATTAGTACTAAAGCAAGAACAGCGTAAGGTCCAATTTAATAATGAATTACCGCAGCAGGTACTACATGACTATGCAAAACCAGATGCCGAAGATACAATGGCACTCTATCGCTTATTTAAACCACAACTTATCGCGCAAAATCTATGGTCTTGCTATCGATTAACAGTTGCGGCTGAACTCGTATATCTGAAAATGTATCTGCGAGGCGTTGCACTTGATTTAGTGAGTTTAGATAAAGCTTTAACTGCGATCGATAATGCATTAGCGATACTTGATGAAAAGGTTTATGAAGCATTAGGTGAACGCTTTAAAATCTCATCACCAAAACAATTAGGTAATGTATTAGCTAAACATTTTACATTGCATGTAAGAACAATAACAGGTTGGTCAACCGACAAAGATGCTTTAGAACCGTTTAGAAGCGATTCAAAAATGCAAGTTGTTCTTGCTTGGAAGTTTTTAACTAAAGCACGTCAGTATCTACGCGGCTATAAGAAACGCGCAAAGAATGGTCGATTGTATTCAAATTATCGACAAACAACAGTTACAGGTCGTTCTGCGAGTTCTGATCCGAACTTAGAGAATATACCTAAACAACGCGGACGTGTAAGTGAAGTTGAAGTTGGTAATGTAGAGTTAGCAGATCTTTGTTCAGAAGCGTTTCGTCAAGTAAGAGCAGCGATTATACCTTCACCAGGTGCATTATTGCTCGCAAAGGATTACAAACAAGTTGAGTATAGATGTTTCGCATATTATTCACAAAGTGAGCGTTTAATCAATGCATTAGCAAGTGGTGTTGATTTTCATACATTTGTTTGTAAACAGGTGTTTGGCGAAGAAACGCCACAGTTACGCTATATAACAAAGATTCTTAGTTTTGGTTTGCTCTACGGTATGGGTAAACCACTGCTAATTACTAGGATCAAAATGTACCATGAACATCCATATGACGTATTAGATCTCTATGAGCGATTGTTTCCTGAGATGCGTGAAACGCAAAAGCGTATGAAAATGATTGGTGCACAAAAAGGCTATATCATGGATCCATGGGGCAGACGCTACAGGTTTCAATATGATAGACCGCATGCGATTGTTGCTTGGGTTTGTCAGGGTACTGGTACAGGTAGTCTTAAGAAAGCTGCAATGGTTAAAGTTGATCCAATACTCGAGGGTAGAAGATCCGGGATGGTTTTCGAAGTTCACGATGAATTAGTATTCGAGATCTTTCCAGAAGATGCAGATTTAACTTTAGATATACATCATGCGATGGAAGATTTTCATCAACTAGGACGTATACCGATAATAGCAGATACAGCTATCGGACCTAATTTTTTAGACTTAAAAGATGTAACCGCTGAAGAAGGCGTAAAAATGTTAAAACAAAATCTTAATTAAGGAGAATCAAAAATGAGTATATTTGAATGTATTATTTTAATATTGGCAATTCTTGCAGGTCCAATTTGGTTACTTATATTTATAATTCATTTTATGGTTCAACCAGAAAAAATGCAACACTTGCTGATAGCTTATGGCACTATACCTGGCGGTACAATTATAAGTTGGATTGTAGGATTTACAATTTGTATAGTTTACTTATGTAAAGCGATTTTTTAAACGACTAAATTAAGGAGAGACGAAAATGGCAGTGAGCCGCGTAGTTTTATTTAATGGTGGATTAAAGAGTACATTTCTACTTGCACTTGCGCAACGTGAAGGTATTGCAATACCTTGTCACATAATATTAACAAAGGAAGATAAACAGGAGGAATATCTAGAGCGATTAACACAAATTGCGTCACAGCTTCAAACGCAAACAATATGTCATGTACTACTACCCGAAGCACCACCATTGCATGAGCCGTTACTCCATATGCTCTATCTCGTATTACATTCAATGCCAATTGCAAAAGCAAACTACGCAACTTGTATCTATCATGGTTTAAGTAGTTACTATAAGTGTACAATAACACCAGTCGTTGATAATTTTGTAAAGCAATTAAGTACGCTAATTGAACTTGGACAACCAATGTATGATGGTGTAGGCGGCTGGTTAGGACAAGTAGAATTTGAAACGCCATTACGCTATTTAGATCGTCGCAGAGTTATTCGGTTGGGTAATGAATATCGCGTTCCATGGGAGTTAACAAATAGCTGCCAAATAAGTCATATTCGTCACTGCGGAATATGTCCAGGTTGTGAACGACGTAAACGTGCCTTTCGAGAAGAAGGAACAATTGATCCAACACATTATTTAGCATAAGGAGAGAAATATGGCAGACACAAGAAAAGACAATCCATATCAACAAACAAGAATAATTGTAAAGGTACCGAATAAAATTCGGAAACGGATTACACAACATGAGAAGAAGAAAGTAAAGTAATATGGCAACAGATGTACGTATACAATTTGGTATCCGGTTAGCTGCGTTACTTAATGAGAATAAGATAACGCGGCGAACAACAGCAGAGTTAACGCATTGTACTGGCGCAACAATTGGTCGCTGGGTACGAGGTGAAGCACCACATTGTATTAACATCTTAGCCGAACTACATCAATTGTATGGTGTAGATCTCAATACATTAATTTGTGGAGAAAAGAAATGAGAAAGTGGTTTAAAGCAATTTATTACTTTATACGCTATGGCACACCTCTAATAGCTGATGACTGTACCTGGCATACTATACATTGTGCATGGATTGCAGCTCGTCTACTAGTAATAGTGAAAGGGAAACCAAAATGAGAAAGTATTTATGTTGGCTATTAGGACATAGTTACATTTGCTTATTTAGCCGTTGGTGGCAATCTGGTGCTAACGAGGGATCCGAGACTACAGGTTGGACATGTCAGCATTGCGGCAAACAACGATTTGAACAGTGGGATAGTTAAGAAAGGAAGACCAAGGATGAACGAACAAGAACAAACGCAGATCACTATCATTGAGTTACTAAGTACAGTTAAACGCGAAGGTATGGATAAGTTGATTGCCTACCTTAAGGAAAGTGATTACTTTACTGCACCGGCATCAACAAGATTTCATGGTTGTTATCGCGGCGGTTTAGCACATCACCATTTGCGTGTATACGAATTGCTAACTGAGTTTCAACGGATGTTACGGCCGCTTGATCGTCCAGGTAAAGGTGTAAAACCGGAGACGATTAAACCAGAGAATCTTATCATTGCTGCGCTGCTACATGACGTTTGTAAACTCGGTGCCTATATCGGTAATGATGCGACAAGCTATCGTTGGAATCGCTCGCAACCGTCAGGTCATGCATTATTGTCACTTTCACGTATACGGGAGTATATAGAACTTGAGTTGCTCGAGATCTATATGATCCAGTATCATATGGGCGTATACGGTTTGAAAGAATTTGAAGAAAGAAAAGGCGAATATAACTTACGCGATAAAGGATTGGCTAACGTATGGTTTCATAATCCAATTGTCAAGGTTATGTACTTCTGCGACGAACTATCGTCAATGGAGGAGTTGTAATCCAGTGAAGTCAATCCATGACATTATGCGTGAACGGTTACTTGCGTCCGTGCTAAAAGAGGAACAACAAAAGATGTCTCTTGCAGAACGGCGTAAAGAACAATGGTCAAATAGGTTTGAACAACTGATGCGCCAACGCTTACTTATGGGTAGTTATCGCTATGGACCATTTCGCTTGCAACCTGTAGGTAGATACGCATATGACTATCCAGGTGATGCGCTACGCCGCATACAAGAATATATTGATTCTGGTAATATGGAACATTTAATTGATGTTGCAAATCTTTGTTTACTTGAATTTGAACATGGTACGCATCCAAAAAAACATTTTGCAGCAACTGATGATGGAACGCACAATAAGCAAAGGAGATAGAATGCAAATACTCTCACTTGATCCGAGTCTATTACATTGCGGTTGGGCGATTATGTCGCTCGACAATGATGTAGAAACGTTACAATCAAGCGGTACAATAATTGTACCAACAACAGCAAAACGCTTATCACTAGAGAAACGGATTTGGCTTGTCTTAGACGAGTTAAATCAATTAATGCTTTTAGGCGTGAAAGTAATCTTGATTGAACAGCCAGAGTCATGGGGTGCGTATAAAAGTCTAGCAAGTCTCCGTAGCGGTTCACTATTGAAATTAGAACTGCTTGCTGGGGCATTAGTCGGTTGGGCATTTTATAAACTAGGGTCTGATGCTGGTGTTTACTTTATTAAAGTATCGACGTGGAAAGGTCAATTACCTAAAGAAGTTACACAAGAACGTATGGAGACTAAATATCAATGCAAATTCGCAACAAATGACGAAGCGGATGCAGTTGGGATAGGCGATTGGTATTTAAATCGTCCGGAAAGGAGAACAGCATCATGAGCTGTATCGTTGCAAGTTTCATTAGTTACCTTTTAGGTATAGCTGGTATGCTGCTTGTAGTATGGAGAACAAATGGCCATACATAACTTGGCACAGTTAATGTACAAACTATTTCACGGCCGTAGAGATACTTGGGGTATACGCCGTGGTAATGAATACTTCAGAGTAATGGGAAAGGAGATCACGAGTGACACATATCAACAACATTTAGCAGGCCAAACAATGGCAATTTATCCATTACTTGCGGGTGGTGCTAGTTGTCGTGTTGCGGCAATTGATATTGATACAGATGACTTAGAACTTGTTAGACGCGTTGCAACTCAATTGCCGCAACCAAATTATTTAGAAAAGACAAGATCAGGCTTCTACCATATTTGGATGTTTTTTGAAGAACCTATTGCGGTTGATAGTCTAGAAATGGTATGTCGCCCTGTGCTTACGCAGTTGCGAAAAACATGTGACAATCATTGTAATCTCTATCCGTTACATGCAAAAGGTGTAGGCTTATTAATTGCATTGCCATTGCAAAGTGGTTATGTTGAACAAGGGTTGACAGTATTCATTGATGCAGAACCAGAAGAAACGCAATTTGACTATTTGACGCGGACTAAGTTTACGAAGCCGCCTGGTTCATTTTTAGATAACAAACAACTAAATACACTTTGGTTTAGTAAGTCAAAGAAAGTTGGTGATACTAGTGCATCAGGTTATGACTTCTCATTTTGTGCTGAGCTTTTAAGCCAAGGCTATTCGCAACAAACTGCACGCAAGTTATTAGCTAAACGACCAGGTTTACATCAGGACACTAGCGAGTATATTAATACAACAGTTGATGCCGCACAGAATGCAGCGAACAAACGGTTAAAGCCAAAAGTTGAGACATCAGCAGCGGCAACAATAACGGCGGCTGCAAAAGTAAGTGATTGGAATAGTCTTGCGAGTGTTAATCGCGAGCAACTAATTGAGCGTTTAAGTCATTTACTAGTTTTAGAAAAAGCACAACTTCAGCAATTGGATATATTCTTTGCGACACTCGTTGCGAACTTAAAAACTGAAGGACGACCTGTGTGGTTATTGTTTGTAGGACCACCAGGTTGCGGCAAAACTTTACCAATGATGGCAGTCCAACATGCACCACAAATCTATATGACATCAGCATTTCGACCAACAGCATTGATTAGTGGCTATGGCTCTAAAGGTGGTGAAGATATGAGCCTTATTCCAAAACTACATGGTAAGGTCCTGGTAGTAAAAGATATGTCAAGTTTGTTGAGTCAGCATAAAGAAGTTGTTGCAGAAGTTTTAGGTTTGTTACGTGATGCTTATGATGGTGCATGTAGTCGGCCATATGGTACTGGTATTCAGCGCGAGTATGCATCTCGGTTTGGTTTCATTGGTGCAACGACACCTGACATTGATGCGTCCTGGGCATTAAATGTTCGCTTAGGTGAACGGTTCTTACGTCATCGCTGTCGTGCAACAATGGAACAGGTACTTGCAAAATTAGACCATGCAATTCAATGTCTCGAAGAAGAAGAAGACTATGATACTGAAATTAGCGATGTATGTATGGGCTTCTTCAAATACTTAATGGAGAAACCTAATGGTACTGATACTGATACTGGTGAGGATACGGCGCCGACTAAAGTATCTTTACCAGTAAAACTTTCAAATGCAAAGGTTATTGGACGCTTGGCACAGTTAGGTGCGATTTTACGAACAGTTGTAGCACGAAGTCAATTTGGCCAAGAAGTATTAGTAATACCAGAGTGGGAAGAAGCTACACGGTATACAAAACAACTTGCGAAAATGGCTTTAGGACTTGCATATGTTCGAGGTAAGGATACTAATGATGACGAAGAGTTAGAAGATCTAAAATCGCTTATCAGAGATTCAATGGATGCACGTATTGAACGTATCTGTAGAATTATCTATGCACAACCAGGACTTGAAGCGAGCGAGATTGCAGCACAAATTAGTTTACCTACATGGACAATTCGTTCTTGTCTAGATGACTTAGCTGTTGCACGTATTGTTTATCATCAACGAACATTACTTAAACTTACCTGGTATTTTGTACCATGGTTAGCCGGACAAATTAATCAATTTGAGTTATGGCCAAAGGAGACCAATGGTAGCACAAAATCGTTGCAAGTGTAATTGCGGTTATAGTTGCAAACATGAATGTGACTTACCAATTATGCAATGTATGAAACTTCACTACAAAAAAGATTGTGAACATATATGGGATGGACCTCCAGTAGTAGATGATAGGTTTAGGAGTGTAACTTGTAGCAATTGCGGGATAACTGCACTCGAACATGATCTTAAACATGGACCTTAAGGAGACTAACAATGAAAAGTAAACAAAAACTTATCAACGAGCAACGCGATGAAATTAGTAGGTTAAAACAACTTGTATTAGATTTACGTGAACAATTAATAAATAAGATCTTCAACAAACAAACCAATAAAGGAGAAACCAAATGAGTGAAGAACGCTATTGCCAATATTCACTATTAGGTAACTTAATAACCATATTGTTTGTAATTATGGTTTTTGTTGCCGCGT
>Ga0307378_10003593_pt1 | contig 22663 bp, 17 predicted proteins | sample UN1MG_FD_202238 | JGI IMG/M metagenome (GOLD analysis project Ga0307378, IMG submission 202238) | Soil microbial communities from Risofladan, Vaasa, Finland - UN-1 | ecosystem: Environmental > Terrestrial > Soil > Coastal area > Acid sulfate soil | place: Finland: Risofladan, Vaasa | collected...
ATGAAATCCGTCCGCCCACAGACCCAGCTCGCCGCGCGCCCGCCGGGCCGCCTGCGTGGCGTGCGACAGCCAGTGGAGCACGGTGGATCGGCCGTCTGCTTTCAGGCGGTCGTGAATCGTGCGCGATGTGAAGCGCTTGAAATCTCGCATAACGGTCTGCAACTGTTCGCCGGCAGCCGCGATCAAATGGAGATGGTTCGGCATGACGACGAAGGCGAACAGTTGCAGACTTTTCGTCTGACGACAGAAGCTCAGGCTCTCGACGATCGGATCGATGCAACGCGCTTCAATCAGAACGGGAAGCCAGTCGAGCACGGTGGTCGTGCAGAAGTAAGGCAGGTGCTCGCCAGCGCGATATCGGGTCATTGGTGCCCACCATGAATGCGGCGGGAAAGGATTCCCGCGTGTCTGGGTGCGAGATGGGAATCTCGCACCAGCGACGAAGCCCGCGGCTCATCTCGCTTTTACTCGTACCGACCGATCTCGCGCACATCCTCCAACAGTGCACGATACGTCTCCAGCTCCACGCCCGGCGGGACCGAGTGGTCCGAATGGTAGATGTACCCATAATACGGCATCGCCGCGGCCAACTTCGAGTGCAGCTCCGCACGAATCTGCTCCGGGTCGTTGGTCAGCAGCACGCGGACATCGATGCCGCCGACGAAGCCCAGGCGATCGCCGTAGACCGGCGCCAGTTCGCGCACGTCCATATTGGCCTTCGCTTCGAGCGGGTTGATCGCGTCCACGCCGGCCTCGATCAGGTCGTCCAGGACCAGCCGGATGTCCCCGTCGGAATGAAAGATGACCGACATGCCGCGTTTGTGGAACTCGGCGAACATCCGCTTGTGGTAGGGGAACAGGAACTCACGGTAGTGCCGCGGGCTCATGAACGGGCCGGTGTTGTACGCCATGTCGCCGTACACGAAGGCCCCGTCACAGGTCATCCCCTCGGCCTCGACGAGCTCGAACATGCGGATGGCGACGCGGGTGTACGTATCGAACACGTCGTGGATCCACTCGGGCCGCTTGAGCATGTTCTTGAGCATCAGCTCATGCCCGAGCACGTCCTTGACCATCTCGAACGGCTCGACCGTGCAAAAGCAGATGAAGCGCTCCGCTGCTCGCCCGCGACGATATAGCGGCCAGAACTCTTCCCAGCGCACGCGCTCGCGTGACGGCGTCAGCAGCGGTTTGACCTGCGCCCATTTCTCCGGCGTATCGATCCCGAAGGCCACGTGCTCGGGCGTGCCCATCTTGTGCTTCCACCAGCGGAGCACGGCCTCGTTGCCGTCGCGCTCCAGGACCCATTCGTCGGTTTCCTCCACCACCGTCGGCTCGACCAGCCGCAAGCGGTAGTCCGGCCAGGCCACCTCGGTGATATCCATGTCGAAGACTTCCCAGAGCGTCTTGTCCTGGGTTTCCGGCGAGGCCTGGCTCCAGTCGTACTTGGACCGCTCGGGATGAAGCACGAACGGACAGCCGAGCTGCTCCCGCCACGCGCGTTCGGTCTCGAACCAGAACTTGTCGTAAATGGGGACGCGGTCCGGCTGTTGGCGGGCGAGCGTGCGGGCGACGCGTTCCTTAGACGTCATCGGTATCTCGCGACCGGCGCGCTACGACGCCTTCTTGAAGCACAACCCCTTCGCGACCTCCGCGCCCGTGGCGGCATCGCGGCCGTAGCCGTCAGCTCCGATCTGGTCGGCGTACGCCTGCGTCACCGGTGCCCCGCCGATGATGATCACGGGCGGTGGGTCCAGCTTACCCCGCAACTGCTTTACGGCGGTTTCCATCTCGGGCATGGTGGTGGTCAGCAGGGCGCTCATGCCGACCAGTTGCACCGATCGCTGTTGGCAGGCTTCGACGAACTTGTCGGCCGACACATCCACACCGAGATCGACGACCTCGAACCCGGCCCCTTCCAGCATCGTCGCGACGAGGTTCTTGCCGATGTCGTGTAGATCGCCGCGGACGGTGCCGATGACCGCGGTCACCTCGGCCTTGACTCCCTGGGCGACCAGTTGCGGCCGCAGGGCTTCCATGCCGGTCTTCATCGCCTCGGCGGCGATGAGCACCTCAGGGATGAAGAACTCCCCGTCGCGGAAGCGCCGACCCACTTCGGTCATGCCCGCCAACAGGCCGTCCTGTAAGACCGCTTTGGCTGCGACGCCGTCGGACAGGGCTTGCTCGACCAGCTTGGGAGCCTGTTGTTCATCCCCATCGATGACGGCTTGCGCAATCTGCGATAGCACACTCATTCGTGTCCTCGAGGCAAGTTGCTGATCCCGTATCGCGCGGCGGACACTCCGCCTCGACGCGCTACAGCCGAACATTGTGCAGAATCCGCTCGGCCCCGCAATCCGCTTGCCCTCGGACACCGCGTCCCACGGCGCCTGTCGCGGGCACGCGGATCAAAAACCGCCGCCAAGCGTGTTCGATAGCACGTTCGCGCATATGATCGTCCGCTCTCCGACGTGTGACTGGCAGCGCTGAGGGCCGGCAGCACGATGAGCCCGCGGGAACGAGTCTTGACCGCGCTGGACGGGGGCACGCCCGACCGGGTCCCCTGCGCGCTGGCCTTCTATCCGGTTCACCTCGAGCGTCTCGTCTCGCGGAGCCTCCGTCGGGACAACCTGGTAGACGTGCACTTTGTCGAGCTGCCGTTGTCAAGGGAGGAGAAGGCGCTGGCGAAGCGTGTCGAGAAGCTACCTTACGACACGCGGCTGGGCTCGCCGGGCCAAGTGCTCACTTATCGTCGCTGGGGCTACCACCCCGAATCGCCGGAAGCACGCAACCCGTTGATGCATGCTCGCACGCTGGACGATTTGCGGGAGTTCCCGTTTCCTGACGCGAGCGGTCCGCGCCCGGCGGATCGTCTGCACGCGAAGGTTGCCGACTGGCACGCCCGCGGGCTGGCGGTGGGCGGTAACCTGCCGCACCTGGGCGGCGAGCTGTTCGAGTCGGCCTGGCGGCTGCGCGGCCTGCAGAACTTCCTGCTCGACATGGTGGAGCGGCCCGAGTGGGCGGACTATTTGCTCGATCGGCTGACGGCCCTGGCACGACGCAATGCCCAGACACTTGCCGGCGCCGGCGTGGACGTGTTGGCCCTGGACGACGACGTCGGCATGCCCGGCACGATGTTCATGAGCCCGGCCCTGTGGCGGCGGTTCTTCAAGCCGCGCATGGCGGAGATCATCGCCGCAGCGCGCATCGTCAAGCCGGACCTCCGTGTGCTTTACCACAGCGAGGGCTACATCGAGCCGATTCTGGAAGACTTGATCGAGATCGGCGTCAACGCGCTCAATCCGCTCCAACCGGAGTACATGGATGCTCGCAGTGTGCGCCAGAAGTACGGCTCCAAGCTCGCCTTGTGGGGTACTGTCGGCGGCCAGACGACTTTCAGCCTGGGCACTCCGCAGCAGATCCACGATGACGTCAGAATGCGGGCCGAGACGCTGGGACGGGCCGGTCTGATCCTGTGCCCGGCGTACGACATCGACGAGCCGGACATCCCGCGTGAGAACATCGCTGCGTTCCTGGACGCTGTCCACCGATACGGTTAGCGTGGAGGTTATGGGTGGGATAAGCCGCCCTCCGCCCTGACAAGCGAGCATTGGGACGATGCTGCTGCTGCCATACAACGCCGCCGTACAGTCTGCTACGATGGAGGAGACGGGGCCGCCCGGTCTGTGGTACCAGCGGAGTCTGTTGTCATGATCGGTCCTGGGACAGAGCTTTTCGAGGTTTTGGGGGACCAGGTAGCTGCGTTCTGTCGGCAGCATGGCATTCGCAGGCTCGCGTTCTTCGGTTCCGTGCTGCGCGGAGACTTTGGCCCCGAGAGCGATCTGGATCTGCTCGTCGAGTTTGAGCCTGGGGTTCGAGTCGGCCTGATCCGCCTGGCGGAGATGGAAGCCAAGCTGAGCGAATTGTTCCGGCGCAAGGTGGACCTTCGCACTGCTGGTGAGCTGAGCCGCTATTTCCGCGACCAGGTCGTGGCCGAAGCGAAGACTTGTTATGAACGCCGCTGACCGCATTCGCATCCAGCACATGCGTGACGCCGCCCGCGAGGCGATAACGTTCGTCGAGGGGCGCCAGCGGGCTGATCTGGATCGAGATCGTGTCTTGGCGCTGGCCCTCGTGCGCTGCATCGAGATCATCGGCGAAGCCGCGGCCCAGGTCACCGGTGAGACGCGCGTTTCGTGTCCACAGATCCCGTGGCCCAGCATCGTCGGCATGCGCAACCGTTTGATTCACGCCTACTTCGACGTCGATCTCGACCGCGTCTGGGACACCCTGACAACGGACCTGCCGCCGTTGATTGGGGCGCTGGAGACCCTCTTGAGTGAGGACGAGCAGCATGATCAAACGCAGTGAAGTCAAGAGGGCGCAAGCCCGGGCGGCGGAAATGCTCAACAACGCCGGGATCGTCCTGACGCCGAAAGGGATCGAGAACATCGAGGTCGCCGAATTGGGCCTGGGTGAGTTGGAGCGTACCGGGCTGGAGTTGGTCGTCTACGTCAACACGGACCGCTATTGTGCCAAAGAGCTGATTCTGTTCCCGCGGCAGACGTGTCCGGAGCATCGCCATCCGCCGGTCGCAGGCGAGCCGGGCAAGATGGAGACCTTCCGTTGCCGCTGGGGCAAGGTCTGGCTGTACACCGAAGGCGGTCCGACGCCGACACCGAAGGCCCGCGTCCCGGCCGGCAGCGAGAAGTACTACACGGTCTTCCACGAGATCGAGCTGAACCCCGGCGACCAGCACACGATCCCGTCGGACACGCTGCACTGGTTCCAGTCCGGCGACGAGGGTGCGATCGTCTCGGAGTTCTCCAGCACCAGCCGCGACGAGACGGACGTCTTCACCGACCCGCGCATCAAGCGAATTCCGGAGATTGTGGGAGACTGACGCGACATCAAAACGCTCTGGCTGGCTGATAGGCACATCCCGGGCCAAGGAAGTGCCAACTGGAGGGCAGCTCCGAACCGGTGCTGCACATGTTGCGGGTCCGTTGCTCAAGCATGCCCGCACGGGGTGTGCGCGGACAGCCCCGCCGGAGGCGAGCTTGCCCGTGGCGCCCTCCACCGTCCTCTCCCCGGACGAGGCACACCCCCGATTCCAGGCTGCCCCTGGCACTCGGGTCGGTCTAGTGAGCGTACAGACCCGGCAGGAACAGACGGACGGCCAGAGCGACCAGCAGGATCGGTCCGACGACCAGGGCGGTCAGCGCCAGCGCTCGCCAGTAGCTTTTCACGTTGATCCTCACGCGTTGTATTCGGGGCTCCCGGGACGCGAAGTGCGGCCGGGCAGTTGTTTGCGCGGGTCGGCGCGTCCAGCCGTTGCCGGTCGGACCCGCGCCCCGGGGCCTGGTCAAGCGCCGCGGTCCTTTGGGCCGTTGCGCGGTTTACTTACGGGGCGGCCTGGCGGTTGGCGGCGGGGCACCAGGCTTCTTTACCGGCGTCCGGCCCGGTATGGGCGACTTCTGCGGTAACGGCGGCTTGGTGCCGGGCGTGCTCTTGCCTTTGTCGGGTGTTGATACCATCGTCAAATCTCCTTGTTGTAGTGACTGTCCCGGGATACGGGACACGGTTCTGGATGGCCGGGGCATACCAGCGTGGCAACACCCGGCCACCCAGTTGGATCCATTGCTGGGGGGCGGGTCGCCACGCGCCCCGCCCCGCTCTGCGGGGGACGGCCGCAACGTTACTTACGGCTGCGGGCGGTCCTCGGGCTCTTCGGGCTCTTCGGGCTCTTCGGGCTCCCCTGGGGTCCTGGGCTTGCCGGACACTTTTGTGACCGAGGTAATGTCCAGGTACTTGAGGCCGCCTTTCTCGTAGAGCTTGCCACGCGCCTCTACCTGCTGGAAGGCTAGCGGCAATAGGGTCTTTGTAGGGCCGCTCAATCCCTGGCCCAGGATCACGAGGCCGGTCGGCGTCTCCAGGGCGGCCGGAACACCATTGCGGATGCAGTCCGCCGTGCACTTTGCGTGGTCTTTGGTCGGGTATTGGTCGGCCATGAAGCAGTGCAGGTCGATCACGCGACCGGTCAGCGTTACCTCACGAGCAGGGGGAGTCTCGGCGCCCCTCCGCTCTTGCGCCGCTGCAGTTTGCGGTCTGGCGACCCACCCAAACAGGGCGGGGATGGCGAGCAACGCTACGGTGCCGGCACAGGCGCCAGCGACCCCCATTCTCCAAGCTTTAGTGGTCATGTGAATCTCCTTATGTCGCGCTTGAAGCGCGTTTCGCTTTTCTACACGCAACCCGTTGGGAACTCTGTACTTAACAACGGACGAGCTAACGACTACATGCCGAATCAGAACATCGCCTCAACTCCTTACTGGGCGCTGCGTCTGCCTGCGCGCCCCTTATGCCGCCCCCGGAGCACCGAGCCCGACAAACCGCGCGCGGTCGGCAGCAACTACGCGGGCGAGGCGTCTCTAGCTCAAAGGGGAATCTTCGACTCAGCAGGCTTGGCCTTCGGCCGATCCTTGGGGAGAATCCGGGAGGGGTGTGAAAAGCAGCCGGGTCTACAGTCCGCGGTCAGACACCCACCGCTCCTCTATATACTCAGTATAGCTCAAGACTGTGTCACGGTGGCAGGAGTCTCCTATATATCTTTATAATCGGTGTGGTTCGCGTCCCTGTGGGGGAACCGTGGGCAGGTTGCATCGCGTTCCGGCGGCCATGCCTATGGCTGCCTCGGGGTAGGCCGAGCACCCCGTCACCAGCCGGGCTGAATCGGAACAAATGGGCGTACCGGCCGATCGTCCGCCATGGTGGCCGGGCGACCGGCTTGGCCCGGGGGCTCGCTAGACGCGCCAGGCGATGATCGCGCAGACCCGGCGCAAAAGATCCACGCGTGCCTGCACGAACCGGTCGCCAGCCGGGACAGGCGCTTGTCGGGTCGCTAGAAAGGCGCGGCTTTGCAGTTCCGCACGCCCGCGGTTACGCTGGCCAGGTGAGTTTCGCGCCCGCTCGCTGTAGGGTCGGGATGCCTGGGGAGCCTGACATACCTTCTGCGGTAGGCATATGGCGACCGTACATAAACCCACCGGCTGGAATACGTGGGACTTTCGCGGGTTCAACCGGTTCGTGTATCTCGACCGGGGGCGAGTGAAGGTCGCGTTGTTGTTTGCGATTTGGGACGACGACGTTCCGGCGCCGGCGGGTGGCCGGAAGCCGGGTAAGTTGTTTGACACGTTCCGCTGGACGGACGTGACGCGGCTCGGCCCGCACGCGCCGCTTGGATTGCCCGCCGAACTCGAGTTCAAAGCCGGGCAGACGCCGTACCGTGTCGAGGCGCGCGATTACAGCGGGACGCTCGACCTGACCGTCACCCCGTTGGTGGAAACGCGGCAACGCGTGGTCTTCGTTTTCGTCACGCCGCCTGACACGCCACCCACCATCAAATCGCCGACACGGGGCCTGTTTGCCGGTTGCCGGGTCGAGTTCGGCGGGGCCGCGTGGCCGAGCGATTACTTCCTGAACATTAACGAGCCTTTTGCGTCGGGCGAGCCCGGACAAGCAGCGACCGTTCGCGTTGTTGCAGCCGCGCGGGCTGAAGCCAGCGGCTCTTCAGCGGTCGCGACCACACCGGTAGATCGCAAGCCCGAAGCGCTGGTCGGCGACGGAACCCTGGCCGACGCGCCTGAGGCAATGATGCAGGCCGTCGCCTGGAACACGCTCTATGACACCCACCGTCGCCTTGTCTCGTCGCCGGTCAGCCGCGACTGGTGTTACGACTGGGGTGGCGTGGCCGTTTTCTGCTGGGACACGTACCTACTGGGCGCGCTGGTCTCATACGAATCGCCGGAGCTGGCCCGCTTGAACTTCGAGGCGGTCAACGCCGCGATCGACGAGCTCGGCTTCGTGCCCAACTACTATGTCTCCCATGGGGCGGCCTCACTGGACCGTTCGATGCCGCCCATCGGGGCGTACCTGATCTGGAAGACCCAGGCGCCGCAGCCCGATCGCGCCTGGCTAACCAGGGTCTATCGACAGCTCCGGCGCTGGCACGGGTTCTGGATGAAAAACCGCGACGGCAACGGCAAGGGGCTGCTGCAGTGGGGCTCGAACCGCGAGCCGTATTACGAGTACCCGCAACTGTGCACAGACGAAACGAACATTCGACACAGCGCGCAGGCCGCCAAGTGGGAATCCGGCCTCGACAACTCGCCGATGTATGACGATGTCCCGTTCAACGAGCAGACCAACACGCTCGAGCTCGACGACGTCGGGCTAAGCAGCTACTACGCCCTGGATTGCGAGTCGCTGGCCGCGATCGCCGAATACCTCGGCAAGCACCGCGACGCAGCTCGGTACCGCGAGGAATACAAGGCAATAAGGCAACGGATCAACGATCTGCTGTGGGACGAGCAGAACAGCATCTACTGCAACCGCCATTGGGACGGCCGACTGTCGAAACGCTGGTCACCGACCTCGTTCTTGCCCCTGATCGCCGGCGTCGTACCACACGATCGCGCCGAGCGCATGATCCGCGAACACCTGCTGAACGAAAACGAGTTCTGGGGCCACTACGTCATCCCCTCGATTGCCCGCAACGACCCCGCCTATCCCGACAACGACTACTGGCGCGGCCGCATCTGGGGACCGTTCAACTTCCTCGTCGCCGAAGGGCTGCGGCGCTACCGCTTCGACGACGTGGCGTCGGAGCTGGCCCACAAGGGGCTGGAGATGTTCATGCGCAACTGGCGCGAGGACGGCGGCGTCTACGAAAACTACAACGCCGAGACCGGCGCCGGCGGCGACGTGTGGAACGCCGCGCGCCTTTACCACTGGGGTGGTCTGCTGGCGTTCATCGCGATCCAGGAGCTTATCGATTTGCAGCCCCCTGCAACGCTACGCATCGGCTCGCTCAACTTCCCGAATGCCAGTATCCGCAACGTCCGCCTCGGCGGGGCGGTCTACGACGTTGAGCTGGACAAGGGCGTTCAAGCCCGTCGCAACGGCGCGCCGCTGGTCAATTGCACCACCCGCGCGATCGTCCGCATCCCGCTGCACGCGCCGCCGGAGCAGCCGATCGAAATTTCGGCGGCGGGCAGCGCTCGCCTGACGCTGCATTCGTCGGACGCACCGGCGCGGCCCGCCCGCGTAAACGCGGCTACCCTCGTGTCACCATCGCCGGACGGTTCTGTAGTCAACTACGTGTGGTAAGTGGGCAAGACTGGTCGTGACTGTGCTGCGCGCAATGCCGACTTGGCCGGCCGGCCTACGATCGGTAGCGCACCCGCTGCGTCTGCCCGCTGCGGAGCGTGACCGCCTGACCGGCGACACGCGCGGTAAGCTCCAGCCCGCGCTCGTTCCCGGCCGCGAGCTTGATTTCATTCCGGTCGATCGACACCTTCACCACCTCGCCGCGTAGCACCAGATTGAACCGCAGCCGCTCCCACTGTGCCGGCAGCTTCGGGTCGATCCGCAGTCCGCCCTCGCACAGATGGACCCCGCCGAAGCCGAATACCGCCGCCATCCATGCCCCGCCCAGCGCGCTGCCGTGCAGGCCGGCGTGGGTGTCGCCGCGACCGGTCAGAGATTGGTCCAGGTCCATCCCGGCGCTGATCATGAAGCTCCGGTATGCCTCGTCCATTTCGCCGACGTCAGCGCTCATAATCGCGTTGACCGCGAAGCTCATGGACGAGAAGTTCATGCTCTTGTCTTTATAGTACGCCCAGTTCGCGCGCCGCACGTCTTCCGGGAATTCGTCGCGGAACAGCACCATTGCCATCACGACGTCGGGCTGGTTGAGCGCCCGGTACGGTGCCAACGGGACGAACCACTCCTGCCGGCCTTCCAATAAGTCGGCCGGCGCCGCTGGAAGCTGGTGAAAGCCCTCGCACTGCTCGTAGATCTTCGTGTGGGGGTCAAACAGCAGCGTCAACCGCTGGGCTACGTGGCGCCAGTGCTCGGGCTCATCGTCCGCGAGTCCGAGGCGCCGAGCGGCGTCGGCGTACCCATCAGCATCCGCGTCTTGCAGACCTGCCAGTACATCCGCGGCCCAGCGCAGTGTGCGCACCGCCAGATAGTTGGTGTAGAAATTGTTCTTGCTGCGGCAATGTGCCTCGTCCGGCCCGGCCACATCATGGATCTCGTATGTGTCGCGCGCGCTGTTGTAGACTGCCCGTGAGGCGTAGAAGCGCGCGGAGGCGACCAGGATGTCAATGCCACGTGTGTGCATGAAGTCATCGTCACCGGTCGCCCAGTAGTATTGCATCAGGCTATAGACCGCGGCAGCGTTGATGTGAATGTTCGTCCGCGCGAAGCGATACCACTTGCCGAGGCACTCCTCACCGTACGGCCCGGCCTGCCAGGCCAACTTCGCACCTTCATAGCCTAGTTCGCGCGCGATCCGGCGGCCCGGCTCGAGTCCCATATGGCGGAAGGTCAGGCATGTCCGCGCCAGCTCAGGAAACGCGGAAAGGTAGAACGGCTCAATGTAAAGGTCCGTATCCCAGAACGTGTTTCCCTGATAGTGCTCGCCCGTGAGCAGCTTAACCGGTACGCTCAGTCTATCCGTGAAACGAGGAGCCGCCGCGAGTAGCTGGTATAGAGCGAAGCGCAGATACAGTTGAGCGTTCGCATCGCCGTCAACCTGCACGTCAGCCCGGTCCCAAATGGTCTCCCAGATCGCCCGCTGTTCTTCGAGGGCCCTGTCAAACCCGTCGAGCTGGTCCTGCTCCGGCGTGTCGTCGTCTGGCAGGCGATCGCCATGGCGCCGATCCTCCGAGGAGCTTATGTGGATCATTCGATCGATCGTGAGCGGCTGGCCGGCCTTCGAAGTAGACTCGAAGGCTGTATAGACCGCGTCATGCTCGGCGCTGCCACGGATACTCCGTGGGCCGGCGCCCGCGCGGCATCCGTTGACCACGGTCATGTACACGTCATGTCTGCGGGCGTTCGTACGGACGTGCAGCCGGCACATTGGCCCTGCACCGGTCTCCAAGCTCATGATCGAGAACTGGCGTTCATGCGTCGTGTTCGAGTGCACCCGCGCGTTGATGCCGCTGAGAATGCGGAGGGGAACGCCATCTTCGAACGGCGTCACGCGACAGCGCATATAGACACGGTGGGCGTGTTTCAGCGAGGCGAAACGCCACATTTCGATACGCGTTATGTGCCCGCCGTCGTTGTAATCGTACGTATAGTGATAGAGGCCACAGCGCAGATCGAATTCCTGACGGAATGCAGAGACGTGTCCTCTGCCGAGGGACACCGCGCGGTCATCGACGAACACGCGCATGAATAGTGGGTCCGGCAGGTTTGCCACCGCGGGGCTCTTGCCCGCGGTATCGAAGTGGTCCGGATCGAGCCAGGGACGCTCATGCTTCGACGCGCGAATCAGACTGAACATATCGAGTTCGTCGTACACACCGTTGATGATGGTGACCGGGCGGTGCCCGTCGCAGTCCTCCTGTAAGTTGCCCTTCAGGCCGAGGTAGCCGTTGGATATCGTGAAGACACTGTTGTGCTGCGCGAGCGTATGCGCGTCGTGACGAGTGTTGGTAATAACCCAGTTGTCCCCCGCGCTCATCTCGTCACGTCCTCGGAGAGCAGCAGGTTATGAACAAGGATCAGTTCCGCCAGACCGCCCCGGATGACCATCGCGGCCGCGGAGTAGTCCTGACGAGAAGTATCCCGATTCGGCAGTGCGACCGCACAACCGATCCCCGCGGCCCGCAGTGCGATGATGCCGGGTTCCGTGTCCTCGAGTCCCACGCAGAAACGGTAGTCCGACTTGGGAACGGACATCCGGTAGAGCGCGAGACTATACAGGTCACGGTGCGGCTTGAGCCGGTGCTCGCAGACGTCGGAGGCATTCACGAAAGCATCAAACACGGCGCGGTAGTCTTCCAGATGAGTGGTGATTTGCTCTTTCCACGTCGCCGAGATGGGCCAGGCTCGTACGCGCTGGGCCACCCGGCGAATCACCTCGGGCATGACCACCTCGGCTTCGTAGCGGATCGACGCGGTGACCAACGCGAGTTTCGCCGGCTGCCGCTGAAAATGCGCCGCGAGGCGTGCCAATCGTGGCCGGTACGCGTCCAACTGGGCGGCGGTGTAGCCAAGCTGCGGGTGAGCGAGCAGCTCGCTGCGCAGCACCTCGTATAGGCCATCGGCGTCGTTGCCGAGCCAGCCCTTGATCAGCGCGAGGAACACGCCGTAGCCGGGCATGGGCTCCACCAGGCGTTGGCCGCTTTGGCGCAGCAGCTCACGGCTCAGCCGTCCGCCCTCGCCGCGCTCGATACGCTGAAGGATCGCGTGATAGCGCGCGTAGTAGATGTCCAGTGCGGCACTGACCAGCACCCCGGAATGGTCACACCGAAACGCTCGCTCAAAACGGCGCACGAACGGGGCGACAAGTTGGCCCACATGGTCAGCGCTTACGGTGCCGCCCTGAGTCAGTTCCTGGAACCCGCGCTCGTCCAGCAGGTCGCCCAGACCACAAGCTCGGGCGTCACGAGCGACATCGCGCACGCGCTGCGCGTCGCGCACGTTGGCTAACGTCCAGCAGACCGCTTCGATGAACGCCTGGCGCAACGCGGCGTAATCCAACTGATCGCGGTAGCGCGTGACGAGAAACTCGGTGTGGCGGAAGTTGCTGCTGCCGATCACGTGTGGGTGATCGAGCTGCTCGTCGAGTCCGGCCCACGTGGCGGGGTCCATCCGGCCCGTGATCCGCCGGACCATGTATTCCAGGGCGTGCAGGGCGAGCGGTTCGGTCGTGGTGCTCGTGCCGTCCATATCGACGGCGAAGGCGACGATCCGCTCCAGCGGCGGCGCGACGCGCGGAGCGAGCGGATACAGCTCGTACGGCGAAGAAACGTATTCGAGGTTGCGTACTTGGGCGAACTCGGTCACGCCAAGCCGGTCTGCCAGGTGGCCTATTTCTTCGCTAGTCTGTTCGACATTCAGGTACCGGGCTAGCTTTTCCACGATCGCACCATGTGCGGAAGCCAACTACAGGGCGGTCTCGCCGGGTCTGATTCGTACATCGGCGCGGTAGCCCGGTCAATGGCGGGCCTAAGCACTTGATGAAGGACTCTCGCTGGTAGGACGATCGGCGTGCGTAGACTGCGCGCGGATTCGATCGAGTTCGGTCAAGAAGGCGGTGGCGCGGCGTTTCTGTTCGTGCTCCTGCCGCACGCGCTCGGAGAGGTAGCGCTGGCCTTTGATATCAGAGTCCTGGAGCGAGTCGGCCCAGGCGCGAATCTGTCGCGAGATCGACTCGGCGAGCGATTTGAGATCTGAAATCTCAGATTTGAGATGCTGGAAATATGGCAGGCGCTCCAGAAGGATCAGCATTGAGCGTACTTCGCCGGCCGAGCCTCGAGCGCAATAGATGAACGTGAGCAGCTCCTGCGTCGTGCCGCGCTCGAAGCCCTCGGCGATGTTGTTGCTGATGGAAGTGGCGGCACGCTGAAGCTGGTTTCGCAGGTCACCGCGGCCGTTGAAGCTGCGGTCATCCACGAGGCGGAAGATGCGATCGGCAAGCTCCATCGCCGCCTGCCAGACGGGCAGCTCCTCGAAACGCTTGTACTTCATGTTTTCACCTCCGGCCGAGGTCTCTTGTCTGAAATCTCAAATCTCAGATTCCTCACCAAATGCCCTCCCATTCTACCCTCAATGCGTACGTAGCCAACGATTGGGTCCTGTACCACTGCGGCTTCGCCGAATGCGGCCCGGCTTGTTTCTGCGTACCGCCACCGTACGATGCACGCTCGGCAGAGCGAAGGTGGCTGGCCCCGAAGCGAGACGGCGGCATGTCGAACGAGGTCAACCGGAGGCCCATTCCGAATGCACGGCTTACGGTAGCCGTGGCGATCAACGGCGCGCCAGAACCCGTGCAGGACTATTACCAACTCAGAGCGCGTACTCGTTCCATCGTCGTGTCACGACTTCCTTGATCTCCGCCGACATCTCGATCTCGTCCGGCCAGTCGCGGATTTGGCCTTCGCCGGGGATTTTGCGGGTGGCGTCGATGCCCATCTTGCTGCCGGCGCCGCAGACGGGGGCGGCGTGGTCGAGGATGTCCAGCGGGCCGTCGACGAACATGATGTCGCGCTTGGGGTCCACGTTGCTGCAAAGTTGGAAGAGCACCTCGTCCTGATTATGGACGTCCACGTGCTCGTCTACCACGACGATGATCTTGGTGAATGCCATTTGGCCGGCACCCCAGATCGCACTCATCACTTGACGAGCGTGGTATGGGTACTCCTTCTTGATCTTCACGAACGCGCAGTTGTGGAAGCAGCCGAAGGTCGGCAGATCGTAGTCGCTGATGTCGGGAATCAGCATCTGCAACAGCGGCAGGAAGATCCGCTCGGTCGCCTTGCCGAGCCAGTAATCCTCCTGCGGGGGCTTGCCGACGATGATGGCGGGGAAGATCGGCTTGCGCCGGTGGGTGATCGCCGTCACGTGGAAGCGCGGGTAGTAGTCGGCGAGTGAATAGAAGCCGGTGTGGTCACCGAAGGGGCCTTCGAGAATCAACTCCTCGTCCGGGTCGACGTAGCCTTCGATGACGATCTCCGCCATCGCGGGCACCTCGATCCGCGGCTGCGTGACACAGGGGACCAGCTCGATGCCGCTGCCTTGGAGGAAGCCGGCAAACAGGGCTTCGTCCACGTCGGGCGGCAGCGGGGCGCTGGCCGCGTACGGAATGACCGGCGGGCCGCCCAACGCGATCGCCAGCGGCATGCGCTCCCCGCGGGCCTTGTATTTGCGATAGTGCCGGGCACCATCATGATGCATGTGCCAATGCATCGCCGCCAGCTTGGGCTCGAAGAGCTGCACGCGGTACAAGCCGATGTTACGGTCGTCGGTCTCCGGGTCTTTGGTGAACACGGCCCCGAGCGTGATGTAGCGCCCGCCGTCCTGCGGCCAGCATTTAAGTGCCGGCAAAGTGAACAGATCCGCGTCGTCGGTGTGAACCACCTCCTGGCAAATGCCGCGTTTGACGATCTTCGGCGGCAGGCTGCCGAGCTGGGCCAGCTCCGGTAGCTTCTTGATCTTCTGCATGAGCGTGGCGGGCATCTCGGGCTTGATCAGCGTTCTGACGCGCTCGGCGACCTGCTCGAAGCTCTCGGCCCCGAGCACCAGGCACATCCGCTCTTTCGTCCCGTACGTGTTGATGAGCACGGGGATGTCGGAGCCCTTGACGTTCTCGAACAGCAGGGCCGGGCCACCGGCCTTGGTAACACGGTCGGTGATCTCGGTGATTTCGAGTTCCGGATCGACTTCGACGGAAACCCGGCGCAGCCAGCCACGCCGTTCGAGCTCGGCGACGAACGTTTGCATATCGGGTGCGGGCACGCGGTACTCCTTGCGACGACGGCTTTGATGATTGGCGGGTAACAGTATAGGCGGTGGGGGGCGTGCGGCCACGGTCCTCGACAGCGGCCGGCTCGGCACCGTCACGCTGGTATGGGTGAAACAGGCAGGGTCCGGTGCGCGAACCACCCCTTCGCGGATCGCGCAAGCGGTCCGCGAAGCCCACTCTGCGGGCCTTGCTGTGTGGATCTACGGTTTCTTGGGTTCGGCCTTCTCACTTTTGCGCTGGTCGACAAGTGCCTGGATGTCTTCCGGCAGTTTGAACCGGTCCTTGGGCATCTCGACGTTGTGCTTAGTGCCTTCCACCGTCATGACCCTCTCCGAGCCCATGACCACTACCCGTGCCTTGTGCGGAATCAGGATTCCATCGACCCGCTTGTAGTCGCTCGCGTAAGATTCGAAGGGAATCGTGCCCGCCGGAAGCATGAGGGTGAGCTCGGTCTTGACAAGCAGATTGGACTCTTTGCCGTAGTAACGCGTCTCCGGCTGCCCCTCCTTGGGCGTCAGCACGATCTTGTAGCAGGGCTTGCCATCAATGGCCTCAACACCGACGCACTCGACCTGCTTGTAGAGCTTCCGCCACTGCGGCACTGCGTCGAATGCGGCTCCCCGCAGTACAAGCGCTCTCTCTTCACCCTCTTTGATCTGCGGGCCGGTCATCACGTTCATTTCCCAGACCACTTCGCCGTCGGTCCCCTTCTCTATCTTCCCGAATGCCTCCGACTCCATCACGGCGTACATCTTGTCGGGTCTGGCCGCATAGATCGTCATGGAGAACTTGAGCCCTTGTCCCACCATTTCGAAGGTTGCCTGGGTCACGCGGTTGGTGAGCTTCTCGTAGGCCGCCTTGCCGCCGGTGACTTCGACGTACTTGTCGAGGATCGCCCCACCTTTGGGCAGTTTGTCGTCCTGCGCGTGCAAGGCACTCGATCCGAGCAGGCATACCAGGACCAGCGCCGGCAATATCGACCTGATCAGGCCGGCAAACGTGGTTGAACGACCGCAGGTCAGGGCTGTTCCTGTCAGGTTGAACATGCTGTTGGTACCTCCATAAGAGACCGTTTCGTCATGCCAATGAGCCGTGCACATTGCCCGGCAGACTACTGTTGATTTCGAATCCAAGCGATCGCGGCTTCCAGCGCCGGATCTCGGCCTTGGAGCAGCGCCGCGCGAGTTAGATGGACCTCGATATCCGGAATGACGCCAACGCCTTCGAGCGTCTTGCCGCCGCCGGAGACGAAGTTGGCGGTCGCGTAGAGGAAGACGTCGCCGTTCGGGAGCGTCGTGAACTGCCCCGGCAGCGCTTCGCCTTTCGTGCGCGATCCGACGACGCAGGCGCGGTTGAGCTCCTGAAGTCCACTCGCCAGGAACTCCGAGGCCGAGCCGGACAAGCCGTCCACCAGAACGACGAGCGGCCCGTCATAAGTCGTCGCCCGGGCTTGGATTATCAGCTTCAGCTCATTGTCGCGCATGCGCAGCGTTCCCAGGTGCCGGTCCTCTTCGACAAACCAACCCGCCATGCCCATCGCCATCGCGCCCATCCCGCCGGGGTTGCCTCGCAGATCGATGATGACGCCGTCGGCGTCCATAAACGACCGCATCCCGTCGTTGAACGATTTCATCAAATACGGCGGATTGAAGAAACCGTTGAACGCGATATAGCCGATGTTGCCGTCGACCGTTCTGACGTCGATCCAGACGCGGATGTCGCCGAGATTGCCGAACCGGACTTTTCGGCCCCTCCGTTCAGCCAAGGGAATGTCGAGCTCAACCGTCCGGTCGTCGCCGTCGAGAAACGCGAGGGCGACGACATTCCCGACCTGCCAGATCGTGTGCGGGCCGATGGCGCGGGCCAGGCGCGACGGCTTGCTCGGGTCGTCCTCGAGCTCGTGCATGAGCCTCTCGAGCGTTGAGACGATGTCCCGCTGGCCGACGCGGATGACTTCCCACCCGGTCCGCACGCCGAGCTGGTCGGCCGGCGAGCCCTCGAGCACCGAGGTGACCAGCGCGTGGCCATCGATGACGCGGACGTCGATTCCGGTAGCACCATCCTGGGGGCTTTCGCCGGCGGGCTGGTCCAGGTCCTTGTACACATCGGCGGGGATGATCGCGAAGTGGGACAGCTCGAGACGTGAAATCATGTCGCGCATGACGGCGCGTGCCTCGGACATGACGGCCGCCTGTTCGATCTTCGGCCGCAATTCGTGGCGGACCGCCGGCCAGTCGAGCCCGTCGAACTCCGGGTCCCAATACTCGTCGTGAATGGTGGTCCAGACGTGCTCAAACGATTCGATGTTGAGCTGCCGCTGCTGTTGCGTCAGCGGCGGCTCTTTCCGCGTCGTCGCGCAGCCGACAACGAGCAGCGTGACTGCCAAACAGGCGGTTACCGTCGGCGCGGCGCGGTATCGTCTATACATCGCTCCCTCCGCTGGCTGGAATCGAAGCAGCCGTTACCCAACGCGATCGGGCCCTCCTCGCTTCAGCCATGCGACATAGGCAGGGCATTCGCCTCACCGAATATAAGAGCACGCGTGGGTCTCAACGGCGGGTCACACCCGAACCGGCCCTGCTGACCGGCGGGTACAGTATAAGCGGCACGGACCGAGCGGCCACGTCTCCCAGCCTGGCCAACACGATGCCGGGAGTCGCGTGTCTTGCGGCTGACGCCTGTGAGAGCGGCCTCATCGCGGCGACTTCTGTTCGAGGAGAGTTGACCGTGCATACGCCACGATGCAAGGTGCCCGATAGACCGTAGAATTGCGCGTTAACGACCTTGCTGTCCCGAGTCTTGGGTCAACCCAGTGATGACGCTGGATTCATCAAACAGCGACGACTACCGCTCGGCCCGCCAATGGCTTGTGGAGCGCCGCCGCGAATTCCAGCAGCAGCAGGCGGCGTGGGCGGCGCGCGAGTCGCGGAGGTCCTGGGCGCGACTGGGGGTTTTCCTCGGCGGAGTGGCACTTTGTGTCGTCGTTGCCAGTAGTCCCATGCTGGTCGGCGGCGTGGCAGTGCTGGCTGTCATGCTCTTCATTTTCGCGGTGCGGAGGCACCAGCACGCGCTGGCCCAACGGGAGACGGCGGATCGCCTGTTGCTGATGGTCGATGAAGCACTGCAACGCTGCGGTGGTCACGTGACGTGCGTTCGCGCGTGGGAGCGGCCGCCCGACAGCGGTGACGAGGACGGGGCGCTACCGCGGTTGCTCGAGCAGGGCCCGGTCTGGTTGCTGACGGACCAGGAGCGGGATGATCTCGACCTGTTCGCGGCCCCGGTGGGCATCTTCGGGCTGCTCAACCGTACGTCCACAGCGATCGGCGCGCGCCGTCTGCGCGACATGCTCGAAAGCCCGTTGCTGCAAGCCGAACGGATTCTCGCCCGGCAGGCAACGGTTCGCTGGCTGGCGAACAACGGTCGTGAGCGTCTGCACCTGATGGCGGCGATGGGGGCGGCACGCCGTGAGGACGAACGGCTCGCGCGGCTTATCCAGGCTGTCGCTGCCGCCCGGCCCCTGAAGCTGCCCATTCCACTCTGGTCCCTGCGGGTGTGGTCCGTAGCAAGTGCGGCGTTCACGATGTTTTCGATCGCCCAGGTTGTAGTCGGCGATTTTCGCTGGGGTTGGTGGCTATTGTTGTTGCTGGCGATCAACGGCGCCCTTGTCAGTCGGATTCGAACCGGCGTCCGAGCGTGTTTGCACCCGTGGCAGGACGTCGCGTGGGCGGTCCGCGCATGCCTAATTGCCGCGCGGCAGGTGGCCCGCGACCTGCCGCAGGAGACGGAGCTGGCCCGGCTGCGCGAGTGCTGCGCCGCCGTCGTCGCGCGCACGGTGCTGCCGCGCCTGTTTCGCCGGGTGGGATGGGCCGAGCATGGCGGTCTGGCACAAGCCCTGGTAAATCTGGTGGCGTTTGTTGACATGCACGTCGCGCGCGGGCTGGCGAAGTGTGTGGTTCCGCACCGCGCGGCCTTGTTGGCCGGCCTGTCGGCGCTTGCCGAGCTCGACGCGCTATGCAGCCTCGGCAGCTTCGCGTTTGAGCAGCACGTGACGTGCTATCCCACTCCAAGCGGGCAGACGGAGGTTTCGATTGTGGGCGGCTACCATCCGCTAATCGCCCCCGAGCGGGTTGTGTTGAACGACCTGCACCTGACGCCGACCGTTCGGATGTGGGTCATCAGCGGCTCGAACATGGCCGGGAAGAGTACGTTCCTGCGAATGGCGGGGACGAACGTGCTGCTTGCACAGGTCGGCTGCCCTGCCGCCGCTCGCGAGCTGCGTTGGTCGCCGTTGCGGTTGATCAGCGATTTGCGGGGCCAGGACAGCCTGGCCAAGGACGAAAGCTACTTCCTGGCGGAGGTGCGGCATTTGCGGCGGATGGTCCTGCCGCCGCCGGGTGACACCGCGATTATGGGTCTGATCGACGAGCCCTTCCGCGGGACGAACGCGCAGGACCAGTCCGCCGCCAGCATCGCGGTCATCAGGCGATTGCTGACGTCGGGGAACCTGTTCTTGTTGGCGACGCACGACCGGAACCTGACGGTGCTCGCCGACGGGGAGTGTGCCCGGAACTATCACTTCCGCGAGAACCTAAGCAGCGACGGAATGATATTTGGCTACGTCCTGCACGAAGGTCCGGCCCCGACGCGCAACGCGCTGCGCATCCTCGAGCGCGAAGGCTACCCGCCCGAACTGGTGCGCCAGGCGTACGCTTGGCTTGGGGAGCAGCCTCCGGACCGTAGCTGACGATGCTGGATTCAGCGTGTCCGGTACCGTTACGTTTTGGCCGTGACCCATTCGGCGATTCGCTCGACGCCGTGCAGGACGCGCTCGCACCACCGGCGGGTGAAATCAGCCGGCAGGTCTTCGTGCAGCGGGATGCTCTCGCTGGCGGCCAGCACGCGGCCGCCGTCGAAATCGACGTAGGCGAGCCGGGCGGTGAGCTCACTCCGCGAGCGGGCGAAGGCCACGCCGGGCAGGATCGCCACGGCCACTTCCTCCAGCAGGCGGTTGCAGAGTGCGGCCCCCTTCTCGATCCCGCGTTTGGCGAGGCGCTCGCGCAGCGGCGAGAAGTCGAGGAACAGGTAGAACGCACCGTCGGGGACAAACACCCGAACGCCGGCTTGGTCCAGAATATCCGCGCACTGTCGGCCGAGCGCGGCCAGAATCCGGCGCGCGTGCCAGAGATAGCGTTCGATGTCCACCCCGCCGCGGAAAGCCGTCACGGCGGCGTGCTGGATGGGCGCGCTGACGGAGGTGTACGTTTCGCTGGCGACCGCAGCCATCGCGTCGAGCAGCCAATAGAGGTCCGGGGGAAAGTGGAAGGTACCGAGCCGCCAGCCGCCGGCCCCGCACCACTTGGACAGCCCGGAACTGATGATCGTCCCCTCGGGGTAGAAGCGCGCGATCGAGACGTGCTGGCCCCGGTGGTGGAGCTGCCCGTAGATTTCGTCGGACAGGACGATGGCCTCGAACCGGCGGGCTACCTCGGCGATCTCTTTCAGCTCGTCCGGCGTATAAGTCCGGCCGGACGGGTTGCTCGGGTAGTTCAGCACCAGCAGGCGCGGGCGGTAATCGTCATGGACGAGTTCCCACGAGCGCTGTAGCTGCTCGGCGGTGATTCGCCAGCCCTGCTCGTGGCTGGTGTGGATCATACTTACCTTGCGGCCGATGATGCGCGCCTGCGGCAGGTACGAAACCCAGCAGGGCGTGGTGATGATGATCTCCCCGTAGTAGGTCAGTTGCAGCAGGAACATCAACTCCTTGGAGCCCGGGCCGATGATCACGCCGTCCGCATACGCCTCGATCTCGTCATGGCTGCGGTGGAAGTCGGCGACCGCCTCGCGCAGGGCGGGCAGGCCCCTGACGGGCAGGTAGTCCTTCTGCGGGGCCGCCAGTCGCAGTGCCTCGACGACCGAGTTGGGGACCGGGAAGGGCGACTGCCCCAGACCCAGGTTGCAGATGGTGCGCCCCTCTTGACGCAACTGGCGGCAACGTTCGTTGAGCGCCAGCGTCGCCGAGAGCCCCATCCCGCGGATGTTCAGATTCAGGCTGACGTGTTTCTGTGTGTTCATGCTCTACTGCCGGTGAACAGGTCTCCGGATCGGGTCCGTAAGAAGGCGCGCGGTCGGCCGACGGCGCTCGTCAACGGGCTATAGTACACCTTTGCCAGCGCGCATTTCCAGGGACCCACCAGTTCGTCGCGGAGCCTACGGGCAGGAGCGCCGGCCACTACCCTTCGGCAAGACGCCGGGCTCGGAGGCCCGGTGCTACGGATGGAGGAGTTGCTCCAAGCTCAGCTCCATTACCGAGACCGGGTGCTTCAGGCCGTAGTCTTCGAGGACTTCGGGGTAGACCTCGCCCATGGTGCCGACGCGCCGGCCGTCGGGAGAGAATATGGCCGCGACGCGGCTGGGGATGTAGCTCGGGTGCTCGGCGGGCTTGACCTCGACCCGGGCATCCATCTCGTGCACGAACGCGTCGGCCACGGCGCGGATGTCCGCATAGCCCACGTGAGTGCCGATCATCGCCGCAGCGACGAAACGCTCCTCGCGGGCGCCGGTTTCCGTCTCGGGATCGACGAAGCAACAGTCGCCGACCTCGAAGAGGCATTGCGGCAGGTCGTATTGCTTGTTGATGGCGAGGGTTTCGAGCAGGCCGGGCAGCAGGCCGACGCGGCAAATGGTCTGTTCGGTGCTGATGGGGTTTTCGATTCTGACGGCCCGCGGGTCGGGCTCGATACGCCACTTTCCGAACGCCGCCGGCTCGCTGGTGAGCACCAGCGTCATCACCTGATGGAACCCGAGCCCGGTCATGATCCGCCGGGCGGTCGCGGCTTGCTCCTCAATCGGGCGCGGCGCGCCGACGGTGAAGGTCGGCACCAGCTCGGGCGTGAGATTCTCGTACCCGTACGCGATGGCAACGTCCTCGATCAGGTCGATCGGGTGCATGACGTCGTTGCGGTACGCCGGCACGAATACCCTCAGCTTGTCGGCGTGTCCGGCTTCCTCCACGCCGTGGCCCATCGATTCGAGCAGCTCGGCAACCTGCCCGGTCTTGAGCGTGACGCCGATGGTCTCGGCGGCCTGCTGCACGTCGAGCGTCATCTGGGTAGGCGCGAGGTCAGGGGTGATGCGCACGCCGTCGGGCGCTTCGATCACCACCGACTCGACGTCGATCCGCGGCATCATCTCTTTGAGGCTGGTAACGACGATGTTGAGGGTGCGGTCCACCGTGCGTCGCGCCAGGCCGGTGACATCGATGAAAAACTGCCGCGTCTGCATGGTCACGCGGGTTGCTTCGCTGTTGATGATCGGCGGCATCGACAGCACGTTGCCCTC
>Ga0307378_10003594_pt1 | contig 22663 bp, 32 predicted proteins | sample UN1MG_FD_202238 | JGI IMG/M metagenome (GOLD analysis project Ga0307378, IMG submission 202238) | Soil microbial communities from Risofladan, Vaasa, Finland - UN-1 | ecosystem: Environmental > Terrestrial > Soil > Coastal area > Acid sulfate soil | place: Finland: Risofladan, Vaasa | collected...
AGACCAACCAGCCCTCTATTGTTAACCTAAAAGAAAGAAGAGAGAAGAAAGAAAACCCACGGGAATCTCTTCTCACCTATCTATTTTCTCACCTGCCTCCTATTTTTTCAACATGGGGAACATCTGGCTCCCCATCTCTACAATTGATTACTGCTGTTCGTTAATGCTATACTACAGTGATGTTATACTACGATAACGCTATACTACGCCGGGCGATTTTTTACGGTAATGCTTAGAATGTGCGAGGAAGTATTCCATGTTTTATTGGCTATTGATTCTCTTTATAGGAATTCCGCTTTTAGAATTGGCCCTTTTGATCAAGGTCGGTGCCTTGATCGGTACGCTCAATACCATCCTCCTGATTCTGGTAACGGGTATTCTGGGAGCAACACTGGCCAAGCAGCAAGGGCTGGGAGTGATCATCCGGATTCGAGAGGAAATGGCCCAGGGGCATGTTCCCTCTAATGAGCTTCTTAACGGGATATGTATTCTGGTTGGTGGATTCCTGTTATTGACTCCAGGGCTCTTGACTGATGCCTTGGGTTTTGCTCTTCTGATTCCGCCGGTTAGGGAAATCATCAAAAAGTTTCTTCGCTATAAATTCACGAAGAAATGGAAAAACGGCAATTTTTCGTGAAAAAGCGACAACTTCTCGATGAAACGTAATACGTTAGACGGAAACATGATATTGTTTAACCAGCATATTGTTTAGCCAGGATAAGGATATTTCGTGAAAATAGGTATTGTCTGCTATCCTACTTATGGGGGGAGCGGGGTGGTGGCCACGGAACTGGGGAAATTCCTGGCCAATAAGGGGCATGAGGTGCATTTTATCTGCTACCATGTTCCGGTGCGCCTTGAGTCTTGGCCTGACTACCAGAGGATTATTTTTCATCCTGTGGAGGTTGTTTCCTATCCGCTGTTCAAGTTTCCTCCCTACACTTTGGCTCTGGCAGCCAAGATCATCGAAGTGATTCAAAAATACGGTCTTGAAATTATCCACGTCCATTATACGGTTCCCCATACCATGGCCGCTTACCTGGCACTGAAGGCATTAAACGATTACCCGGCCAAAATCATAACTACTCTGCACGGCACTGATATCAGTTTGGTCGGGATGGACCCCTCTTACAAGAGCATCACCCGCTTCGGGCTGGAAGCAAGTCATGGAGTCACTGCTGTTTCCCATTACCTGGCCGATATTACCCGGCAGGAATTTGAATTTACCAGGCCAATTCAAGTAATTCATAATTTCGTGGACTCAGGGAAATTTGCAAAGGCCCGATCCTTGGCAGGACGGAAAAAGTATGCTCCCGGCGGAGAAAAAATTATCACCCACATCTCGAATTTTCGGATGATCAAGAGGATTCCTGACGTACTTGAGTCTTTTCAGATCATTCAACAAAAGGTCCCTTCAGTTTTACTGATGGTGGGGGATGGGCCGGAAGCTCAGACTTCCGTGAAGCTGGCCCGTGAGATGGGGCTGGCCCAGAAGGTGCACTTCCTTAAATTCGTAGATTCTGTTCAGAAAATTTTGAATATCTCCGATTTATTTTTACTCCCCTCGGAAATTGAAAGCTTTGGTCTGGCGGCACTTGAAGCTATGAGTTGTCAGGTGCCGGTAGTAGCTTATCGGGTGGGCGGACTGCCGGAAGTGGTCGAAGACGGACGCAGCGGCTTTCTGGTCGATAAGGGAGATATTGAGGCCATGTCCCGTTTTGGCCTGTTGATCCTTAAGAATGCAAAGCTTGGACGACGAATGGGAGAGCGGGGGCGATACCTGGCAGTGAACCGGTTTTCAGAACAGGAGAAGGTAACCGAATATGAGCAGTATTACCAGAAGATCTGGCAGGAACGTTCAGAGTGAAGATGAAGTCCGGATCATTTAGAGAGCTGGCCAGTTTAAAAAAATATTTCCTGCGCTTCAAGTCTGCCTATATTCTTGGTTTTCTCTCTCTCATTCTGACCAGCATCTTTACTCTGCTTATCCCCTGGGTACTCAAAAGAGCGATTGACGGCATCAAAGCCGGTGTCGATCCGTCCCTTTTGCTGCGATACGCCGGACTGATGGTCCTGTTTGCTCTCATCCAGGGTTTCTTCAGGTTCTGGATGCGGGATATCCTGATCGGCACATCCAGGAAAGTAGAGTATCACTTAAGAAATGATTTTTTCGCTCACCTCCAGACTCTCCCGCTTTCCTTTTTTCAGCAGCACAGAACCGGGGACCTGATGTCTTTGGCTACCAATGATCTCAACGCAGTCCGCAATTTACTCGGCCCCGGAATCATGTACTTTGCCCATACCCTGGTCCTGTTTCCCCTGGATCTTGGTTTTATGATTGCCACCAACTGGAGGTTGACCCTCTCGATTATCGTTCTTTTTCCGCTGATTTCTTTTTTGGTCATGAAACTTTCACGCAAACTTCATGTGCGCTTCAAAAAGGTACAGGAGCAATTTTCCACGATCAACACGCAGATTCAGGAAAATTTTGCCGGGATAAGGGTTATTCAGGCCTACACCAGAGAGAAATGGATGGCCCAGGAGTTTCAACGGGTCAATGATATTTATCTGCAGGAAAACATGGGACTGGCCAAAATTGCAGGGATATTTCATCCCATGATGTCTTTCCTGACCGGTTTCTTCCTGCTGCTGATCCTCTGGATAGGAGGTGGCCAGGTGATCCAAGGGCAACTGAGCATTGGCGGGCTGGCCGCCTTTGTTGGCTATCTGGGGCTGCTCCTGTGGCCTGCAGTAGCACTTGGGTGGGTAATCAACCTTTTTCAGCGGGGTACGGTCTCCCTGAGGCGGATCAATGATGTAATGCGGACTGAGTCCGAAATCCTTGATCCTCCGGCAAAAGAGGGATTCCACTTTTCTCCGCGGGGAGAGATTGAAATGGAGCATGTTGACTTTGCCTATACTCCAGGCGGGCCCAGCGCACTTTCGGATATAACCTTGCGGATCAGCCCGGGTGAGTCCGTAGGCCTGGTCGGGCGGACCGGAGCGGGGAAAAGCAGCCTGGCCAATCTCATTCCCCGGCTGTATGAGGCGACGGCTGGTGAAATAAGGATCGATGGGGTGCCGGTCAGGCAAATTCCCTTGAAGGAGTTGCGAAAGAACATCGGCTATGTTCCGCAGGAAACCTTTATCTTTTCCGAATCGATAGGACGGAATATCGGATTCAGCCTTGCGGAAGAGAACAGGGATCAGGGCGAAGATAATATGGATCAGGTGAAGGAAGCCGCCTTTTTCGCTCACTTGCTTGATGATATCGAGGGTTTTGCGGATAAATTTGAAACTATGGTCGGAGAGCGGGGCATCACCCTCTCAGGAGGGCAAAAGCAGCGCATGGCCATATCGCGGGCACTTATTCGCAAGCCCCCCATTCTGATCTTCGATGATGTCTTCTCCAGTGTTGACCTCCAGACCGAACACCAGATATTAAAAAAAATCCAGCGGATAACCAAGGGGCGAACCTGTATGATCATTGCTCACCGGCTGTCCGCAGTCCGTGAGTGCCACAGGATCTATGTCCTGGACCAGGGGAGGATCGTGGAGTCAGGCACCCATAAGGAACTGATCAACCTGAATGGGTTATACGCCCAAACCTATCAAAAACAACTCCTGAACCAGGAGCTTGAGGGGGAAGGTTAAACCGAAGCGATGCACGATCAATTCCAGACAGATGAAATCCAGGGCAAAATCTACGATTGGAAGCTGATTCGGCGGCTGTCACATTACCTTGCGCCCCACCGGCTTTCTTTGGCCGCGGCACTCACTTTTTTGCTCCTTGGCGCAGGGCTTGAGCTGGTGGGTCCCTATCTGGTGAAGGTCGCCATCGATACCTATATCAAGACGGCTGATTATGCAGGACTCAACAGAATCTGCATCTTTTTTTTGCTGATCCTGCTGATCAGATCCGGTTTGAGTTTTCTGGAAATTTATTATACGCAGTTGATAGGGCAACGGGTTATCCGTGATGTGCGAATGGAGCTGTTTACCCATGTCCAGTCTCTGTCTTTGTCATTCTTCGACCGCTACCCGGTAGGCCGGATAATGACCCGGATCGGTAATGATGTGGAAACCATCAATGAGGTGTTGTCGGATGGAATCCTGATGGTGGCGGGAAACCTCCTGACTCTTTTGGGCATTGTCCTGATTATGCTCTGGATGAATGTGCGCCTGGCACTGGTGACCTTCTCCGTTCTTCCCCTGGTAATTTTGGCAAGCCTGAAATTTCGGACCGGCGTAAGGGAAGCTTTTCGGGAGATACGGGAAAAAATCGCACGGATAAACTCCTTTATGCAGGAGAATATTACCGGGATGAAGGAGGTGCAGCTTTTTGGCAGGGAAGAGCAAAATTTTCACCACTTTGACCGGATTAACCGTGAACACCAGGATGCCTATTTGAAAGCGGTTTTTTATTATGCACTCTTTTTCCCATTTATCGAGATTCTGGCCTTAGTCTCGACCGCGCTGATCGTCTGGTACGGCGGTCTTAAGGCCTTCCAGGGCACCTTGACTATCGGCCTTTTGGTGGCCTTCATCGAGTATATGGGACGATTTTTTCGTCCGGTCAGGGAATTGAGCGAGAAATACAATCTGCTGCAATCCACGATGGCTTCAGCGGAAAGAATTTTCGGCCTGCTGGACACCAAGCAGCAGATAGTGATATCAGCAAATCCAAAACCGTTTCCCGGCTTGCAGGCAGAGATTGTTTTTGATCGGGTCTGGTTTGCCTACGATGGAGAGAACTACGTTCTGAAAGATATCTCTTTTCGCATTGTGAAGGGAAAGACCCTGGCCATTGTCGGCACTACGGGAGCCGGGAAAACATCCATCGTCAATTTGCTGGGTCGCTATTACGATTTTCAGCGTGGCAGGATTCTGATCGACGGCGTGGATATCCGGGAATATGATATCAAGGAGCTGCGATCGGCCATAGCCGTGGTTCAACAGGATGTATTTCTGTTTTCGACCAGTGTTCTCGATAATATTACCCTGGTAAATCCGGCAATTAATCTGAAGACAGTCCGGCAAGTTGCCGAATATATTAATGCCAGCACCTTTATTGAGCAGCTTCCGGGAGGCTATAATCAGGTCATGTCCGAGAGAGGAAATACCCTCTCCGCAGGCCAGAAACAGTTGCTGGCCTTTGCCAGGGCTTTGGCTGCCGGGTCGGACATCCTGATACTGGATGAGGCCACAGCCAATGTGGATTCGGAAACCGAGGGCCTGATCCAGGATGCACTCAGGAAACTGGTGAGAAATCGGACCTCCATTATCATTGCCCATCGATTATCGACTATTACCGATGCGGATCAGATCCTTGTCCTGCACAAAGGGAGAGTAGCCGAGGAGGGGACCCATAACGCTCTATTACAAAAAGGGGGAATCTATAAAAAACTTCACGAAATGCTGATGTGGAAGCATTGACAAATCTGGTTTTAGATGGTATCTATTTTAATCATAGATTTAGTCATAGGATTTAGCCATAGAAAAGTTGCGGGCAGATCTACGAGTTACCTCATATCTCTCACGAATAAGGAGATGGTCTATGCAATTCAAGTTTGCTAAAATGACTCACGTACTTAAACTCAGTCTCATGCCGTTAATACTCATCATGTTATGTGGAGCAGGGATCGTCTCGACGAATGCGCAGGCACAGGATGCCAAAAAGGTAGCGCAGCAGATAGCTGAAGGTAATAGAATCTTTGATGATGTGAATTGCCTGTTATGCCATGTTTTGAATGGAAAGGGTGGGGATGGAAAAGGAAAGCCATTGAATGATTCCAAGGAGATGGATGGAATAGCCCTTCGCCGGGACCAGGCAAATTTGCGGGCGTGGTTGAAAACGCATCTTTTTGAAGAACCACGGATTGATATGTTTGAAGAAGATCCCACGGATGCGGATATCGAGGCACTGGTTCAATATCTCTCTACTCTGAAAACTCCGTCAGCCAATGCACAAGCTCCCGCAGCTCCAGCGCCAGCCAAAAAATCAGCTAAGTAAGATGTTTCCCTTGTCTTTATCAGGGGCCATCTATACGTATTATCCGATGTATCCGAATCAGGAAACATCTATTGTATCCGATAGGCGGGGTTTTTTGACCCCGCCAAAAAGTAGAGGGGGGTACACTAATATACCAGTGAAATCACAATAATTTTTTCCGGTAGGTTAATTTTACTTCCTTTTTAGGTTGGTTTTCAAGGGGTAAATCTAACAGTGTTATAATATTTTTTCCTGGGGAGTTTGGTTAGAGATCTACCCCAGGGAAAAATATTTTTTTTCTACCTGGGGTAGATCTCCTTGTGTAATCCTCCTCAGCGGATCTACAAATTAACTTTTATTGGAATAGTTGCTAATCAAGAGTTCCTTCCCTTCCGTCACCTTTCCACTGGTAATATATTTAACGGTTGCTGGCTTAATGGTGAATGCCTTGAATACTTCTCGCATCTCAGGGAGATCATTAATGCTGAGAATAAATTTTCCCTTAACGTTACTGAGTATCTGAGACAGCTCTTGATAATCGGGGAGCTCCATATTGTGCTTATAATATGGGGCTCTAAAATATGGTGGATCGAGATAAAAGAAGGTCTCAGGACGATCATAGCGGCTTATCATATCCTGCCAGGTAAGGTTCTCGATGACTACTCCAGCCAGTCGGAAGTAGACTTCAGAAAGCTCTTCTTCTATTCTCAGAAGGTTAATTTTGGGCTTCTTGGTCACGCCCACACCGAATGTGGGGCCCTTTACGCGACCATTAAAGCTGTGCCTTTGGATGTAATAATATCTGGCTGCACGCTGGATGTCGGTGAGCCCTCCTGCAGCTTGCTGGTTTTTCCAATCCTTCCATCATTCCCTGGAAGATAGAACCCATTTGAATTGCTTTAAAAATTCTTCCAGGTGATTCTGGAGGACACGATAGAAAGTAACAAGGTCACTATCAAGATCGTTGATAACTTCATATTTCGATACCTCCTTCCTGAAAAAGACCCATGCCGCACCGCAGAAAACCTCACAATAGGTCTGATGAGGTGAAATCATTTTAATGATGGTTTCTGAAAGCTTACTCTTTCCTCCGATATACAGCAGAGGACTATTCATATTTCCCCCCATACTTCTTTGTGTGTAATCCTTTTGGTAATTCTTTGTGTAATTCTTTGTGTAATCCACAGTGCCACCTGTGGATGGATGGAGATGGTGGCACATCTCCGGGTAATTCCTTTGTGTTTCTATTTAATTGGTGATAAAGGGCTTAAGGAAAGATAGACGGGATATTATCTAATAAATTACAATTTATTGGTAAGGGGTAATATTATTTGCAATATTATTGGCTTGAAGTCAGCGCAGACTATGGTGCATTGATAAGTTGAGGTTCAGGACACCCATTCGCACCCGCGCGCAGTGGTCAAGAGGCCATCGAAGCCGATACCGAAATATCGTAAAGATGCTTTCCTCGATACGTTTTCTTATCTCTGTAGTCTGCGCTAATCAAGATCATGGCTTCTTTCCTCGTAGAGATTTTCCTTCGAGGAGGAAACATCGGCACATCTCTTTCAGCCGGTCAACGGATCTGGCTCCGATTCTCCTGGCCAGTTCGTCCGTGCGAAGGTTGGAGCTGAATAGGGTTGGTAGTCCGTAGTTGTAGCGATGGTTGATTATCTTTGCCAGTTCGTCCACTGCCCACTGGCTGCTGTACTCAGCTCCGATATCGTCGAAGGCCACGACGTAGATGTCTTTGGCCTGGCCGGTTATATCCTCGTAGGCCGATGATCCTGATCCGGATTCAGATCCGGAGAAGGAAGCTTTCAGACTATCGTAGTACTCAGGCATGCTGAGGAATAGGCACTGCTTATCATTGCGGAGTAATTGAAGAAGGATAGCGCATAGGTAGTAGGTTTTTCCTACGCCCACGTCACCGATGAAACCTATCCCTGTGATAGGCTGTGGTCTAGTTCTATAGCATCCTTCGAATATAACTGGCTTTGGATTCTGATTATCACTATGGCTATCATGATGATTGGTTATGCGTGATAAAAAATCAATGCAAATTGGTAAAATCTTCTTTTCGTGAGGCGATAATCCAGTAGTCTCAAGCATTGCATAGAAGTATCGTGGTGGTATCTTTGCCTTTGCAAGTTGTCTGGCCCACTTTTCTTTTTTGTTGTTTTCCTCTTCTAGCTTGTCAAAGCAGTCACAGGGGTAAACCATAAGACTGATGGTCATACCTAAATTCGTTATCGTTGCAGACTTTCGTACCGGAGATGCCCCGCAGATCCGGCAGGGTTGATTTGTATCTGACGCTGGGAGAGAAGGTTGTTTATCTGTATCCATTACCAGACCTCCTCGAATTTTGTTTGATCCTTATCAGGGCGTTCCTTTTCAAATTCATATTGAGGAATCTTATTCCCTGGTTTGCCTGAATTGCCTGAATTGCCTGGCTGCCTTTGCTTCCGATAATCCCCATTATTGGCCTTCCATTTGGCCGCATTAAGGCACCATCTCCTTAGCCTTGACCGATGGTTAACCTTCTTCTTAAAGACCTTCTCCTGGTTATCCAGGAGCCAGATCTGCCATTGTTTGATTTCGGCTGCAAGGTCCAGGCAGGGGAATTCTTCCAGGAGATCCCGGACGAAGGGGAGATCTTTGTCATCGGTATAGGGATAACCGGGCATTTTCCTTAGTTCCCGGCAGGCATCAACTATTTTGTTTAATTTAATGGCATCAAAACCACGATCCAGACCACGATTAAGATAAAGATCAAGATCAAGATCACTATCATTATCAATAGCCATAGCAATTACTCCTGTTACTGCGTATTTTTTGGAGATCTGCGACCTTTAGTCTGTCTAATTACGCTCAGAATTATAGGGTCCAGGTATGGTAGTCTGTTAAGATGTTGATCATTCCTCATAGCTTTCCAGGCTCTTAGATAATGGAGTCTGCAAAGACCGTAAAGACCAGCATGCTCCCTACATCCATGTACAGTGCATTTTCTATTTTTGAGCTTAGTTCTCTTATTATTATTCATAAGGGGAGTCCTTTCTGTGCTGTGTATTTATGATGTTTTCGAGGGCTTTCTTGACTGCGGTCACATCTTCGTTTGTTTTGATTGCATCGAGGCCCAGGCGGCTTTTCAGGAAGCGTTGAAATCCGTCAGGGTATTTCCATTTAACTTTATCAGCCAAGATCCGGATCATGGTCTGCTGTTTGGTATTGGCTATCAGGATAATATTGCCAGTTTTTTTCCTGGCCTCTTTCTCTGTTTTCTTTTGTCGTTTTTTGTAACCTTCCAGCCTATCCAGGACTTCTCTGGCCTGCTGCATTGAGAGACGGCTGATTGACCGCTCCCCTGTGACCTGCTCGACGATATCGCGCAGGTTGTCCTCGCTCAGAAACATCTCTCCTTTGAGCGCCCAGATTTTACTGTTCTGAGCGAGGGTTTTCGGTTGAAAAGGTTTAACTGGTTTTGCAGGGCTGGCAGGTTTGGACACTTCTGACTCCCCGTTTAATTTTCTAATTCTGAGACTTCAGAGACTATGGTATTGAGCCTCTGCTGTATTTCAGCCAGCTCAGACAGTTTCTTTCTCTGGATGAACTTAGCCCCGAAGATATTCTGTACAATATGCAGATCATGTTGGTATTTGTCGGGATTCTCCTTAGCATGCTTGATCAGGGCCGTAATCAGGCTATAACCTTCCGGGGGCTTCGGAAGACCGGTCATAAATTTCTTTTTGGCCTCATCTTCTGAGGTTGACATTTTTTCAAGCTCTAAGGCTACCAGCTCACCGGCCTCTATCATTGAAATCTTTTTGAGTGTGGCCACATTCTTCAGTGAGGTCCATACCCTGGATAGAAACATCTCAATACATACTTCTGAATCCGCGCCCTCAGCAGGCAGGTAGTATCCTCCTGCCCTGGTGTCGTCCCAACTCATGATCGGAATCTTATGATAAAACTTTAAATGATTGATTAGATTCCGGACGCTTCGTTCCTGGATGCCGACGATTTCAGCCAGCTTCTTCATTCGGACCGCGTTGAAGCGTCCGATATGGTTGCCCAGGATGCCTACTATCCGTTTTTCAGTGTCCTCCAGGATGTTCTGATCATGGATAGGAGCGGATGTATGAGCGGATGCAGGGGCGGAAGCAGGGGCAGGGATAGGGATAGGGGCAGGAACAGGGATAGGGACAGGTGCTGGTGCAGTGGCAATGACAGGGGCAGGCTTTTCCTGCCCATTAGAAACTCGTCTTCTTACTTCTTTTGCTTTTGGCATATTTTCATATCCTCCATGTTTGTCAGCTCTTTATTCTCCGATGTCTGAGAGAGAAAATAACTGCATTTCTTTATTTCTACCCTTATACTTATCTCACCGGCCATTGTCTTAACAGTCAGTTGATTGATGAGCAGCTCAGGGTGGCAAGTTATCTTCCAGGCACAGGAATTACATAATTTACACCCGGATGATTCGCCACCAAAATTTACCTTGAGATCATTGATCTGAATTGAATTTACCTTTGCCATTGCTATCGTTTACCCCTTTTTAGGTTGTTTAGGCTGTAGGCTATTAGGCTGTTAGGCTAAAAGCCTGAAAAGCAGGCTGTTAGGCTGTAGGTATTTAGGTTTTTAGCCTAAATACCTACAGCCTATCCACCTACAGCCTGTTTTTCTACAGCCTATCTACCTCTTTTAACCTTATTTTTCTATCTTCTTATGAATGTAATTTTTCCACCAACCTTCAAGCATATCCCTATCAGCCTCATAGGTTGAATTTTGGCCATCACCCTTTATTATTGGTGCCCCTGAACGGATGTACTCATTAACTTTTCTCCATCCGGTGCCGAAGAATCCGGAGATTGCCTTTTTCCCTATTAGTGGCTGACCCATGAAATGTTCACCTTAACCTTTTAAGATTTCTCGCTTTGCTCGAAATGACATTAACAATTTTAAATAGGCTGTAGGTATTAGGAAAACAGGTTGTAGGTATTTAGGCTGTAGGTATTTAGGCTAAAAACCTAAAAACCTACAGCCTAAACAACCTGCATTCCTAACAGCCTGCCTTCCTATCTTAGACTTCATAAACCACTTCTGCCGTTACCTTCTTCTGGCCTAACTGTGCGGCTAGATTGAGGGCTTTGGCAGTGTAGTTGTTTATCAATAATGGGTAGAGATGTGAGATCTTACTCTTGCCGTTCGTTACTGACATTCTCTCCCTGAGAGCAGGATAGGCATCGTTCTCAAAAATAGTGGCAATCTCTATTCCGGCACGCTTAAACTTCAGAGTCAGGTACTTCTCCAGATCTCCGGCCCCATCGAGGGGGCCGAGTTCTACAATTTGGCATCTGCGGATAACCTCGCGGGCATCGAAGCTGGATCTCTCGTCAAGCTTGCGCTTCATTTCAAGCTGTCCCACCATGATAATCCCCAGCAGGCGGCGGAATCCGTTTTCCAGTTCCTCAAGTTCATAAAACCTTTTGAGGTACTTCAGCGTTTGCACCTTCAGATCGTGTGCCTCCTCTATGAACAGGCAATGACGCTGGCTGCTATCAGCCCGCTCGGTGAGAAGCCGGATTACCTGGCGGGTTTTATCCTCCAGCCTGTTTTTAGGGTTTTCACTGCTGATATCACGGATAACCGCATCACAGATACTGCTGGCAGTTAACTGTGATTTATCGATGCACCGGGGAGAGATGATGAGCACATTGTTGTCCCTTTTGAGTTGAGAAAAAACCTTCTTACGGATTGTGCTCTTGCCAGATCCTACATCTCCAATTACGGCCAGGAATCCGGAATGACGTGCGGCATCCAGCATAGCAGCCTCGATATAGCGATGTTCCTCACTCATAAAGAGGTCCGCTTCTGACTGAATATCATCTATAAAAGGATCTTTGAATAATCTGAAAAGCTTTTTCGCTTCAGGTGTAAGCATCGTTACCTCCCAGGTAATGGTTAATTTATCCGGCTGCATTTCCGGTTTCACCGGCTGCATAGGATGCTCCGATTGATCAGATTGATCAGATTGACCGGCCAGGGTTAGATTAGTCTGACGTCTAATTTTTTGATAAGGCTGGTCATCAGCCTCCCATATATCCGAAATCGATAACCCTTCCGAACTAAGCCATGTCATAGCCTGATCGTTGAGTTTTATGAGACTTTCTATCCTGTACTTGTACTGCTCGACAGCTTCAGGAGTGCCTGGCAGGTACCCGGCACGGCTCAGCAAATCACCGAATGTCGTTGGACCAAATCCAATTAGAGGGTAAAGTTCATGGTAGGTTATACCCATAACACGCATTAACCGTTTGAGGATTATTGGTCTGATTTGATATTTCAATCGCATACTTGCACTCAATGGGAAACCCTCCTTAATGCAGGCTGTTAGGCTGTAGGTTTTTAGGTTTTTAGCCTAAATGCCTACAGCCTAAATACCTACAGCCTGTTTTCCTCAATGTACGGTCATACCTGAAATACTGGCTGGCAGGGACTGATTAGATATTTCCGTAACGACAAACGGTTTGTTTTTCCGGTTCGACATAAACATATCTCTCAGGTCATTAACACAGATATAACTGGCCAGATCAGCGACCTTTCTTACTATTTCTTCAGCTCTTCTGTCCTCTTTGAAAACAGGGAGAATATCTACGCGATATCCCCTGGAGCGGGCACGGGAAATTAAAAGGCGGGTGAATTTTTTGCAGGAAGGATTGTCTTGGGTTATGCCTTGAGAAAAGATTACACAGAGGAGGTTAACTATGTTATAATCGGGTTGTATCATCGCCATTTGTAACGCTTTACCTTTCCGGATCAGGTTATCAGGTGTTTCCCCACTGGATACCTGATCCTGTTTTGTTTCAGAATGTTTTCTCGAATAAATCTTCTTCAATAGCACTATGATGATGTTCCAGGTCTGGGCCATACTTGGCGTAATCACCTGAGGCATAAATGGAGGAATCATCAGCATTGTTCTTTTCCTCTGCTGGGGGTTCCTCTGTTGGTTGCGTCTCAGTAGCTTGCTCCTCAGTAGCTTGCTTCTCAGTAGCTTGCTTCTCAGCCTGGATACTAACAGGCTGCTTGACCTCTCTGAGGATAATGTCTTTCTTGGTGATCTTCCTGATCTTTAAGTTAAGATTTGATATTTTGATGGTGTCCCCTACCTTTAAAACGTGTTGACTCATATTTTCGTAGTCTCCTTTCTTTGATTTGCCGTTAAGATTTCTCCCTCCGGTCGAAATGACAATGGCTTATTCATAGCTGGCCACCAGGTCTTATTCATTACCTGCCACCCTGAGCCTTCGAATACCTGTACCTGTATCCGTATTTTCTCCTGCTGCTATAGATCCTGCTGCCATAGATCCTGCGGCCATAGATCCTGCGGCCATAGCTCCTGACAGCCTATTAATAATCACATCTATCTCATTCTCCGGCACGGTGGACCCGTATGTGGTTTGTATCCACTCGTTTTCCTGGGGAGTTAGTCCGCGCCCGATTTGTTCTACGATACGCTTTGCGGCCTTGATCCAGGATAATGCCTGGACCTCGACTACTTTTTCTATTGGAAGTGCCGTCCCTGGCCTGTCCATGTAGGCCACGTTCCCTATCTTGTCAGCTTGGTGCCCGAATACGGTCAGCTTCTCCTGGCCGACTGCAGGGGCAACCGCTCTGCGTTTATCGCCGGTGCCCTTCATGGTCAGGCCCAGGGCCTCCAGTTTGGATTCAGCGGCCTTGAGGCCGGTTTGGGTTGCTGTGTCCTGCGGACGCCGGTATTTCAGCTTGCCATCCTCATCAACCTGGAATACTACGGCACCGTCTGTTATGCGGCCAAACTGATCAGGCTCCTGGCAGGGGGAGAGGCATAGAGGGAATGGGAGGGAGTCGTGGGAAAGAGAGATGTTCGGGTACTCGTAGGGGGAGTAGGTAATACTGACCTCTTCGCCTTTGAGATTGGGGTTGGGCACGATGTAAACTTTGCCCTCGTAGGATATCTTGAGATCATTGGCCACCTTGCGTGTCTCAGGTTTGGAGACCAGGAGCTTCCGGTATACCTCATCAGGAGGGCAGAGGCGGAGCTGATCGCTGGTGATATATGACCAGAGCTGGGAGCGGGGAGCGGTTTTGCGGAAGATCTCGGCTGCGTTCACTTTGATGGTCCAGTCAAGAACCCAGCCATTGAGCTCTTCCAGGGATCGAGGGCTGTGAAATTTCAGCAGACATTCGAAAGTCCTCTCCACGTAATCATGGAGGCCCTCGACTTGGCCCTTAGCACGAGGGTTTCCGGGCATGTGGGTAATGCAATTAATATTGAGTTTTGTTAGTAATGACTGGACAATACCAGACTGTACGGCTGATCCTCTGTCCAGATAGAGGTTGAACGGTACCCCGTGAAACCGGTACCGCTCGTCTTGTTTTTGTTTGAAGGCAGACAGGAAAAATTCAGCCGCATTCAGGGCCGTCTCTCCTGTGGTGTAGAAGTATTGGACGAAGAAAGCGCCTGAACAATGGTCTACTGCCAGGTAACGGAGAAGCTCTTTCTTGATGGCTCTGAGGTTATCCAGCTTATTTTTATATAGGGTCATTTCAACGTCACGTTCCTGGAGACCTGCGTTGTTATTTTTTGCGTCAGGTTCAGGCAGGAAATACTGAATACAGTTTGATACGTCGAATTCCCAGAGCTGGTTCGGATGCTCGGTAATCAGCTTAATAGAAGGGGATGGCTCAATCATTTTGGCTTTGCTCAAGGATAACTCACGGAGGCGGCGGTTGATCGTGGAGGTAGATACATCAGGGTGGCCCATGTTATTATCCGCAGCTATTTCCTGAGCGGTTTTCGCACTCATGAGAATCTTTTTAGATAGGCGCTTGGTGGCGAAGATCATACTGGCCAGAGTATGTGCCTGTTCGTCGGAGAGTTGACGGTTACCCTTATCTAAGCGGGCCTTGCGGCTGGTTTCCGTATTAGTGCCGGTACCGGTGTCAGAGCACATATCCCGGTGCCAGCGGTAGACCGTTGACACCGAGATATTGTATGTGTCGGCCAGCTCCTGTACGTAGGCACTACGGGCCTTGCCCGCAGGGTAAATCGATATCTGCTTTATCTGCTGTGCAACTTCTATGGTTGGTTCCATAAGGCCCCTAAAAGAAGGCTGTTAGGAATGCAGGCTGTTAGGCTGTAGGTTTTTAGGTTTTTAGCCTAAATACCTACAGCCTATCCACCTACAGCCTGTACTTCCTACAGCCTGTTTTCCTCACTCTTTCGTATTGGCAATAATGCCTGAGATGTCAACTGACATCATGTTCAGTCCCTGGATCATCATGTTCAATTTGTTTCTCACTTCCTCTGCCTGCTCAGGAGACATCCCGCCACCCTTAAGATTGACTTGCTGCGTCTGTTCAAGTTGAGAATCCGAAAATACCACCCATCTCCAGACTTCTCCGCACTTGATGCATGTTACGGTATCCTTGAACGGTGTCAGAGTCAGCCAGCGGCCGCATGTACAGTTAAATCTGGCCGTATTGTTGATGTAAATCTGTTTGAGAGATACTACTTCCCCTGCTCCCTGGCATACAGGGCATGGTATTAAACCGTCTGGTGTGGGGTTTTTTGTGTCATTGTCATTATTGCCATAAAGCATATTATCTTCCTTATCCATTGCTTTCACCTTACCTTTACTTAACATTTTGTTTCTCTACCCAGGGGAGTGAGTGTGTATGTAACCTCAAAATATGGGGTTTTCCCTGGGAGGCAAAACTTGTAATCTTCATTACGAGCCAGACAGCCATTCTCAGAAAGCAGCTTACAGGTAGGTTTTCTCCGTTTGATCATTACCGGAAGGTCTTCTGCCCGAAACCGTTCAACAGGGTAAAGCTCCTGGATGAATTTTAGTATGTATAATTGATGCACCGTTAATTTCCCAGGTTTACCCATGAGAGATAACCCTCGTTTCAGCTTCGGTTACTTCCCTGTGGGTTGATTCGAACTCGTCTTTCGGACACCAGGAGATGTAACCGTCACGGTATTCAATACGGTAACCCGGCTCGGTAATCATATCAGGGCAAGCTTCGCCTTTTTCCCTTTTTAAGAAAGTGACTCTATCCATTGGATATGCTGCTATTATTTTGGTGCCGATATAGATTTTCTGAAGAGGGTTGATGCTTGGCTTAATATCGGAGGATTTAATTTCATCATCCTTCCGGCTACAGACCTTTTTATGATCAGTGACCGGTTGACCGCCAATTACCGGAGGATTATCAGTCTTTAACAAATCATCTATTGTTAATCCTCCTATTTCAGCGATTTTTATAAGGATATCTGCACGGGGTAATTGATTCCCCTTATAATAGCCATTAAGCCTGGATACCGTAATTCGAAGCCATCTGGCCAGTTTTCTCTGTGAAATGTCATATCCCGTCAATAAATTCGTTATAAAAACTGACAATCTGGCTTTGATTTCTTTATCCGTCATTTGATTTACCGGCGTGTTAAAAACTAATACTTGAGCCATTGCTTTACTTCTCCTTAACCTCCAACCTGTGATATAATGAGCTTTGCCAAACATCAAAAACACAGAGAGGAGATTGATTTAATGAAACAAATTACGGCTAAAGAAGCTGCCGAGTTATTATTCGATGTTGCTAAACGGATATTAGTCAAAGATAAAAAGGTATATTGTAAATTTCCACCCACAACTCCATATGAAGTAATTGCTGAAGAGACTGAAAAATATAGTGAAGCTATAGATAATGTCCTTATTGATATAAGCTTTGCCAAAACAGAAGAGGAAATGAAGGGGATTTTGAATAATCTAACTGATGATATCTTTATTGCTCTCGTATTACGCTGGTGTATAAATAGTAGAAATCTCATGAATTCCCCATCCACCTCTTTTTTCTCTATCCCTGATCATGAAGACCCAACAGGGCCTTTAATTCGTCTGGTTCTGGTAAACGAAAAATCAAGGATTGCTGGTCTGTATCGTCTATGGTGAAAAATTTTTGTATGAATTCAGGGTCATATTTCTCTGGCTGGGGTAGATCCCTGTATGTATAAATTGCTCCAGTACTTCTATCTACTGCCTTACGCATATACTTACCTCCCTCCGGCTGAAGACCGGCGTCTTGGGGTTTCTTCTTCTTCCGATTGACGACTTATGTCGATCTGCTGTTTTTTTGCCTTACTTATTAATGCCTTAATCTTATTGATCAAATAATTTTTCGCTTCAGGAAATCTTTCTTCCTTGATACGTAAATATGATGGAACCTTAAACCTTTTACAGAAAAGGAAATAAACCGCGCCGTAGGTTTTCGGTTTATCGTTAATCAAGTTTTCTAATCGAACAATTTCTTTTACCATTGCACTTATTGTGGCTGCCTGCTCTTTTGAGATACATCCTGGTTGCCCTATAACATAGTGGTATCCCATCTCTTACCTCCTTCCGGCTGAAGCCCTGCGGGCCTTTAATTGGTCTGCGGCCTGCGCTATTTCTTCATTTTGGGCTGCGACACGTTCCTCCCAGGGATTTGTAAATCCTGGAATTTCATAACGAATAGCGTTAATATTGACTTCAGGATATTTCTGCTGCATAGAACCAATTTCATTCCGCAGCATACTGTCCATGTATTCCATGAGAGTCATCAAAGCGGCTTTGATTCCCTGGCTGGCCGTATCCAGATCAATAGAGCGCGTCCTAAGAAGTTCCATGTGAAAATTACGCCTGATTTCATCCATGACATCCATTGATTTTTGCTCGTCGTTGCGGATAACCGATAGCTCCTGCTGCTTCTGGATTTTGCGGATCTTATCCTCTAACTCTGTGACCTGATCCTGACCCCGGGTGATAGCCGCATCCTTTTTGGAGAGCTTATCCTCTGACTTCTTGAGATTTTCTTTGAGAACGGCATTGTCTACGGCCTGGTCTTCGATGCGGTCAAGGAGATCCCGGACCCGCTCTTTCGTGGGGTTCTCAAGGGACTCGGTCGCGTTGATTGCATCAACACGCGCGTCTGAGGGAAGGGCCTGGATGCGGCGCAAGTCCTGACGGGTAAGGCCGATTTTTTGGGAGGCTTCCATGAAGGCCAGGCCGAATTTTTCAAGATTAAGGAGGCGTTCATCGATGGTTTTATAGTTAATCCCGAATTTCTCGCAAAATCCTGCCCAGGTATCAATGCCGAATTCCCGATAGAGCTTATTATCCTTAACGTCCTTAAGGGTTGCCAGTTCAACCATGCTTCCCAATTTACCTATATAGCCGAAAGCCTGCGCCTTGCCCATCATGTAGGATACTTGCTGTATGATTTCCTGTTTCTTCCTGGCTGTATCCTCTGTCTGCTGTAACTCTATCTCTTCCATATCAAACTTGCTCTTCGCATGTTCCAGTAAAATATTATCCATATTGTCTCCTTAATCTTTTCCTTGTCATTTCGATTCCCCCCTGTCATTTCGACCGGAGGGAGAAATCTTACTCCCCAAGACTGCTGAGCTTAAATTCAGCATCCCTTATCGTTTTTCGTAGGCTGTGGACATATTTTGCGTGTATCTCGGCCAGGCCATATCCCAGACCATATTTATCCCCGCGCTTTTCAATAATACCCTCACCAAGCATGGTTTTTAGCAACCGGAAAGTTTTGTTAGGGTTAGAATTGGTTAACCTTGCCAGTTCACGAGGGCCTATAGGTTCACCGATATAAGCGATTTCCTTCAGCAGTTTGATTGCGTCCTTTACGGAGGCGATGTCATACATTTCATCTCTGGAAATGGCCTTAGACATTGGCAATTACCTTTTGCAGGAAGTCAACCCGTCTTTCCTTTTCCGCCATCAATTCTCCGATCTCCTCTTCGAGCTTGTGGATTTCACTTCTCAGCGCGTCCGATCCTGGCATGATAAACAATCCCAATTTTTTGCAAATAAGATTGAGGGGTTCATAGGAACCAACGACTCTACAAAAGGCCACAAGATATTCTGCCGGTAATCGATGCCCATCTTTGCTTTCTGCTACCCAGGCGTCTAATTGATATTTGGAAATATCCATCCCCAGCAGATTGCTGATTGCTCCGGCTATCTCATATCTGGAGAGTTTGCAACTAGACATTGACTTGGCAATTGTCTCTTTGAGCTCAAATTGGATATTGCAGGAACCGGTTGCAGGTGCCTGCTCTTCTTGCGCACAAATTTTTTCGACTTCTTCAAACAATGATAATTGCTTGCACTGATTTGCAGCGGCCAACTTTTTGGCCTCTTTTGTGGTCGGGTCTGTATTGATGTTAATTTTTGCCATTGCTAAACACCTCGTTAATTGATAAAATAAAAATAAAAGTTGATTTGAAACTGTTGACTGAAAATATTATGGTAATTGAAATCAAAAACATTCAAAACACGATCTCTCATGCTCTCGATCGCGCTATTAATGCTGTAGGAGTAATCACCCTGCTGCTATCATTTGGCGCCTTTGGCATGTCTGCCTTTATCTATGGAAAGGAGCTCGGCTTCTATTTTTCTCTCGCTGTTTTTGGTATTTGTGGCTCGCTTGAAGTATTCCATCGGCAAACCATATCCAATCTCGATAAGCGTTCTCAACTGACAGATGCGAGCGCTTTGTTCGAGAGATTCCTGCTCGCTAAACCAAAATGGCAACCCAAAATATTCAAAGAGTTCACGTATCGCGGCTTCATTTTCCGTACCATTGGTTTTCAAAAGATAGAATCTCCCCTGATTGTCGTAGGCCCACTCTGCCCCGCTTGCAAGAATCACCTTGCAGTTAATAAAAGGGTCAGATTCCCCGGATGCATTAAGATTCGCTTTTTGTGTATCTGTGGTTTTTCTGCTGAATCTAAAGCGACCAGTGAGGAAATGATAAAAGACGTGATTGATCTTGGAGGATTGCCTATTGATAAACGAACCCATACTGGTTAATCCTCTCTGCCGATAGTTTGCTCTCTGAGCGTTTTATGAAATTGGAATGCATGTGAAATAGTAACCCTGAGGATTTCTTCTTCAACCATTTTTTTTATTTTTTGGTCAGATTCAGGTCCCCATAGTACGTCGTAATCCACGCCAAGAAATTCAGCCAAAATAGACCGTGTCTTTCTGTTTTCCCTATTTGAAGACTTTTGCACGACTTTGAATAACGAATGGTAGCTAACGCCTAATTTTTCAGCTAAAGAGGGCAGACTTTCCCCTGTTTTTAGCTGTATTAGAATAGAAAGGATATATTTGGAATTGTGGTGATAAGGGTTTTTAGTCATTTTCCCTCCTGAAGGGGAATAACAATTTTGCCGTTTAGACAATTACAAGACAATTTTTTTAATTAGCATAGTCATAGTATAGTCGTAATAACGAACGATGTCAAATCAAAAAGATAATATTGCGAGCAATATCGGGATAAGAATTAAACAATTACGAACAGGCAAATCTTTAACTCAAAGAGAATTTGCCAAAGCCCTAGAAACGTCTGCTGGCTATATATGCGATATAGAGGCTGGTAAATCGAAGCCTGGATTTGAAATCATCTACTCGATATACCGAACATATAATGTTTCTCTCCAATGGCTCATCGCCGGGGAGGGAGAAACTGAAATAGACGGGAAAAGAGAAGAATCAATCTCAATAGCAGATAAACCGAAAAAAGAAATTTTGGAATGGATAAATGATTTTTGGGAACATGGAGATCAATATGAGAGAGGATGGTTAATAGTTGAAATGAGAAAAAAATTTCCAGAATTTATTGAATGGCTTAAGAAAAAAGAAGAGAAAGAAATTCTTACTAAATCAAAAAAACATAATTGATCTTTCCAAAACTCCTGCACGGCAGGAGTTTTGGAAAGATGTGTTTACTTAACTAATTGAAAAGATAAAAGTCAATTTTGACAACTCCTGCACGGCAGGAGTTTGAGGCAAGGTTAAAGAAAGGTAAGGAGAAAGCAATGGCAAATGAATCGTCAAATATCTTTGGAGGTAATGGAGCATTTGAAAAAGTTTTTCCCCAGGTTAAAGATATAACCATTGAAGTTGAGGAGATTGATCAAACCAAAAAGATGAAGTCATTAAAACAAGTATACCGGAAAGATAATATTAAGCCCTGGATTAATTGCAGTAATTACTTAACATGTCATGGTGGCTTTTCAATAGAAAAGATTGTGAGTTATATGGTTAGAAAGGGGCAAACAGATTTAGAAGAAACAGTCCCATGCGAAGAGCGTATAAAATCTCTTAAAGATAATGCCCCCAATAAAAGGAAAAGATTCTGCATGCATTGTTTCGCTATCAAGATACACATAGATTATGATGATTCCATCAAGATTGAATGAATTATTATGAAATAGGGTGGACCTCATGAGTAGTTGAATCAATGATCTTCATTTGGTTAAGTTTTTTCACTATCTCCTGACAATATTTAACTATGAAATCGAGATTTTTCTGAGTTATTGTCGATATATTTTTATCTCTTTTTTCGCTTGCAATATCTATACAATCCTGTAGGTAGCCCATGATGGAATCTTTTTCCATGAATAATTCAAGTCCTGGCGCGATTATTTTCATTACATTTTGAAGGATTTCATAAGCCTTCATTTTCATAGCATAATTTTCATAGATAGTCATATTTTTTTCACAATCTTCAATAACTTTTTCTCCATTAATTTCGAGGCAGAGGTTCCATGAATCTGTCTGATCCTGATTTCCTGAGACTTCTTTCTTGTCGCTCATACGCATCTTATTTTTTGAAAGGATATCTGCTATGAAGGCTTTGGATTCTTCACTTTTTAATTTCTGTGCAATCATTTCACCATCGAAAGGAGAATCGATGTTTATAACAATAGTTTTTCCATCTGATATGGTTCCTTCGTTATCCATGCTCATGATATTGCCTTTCCTTCATAGTATTATTGATTGAAATGATATTGCTATAATTATTGCTTTCTACTATTATAGTAATATAATAATACACAGATTATATCTATTGTCAACTTTTGCAGGGCAGATAAGCAGGAGGTGTTATGGATCAAGAGAAACTTCTTTTCGGAGTCCGCCGCTCCATCCGGTACCACAGTCGTAGACGGCAATTCTATGACCGGGTGCATACGATAGCGGCTACGCTTACGGCCCTGAGCGGGTCGGCGACTATTGCCTCAGTGCTGGGCAGCTTCGGGCAACCCTGGACGATTTTATTTGCTGTTATCGTAGCTGTCTCGTCGGCTATAGATCTGGTATTCGGGACTGACAGGGCCTCCAGGATGCATGATGATTTGGCCCGCAAGTTCCTGGACCTTGAGAAGGCCATTATCACCACTGGCGCCACAAAGCATATCACGGAGGAAACCCTGGCCGAGTTTACTGCAAGACGGCTGGATATCGAAATGAATGAGCCTCCAGTGCTCAAGGTATTGGATTCAATCTGCCATAATGAGCTGCTCAGGGCTATGGGCTTTGGGGAATCACATTTCCTGAAGATAGCCTGGTATCAGAGAGCTTTTTGCAATTTCTTTGATGTGAGAGAATATACGATAGGCAATTGAAGAGTGAAGGGTGAAGGGTGAAGGAAAACAGGCTGTAGGTAGATAGGCTGTAGGTATTTAGCCTAATAGCCTAACAGCCTATAGCCTAATAGCCTTTAGATAGGGTGAAGGGTGAAGGAAAACAGGCTGTAGGTAGATAGGCTGTAGGTATTTAG
>Ga0307378_10003595_pt1 | contig 22661 bp, 20 predicted proteins | sample UN1MG_FD_202238 | JGI IMG/M metagenome (GOLD analysis project Ga0307378, IMG submission 202238) | Soil microbial communities from Risofladan, Vaasa, Finland - UN-1 | ecosystem: Environmental > Terrestrial > Soil > Coastal area > Acid sulfate soil | place: Finland: Risofladan, Vaasa | collected...
TAGGATAACCGCCAGCACTAGCAATCACAACATCTGCCTTTTTTTCAATAGGGCAGATGTATATTTGCTTGCATATCTCTACTCCCTGCTGCCATGAAGCTAATAATTCTCCCGCAACAATTTCAATAATTTCGTAATGTTCATTGGTTACTACATTAATATTAAAATCAACTCCAACTTTTTCTGCAGCTTCCTGCATCTCTTGGTGAACAGGATTACCTTTAAGATTTCCAGCTCGAGAATCAGAAGAAACCATCCTGGCATGATTAGCTTCAATAGTCTTTCTCCCACAAATACCGGGAAGGATAGATTTTCTTCCTCCGGAAAAACCAGCAAAATAGTGAGGAACTATTACCCCGGTTGTAATTATAAAATCTATATCCGAGACAATCGGGTCAACCCAGAGCTTATTGCCACTTTTCAAATTACCCAAATCTTTTGAGTGTGGATCATCACAGTCATGATTAATAAATTTATACGCAGAAAAAATATGTTCCCCAAATATTTCCTTTATTTCTTCCGGAGAGTTACTGCGATGTATTCCGGTAGCTACCATCAAAATTATATTTTCTTTTTTTATTCCTATTTGATGTAATTCATCTAATAAAGGAGGTAAAATTACTTCATAAGATGTAGGTCTGGTTATATCGTTTACCACGATTAAAATCTTCTTGGCTTTTTTCTGGTTCACCAGATCTTTTAAAGAAGGACTGTTTATCGGATTTTTCAAAAGGTTTTTTAATCTATTTTCCGGGTATAATAAGGCCTTCTTTTTATTTGAATTGAGTATTTGGATAATATTCTTATCTTGTATCGGTAATTGAATTTCCTCTTTACCATATTTTAGTTTCATATTTTATTTCTTGCTCCCAACTAACCTAAATATATTATATTAGTGCTAGATCCTCGCCACCCCACTTTCTATTGCCGCCTTGGCTACTGCTTCTGACTCCCGTTCTACCACGCGGGGATCGAAGGCATCAACAATCACATTATCATCATTTAATTCATCCTCAGAGATTAAGGAAGCCAGGGCATAGGCAGCGGCCAATTTCATCTCTTCGTTTATCTGGCTGGCTCTTACTTTTAGTGCCCCTTTGAAGATGGCAGGAAAGCCTAAACAATTGTTGACCTGGTTGGGAAAATCTAAACGGCCGGTACAGACAATGTGGGCTCCTGCTTTTTTAGCTACATCGGGCATAATCTCGGGAGTGGGGTTGGCCATGGCAAAGATAATAGAATCAGCAGCCATCGTCTTTACCATCTCCGGTTTTAGGGCTCCTGCTACTGATAGCCCTAAGAATACATCGGCTCCTACTATAGCATCAGCTAAAGTACCTTTAATCATCTTCCGATTAGTAACTTTGGCCATCTCTTCTTTAACCGGATTCATATTCTCTTTTCTACCTTCATAGATGATGCCCTTGGAATCACAAAGGATAGCATTTTTTACTCCTGAAGACATAATGAATTTTAATACTGCTATGGCTGAGGCTCCTGCTCCGTTTAATACTTACCTTAACCTTATCTAAATCTTTACCTACTACCTTTAGAGCATTAATTAAACCGGATAATACTACGATGGCAGTGCCGTGCTGGTCATCATGAAATACCGGAATATCAAGTATCTTTTTAAGTCTTTCTTCTATTTCAAAACAACGGGGTGCACTGATATCTTCTAAATTAATCCCTCCAAAACTGGGAGCTATTAAAGTGACCGCTTCCACAATCTTATCCGGATCTTTGGTAGCAAGACAGATAGGAAAAGCATCTACTCCGGCAAAGTGCTTAAAGAGGACAGCCTTACCTTCCATCACCGGAAGAGCGGCTTCTGGACCAATATCCCCTAAACCCAAGACCGCAGTTCCATCAGTCACCACTGCTACCATATTTCCTTTAGTAGTATATCTATATACTTGAGAGACATCCTGGTGGATTTTTCGACAGGGCTCAGCTACACCGGGAGTATAGACTACAGCAAGATCTTGCATGTCTTTTACTTCAGTTTTACTTACTACTTCAATCTTTCCTCTGTTTTCTTCGTGTAGCTTCAAAGCCTCTTCATAAATATTCATTTTGCAATCTCCTTTTTAGATTAAATTCATTTAATAATTTAGTTATTTCATATATTTTGGTGGTTCGGTTTCGTAATCGCCGGTTAGCAGTACTGAATCTCCGGCTTTTAATTGCCTAACACTCTTATTATCCAAAGGAGCGGTTATCTTTTTTGCTTGGGTCATTTTTTCATTCTCCTTTCTATAGTATTCCTTCGGCATGCCGAGCGACATGACAGCACACATTTACTGATACCGGCATACCAGCTATATGGGTAGGCAGGTAATCTATGTGCACTGCCAAACTTGTAATATTACCTCCTAAACCCGCTGGACCAATGCCTAAATTATTATTTTTTATTAATCAAATCTCATTTCAATTAAGCTGCTTTATTGCCTTTTCAACTCTATTTAAACCTTCTTTTATATTATCAATTGATATGGCAAAAGTTAATCGAATATGATTTGGATAATTATAAGCTTCCCCAGGAACTACAGCTACATGAGCTTTTTCTAATATATAGTTCACTACATCCATTTCGTTATTAATTATTCTATCTCCCAAACGTGCTCCATAAAGTTTAGTTATATTTGGAAAAACATAGAAAGCACCATCTGGACTATTACAGGAAATCCCACTGATTGAATTTAGCTTTTTCACTATATAATCTCTTCTTCTATTGTATTCTTTACACATAGTTTTAATCATTTCTTGGGGACCAGTTAAAGCTTCAATTGCCCCCTTCTGAGCTATCGAATTGATATGGGCTGTAACATGTCCCTGAAACTTGACCATGGCAGAAATAATTTCCTCTGGGCCTGCAGCATATCCAACTCGCCAACCAGTCATAGCATAAGACTTAGATAGACCATTTACATAATAGTTTGATTCTTAATCTCTTGACTAAGAGAAGCTATACTGATATGGTTAGCCTCATCGTAAATTATATTTTCATATATCTCATCAGTTATTACCCATATTCCTTTATCTACCAAAAAATCTGCAATTTGCTTTAGATCATCCTCTTTACACACTGACCCTGATGGATTGTTAGGACTATTAAGTACCAAAACTTTCGTTTGAGGTGTATATTTAGTTTTTAATGCTTCTAAAGTTATTCTAAAATTATTCTCCTCTTTAGTGGGTACATAGATTGGCGTACCACCTGCTAGTTTAATCTGTTCTGGAAAAGTTACATAACAGGGAGTAGGGACTAAGACTTCATCTCCTTGTTCACAAATAGTCATAAATGCATTATATAAAGCTTGCTTTGCACCATTGGAAACAATAATCTGGGATGGACTGTAATCTAAATTATTATCTCTTTTAAGTTTCATGCAGATAGCTTCTCTTAACTCTTTAATCCCTGCTACCGCAGTATACTTAGTAAACCCTGCTTTCATTGCTTGATAAGCAGCTTCTTTAATATTTTCAGGAGTATCAAAATCTGGTTCTCCAGTTGCAAAGCTAATAATTTTAAATCCTTTGCTTTTTAATTCATCTACCTTAGCTGCAACTACTATAGTTGCAGAAGGGCTTATTTTAGAAACTATTGAAGAAATCACTCCTGACTTCATTTATTACTTTTCCTCCTTTATATATTTAATATTTATTTAACTTTGTTCTCTATAAATTACAAGAGATTTTAACAATTCTATTCTTTTTGATTCTATTTATCTTCTTTTATGATAATTATTTATTTAAATAATTAAAACATTAGCAATAATCTTTTTTATGATCCTTGAGTCTGCTCTAAAAACCCTCTCTCAAGCAACCTGACAACAATTTACACAATTTACCCTAAAACTGGACAATCGGTAAATTTTGACTTTAAAAATAACAGAGCGGAAAATATTGCGCACTTTTTGACCAATTTGAACCAAATTTTTTAAAAACAGGGATCTTCCGTCTTTCATTAGTTTTAATAACCTGGATAACCCTGGATTCACCGCCAGATAGCGCTGGGTTCGTTCAAATTTTATCGATATTCCCATACTGCAGACATACATCATCGTCTTAAACTGCCCCGAACATGTAGTTTCCCTTTATTATTTAGAGGTTTCATAAACTCACTGATGTAGCTTCCACATTGGAACGCAGCTTCTTTCGTTTGAGGGGCAGCGTATCTACCTCAAAGCTATAATAAATTCCATAGTTATATTTATAAAAATCGAGTGGATGGTAAATGATTAATCCATTTACCATCCACTCACACCACCGTACGTACCGTTCGGTATACGGCGGTTCGTTAGAAATTAGCTACTTATGTATATCTTTCTGTAAAACTTAGGTATTCAAGATTCTTAAGCCCTTTGTTAGTAAAGGTTAGAGCAAAGTATGGAGGGCGCCCCTCAGACTAGACATTTACAGTCTTAGCTATCACACCTTCCTGAGAAGCATCTACAGTCAATAACTTCTCATATTCCTCCGGAGGCCGATAGCCCAGAGAGGAATGTAACTTCTTTCTATTATACACATCAGTAATAAAATATGGAATTCTCTCTCAACTACATCAGCATAACTTTCATATTGCCATAGAACCACCTCCTCCTGTTTTAGAGTCTTTAAGAATGATTCAGCAAAAGGATTGTCATAGGGATTACCCTTGGCTGACCTACTGATTCTGATACCATGCTTCTTTAATAGGTCGGTATAGGCTTGACAGGCATACTGAATACCCTGATCAGAATGATGGATTACATTTTTAACATTCCTGGTAGCGATAGCCATCTTTAAGGCAACTAGGGTAGGTTCGGATGATAAGGTTTTGCCAATAGCATAACCGATAATCTTACGGGAGTATATGTCAATAATGATAGCCAGATAGACAAAGCCAGAGAGGATACTGATATAGGTAATATCACTACACCAGACTTGATTGATACCGGTTGTGATGAAGTCTTTGATGAGATTGGTGGGGTATACCTGGTTATGATATTTACTGTTGGTTGTCCTGACATATCTGAGTTTTATTTTGGCCTGGATACCCATCTCACGCATCATCCGAAGTACGCGCTTATGATTGATTGTGATATTCTCCCTCTTTAGTTGAGCAGTCATTCTCCGGTATCCATAATAGGGGTGTTGATAGGAAATCTCCTTGATTCTATCCTTGATGATTGCCTCTTGTTGCTCTTTATTCCTATTGTTTTTGACCTGATAATAGAATGTTGATTTTTTGATATCCATTAGTTAATATCCTTACTGAATGGTTGTAAATAAGACCGGTGATGATGGATGAATCTTCTCTTTTCTTCTGGATGATGTATTCTTTCTCTTTTTTTAAAATGTATTTTTCCATGGTCAATTTACCGATCATCTGTTCTAACTTGGCTATCTCTTTTTTTACTTTATTTATTTCCTGGTCGTTGTTATTTTCATTTAGTTCTCCATTTAGGTATTGACTCTTCCAGCGGTTGATTAGACTGGGGGAGATATTATTTTCTCTCCCTAACTGGAGAGCAGTTTGACCACTGACTAGGGCTTGGACCATCTCTTCTTTTTGTTCTTTCGTGTATTGCCTTCTTTTGATCCCCATTGCCACTTTACTCCTTTCTTTTCTTGGCTGGTAATTTCATTATACCGTAAGTCTTTTTTTTCGAAAATGTGTCCAGTGGTTGGGGTGCAGTCCACATACTTGGTTTTGATCTTCTTCCATTGTTTCCAATAACACAACCTGACACTGCGCCTGGTCCATTTATCCAGTACTTGGAATTTCGTTTTTATATCTGCTAACCTAAAAAGCTTACCAATCCTATTATTAACTGTATTAATTTCAGGTAGCGAAATTCTATACTCCACACATAATTCCTTAATGTAACGAGTCTTATCTTTTCTCTTACTCTTTCTATTGCCTTGGGATGGATTCTCACCCGTATCTCTTCCTGTCTTGTATAGAATGAGAATCCTAAGAATTTTCTTTCCCAAGGCCTACCTATTGCACTTTCTTTCTTTTGTAATCTACTCACGAATTCTATTTCAAGCTTTAAAATTCCATAAAGCACCCCTTCATTAATCATCCTTTTGAGATGGTTAATGCTGCCTATATTGGAAGAGATAATCCAGCCGTTTTTAGTTGTTCGTCCAATAAAATACTATTCGGCTCTCTAACCTCTTACAGACGTTTGTAGTACCTTTCGGGGTTATCTTACAGTATAACATTATCGCCGGTTTTATCAGAATCTAAAGTTATTTTCTAGGTGTCTTGAAGCAATTCAAAATATCTTTTTTAAATATTTCAAAAAATAAATTTAAATAGACTTAAAATAAATACTTAATCTACCATTGACCTTTTCAAAATAATAATTTCCTTTAAAGTTAATATTATCTATATTAGGATAATCCAACCTATAATGCGAGCCTCTACTCTCCTTTCTTAAAAGTGCTCCTTCAATAACTAACCGAGAGGTAGTTAACATGCTTTTCAACTCATAGAATGATAAAAGTTCACTTATATCATTTATTCTAACATCTTCCATAAAATTTGAAATTAAATCAATTTCTTCTTTTGCCTTTTCAAGAGAATTTCTGTCTCTTAAAATAGAGGCATAATGCCACATGGCTTGACTGAGTCTAATTTTTAATTCTTTATTTGATAATTTTCCTTGGCGAAAATGCTCTACTCCATCAAAGGGATATGAAATATTATTTTTTACTTTTGCTGCTTTTATTGCACTTTTACCTGCAATAATTCCAAAGACTACGGCTTCAGATAACGCATTTCCTGTTAACCTATTAGCTCCATGTAGTCCACCTACAGACTCGCCACAAGCCAATAATCCTTTTAATGTACTTTCTGCTTTTGTATTAATCGCTATTCCTCCTATAAAAAAATGATATACTGGTGAAATAGCAAGTAAATCTTTTTTATAATCTATTCCTTTCTTACGTAGATTCTCATAAAGTTCAATATACTTAACCTCAAAAACATTTTTAGAAATAGATTTGCAATCCATAAATACATTTCCATTTATCCCTCGACCATTAACTATTTCAGTAAAGATCGCTCTAGACATAACATCCCTTGTAGCCATATTTCCCGCTTTATCATATTTTTCCATAAAATTCTCTCCCAAGGAGTTTCTTAAAATGGCCCCTTCACGGAAAATGGCATTCGCTATTCCAGTCCTTATTGGCTTATACATCATAGAAGGATAAAACTGAGTAAATTCCATATCTCTTAATAGGGCACCAGCATCATACGCTAAACTATAAGAATCAGATGAAATATCACTCATGTTATTAGATTTTGAAAAAATTTTTCCTCCCCCACCTGAAGCTAAAATAATTACATTAGCATAAAAAATAAAAATTTTTCCCACTTTTTTATTAATCCCTATAGCTCCATATACACGATGATCAGGAGAAACAAGCAATTTAATTATTGATGTATTATCAACAATCTTTATTCCACGCTTTTGTGATTCACTAAGAAGTGGAAGGGTTATGGATAAACCTCTACACATGTAAGGAACATTATAATAATCCGAATGAATAAAGCGAGGGACAGAATGTCCGGGTGGTCTTTTCTTAAGTAAATGAGTATTAATTTTTTTAAAAATTACCCCATATTTGCTTAATTTATTTATCTCCTCAGTAGAATTTCTTACAAAGAATTTTACCAATTGTTTATCATTGATTCCTTTACCAGATTTAATGACATCATTATAGAATAGTTCGGCAGAATCTTCAGAATCAGGGACTAAAACAGATAAACCCGCACCAGCAATTATGCTATTACCACTTCTCCCTGTTTTTCCTTTTGAAACTATGGTAACACTTAAATTATTATATTTAGCTTCTAAAGCAGCAGTTAGCCCGGCTAGCCCACCGCCAATTACAAGAACACCGGTATATATTTTTTCTTGTGATAATACATGCATTTTAAAGTACCCCTAAAAGAGGTGTATGGCACCTCTCTCTAAAACTTTCTGGTAAAAATCTCCAGAACCTCCAATACCATTCATCATCTTAGTTCCCAAAATACAGAGACGATTAAGTCCTTTAAGTGTATATCTATTTTTTTACGGATCAATTTATTTTTGCATTTTCTTTTACAATATTTATTTATTTGGAAAATGGTTTTCATGAGCGTTCTATATTTTATTGATTTTACTAAGTATATCTCTGCCCTTCCTTATAGCTTTAGGATTTATTGCCTCCTATTTTACATGTAAGAGTTACATTTTGGCTTTCTCCTTCTTCCTTATAAGTGTTAAATAATCTCTTTTTTATTTATTACAAATTACCGAGATTAGTTCTTCAATGTTTTCTATCTTTTCAAGATTTTTTAATATATCTATAGATTTTTTAATATTCTGTTCCGATAAAACACTCTTAGTACATTCAATATATTTTTCAACTAGCTCTTCTTCGCTCAATGTAGTTACCGGTGTGCCTTTCGGTTTGGTTATGGTTTCACTTAGCTTATTTCCATTATTCAATAATACATTAACGGTGGTAAAACCAAAACCTTCTTCATTTTGAAGTTGGGGATGAATGGTAAATTTTATTCTCTTTTCGAAATTTTTCACTTGTAAATCATTTACCTTTTTTAAAGTAAACTGCTCTAATCCAAGCCTTCTATCAATTACTGCCCGAGCTATGCAATATTCCATGCTGAATTTTGCTTCGGTTTCAGTCTTTGGAGAATGATAACTAAGAATACGAAGAAAACGCGGGGCGGTTTTACATTCAATTTCCTTTATATCTTCAGTTGAAAATCCATAATTATTGATTAAACACAGAACTGCATCTATAGCTTGATGTGTTGCAAAACACGATGGATACTTCTTTATTCCAACTCCAGGCAAGCTTAATACAAGAGGGTTTCCTAAAGAATTTGTTAGCTCTATAAAATTAAAATTATCCTTCCCAGAAAAAACTTTACAAAATCCATAAGGGGCGTCTATGATATTATCATAAGATGAAAAACCCTCACGTGCTAATAGAGCAGCAAAGATACCATTCCTAGATGCATTTCCAACATGAAGAGATTTAGTCATCGTTCCAAAATTTTGTCTCAACCCACTTGCTAAAGAAGCTGCGATGCTTAAAGTAGTACTTATCTCTCTAATATCGAGGTTAAGTATTTTAGCTGAGGCCACAGCTGCTCCCATAACACCAGTAGTGCTTGTCGAATGCCATCCCTTTTTATCATGTTCAGGGAAAATAATAGCAGCAAGTTTTGACTCCACTTCAAATCCAGCAATATAAGCCTCTAAAAATTTTCTACCCGAAATTCTCTCTCTTTCCCCAAGACTGATAATAGCTGAGACCAGAGGGGCGCTAGGGTGACCAGACATCTCAGGATATATATCATCATAATCTAATACATGAGCGGCAACACCATTAACCAGGGCAGCATCTAAGCAACTTGTTTTAATGGAATGTTTTCCTATAACAAAACTTTCTGCTTTACCTTCAAAGCTATGCACAAAATTTGCTATAATTGCAGATGTAGTTGTATTAGAACCAGCTATAGAAACCCCTATAGTATCTAAAATTACTTTTTTAGCAATCTCAATTGTTCGTTTTTCAATGCTATCAAATGAAAGATTTTTCACAAACTCGCTTATCCTTTTGGTGGTTTGCATATTTTACTCCTTACTTCATCTATTAAAATAGAAATATAAATTTTGTAGATATTGATAATTACACATTTGCAAATTACCATTAAAAATGCTTTTATTTTTCCTATAATTCCTGCTATATATCAAATTTCTCTTACTATTCTAATAACTAACTTAAAAACCTTTCAATAACAACAAAACATACTATCGCAAATGGACTGCCCCCGCTAATCTAGACACATGAAAGTGTACTTTTTCTTTCATTCTCTTAGAATCGCTCATTATTCTAACTACCATGGTTAGGCTACCTCTTCCCGGTAACTATATTGACGTTCATATTCCATTGGTGACATGTTTCCCAACGTGGAGTGAAGTCTATGGCAATTATAGAATGTTTCAATATATTCAATGATAACCAGTTTAGCCTCTTCTCGTGTCTTAAACTTATTACCATAGATAATATCTTTTTTTAAAGTAGAAAAAAGGACTCCATGCAGGCATTATCATAGCAATCTCCCTTACGGCTCATACTCTGCCGGATACGATACTTATGTAATACATCTTGAAAGGCATAAGCGGCATATTGAGACCCTCTATCAGAATGAAAGATCAAGCCCTCACCCGGATTTTCTCTGCCTACTGCCTGTTCTAATGATGATATGGTCAGTTCTTTGGTGATTCTGCTTCCTAAAAACCAACTGACTACTTTTCTCTGAAATAAATCTTCGATACCTGCCAGATACAAAAAACCTTCATCTGTAGGTATATAGGTGATATCACCAACCCATTTTTTATTCGGTCTATCTAAAGGTAAAGTTTTGATTTAATATATTGGGAGCAACCGGTAAGCAATGGTTTGAATTGGTAGTAGCTTTATATTTTCTTCTTAAACGGCTAAATATTCCATTCTCTCTCATTAACCTCGCCACTCTATTTTTACTACAGGAGATACCCTCTTTATTTAATTTAGCTTTTATTCTACGTATCCCGTAGGTTTTATATGATTCTTTATGAATCCTCCTCATCTTTTCTATAAGGATCTTATACTCCTTTTGGTGTGTACTTGGTGGCCTTTTCAGCCAGTTATAATATGAGCTCCTGATACTTCTAGAACTTGGCACATCTTCACAACGCGAAATGCGGAGCGGTATTTTTGGACAAATTCATAGATCATTTCACGTCTTCAGCTTTAGATGGCCATAGCTTTTTTTAATATATCATTTTCCTCTTTTAGATCGATATTATCCCGCATTAATTTTCTTATTTTTTCATCTTCAGCCCTCAGGTTACCTTTACCGGGAAAAGCATCCTTTCCGTATTCACTATATTGTTTTATCCATCTTCTTACAGAGGTGGAGGTCACTCCAATATCCCTTGCTACTTCACTAATCTTCTTTTTACGTTCGGTAACCAGTTTAATAATTTCTTCTTTGTATTCAGGTGTAAATCTTTTCTTTCCCATTAGCTTAACACTTCCCTTCATGTTATTATTATAGCAGACTTTCTATGTGTCCAGCTAATCGGGTACAGGTCAATAAATCCAATACAGTCTTAACATTTCTTATAAATTTATTCTTTACTTCTTCCTCTTTTAAAGGATATTGTGGGCTACCAACCGGAAATTCCTTAATATATTGATATTTTTTACCCTCCTCCATTTCGATAACTATATTACCACCTGTTCTTTGTAAAGAATCATCTTTAACATATTTTATTTTGCTAGTAATTTCAATGACTTGTTTATTATTGTATTGTTGTTCATAAAACTGTGCTAATCCCAATTCTCCTTCTAATAAGCTAATTGCAATTGCATAAGGTAAGCTAAAGCGAGCTCCATAAGGCATCTTGGGTTTACGTTTTATTTCAATAGTTTCACCGACAATTTTTGCTCCCAAAGGATTAATACGACATATTATACGTTTATTTTTTGCCTTTGAAAATTATACTGCTTCTGTAAGTAAAAAATACCATCTATATAAGTATGATTAGCATGACAACAAGGATACTTCTTTATTGACATATTTAATGTTTCCCAAACTTCGCCAAGGTTCTTAGTTAAACATTTAAGTTTGCAATTCCCTAACCCTAGATGACATGAAAAAAATCCTAGGTCACCTTCAAATATCTCAGAGGGCTCAATAAAACTATGTGAAGCTAAAATGCTTGCTACAATACTACTATGAGTAGCCCAACCAGGGTGGATTATTTTTACCCAACTTCCATCAATTAAGAATCAATTAAGAATTGTTGTACTCCGGCAGCTTGGCTGCCACATATTCCCATGGCATTCACTAATTCCTTTCTGCTATGTCCTTATATTTTACCTGCGATTAGAGATGCAACAAAGGTACCACAAAGGGGAGCAGCATGCATACCTTTCTTATGATAACATTCGTTTGCAGCCATACCAATTCTAGCAAATATTTCATACCCCAATATTATTACCTCAAGCAAAGATTTTCCTGTAATTTTTCTTGCCTCGCCACAAGCTAAAGCAGTAGGTACTATACATGAACTCGAATGTACAACTCCTAATTAATGTATAACATCAAAAATCTTGTTTGTTTCCTCCATAGTAACTTTTTTCCTACTTAAATAAAACAATATTATTACAGATCCAATTCCCAATACACAACCTAAAATCGAAAACTGCGGACTTAAAGGCTGCAATATCATAAATACTAATACCGTTAGCCAGGAGGTCCATTGCCAAGATATTTTCCCAAAACAATATCGATTGGTCGCCATTGCACAAATATAAATTCCAACCATAATTATTGCAGTCCATATTATTATTTTAATCCAACTTGTGCCCATACCTAAAAATATATTTTGCTTTAATAGTATAAACGGAATAAGCCATAATGGTAAAGCTTTAATAGATGCTTCTTTTGCTGTTTGCATTGGATCAGCACCTGCTATTGACGCTGCCGTATATGCAGCCAAGGCCACCGGAGGTGTAATAGGTGCCAAAACGCAACTATATAACACAAACATATGAGCAACAGGAATCGAAAAACCAAAACTTCGTAAAATTGGAGCTGTTATAATTACTACCGTAACATAAGCTGCAAATGGTGGCACCAACATCCCAAATACTACACATAGTAAAAAAGTTATAACGGCAGCCACAAACCAATTATCTATTCCTCCAAACATTAAAGAAACCAACTTTGTGTGTGTTCCCGTACTAAGAAGTGCCCCTGTAAAGATCCCAAGCATAGTACATAAAACAGTAAGATTTGAAAATATTTTAGCAAAATCTATTAAAAAACTCTGTGTTTTCTCCCAATTTAATCTTGTTCCTTTTCTGAGAAAAGATAGAAATAATAAAACAGTTACAGAATATAATGCTGCTAATTCTGGAACTTTTTGATAAACAATAAAAAAAATAAGAACAAAAATAGAAATTGTAAGATGACCTTTCCCTTTTACAACTTCAATAAGTTCTTTCCGAGGGGGGGTCCATACTTTTACATTCTGAGTAAGTGCACCAAAATGAACTATACAAAATGCTGTATAATACCATAAAAAGGCTGGGATGATAGCGAAGGTAATCACTCTAACATAGGGGATACCTAATATTTCACACATGATAAATGCGCTAAGTCCCATTATAGGAGGCATTAACGTTCCCCCACTAGATGCAATTGTTTCTATTGTGGCCGCTGTGCTTGGCTTATATCCGATAGATTTCATCAGAGGTATTGTAAATGAACCTGTAGCTGCCACATTTGAAACTGAACTTCCACTTAACATTCCAAATAGTCCGCTTGCTATTACTGCTACTTTTGCAGGAGCTCCCCTCGTCTTTCCTGCTATCATCATAGAAGCAGCACGTATAAAATCTCCCAAACCCGTAGCTACCAGAAGGGAAGAAAACATGAGGAAAATTGACAATACTCTAGATATCGTTGCTAAGAATATACCAAATGCTCCCTGATCAATATCCGTAAAAATCATTGTTGCGACTTGCCTAATTGTGAAAACAGGAAGAGTAAAAATACCCGACATGTGATAACCTAGAAATACATACATTACTGAAATTATACTCATTACTGAAATAATTTTCCCTGCGAAACTATCCTGAAGCACTAGGACTACTCCTATAAAATAAAATACTAAAGCATAAAAATCAGTATTAGTAGCCATAAACCAGTTTTCTATAATTTTGTCTGAAAATATAATAATATAAAGACATCCACTAACTGCAAATATCGTCCCTAAAACTAATAAAAACTTTCTTACTCCTTTATATTTAGGAAATTGAAAACAGAAAAGTATTAAAAAAGAAAGCGCAAGATAGATGCTTCTATCTATAAATGCCTCTGGAGGAAACAACCATTTTGTCGTTAAGATATATACCACCATAATTAAAGATAGAATACAAATTATTATCTTATTAACTTTTTCTGTATCCTTTTTTATTGATACTGTACTTTCCATCATTTATCCCCTCTTTCTTATGAGTATGTTAAAAAAATCTTTTTCCTCACTCTTATATATAACCTATTTACTATCTGGGATAGAAGAATTAAAAAGAGATTCTTCTATCCCAGATAGTTATTCTCTTTATCCTTTCTTAATTAACTCATATTTTCTCTTATTTTATAGCTTCTGGTGGAATCATGTCTGAGGGTATTTCCAAACCAACTTCTTTGTAATATCGATAAGCCCCTATATGCCAAGGTGCAACACCCTTTATTGAACTTACATCTTCAAGTTTCAATTCCCCTATAGCAGCCCATTGTAATGCAGCAAAATCTAAATGTTCCCAAAAAGCTTTTGTTAGACAATATGCTACCTCTTCTGGTAACTCTGCTCTACATCCCATGATACCTACATACGCAGGAACAGTAGCCGCTTCTTCCATCCCCTTGTATACTGGTTCTACTGTATCGGATATAAAAAATGGAAGTTCCTCGAGAATAGTTGCCATATCCTCTTCACTTATATTTATTATTCTAATTCCTTCTCTAGCCGTCTCGGAAAGTTCAATAAAGGCAGAACTAGGAGCATTTGCCGTTGCTAAATATGCATCCATTTTACCAGATACTAATCCTGCTACTGAATCTGCATGGCCCACATAAACTGGGGTAATGTCAATGCCTAATACTTCAAACATCTTTTCGCCTAAAAAGGCAGCAGAAAATCCTTTTTTGCCAATAGCAACTTTCTTTCCAATTAAATCCCTAATTTCTTGGATTGGAGATTCCTTTAAAACTGCAATTTGCATTAGACTACTAGGTCTATGAAGTAACGAACGTATTTCCTTAAAAGGCTTACCTTCCCAATTCTCTTCTCCGTAATAAGCTTGATAAGTCAAGTAACCAGGTGTAGTTGCAATGGCAGCTTGATTAGCCTCTAAGACATCTACCTGAGCCATCGTTGGTGTAATAATCACTGTTGGTAATAAATTGCAATAAAGTTTCCCTATAGAAGCTAACGCATTAGCTTCTAAGTTAGTGTTTCCTCCAATTGTTCCTCCGCTCAACACAATTGCTTCTTGTGCAAAAATCACCAAAGGCGCTACTGCGATAATAAAGATACTAATAACAAAAAAAGCTATTATTTTTTTACTTTTCATTATTTTAAAACCTCCAATATATTTTATAATTAGTAAACAACTGTACCGTACTGTATAAAATTTCTGTTCTTAAAATTAACAAATTATTAATTTATTCTATATTGTTCCCCCCCCCCTCTTTTTTTTACGTATGCCATCGACTGTGAAATTATATATTATGTTGCGTTCTTAGTATTATGGCATCCTGAACAAATTTATCTAAATCACTAAAGTGAGCATTGTACCCGGAAACTCTAACAACAAGACCGGGATATTTCTCTGGATGCTTCTGAGCATCTTTTAATGTTTTCGCATCTACCACATTAAATTGAATCATATCTAATCCTAAATTCATTATTGCAGTGACATAATCACGAAACTTATTTAAGCCTTCTTTACCTTCTATGCTAGACGGTGTTATCATCTGATTGAATATATTTGCTTTTTGCTTTGTAGCATCTATCTTTGAAGCGGAAATTATTGCAGCCATTGGCCCATTCTTATCATAACCAGCATGTGGACTAATCCCTCCATCTGCTAACGGATCACCAAACTTTCTACCATTTGGCATTGCCCCAATCTTATCAGCCAACAACCACATTCTGGTTACAACTAATCCTGAAGGCATAGGACTTGCATTATTGATGTCTTTTACCTTACTCATTTCTTCGGCAATCATAGTATAGGTTTTTTTAGCCACTTCATCCGCATAATCATTGTTGTTTCCAAATTTCGGAGCATTGATAAATTCCTGACGCATTTCTTCATATCCTTCCCAATTAGCACTAAGCGCTTTTAATACTTCTTTCATCGTATATTTCTTGTCATCAAAAACAAGTTTCTTCAAAGAAATCAAAGAATCCACTGCATCTACTTTCGATGGATCATTCGCCCATGGACATCCTTTTTCCGGCGTATCAGTAATGTCTCTACAAGATTCTAAAGAACGCCTATACAAGCAAGATAAGAAAGGCCGCTTAATCAGTAAATTACTATAATGCTCTGAAATACTTTTTACCCTAGCTGCAACTTTTAGCGAATATCCAAATTGCTTTCGAAAGGCTTCAAATAATTCTTCAAAAGTAGTGAATTTACTTACATCACCGGTCTGTATACTAACCTGCTGACCAATTCGAGGAGAATAGACAGGCTCTTTACCATTGTGAAAAGTTAATTCCAACCATTTACATGGGGTAGTGCCCCATGCATCTCTCCGAGCCCGACCTTGATTAATAGTCGGTGCCGGGGATATGCAGCCAACAACTGACCAACTACGAGCCTCTTCTAAAGTAAATCCATAATGATTCATTAAACCGGTTATTATTACAGGATCATTTTTGATTGAAGGTTGCCCTAACCCATCTCTTACCACTTCAAGACATCGTTTAAAAATCTTTGGATTAACCAAAGGATGCCATCTAAATTTAAAATCGGGGTGATTCAATTTTAGATCGTCAATTGCATCCAAAATTAATAATGTTGCCTCACTACAAGCATCGCTTCCATCTTCAGGTTTAACTCCCCCAATTGTATAAGTAGCAAGAAAATTAGCTCCTTGTAAGGCTGTACGGCGCCATAAAGGAAGTGGGCGCCCTAGTTCATCAACCTTAATAAGTAAATCTTCTATCAATTCAAGCGCTTTCTCTCTCGGTATAATTTTATCTTCTACCACGTCTTTTTCATACCATGGCTGAAAAACTACATCTAATCTCATAGAAGTACCATGACTTAAATTTTCTATTATTTGATAAGCTAAAGAACATAGCCAATGACTTTGAATCGCTTCCCAAAAAGTACGAGCAGGATTGGCAGGAACCCATGAACACACTTCAGAAATATTTTCAAGTTCTTTTTTTCTTTGACTATCTTTTTCCTTCTGTGCCATTTCATAAGCTAGTTGGCTATATCGTTTTGCCCAACGGATCACAGCCTCAGCAGAAATTATCATCGATTTTAAATCAATTATCTTTTCTAATATTTTAATTGCCTCTGTACCACCCCTATTTTCCCTTCTTTCTTCCTCTAATTTAGATAATTTTTCTCTTAGTATCTTTATTATCCCGTTTAAACCCTTTTCTAAATATAAATCATGTTCAACTTGTGCACGTGATGTATATTCGCCGGGCAGAACTTCCATATAAGTATTTTCACTACTAGCTAAAGTCATTTCTTCTTCTGTTAATAATTGTTCTACTACTGACGCAACGTTCCACTGTCTCCAATACTCTACATATTCTTTATATTCTTCTACTTCTTCCTCTTTCACCTTCTTATTTTCTATAAATCCTTCAATTACTTTGGGATTTACTGACTCTATGCAAACTGGCAAAGCATTTTTATCTTCAGCATAAAATCCAACTATAAGTTCATCAGACCTAATAAATATTGGCATTTTATCTAAAGAGTTTGCAAATGCCTTTGCCCGTCTAATAGATTGAGGTTCCCCCTCTGTCTTTTTCCAGGACTCCGTAAAATAGCGGGTTCTGTTAATAGAAAGATAAATTGGAGAGATATAATCAGCACTTTTAAAAAATTTTGGTACATGATTGTCTTTAAGACGTTGAATTCTTTCACTAAGCATAATTAATTACCTCACTTTTTAATTATTTATTTTAATCGACATTTTTATTTAAAATAATCTACCAAAGGCCACCAATTGTAACTTTTAACCCAATCGATTCTACTAATTTTGCTAATTTGTCTAATTGGTTATCAGGTTGTCTTCTCATGTTTATACACTCCCATTGCCCCTTCCCTATTTCTCTATATTTTTCTCCTGGAAGATCGTTAAAAGGCAATAGGTCTATTTGCTTAATTCCTAAAGAATTTACAAATTCAGATGTCTTGATAATATTCTCTATATCCTCATTAAATCCTGGGATTAGTGGAATCCTTATGACACTTTCCAAATCTTTTTTCTCTTGACGTATTTTTCTTAAATTATCCAATATAATATCGTTAGTAACTCCTGTACCAATCCTATGCTTCTCAGAATTCATATGTTTAATATCATATAGTAGTAAATCAAGATGGTTTATAATTTTTTTCATAATATTATAACTTGCATAACCACTAGTCTCTATAGCAGTGTGTATCCCATATTTCTGAAACGCCTTAAGTAACTCAGTAGAAAATTCCCATTGAGATAATGGATCCCCACCTGATAAAGTTACTCCTCCATTATTTGAAGCAGTAAAGAAAGCTGAATAAGTTTGTATTTTCTTTAATATTTTATTTACTGACATCCATTTTCCAATTTTAATTAAAGCAGAAGAAGGGCATACTTCTATGCATTTCATACAAAGATTACATTTACTTCTGTCAATTCTTCCATTTTCAACTGATATAATTGCACCTTCAGGACATACTTCTATACAACGCCCACAATTTATACACATTTTAGGACGAAATACAATCTCTGGATACGATTTTAAAGATTCAGGGTTTTGACACCATTTACATCTCAGTCCACAACCTTTAAGAAAAACCAGGACTCTGATACCATATCCATCATGAACAGAAAAATCCTGAATATTTGTTATCAAACCTTTTAATTCATAATTTACTACCATTCTAAATCCTTGCCACCCCGCTTTCTCGTGCTGCTTTGGCAACTGCATCTGCCTCTTTTTCATTACTTCATACTGAACGTTTTTATTATGACTGCCAATCTTTCTGGCAATAGCTTTTTTGGCAATTACCATAGATTTATCGGCAGTCCCTCCTACTCCGATAATGGTAGGAGAACAAGGGTTACCCGGCTTTTCTTACCATCTCTACAATAGAGTTTACTATCCCTTCTGATCCATCAGCTGGTTTTAGCATGGCAAGGGCATCATATTCTCACTGCCGAATCCTTTAGGCATTACTAAAAATTTTATCTTATCTCCAGGGATTATATCAGTATAGATAATCGCCGGGGTATTGGTTTTGGTATTTTTTCTTTCAAAGACCGGGTCATCCACTACTGATTTTCTGAGGTATCCTTCCTCATAAGTCTCTTTTACTCCCTGGTTTATTGCCTCGACAAAGTTACCATCTATTATCTGGACTTCCTGACCTAATCCGATAAAGAGGACGGCCAGGCCGGTATCCTGGCAGATGGCAAGTTCTTAAGAGGAGGCAATTTTGTTGTTCTCAATAATCATCTGTAAGACAGATTTACATTTGGGGGAGGTCTCTTCTTTTAGAGCCTCTTCCAGTCGCTGCATAAGGTCTTGGTCTATGTGATAGTTTGCTTTAAGGAATAGTTCTTTTGCTTTGTCTTTGATTTGCGTTACTTTTATTTTACGCATCTTTATTATTGTTGTCCTCCTCCTTTATCTTCATGATGGGCTAATATATTTTCTATCACATTTTCGATATGTTTTTGACTCAATCTACCTGCTTGTTCTGAATCTTTTCTCTTTAAAGCGTCTACAATTTCTCGATGTTCTTCTAAAGAATATTTAAGTCTTTCAGTATTGCTCATTAATGATCTGATACTAAATCTATGGTCAGAGTCATTTAAATGATTACAAATTTCTGTTAACCGTTTATTTCCACAAATATTTAATATTAGATTATGCAATTTACCATTTAACTTACTATAAGCAACCACATCAGGGTTGGGCTTAGAAATATTAATACTCATTTTTTTTATAATTTCCTCTAATTTTACAGTTTCTTCTTGGCTAATTTTTTCGGCAGCAATAGAAGCAGCTAGCCCTTCTAAAACCATACGGACTTGCAGAACCTCTTGGAGATCCTCAAGAGAAAATTCAATTACAGTCATCCCCAGATTTGGTTTTATCTTAACAAGACCTTCAGCAACAATTTTTCGTAAAGCCTCTCGTACCGGAGTTCTGCTTACACCTAACTGTTCTGCAATTTTATTTTCTAATAATTTCTCTCCTGGCTTTAAATCCCCTTTAATAATTCTTTTTTTTAATATCCGATAAACCTTTTGACTTAATAATTCATAATCTTTTATTTCAAATAATTCACTCATTTTAACCTCAATAGAGCTTTACTTAAATTTTTTTATGTAGTATCTTTAAAAAAATATTAGTATTTAGTATAATGTATTATGTATACATTATACTTTATTTTTTAAATATACCACATCTATTTAAAAAGTCAACCCTTTTTTGGAAAATTGTAATTAATCTGTGATATTGTCACCCTAAAATTAATCAGTAATAATGTCACTATGGAAAAGGTGAGATATCTAATGACCAAAAAAGAATTAGTAAGAATTTATGTCATCAAATCCCTAATTGAGGATAAGATGACCAGCAGGGATGCTGCAGAGGTTTTAAACCTTAGCAAACGCCAGATAAAACGTCTAAAGGCAGGTGTTAAAAAAGAAGGCGAGGTGTTTGTTATCCACAAAAATAGAGGTCGTAAACCTAAACATACTATCCCTGCTAAGATAAGAGAGGAAATTGTTTCTCTTGCTAGAAATAAATATAAAGGGGTAAACTATACCCATCTTTCAGAACTTTTAGAAGAACGCGAAGGGATTACTATTAGTCAGTCTTCTGTATCCAGAATCCTTAAAGCCAAAGGTATTAAAAGTCCCAGAAAACATAAACCACCTAAACCTCACCGCATCAGAGAACGTAAGCCTCAAGAAGGACTTTTATTACAAATGGATGCCTCTCCTTATGAATGGATACCCGGTATAAAAGGTTCTTTGCATGGGGCGATAGATGATGCCAGGGGGAATATAACCGGCCTCTACTTCTGTGAGAACGAATGCTTAAACGGTTATTTTGAGGTTAAAAGACAGACCATCCTAGAATATGGTCTAGCGGTTAGTGTTTATGTGGACCGGCATACTATATTTAAGGCACCCAGTAATGCTAAGCTTACCATTTATGATGAACTGGAAGGTAAAGCCTTAGCCTATACCCAGTTTAGCCGGGCCATGCAGGAGCTTTCCATCGGGATGGTTTATGCCTACTCTCCTCAGGCTAAAGGTCGTATCGAAAGGCTCTGGGGAACCTTGCAGGATCGATTGGCCTTAGAGCTACGTCTTGCTGGCATTTCATCCCTAAAAGAAGCAAATGCCTTTCTTCCGGGATTTATCAGACAGTTCAATGCCAGTTTTGCGGTAGTCCCCCGAGACTCCCAGTCTGCTTACCGGCCTTTAGAGAAACATATGGAAATAGATTATATACTGTGTAGGAAAGAGACTCGGAAAGCCAGCCAGGGCTCTACTTTCTCTTTTGGAGGACAAATCTACCAGTTAAGTAAAAATAACCAGGCAGTACCCTTACCTAATAAAGCTGCTATTACCGTATTGACCAGCCCTAGATTCGGTATGCGGGCAGAATATAAGGATTGTGTTTATGAAGTAAGAAAGACGGTTAGACCTGCTAAAGTTATACCTAAGAAAGATAGGATTAAAAGGTTTATAAAGGTTAAAGATGACCATCCCTGGAAAAATAGCGGGGTAAAACCTAACTTCATTTACGAAGAAAGTGATAGGGAACTCGTTGCCGTTATCTATGACCCCAAAGGTTGGGAGTAGATAGCCTATCTGCCAGGGGTGCGCTTTTGCAAGGGGATACCCTTTTCCCTTGGCAGATTCTTAATGGCATAAGTTAGCTTGATTTAAACTAATCCGCCTTTAGAGAAGACTAACTAGGTTTTTTGTTTCTTCTATGTTTTATTATTATTTTTGACCTTAAAGGTGACATTTTCACTGACTAATTTACTACCTTTTATGGTGACATTTTCACTGACTATTGACACCCTTTTTTGGAAAATTTTTTATATTTTTTTTTCTTATTTTTTCTGAAAGCTTCTGTAATCCTTATTTTACTTGCTCTTTTTGATAAGAGAAAAACGTGGAAATATGCTGGGTTCCCTCTTTCGAGGGAATGACAATTGGTTGTAGATGGTTGTAGGGGCACGATGCATCGTGCCCCTACATTACTGTTTTATTTACTTATTGGGTTATAATCATACTAATTTAATTATTATTTCTCTTCTAATATCTTTTTTGCTTTTTGGATAGACTCCTTGACTCTCTTCAAAGAAGTTCCGCCGTAGGTATCTTTGGCTTCAATGGCGGTTTGGGGTTTTAAAATTTCCAAAATCTCTTCTTTAAAATCCTTATGAAATAATTTTAATTCCGATATAGCTAAGTCCTCTAAAGGTTTCTTGTTTTCTAAACAATAGAGGACAATTTTACCTATCAATTTGTGGGCTTCTCTAAAAGTTAAGCCCTTCTTTACCAAATAATCTGCCAGTTCGGTGGCAGTAGAAAAATCTCCCTTGGTGCTTGTTTCCATCTTTTCTTTATTGATCTGCATAGTCTCTATCATCTTGCTCATTAAGAATAAAGAAGTTTCTAAAGTAGATACGGTATCAAATAAAGGTTCTTTATCTTCTTGCATATCATGATTATAAGCCAGGGGTAAGGCCTTCATCATGGTTAGAAGATTTATTAAATTTCCATAAATTCGCCCGGTTTTTCC
>Ga0307378_10003597_pt1 | contig 22645 bp, 18 predicted proteins | sample UN1MG_FD_202238 | JGI IMG/M metagenome (GOLD analysis project Ga0307378, IMG submission 202238) | Soil microbial communities from Risofladan, Vaasa, Finland - UN-1 | ecosystem: Environmental > Terrestrial > Soil > Coastal area > Acid sulfate soil | place: Finland: Risofladan, Vaasa | collected...
AGGGGAGGCCACCATTGAAGGGGGACGGAACGAACGTACCGTACACCGGGCCGGTGTCGAGAGTCGCTCCTGGGAAGGCCCCGTTGTAGTCCTCAGCCACGAACTCAACACCGATCACATCGAGGTCGTTGAGCAAGATGGTGCGAGAGATGTGCAGGTACGGGGTGTTGAAGGCGACGGCGGAGGTGCTGTACCTGACGCCAGCACTCTGCCCGATGCCATCGCCGGGGCGTCCCGAGGTGTCGCCGCGAAACAGGCGAAGCCGGAGGATCATGTCACCAGCCGAGATGGGGTTCAGCGACCATCCTGGGTGCGTTGCCTGGATGAGATAGACGCCAGCCCCTCCAACGGGAACTTCGATCGTGGTGTTGGCGTAAGCCCCGGTCGCTCCACAGAGGTGAGGAAGAAGGCCAATGGCCTCCTCCACCGCGTCGTAGTCGATGAGGGCGGAGGAAGGGGTGTTGATCGCCGCGGGGGGCAGGACGGTGGGACACACGCCGTTGTGAACGATGGTGGCTCGGTAGTCCACCGCCGCCTGGGCGACGGCTGGAACGAAAGCCCCGCTCGGGCGACACTGCAGGGTGTTGCCAACGTCGCCCGAGACGATCAGGCTCGGGATCATCGGATCTCCGGCAGTCCCCTCGCCGTTCAACTCCACGCAGTCGGTATCGCCCGTGTAGAGCCGTGCCCGGAGTCCCACGTTGGGGTCGGGTGAAGCGACACACTCAAGCAAGTTCGAGGGATCAACCGAGACGACCGGAGTAGCCGTAACGGGGTCGCCCGCCGTGCCGATGCCGTCGAGATCGATGCAGTCCGTGTCGGCGACCACGATCTCTGAGGGCGGGACATAGAGGCCGTCGATGTTGCACGCGAGGCGGTTGTCGGCAAGCGGATCGACCTCAACGCTGATCTCGGCGGGGACCACCGAGTCATCGACGGTGATGCAGTCGCCAGCGGCGGGAGGCTCGACCAGGAGTCCGTCGTCGCCGCAGACCGCCTGGTTGTTGGCCGCCGGATCGATGTCGAGGTTCACTCGGTAGGGCGCGCCGGGGTTCCCGTTGCCAACGATGGCGGTGCAGTCACCGTCAACGATGACGCAGTTGCATTCTGAGACACATCCACACCGCGCCATTCGGCGGTCCTCCTCGGGTCCTGACTCTCTAGTGTAGCCCGACTACTTGGTGCCGATCTCAGGTCCTAGCGAACCTGTTGGGACGTAGAGGAAATGGAGTCCTCCGCTGACCTCTGCCATGATCCACCCAGGGTCGGGCGGGCAGCATCCTGGTTGCTCGACAGCACGAAGGCGCCGATCAAGTTCGGCGATGCGGGCATTGAGGCTGGTGATCTCGTTGGCGCGGTACGACATTGCTCTCCTAGGTGATCACCACTGTGCTACCAGAGTCGTCCCCGGCGGTGTTGCCGAGCGGCTGTAGGTCGATAGCGACAGTACCATCGAAGTTGACCGTGACCTTCTGCAAGCGGAAATCGTTCACGACCTGGCGACAAGTGGCCTGGCTGTCAACTCGCAGACGCATGCCGGGGATCAACTGCTCCAAGGTGATCGGCGCAGTCGTCTTGAGTCCCGCTCCGCTGGGAGTCTCGATGAAGAAGGCATCCTTGAGCAGATCGACGCGGGTCTTGGCGGCCAACGCTGCCGTGGCCTCATCTTCGATGTCCGGCTCATCGAACACCCTGACGATGTGCCCGTAGTAGTCAAGGTAGGCCGCTTCCGCGTAGGCGGTTGCCTGGACCCCCTTGCCCTTGACCACCACGACGGTGGCCTGGTCGTTGCCGCGCTGGCGGATCTTCGGTGGGGTGGTCCAATGCTCATCGAGGAGCGTGACGTAGGGCTGGGCGTCTACTTCCTCTCCGCCGACAAGGACGTAGCGGCCGTAGGCGGTGTAGTCGATGCCGGTCTTGGCCAACTCATCGATGGCGTCGGCGACGTACTGGTAGTTGTTCTTCGTGTACGAACGCGTCCCAGCCACCCCCGTCGGGCTGGTGACGAGTTGGATGTTGGGGGTCGGGTCAGGCGCCATGGCGGCGGCGTTCAAGCCGATGAGGATGTCGGTCAAGTCATCGCCAACGAAGGTCAGGTCGGGCACCACTCGGCGGTCCCACCACGAGGTGATGTCGTCGGCGTCCAACTTGATCGCGCCGTACTCGAACGCCACGTCGGTCACCGGACCACACCAGGCGTCGCGACCATCGCGGTAGACAAGGATCTCCGTCGCCCATGTTCGGATGTCGTCCCACCCCTCACAGCAGAGTTCACCGCCGCGCCCGGTGACGATGCCATCCATCGTCAACTCCGAGGTGCCATCGAGGACGCGAGTGAACTGACCACTAGTGGGCTTCAACTCGGCGATCACCGTCCTCGCCCCCTTCGACACGAGCATCACCCTCAGGTCGTTGCCGTCACCAAGGAGGCCGCCGGGGCGACAAGAAGTGAATCCCTGGATGTCGAGGGGCACGGGGCAGAGCAACTCGCATTCGCAGTCCACCTGGATCGTGTTGATCAGGGTGCGAAGTCCCTCGGGGTCCTCGTACACCTCGATGGCCCACGCTTGCCCGCAAGGCAGTTGCATCACGATGCACTGCTGCTCGTCGGCTACGAGGTTCAGGATGGTCGATTCGGCCGTCTCGGGGTTGACGATCTCGACGGTGGCCGCCGCTCCGATAGCAGTCACGCAGATTTCGATGGTGGCGTTGCACCCAGCGTCGGCACCAGCCTCGAACTCGACTTCGATGACCGGCTCAGGGGGCACATCGCCCTCGGCGGCCAACACCTCGATGACCGTCTGAGAGGCGCGAGCGTCGGCCGCTACGCCAGAAGCGAGGACCTCGACGGCCTCCTGAGAGACGCGGGCGTCGGCTTCCGTGCCGGAAGCCAGCACCTCAAGGGCCTCCTGAGAGACGCGGGCGTCGGCCATGGCTTACGGCCTGACTTCGATACCGAACTCGGCTGCGTCAACCTCTGCCTCGGTCCACGCGACCCCCGTCGCCGGGGAAACGTCCAGAGGGTCCTCGTAGTAGGCGTACTGCTCGGCCAGATTGTGGTCCGGGTTCGGGTAGTCAGCCCCACCGATTCGCTGGAAGGTGCGCGAAGCGATTGGGTCCGTGTCGGTCTTGCGGGAGTATTGGACCACTTGCAATCCGAGAACCGTTTCGCCTGGATCGAGAGCGAGGGCCTGGAACCCGTAGGAGTCCTTCGTGCCCACCACCCCATCCTCGACAAAGGAGGTGTCGCCGTCAGGATCAACCTCATCCACATAGGTGTAGTTATTGACGGAAGTGCTTGCGGTGTTGGTCCAATCGCTGTAGTTCCCGTCAGCGTCGGGGTGGCGCGCCAGAACGCGCGAGGGGCCAAGGAAGTCGTTGTTGGAGGCCCCGTCGGTGCTGCAGATGTAGATGTTGTCGAGATACTTGGTGGAGACCGATTGGTCGGCACTCTGGAACAACACGTTGTCGAGGACTGCGGTGCCACCGTTCTGCGTATCGCCCATGAAGGAAAGGTGCTCGACGCCATCGACGTTCATGACGATCTCGCCACCCACGTCGGCGATCCGACACCTGAACTCAAGGTGATGCCACTCGGTGCGGTCGGCGAGCGCAAGCGTCCCGACGGCGACCACGGTGGACCCGCGACGGACCTCGAACACTGACAGCGCGAGGTCGAAGTGGACGCTGAGGTGGACGCGCGCTCCTTCCCTGAAATGGAGAAGCAGGTGATCGCCAGCAGTGCCGACGAGGTTCTCGAACTTGTTGTGGAAGCCCACCACGACCCCGGAGACGCCGAAGGTGTTCTTCGAGAACCTTGCCAGATGCCCCATGGAGAGGCCGTTGGGGCCATCCTTGGCGGCGGTCGGGCCAACGGTCAACCCGGTACCGAACGACACCGAGTCCCACTTGCTGGCGAACTCTGGCGGATTGGTACCGAGGTAGTGATCGAATGAATCAACGAACAAGAGCGACATAGCAACCCCTACCACCCGGAAGCGACGTACCTGCCGACCGCTCCAACGCTCACCATAGCATCTGCGGCCGTGTTCCTGCAGTCCGCCTGAGCCACGATGCAGAACGTGGAGCACTGACCGATGTCGAACCACCCGAAGGGCTTGCCGTCACCGGAGAAGATGTACCGAAGCGCGTTGACGGTACGCCCGCTGGACAGAACCAACTGAGCGATGCGCTGCCGCGAGTCAATGATCAACTTGGAGTTCTTGGGCAACTGAGGCACCAGGATCGTGGCGCATGGGTCGCGGCAGTCCCAGAAGTCGTCGGCCGGATCGCACGGGCACGGGACCTTCTCGCCGAAGGGGTTGCGGTACGCCTCGATCTTGAGGTTCCGCATCTCCTCGGAGCCGGTCTGGACCTCGACGTAGGTCGTGGCCTCGTTCCAATCCGCCGGGTTGGTGAAGGTGCAGCACACCCGTGCCTGCTCCCACGGCTCACAGAAGCACTCCCCCGCGGTGAACAGCGTGGGGGGAGGAGGCTGGACCGGGAACGGCCCACAGTCGGGGACGAACTCGTCGTAGGGGACCTCAACCAACTGCTTGATCGGGCTGAGGTCTTGCTCGGCACCGTTGACCGTGGCGATGTAGAGCGTGCAGTTCTCTGGCGGGAAAACACCCTCTGGGTCGTAGTCCCAACCGATCGGCTCCCAACTGCGGCTGTTGGGGAACCCGAAGGAGATCCCGTTGTCGTGCATCCACTGGATCTGCAGGTAGTTGGTGTCGGACTCCGGCACGTCAGCGAAGAAGGGGGGCAGCGACGGGACGAAGATCGGCACCACGAACGGCGGGCTTCCGGCGTTGCGGTAGAAGAAGGAGGCCATGGCCTGGCGCGAGGTGGGATCGGTCGGTCGGAAGGTGCCGTCGCCAAACCCGAACACGATTCCGTTGGCGGCACACCACTCGATCTGCAGGTAAAAGGGGTGGATCGGGGAGACATCCGTGAAGGTTTGGACGGCTGGGGGCACGAAGGGGGGGGCGCCGTTCTGGTTGTAGAACGCTACGGCCGCTGCCTGGCGGCTGAGGTCGGTGTCAGGAAGGAAATTGGGACCGGGGACCCCGGTCATGATGCCGACGGAGTTGACCCATTCGATCTCAAGGTACTGAGCATCAGTGAGGGGCACGTCGAGGAAGGTCGGCACGCCCGGCGGGATGAACGGGGGCGACCCGGCCTCGCGGTAGAAGGTGAGGGCGGCCGTGCGGCGCAACAAGTCGTTAGTGGGCTGGAACGTGCTATCCGCGTACCCAAAGAAGATCCCCTGGTCGTGGGACCACTCGATCTCGGTGAAGAAGGGGTATGTCGATGGGACATCGACGAAGGTCGGGTACTCGTTCGCGTAGCGGTAGAAGGTGATGGCCGCAGCCCGACGAGTCAGGCAGTCGGTGGGGCGGAAGGTCCCGTCGGGGTACCCAAGGAAGATGCCCTCAGAGTGGCTCCACTCGATCTCCAAGTAGAAGCCATCTCCCGTTCCGACATCGGAGAACGACGGCGTGGCGGGAGGCACGAAGGCGGGACTTCCGGCGTCGCGGTAGTAGGTGGTGGCGGCGACCTGGCGGGAGACAGGGGTCTCGGGGCGGAAGGTCCCGTCGGGGTAGCCGTTGAGCAGCCCCACTGAAAAGGCCCACTCGATCTCCAAGTAGAACTGGTTGGAGGTGAGCAGATCGGGGAACGACGGCGTGGCGGGAGGCACGAAAGGCGGCGACCCGTTGTAGCGGTAGAAGAAGGCCGCCCACGACTGACGCGTGGTGCACCTGGCGGGCAAGTAGTCCGTGTCGCAGACGATATTGATGGGGCACTGCGTCGGATCGGCCGGGCACGACCCCTCGTCAGCGATCACGCAGATTTCGGCGATCTCAACGCAGTCGCACTCAGGGAACGCCGGGAGGTCGCCGCTCCAACGGATCGGCTCCCAGGTGGTCGATCCGGTCCCCTCGTCGTAGATCACGCGGATCAAGCAGTTGTTGTTGTCGGAGACGCAACCCTCCTGGGTCACGTTGGTACTGACCGAGGACGCTCCTCCCGAAAGCGAAACGTCGAAACCAGCAGCGCTCGCCGGTTCGCCCAACACCCCCGTGAAGAAGGTGACGGTGTAGGGGGTCGTACCGCCGTCATCGCCAGGGCCGCCCGTGACCAAGACATCCCCAGGGTCGATGTTGGAGAGTCCCTCGATGGCGCCCTGCAGGGTGGCGGCTGACGCCGTGGCGTTCACGTTGACGTTCTGGACCGACCCGTTCGCGTCCACGAAGATGGCCCATTGGCCGCCGGTCGCATCGACCGTGAACTCAACGATCTCATCCTGTGTCTCGGGGCACTCCCCGCAGGTCCCGCCGAACAGAACGACCAGATCACAGAACTTCGGAGGGAACCCGTCGCTCAACTCGAAGTTGAGGGGAATCCACGTCTTGTCGTCATAGAGGCCGATGATGCAGGGGTTGTCGTCAGTGGCACTACCCGTGCAGTCGGTGTTCTCGTCGGGGTCGTACTCCACCACCTCGTTGATGTCGAGGGAGCAATCGATCGGCGGGCATCCATCCTCGGCGACATCCCACCCGACCGGGCACCAGGCGCCGTCGTGGAGAACGTCGATTGGGCACGTCGGGCGCGTCGTCTCGACCTCAACGAACTTGGTGGCGTCCTCGGTCGAGCAGGAGTTGCACAACTTGCGGAGGTCGAGGCAGTAGCAGTTGTCGAGATCGAACGTCTGGTCCTGAATGCACCAGTCGATGTCGGAGAAGATGTAGGGGAACTCAGAGCACAGAGTGAACTGCACCTTGATGTTCACGCAGCCGCAGTCGTTCGAGCAGCACGTCCCCCTGCGCTCGATCACCTTGGGGCCGTCGGTGATCCCGACGCGGTGCATCAGGCGAACGTAGTCCTCGGGGTTGTAACCCGAGAGCGTCTCGAAGCAGCGAACCTGAGTGGGTGAGGTCATCACGACCAAGGTGGCGGAGGGGTAGACGGCGAGGTACTCGGTGACCTGCTCGGTGAAGTTCAGAATGTCCCGAGCAACGTCGTCACACGACCCCTCGACATTGGTGTCCACCATGAAGGTGAGGCTGGCGCCGCTGCCCGAAGGTGCCGTGAAGTCGAGAGTGATGGCTTCTTGGGGGACAAGGAAAGTGAAGATGGCTCCGAGATCATCGGCGACGACGAAGCGGAACGAGTTGCCAGCCCCATAACACGAGGGGATGGGACCGTCCGTGTTGTTGGGCACCCCGGCTGGATCGGAGATCAAGTTCGCCTGGTTCGAGTCATCGATCTCGAAGGTGTAGGTACCGTCCGCGTTGTCGGTGACGGTGAACCAGACGTTGAGATCAGGAACCGTGTCGGTGACTCCCACCTCGTTGGTGTAGCAACTGTCCCCCTCGGGGGGGCAGCACTTGATCATGTAGAGGTCGCCGTAGGCGCAGTCCTCACAGAAATTGTTGCCCATGAGTGCTTCCTGCAGCCAGCGCAGTCCGTACTCCGCCCCGCAGCAGGTCTTGGCCATCAGCCAGCCCGTGACGGTCATGCAACGACCGCCGAGACGCATGGGGCCAAGAGAGCCGCCCGAGATGGCACCCTCTGAGAAGTCGCGACGAATCGTAGAGTCAAAGCCCGTCAACTCGGTGACGAACAGCCCGGCGAAGTCCTCGGAGTCCGGCACGCCAGAGTCGAACCACGGGGCGTCATCGAGTCGCGGCGACGTGAAGGCGCCATCCTCTCCGGCTCCCTGGTCGCAGTAGAGGCAGATGGCGTCACAACCGCAGTCAGCGCTGACGACGGTGCTGGGGAGGGCCAACCCAGGGATGCCCGCAGCAGGGTCGCCCTTCAAGTACGCGACGACGCGCTGGTTGTTCCAGACCTCGGTTGAGTTGAAGTACGCGTAGCCGCCGTACATCAGATGCGTCCCCGCATGGCTGCCTCATCTCGGGCACGGATTTCGGCCCTGACCTGTTCCATCGTAACGCCATGGATGTGGTAGGTATTGCCTGGTCCGCCGCCGAGGAAGCCTGCCTCGCCGGGAGCGGGGGAGGTGGTGGTCGGGACGTTGGTCTGCACGCCAGCGCCCGTCGGGTTCTGGGAGGCCGCCTGAGCGAGAATGGCGAACAGTCCAGACGAGCGAGCCAACTGCAGCGCTCGGATCGGATTGGTGAGCGGGAGCACGACTTCTGAGCCGCTCTCCCCGAGCAGCGCCACGATCGCGTCGTTGATGATGCCGCCCTTGGCGAGCGCCGCGTGAACGTGGTTGTGGTGCTGGGCCTCGACCCGAGAGCCATAGGGCTTGTCGCTGCGCCCGCCGGGACCGGAGTAGATCAACTCCTGCAGCGTCCCATCGAGGAACGGCCAGAACGCCTGGTTGATCTTGAGCAGACCGGGGGAGTCGTAGTTGGAATCGTTGGGCGCCCCGAAGTCCACGGCCCGTGACGAGGCGTGATAGGAGGACCCACCAGGCCGGTAGGTCGAGTTGATCAGGTTCGGGATGCCAGCAGCGTTGAGGTACTGGATCAGGTACGGGTACGACCCCGGCCCCTTGTTCTCGGCGAACGTCTGCTTCCACCCGGCGATGTCGAAGCCCTCGGGGAGCACCCCGGCGGGGACCCCAGCGTTGGCGATCTGCTGGGCCATGTGATCGGCGAACGAATCCTCGCCGCCTCGAATCCATTGGAGCAGGTCGTCCTTGAACCCCTCGATGGTCCCGGCGACCATATCGACCACGAAGTTGCCAGGGAACATGCCGCGGAAGGTGTCGAGCAGTGGCTTGATCGTGTTGTTGTAGCCCGTCTCCAAGATGGAGGCAGCGACACCTCCGATGACCTCGCGTCCCTTGGCAATGGCATCCCCCACGAACTCCTTGCCAGCCTCGAACGGGTTAGGAACCGAGAACCCGCCGATGTTGTATTGGTTGTCACCGAACACCTGCGTGTAGTCACCGCGCCTGAGCGAGTCCATCTGCTTGGGCGACAGGTTGGCAACGACCTCGGCGGGGATGACGGCTTCCCCCCGCTGCAGGAGAGCCAACTGCTCGTTGCTCATCACCGAGTCGCCGATGCGGTGGGTGCGTGAAGCAGCCTCACCGACGATGCCGCCCGTGTGGAACTCCGGCACCGAGCCGATCCTCACCCCGGTGGGCATCGGGTTGCCGAGGCCGAACTTGCTGGCGACCTCGTTGACGATTCCAGCGAAGGGGTCCCAGACGTGCTCAAGGACCCAATTGATCGGGCCGCGGAACACGTCGGCGATGCCTCGGGCCACGCCCCCGATGGCTTCGGGGATGCCCACGATGAAGTCGATGACTCCCTGGAACACCCCGGTGATCTGGTCCTTCAACCAGTTGAAGGTCGTGGAGACGACGTTCCAGATCGTCTCGCCTGCAGTCGTGAGGGTGGAGGCGATGCGGCCGGGGAGTTCTGAGAAGAAGGTCCAGACCCCATCCACGATGTCGGAGAAGCGGGCCTTCAACCAATCGAAGGTGGCAGAGATCCCGTTCCAGATCGTCTCGCCAGCGGTGGCCAAGAAGGACACCACGCGGCCGGGCAACTCTTGGAAGAAGGTCACCACACCATCAACGAGGTTCAAGAACTGATCCTTCAACCAGCCCCACGAAGTCTGGATTGCGTTCCAGATGAACTCGCCAGCGGTGCTGAGGAACCCGACAATCTGACCAGGCAACTCCTCGGCGAAGCCCACGACGGCCCAGAAGATGTCGTGAATCTGGTCCCGCAGCCACTCCCACGAGGTCTTGACTGCCTCCCAGATGAACTCCCCAATGCCCGCCAGGAGTTCGACAATCTTGCCGGGCATCTCAGTGAAGAAGGTCCACAACCACTCCCACACGGTGGGCCACGCCTCGGCGATGAAGTTGACCGCCGTCTGGAAGGCGGTCCAGATGAACTCGCCGAGTCCGGTCAGCAGATTCCAGATGGTTCCAGGGAGGCCGGTGAAGAAGTCCCACAGCCAGCCCCACAGGGTCGCGTAGAGGCCAGCCACGAACCGAACGGCCGCCTGGAAGGCATCCCACAACTTGGGACCGAGATCCTGCAACCAACCCCAGATCATGCCGGGCAAGTCCATAATGAACTTCGCAGAAGCGATGAACCCGTCAACGAAGGTGAGGATCACGAGGCGGGCAACACCGAAGAACCCTGCCAGCAGGGTTTCAGCGGTCGCGAGGAAGGCGTCCCACATCATGCCAGGGAGTGACTTCATGAAGTCCCAGATGGCGGGGACAGCGATACTCAACCCCTGCAGGATCAGCCCAAGGATCGCCCCGCCAACCTCCCACAGCCCGCTGGCGATCGATCCAACGATATTGACCAACTGAACGGGGAGGCTGAGGAACAAGTCGAGCAGGCCGCCGAACTTGCCGTTGGCGGCGTCGATGATGAACCCGACGATGGCCTCACCGACCGCCCACACGGCATTCATGATGGTGCCGGGAAGGCCGGTGAAGAAGTCGATGACGCGGGGGCCGAACTCCACGAACGCTCCCACGAGGAGACCGGCGGCGTCCCCCATGAAGGACAGGATCTTGCCAGGCAACTCGGCGAACCAATTGAAGATCAGGGGGCCGTTGGTCGTCAGCCACTCGATGGCGCGCGGGATGAACTCGCCGATGGCGCTGACGATGCGGGGGATGACCTCAGTGATGATCAGGTAGGGGATGCCCACCAAGGCGGCGACGATGCCAATACCGATCCACTTGAGGGCGTTGAGCAACATCCCCGGACCGTTCTCCTTGAGCCAATCAAAGGCGGACCCAAGGGCATCGAGCAGCGCGGTCCCGATGCGAGGCACCCACTCGCTGAGGAACTCACCAATGCGGCCGAACGCACCGCCGATCATCTCGGCCAGGCTGATAGCGATGCTGCCGATGAACTCCGGGGAGTTGGAGATCGCATCCGCGATGGAGGAGAAGATGGACGAGATGAGGTCGGGGAGGCGATCGAGGAACTCGGTCACCTTCGATGGCAGCGTGTCGAACACGAACCGGAAGATGTCCACGAACCGATCGATCAGCCACCCACCGACAGGGCCAACAAGGTCACCGATCAGGCTGACGGACTCAGTGATGACCGTCCACAGCAACTTGCCCATCTCGACAGCCAGGGTCCCGATGAACTGACCCAAGCCCACGATCATGTTGAGCAGGCCCTCGATGATGGTGGGTCCGTACTCCAAGACGGCGTTGAAGATGGCGACGCCCGCCTGGGGCAGCCACTCGGTGAACAGCGTGTTGAGTCCTCCCAGCAACGCTCCGCCGATGGAGGCCAAGTTGCCAACGAGCCACTCGATGGCTCCGCTGATCGCGTTGAGCAGGAACTCGCCGATCTTCTGGATGAGGGACTGCTCGTCCTCCGGCCCCGGAGCGACGGCTTCGCCGATGGCGTTGCCCGCCCCCGACGCGGCCGCTCCCCCGCCACCCGTGATGGCATCCCAGATGATGCTGGGGAGATCGCGCAGGAAGTCGAACCCAGCGACGATCCAGCCGCGCAGCGTCTCTCCGATGTCGGGCAACTGATCGCCCAGGTTGGAGAAGAAGTCTCCGATCGAAGGGAGCACCTGGCCGAACACGAAGTTCAGAGCGTCGCCGAGTGCGGTGGGGAGCGTCGAGGTGATGAAGTTCCAGATGGCGTCGCCGACAGCGCCAGCGGCGTTGGACAGCCATCCCCAAGCGGCGCCGAACGCGTCCGCCAGGATCGGCCCGAGGAAGGCTCCCAGGTCACCGAGCAGGCCGGGGATCTGCTGCAGCGCTCCCCAGATGGCGCTCCCAAGGGTGGAAAGCATCTCGGGCACGCTGGTTACGAAGTCGCGGATGCCGCTGCCGATGTCGCCGAGGGAGTTCTCGATCATCTCCCATGCGGCGCCGAAGGCTTCGGTGACGCGCCCCCAACCCTCGGAGATCATGTCCAGGTCGAGAGAGAAGATGCCCTTGAGGATGTCGAACAGACCGCCGAGCGCTCCCGTCAATCCGTTGACGATGCCCCGCAGGAGGTCAAAGACCGGCCCGATGATCGGGATGTTGCCGAAGGCTTCGAGGATGGTGTCCACGAAGGCGCCCAGCATCCGACTGACCTCGGCCGTCAGGCCAGAGACGCCGCCGAGGATTCCGGTGACCAGACCATCGAACACCTGCTGCAGTCCGCCAACGATCTGATCGCCGTCGAGGTGGAAGATGCCAGCGATGATGTTCCAAAGGCCCCTCAGCGTGTCCGCCACGCCCGAGAAGATTTCTTGGATGTTCTGCCAAGCCCCCTGCACGGCCTGGCGGAACTCCTCGGATCGCTCGTAGACCGTCTTGATGAGAACGCCGACGGCGATGACAGCGATGGCGATGACCGCGGCGGTGGCCGCAACGCTGGTTCCGATGGCGGCGGCCACGCCAGCAAACCCACCACCAGCGGTGGTGAAGGCGGTAGACATGACGGTCCATGCTGCGATCATGGCATCGACGCCAGCGGCAGCATTGAACAGGGCGATAGCGGCCTTGTCGATGGCCACCCCAATGGCCGCCGCTCCCTTGACGTACAGGAAGGCGGCCCCCAGGCCATACAACACGGGGATCATGTTGTCGCTGATGAAGTCCGCCAAGGGGATCAGCGCGGGGAGCAGCAACTCGATCACATCGAGGAACAGATCCGCTGCTTCCCATGCCACCTTGAACGCCGCGTAGAGGATCGTTCCGACGATCGGGGCAAGAGTCTTGGCGGTCTCGTAGAGACCCTGCAGGATCGGAACGCCAACGTCGCGGAGGAGGGCGAATAGGTCCGCCCCAACTCGGGCGAGTCCCTCCATCGCCGGAACGCCATACTGCTGGATCAGGCCGAATGCCCTCTCCGCGGCCGTGCCAATCGCGTCGAGGATCTCGTCAAGCCGACCGCTCTGCACGAAGTCGTTGATCCTGTCGGCGAGAGTCTGGATGATCGGGGCCAGGTTGTCGCCGATCTCCTTGAACAAGGAGTTGGCGTTGCCCTTGGTGTCGGCGAACCAGCCCTTCACTCGCTCCAAGACGGGACCGAGGGCGTCGCCGAAAGCCTCCACGAGTGAACTGATCGCCTCGCGCAGATCCTCCGACGATCGGTAGAGCAGCACGAAGAAGCCGACCGCTGCAGCCACGGCGGCTGCGATGGTCAGGAGGACCGGGTGGAACTCGGAGATGAACAGCAGTGCTCGGAAGGACTTGACCAGACCACCCAGGGTCTTGGTCATGATGCCCATGATCAGACTCACCGGCCCCATGGCCGCGAGGAGTGCTCCGAGAACGAACACGAACTTGAAGATTTCGGGGTTGGTGTCCGACATCTTCTTCACCCAATCGGCGATCTTGGATGCCATGTCGGTGAAGAAGTCGAGGACGCCGGACTCACCGATGGAGATGGCGAGGTCGATGAGGGCGTTCTTGAGCATCAAGAACTGAATGGTGGCGCTCTCGCCGATCGTGTCGGCCATCCTCTGGGCTGAACCGCCAGCCAACTCCAACTCGGCGGTGAACTCGCGCAACTTGGCGGGGGTCTGACCCATGAGGCCCAAGAGGCCGGGACCAGCGCGCTGGCCGAACAACTTCATGATGTCGCCGGTACGGGCGCCCTTGACGCGCAACTCCTCGATCACGTCGGCGAGGGGGATCATGTTGCCGGTGGAGTCGAAGATTTGCAGGTCGAGGCGACCGTAGGTGTCCTTCAAGTCCTCCACCGACGACCCGGTGGCGGACAGCGCCTCGTTCATCTGCTGAGTCGTGATCTGTCCGGCATCCACCAGAGAGAGAAGTTCGCGACGCGTGTCCTCAAGACTCACGTCGTCAGCCTGAGCGAATGCCTCCTCCACCGAGAGGCCGAACTTGGTGAAGATTTCCTCGCTCCGCTGCGTCGGGATAGCCAGGCGGGTGATGATGCCTCGAAGGGCCGTGCCGCCCACGGTGGCGTCGAAGCCCGACTGAGCCAACAGGCCGAGGGCGGCCGCGGTCTCCTCGAAGGAGAGGCCAGCCTGAGAGGCGACGGGACCGGCGTAACGGAAGGCGTCGGTGAGGCCCGTGATGTCGGTGGTGGTGAGGGCCGAGGTCTTGGCGATCACGTCGGTGAGACGCTCGAACTCGCCAGCCAGGCCGCCCATGTCGGACTTCATGCCGCCGAAGATCGACTCGCCTCCCTCACCCAGCGTTCCACCGAAGCCGGTGAACACCTGGATGAGTCGATCCGAAGCGTCGGCGAGAGAGATGCTCTCAGCCGTAGCCACGTTGATGACCGCGGGCATCGTGGCGATGATGGCCTGGACATCAAGACCGGCGCGGGCCAGGTCGGTGAAGCCCTGAGCGACCTCGATGGCCGAGAACTTGCCCTGTCGCCCGAACTCGCGAGCGGCGTCCGACAGGTCCTCGTAGAACTTGACGCCCTCGACCGTGTTGAGGTCGATCTCAGAGACGGCGGCGACCGTGCGAACAGCCTCATCGAAGTCAGCCGCAGCGCCGATCGACGCCTGAGCCATGCGGATCAGGGGTCGGGTGACGCCGTAGGTCATCGCAAGACCCGTCTGGGTCATGCGCGTTCCGGCTCGGGTGAGGTTGTCGCCCAGGGTGGTCAGTTGCGCGTTGAGTCCACCGAGGTTTCCCGTGGCGGCGCCAGCCTGGCCGCCAAGGCCACGCAGTTGGCCCTGCAGGGTCGCCGCGAACCCCGACGTGTCGGGGATGATCCGAATAGTTGCAGAACCGACGACCTCAGGCATGGCGCCCCATCACGAAAACGAGAATCCCTTCCCAGAGTAGTACCCCTGGGACCCCGTTTACCGCGTGACCACGTTGTTCAGTGTGTGCTGGTCGGCGAAGGGGTCCTCGTCGTCGTCCCACCATGACGGCGCCTCCATGCCCTGCATCGAGGCGGGCAAGGACGGATCATCGATGACGACTCCACCACCAGAGCCGATCTTACCCTCAAGGGCGGCGTTGACCTTCTTGCGTCCATCCTGATCGGCCCACGACAGCAGGTCCGCGTAGACGAAGTTCAGCAGTTCGAGGACGGATACTTGAGCAAGCCTGCGCCCGCTGTGGACGAACTTCCCGTCCACTTCATGCGCGTTAGCCAGCGTCCACAGCGCGAGGCCGAGGACTACTCGGTAGGGCGGCCGCCCACCATCTCGATCAGGCCCTCAACGATCTTGTTCAACTCATCGATCTTGATGATCGGAGCCGCGGTACGGAGCAGGCGCTCGAAGGCGGGCTGGTCCTCGGGGGTGATGGCGGCGTTGAGGAACTCGCGCACGGCCCTCAACTGCTCGGCCGGAGTGGCGGCCGGATCGGCGGCGACACCGAGGTCCAGCAGCACGATGCCCGGCAGTTCGGCGACGACGTGGAACGTCTGATCGCGCACGGGGAAGGTGCGCTCCGTTCCGTCCGCCTCGGCCTTCAAGGCGGTGTACGCCTCGGTTCCGAGAGACGGTGCTGCCTCGGGCGCTGCCTCGGGGTCGGAAGCCGCGTCGGCGGCCTGGGGCTGGACATCCGTCATGGGTGTTCCTTTCGCTGTGGACGTGTCGAGTGTATTCGATAGTCCGACAGATTTCAATTGATGACCGACTTCAACGCGTTCCACAGGAAGGGGTTCGCGGTGGTGCCTGGGTGGTTGACCCGAGGAGTGTAGACGATGAAGCCGCTCCGGCTGGGGAAGCGCAGCAGCGAGACGTTGCGGGCCTCGATGGGGTGCTCACGGGTCCCCTCGTGGACGAAGAAGGCGTAGGAGATGTTGGCCGACACCCTGACTTCGGTGCCTTCCACCCTCCGAGAGATCGAGGTGATTCCAACACTGCGCCGGAGGGCGCCGCTAGCAACGGGGGCGTCGCGGCGCCCTCGGTCGGCCGTCTTGCGTCCGAGTTCGATGATGTAGCGACCGACCATCCCGCTCGGCGACTTGAGTACGCGGTCCAGCGCGATGTAGTCGAGCCGGAGGATGACCTGGGTCTTGATGCCCGCCATGGGTCACCTCACGATGAGCCAGGTTCGCCGTACCAGCAGGAGTCGAGTTCAAAGCCGTAGGTCAGGGTCCACCCAGCGCACCCGCCGCGCGGACCCTCGGGAGTCACGTCGCCGATGGCGAACTCAAGGCACTCGGCATCCTCGGTGGTAGGGAACAAGAGGCCCTGGCATTGGGCCGAATCGATGCAGCAACGGAGAACCTGCAGGTCGATGAGCAGGTTCTCTGCTGCCGCCTGCATCTCAGCGGCGGGAGGGAAGGGGTTGGTGGCGTTGTCCTTGAGCGTGGGGAAGCACGGCCTCATCAGGCGCACGCCGATGTCGGCCACGCCGCCAACGTCTCCGCACTTGGCCCAGACCTTCTCGCCCGTGATGTAGGCAGCGTTGTCGAATCCAATCCGAGGACGGATGCGGTCAAGCCAGATCGCGAGGAAGTCGCAGCAATCGTCAGGCGGCTTGTTGTGGCTGATGTAGCAGTCCGCCGGGGCGCCATCGGGCGTGTCCACCAGACAGTTGCAGGCCACGTCGAGGATGGACTGCATCATGTTGTTGATGTGGTCGGGGTTGAGGAGAGCCATCAGCCGGTGTAGGTCCTGATGTTGCGGGGCTTGTCTGCCCGGTGGGCGCGAGCGCGCCGCTTCAACTTGGAAGGATTGACCGACTGCAGCCACATGTCAACCTCGTAGATGCCAGTCTGGAAGTTGTCGATGAACTCCAACGGATCGGCGAATGCCATCTCCACGCCCTGGCGCGTGATGTTCTTGAGGCGCTGAGGGAGGCACGACTCGCCGCCGCACCGATTGAGGGCGATCTGGCAAGCGAAGATCGAAGCAGCAATGCGTCCATCGAGAGGGACGGGCTTCCCGTAGGAGTAGGTGATGGTGAAGGTCTGGGGGTCACCAACGTCACCAGCGATGTTGGACTGGCACGGCCAATCCTGACCATCGAGACGCACGATGCGTCGATACGCCTGGATGCCCATGGCGTCGAGAGGGACCACCTCGCCGTCGATGACGACCTCGATGATCTCGTTCACGGTTGAGGGCAGATCGACGTGAGGGAGGCAGCAGGTGTTGCAGTAGCGGCCGCAGTTGATGAAGCCGTCGCCCGTCCCGTTGGTCATCGGCCATGCCGGATAGTTGTGCCACGCCCACCACCAGTCGTTGCCGAGAGCAGATGCCGCTCCTCCGCAGCCGCAACCACAGCCGCAGTTCTCTCCGCGGCAGGCCCAGACGGTGCGCTCACACACGCCAGGGAACTGGCGCCCCGAGAGTCGGAACAAGATGGCCGAGGCGAAGGTGATGGCCGCGGTCAGGTCGTACAGCGGGTCCAGACCCGCGCAGCACTCTTGGACCTCCTCAGGGGTGGTCCAAGGCTCGCATGGAACTTGAACAGGTGGAGCGGCCATCCGGCACCTCGGTGTGAGTCTACGCCTTCACCGAGTCTACCTTGGCAGCCTTGGCTGCTCGGGCAACGGCCATGCGATCCCTGAGGACCGCCTTCTCCGCCTCGGTCAGCGGGCGGCGCTTTCGGGGCGCCTTGTGGCGCACCTTCTTCGCCTTGTAGGACTCCTTGAGGCCCTTCCCGGCCTCGACGCCCATCTCGTGGGTCACGAGTTCGAGCAGGGTCGCGGCGAACTGCCAGCCGTGGGCGGCCACGTCGCGAACCCCGTGGGCCTCGTCGGCGCAGTGGTGGGCGACCTCATGGAGTACCACGGACTTGGACCGGCTCCACCGGGGCATCTTGATGATGCGCTGTGCCCAATCGGTGGTAGCGCAGGCCCGGCTGCGCCCACGGCCGTCACGCACCTCGATGCCTCCACCAGCCGTGCGGGGCCAGCGACGACGGAACCACGCGCTTGCGACCAACTTGTCCACATACACCTGCATCTCCGCCACCGTCTCGTACCGAGGCCCGCGGCGCTGCAGGAAGTTCTCTGCGTTGTAGACCTTCTGCCGTTGAGTGTCCCGCGCTCGGGCCATGGTGGTCCCCTTTCTGTCATGTCGGAAACCTATTGTACCATGGGGGTGTGACGCGCAAGAGGGGCGCCCCCGAAGGGACGCCCCTCTCAAGGCCCTGGGATTCATCCAGGGGTCCTAAGGTGCACGACCTCAGGCTACTGCCATCCACTCCTCCCAGGCGGGGTCCATGGACCCCACGATGAGGATGATGCGCCGGTTGCCCTCTGGCTCGACGGGCTGGAACCTCATCTTCCAACCCATCTCCTCGGGCGTGCGGTTGTCCTTGATCTGGTTGCAGTCGTAGCAGCACGCCACCACGTTCTTCCACGAGTGCTGACCGCCACGACTCCGAGGGATGATGTGGTCCATCGTGGAGGCGCGGTCACCGCAGTAGCAGCACTCGTGGTCGTCGCGCTGCAGGATGGTCTTGCGACTCAGGTACGCCTTGCGGAAGCGCGGGATGTTGACGTAGCGCACCAGCCGGATGACCGCCGGGGCATCGAGGGAGAACGAGGCCGACCGCACGGCGCGGTCGCGCGCCGAGATGACCTCGGCCTTCTCGGCCAAGACCAGCACAACGGCGCGCTTGAGCGAGACGACACAGATCGGCTCGAAAGTAGCGTTGAGAAGTAGCACTCGTTCAGACATAGCACTGATCGTATATCAGAGGTGTGACGGTAAGGGAAGGGGAAACGCGAAGGACCCCCCGCCGAAGCAGGGGGTCCATCGGGATCGGTCTTGCGTCAGGGTTGGCTCAGGAGGACGCCGCCGTGACCGGGACGTAGCCGCAGTCATCGATCGGGTCCGGCAGAGCGCCGACGCACTTCCAAGCCAGGGGACCGCCCGCCTGGATCGCAGCCTGATCGGCCAGGGTCCAGGGATCAGCCGTCACCTGCGGGGGCAGGTTCGGGTTCGGGTTGCCCGGAGCCGGACCCGTGGGCTTGCCGGTGGGGTCGCCACCGCCGGGGACGTAGGACGGGAAGGTGCCATCGGGGTACGACGGGAACCACAGTGGGTTGTTCTCGGCGTAGCCCATCACGGTGATCTCAAGGGGACCGTTGGAGAAGTTGAGTCCTCCACTGATCTCCCAATTGATCGAGCGAGGCAGAACCCAATGGATGTAGAGGTTCTGCGTGGCGCCGTCCACCGTGCACTGACCCTTGTCGGCGTTCTTGGACCAGAACTCCAACTGCTTCGACTGCTCGCACGCGGCGTCCTTGGACTCCCGCATGACTGCGCCGTTGAAGCCGCCAGCGCCATCGGAGAGCAGAGTCGCGCCGGTCAGCATCTCGATCACGGGGAGCGGGATGCCACACAACTTCAACTCGATCTCGAAGCCCTTGAGGCGATCGCAGTCCTTGTCACGGATGCAGATGTCGCCGCAGCCGTTCTTGGTGGTGATGTCCTCGCCCGACTCCACGTCCGGCGAGAGGTTCAACTCCATGAACCCAGCGCTCTGGATGCGGCTGTTCGGAACGAGTGGATCGAGTGCGATGTCGCACTCGTCCTGGCGCGTGATCCGCATGGCACACGCCTTGATGGACTTGGGGCAGCAGATTGCCATGTTGTCTTGCCTCCTGTGGCTTGACCGATCACCGCCATTGTATGTCGGCGGCCCTTGCGGGTGTGTCTATGCTCCTCGCAACTTGCGGAGGAGAGTCTTGCGTGCCTTGCCTGCGACCTCTGCTTCCAGGGCGTAGGCGAGGCGGTCAGGGTCGTCACCGACCCACTTGAGGACCTCCTTGGTGTTCATCTCGGAGATGTCCTCACTGATGCCGGGGGCCTCGGTGGCCTCGGGAGCGTCCACAACGACGACCTCCTCGACCTCCTCGATCTCCTCGACTACAGACTCGGGTGCAACCGTGGGCGCGGGTACGGCCTGAACTTCCTCAGGCTCACGGTTGACTGCGGGAAAACGGCTGTAGCGACCCATGTCGTCCTCTTAGCGTTCGATGGCCCGGTAGGCAAGAACGTCGCCGTCCTCGCCACCTTGGCGTACTTCCACCATAGTCGATTCTGGTGCCAGGCTAAGGTTTACCGAGTAGCGCGTGTTGCCATCGAGTTCGATGGTCGCCTCGGGCACCACCCCCGAGACGTGGAACGGCTCGCGATGCCCGGATCGGTTCGCCAGCAGCACCTCGATGCTGCCGTCGTCGTTGGAACGCAGGGCGGCTTCCAGGCGGCCCACTAGTTCACCACCAGGGGAGCGTCGGACGGGGCGTAGGCGCAGTCGTCCAGGGGGGAGGGGAGCGCCCCCACGCACTTCCACACGAGCGGTCCGGCCGACTGGATCACGGCCTGATCGGCCACGCTCCACGGATCGGCGGCGATGCCGTCGGGGAGCGTCGGCGGCGGGGGTCCGGTCGGGAACCCGGCGGGGTCGCCGCCGCCCGGAACGTAGGATGCGAAATCCGCACCAGGGTACGAGGGGTAGAAGTTGGGGTTGTTCTCGGCGTAGCCCGACAGCGTGAACTCAAGGGGTCCGCTGTTGAAGTTGAGGCCCCCAGAGACCTCCCACTTGAGGGTGCGCGGGAGCAACCAGTGAATCCACAGGTTGGTGGGGGTGCCATTGGCATCGCAAGACCCCTTCTCCGCGTTCTTGGTCCACAACTCCAACATCTTGTTGTCGGAGCAGTAGATGCTCTTGGTCTCCCTCAGGGCGCCACCAACGAAGTTCCCCGACCCGTCGTCAAGAAGCGTGGCGCCAATGAGCATCTCAAGAACGGTGAGCGGGACCCCGCAGACCCTCAGTTCGATGTTGAAGCCCTTGAGTCGGTCGCAGCCGCGATCGGTGATGCAGATGTCGCCACACTGGTTGGCGATCTCCAACACATCGCCCTGGCTGATGTCGGGGGCGAGGGCCAACTCCATGAACCCGGCAGTCTGAATGCGCGAGTTGGGGGTCAATGGATCGAGAGGCACATCAGAGGCGCCCAGGCGCGTGATGCGAAGGGCACATGCCTTGATCGACTTGGGGCAACAGATTGCCATGGTGGCCTCCTGTCCCCAGGTTAGGTCATCATCGGGACGAACTCGCCACCGGAGTAGCGGGTCACCCACTCGATGAACAGCGCCTCGGTAGCGTCCCACGGAGCGCCGCCAGCCGGAGCGTAGGTGGTGTTCCACTCGGAGTCGGCGAGAACCGGAAGCGACCCAGCGTCGAGAGCCTCCCACCACAGCGCCGGGCACTGTGGGTTAGCCGCGAGGGTACCCGTAGTAGCGTCGGCGTAGATGTGGACCTGCGTCTGCTCGTCGGGACGGAAGCGCCCGGAGATCATCGACAGCGTGAGGAACTGCTGCAGGACCGCCTGCTTCAACGGGTTGTCGGCGATGTCTGTGAGGAGCAGGGTGATGATGCCCTCGCTGGTCCACTCCATCTCGCCGCCAGCCAGGAGCATCTGCATGGTGATGCCAGGAGCGTTGATCGGATCGACCTCGGAGGTGTCATCGAGGTAGGTCATCACGAAGTCGGTGATGTCCGACGCGTCGCCGTGGTCGATGGTCGCGCCGATCGCGGTGAGGGTGAGCGAGCCGTTGTCGCGCGCCTCGGTGCGGAAGAACGAACGCTGAACCTGGCTGATGTCGTCAATCATCAGAACTCCTCCACGATCACAACATCGTTGTTGCCCGCACGCGTCTTGACGGTCATGGACTCGCAGGTCCAGCCGTCGGGCGCTTCGATGACGTACTTGCCCGAGCCGTAGCCGCCGCGGATCGGCGTGCCGTCGAGAGTGGGTCGGGCGCGCTCGGGACCGCCGTCGGGACTGTGGACGTAGACGGTGACCTTGCGGGCCTCGGCCGAAGTCGAGTGAGTCACGTTGTTGCCAACGAGAGCGGTAGTCACGGGAGCCGGACGAGGGGTTCCGCCAGAGCCGGTTTCTGCGGGGAGATGAGACATCAGAACTCCTCCAAGATGCCAGCGTCATCGCTGTTCTGGTTCGTCCGCAGCGAGATCGTGTAGCCCAAGACCGTTGAGGTGGTCAAGGTCCCGAACTCGATCAGCCCGACGTTGTTGGGCAGAGCGGTGAACGGACCACCAGCGATTGACAGCGACGCCCGGTTACCGAGCGACGCCGCAGTAGAAGTCCAGAACACCTGCACGCGGCGGGCGTTGGCGCTGGTGGTGTACGAAGATCCAACACTCGGGAAGGCACCGAAGATCCGGGTGTAGATGGGATCGCCGCCGTAGCCGGACTGCACGCCGTCCTGCGTCGCCTGACCGCAAGTAACGACCGTGCCGGTGATGACGTAGGGACCGCCAGCAAGGTCGAGATCGACCGGAGCGCCGGGGGTGCCGTCGCACGCAATCGGGTAGACCCGGATGAACCGAACGATCGCCCCGCCAACCTGCACGTCACAGAGGATCTGGACGGCCTGCGAGTCACAGTCGCTCGTTGTGATGTCCACTTCGATCGGGCTGCCGGTCGGGTTGCTGACCTCCACTGGACCCTGGTCGTCCGCCTCGCACTTCCGCACGGTGCCCGAAGGGGCATAGGCCACGCCGTCCAAGTCGAGATCGGCGGTGGACTGCAGCGTGCCGTTCGGGTTCCAGCGGTAACGACGCAAGAAGGGGACGACGGTGCCGCCGCCCTGGTCATCGCAGAGGATGTCCTGTTCGATGTCGCGAGGGCGCGCCGCACGGACCGACACCTCGATCGGGCCGACCGGAGCGTAGGCCGTCGAGCCGTCAAGTTCGGTGTCGGTGAAGCCGACGAGATCGCCGTCGCAGTCGTAC
>Ga0307378_10003598_pt1 | contig 22635 bp, 17 predicted proteins | sample UN1MG_FD_202238 | JGI IMG/M metagenome (GOLD analysis project Ga0307378, IMG submission 202238) | Soil microbial communities from Risofladan, Vaasa, Finland - UN-1 | ecosystem: Environmental > Terrestrial > Soil > Coastal area > Acid sulfate soil | place: Finland: Risofladan, Vaasa | collected...
CGGAATAAGTGGTCGGATTAAATCGGAATGGGTGGTCGGCAATCGCCGGAATTGATGGTCGGATCAGACCGGAATTAGTGGTCGACTAACTCCGGAATCGGTGGTCGAATTACACCGGAATACGCATCGATCAGAAGACCCAATTGTTATTGCAGTTAGAGCACTCGGTGAAGATTGAGATTTGGATGTACCTTACCCAATTTTATTAAAATCGAACTTATCGCAATTAACCTAATAGAAAGCTAAAACCTCACTACAATCCAAAATTTGTAACTCATAATTTACCTAACCAGAACTTACAGTTCCGATAGTTCGCCAACCTGAACCGCTAGTTCCTGTTTGTACTTCACCTCACATTCGCGATATTCACGGTATATGCTGAACATTCATAACTAATTTAATGTTTACGCTGCCAGTCGATAAAAATATCGGAACCCATAGTTCCGATACCTTATTTTCATCCCCAGATAAGTCCTTTAATATTAATACGTTAAGCATTGGCATCGTAATTGCTACGTTATCCTCAAAATATAAGGATGCTAAATGGCATCAATCAAAAGGGTATCAGTCATTGAACAAAGGGTGGAAATAATAAGGCAAGGAGGCCGAAACATGAAGCGAGGCAAGGCCAGTCAGCAAGTCACCATCACTGGTATTGTTACTGCTGCGGATTGGGGTGAAGATGACAATATCATTGCGGTTACCATATCAACCGCTGATGAAAAGGAATACCTCGTTGATGGGACTCCCAAGGGAGAGGAATTACTGGAATTCGTCTATAAGAATGTAAGAGTAACAGGAACCATTAAAGATGATGGGGACGATATCATTTCAGTAAAGAGTTATGAGGTACTTGACGATTAATCTTGCAAGAAACTTGGCGATTAATCTTACAAAAAAATGATAAATTTATCATTCCACTTTTAACGATTTCATGTTAAAATTGGAAATTAACTTTTAGCGCGGAGGTGAGAAGGGCCTTCATCTCCATGGGCTTTTTCAAGGGAAGGGCTCAATAACGATGAACAACAACCATGAACAGCCAAAAAAGCTAATTACGAAAGGGAGATTGATAAGTAAATGAAAAGCAATCTTTGTGTTTGCAAGGAAGCCATTTCAATCACCATGACAGAAGAAGAAACCGAACCTCCAGGTAGTATGTCCGCCACAGCCAAAACGAGCGAAGAAGAAACCGAACCTCCAGGTAGTATAACCGGCGCAGCCGGTATCTGCGGAGGGAAACTGAACGAGTGTCCCGCCTCATCATCACCCAAAGAGCAACCAGCCTTATCATCTTTCGCGAGCTTTTCCAAAGCTTTTACCATGTCTGGAACAGCCAGTCATGTATTGGACATGCCGTCTAAGCATGTAGTATTGGACATGCAGTCAATCGGCCCGATCGGTTCAGGCAAGTCTAAGACAGGGGTGCTATCCGGAGCTTTTCGAAGGCGATTTTTTCCTGATGCAACCAAGGCTGAGTGGAACGATTGGCGTTGGCAGTTGCGTAACCGCATCACGGATATCCATGAACTGGCGCGCATTATCCAGTTGTCCGAGGATGAACTGAAGGCAACTACCTGCCATGAGGGCCCGCTGCCCCTGGGTATCACTCCCTACTATGCCAGCCTCCTGGATGAGAAGGACCCTCGCCAGCCACTGCGCCGCACCGTGGTGCCCGTGAGTGATGAATATGTGTGCGCGCCAGGTGAATCTGATGATCCGCTTGGAGAGGATGCTCATAGCCCCACTCCAGGGGTAGTACACCGCTATCCTGACCGGGTATTGTTTCTGATTACCGGGTTCTGCTCGACGTACTGCCGATACTGCACCCGCTCGCGTATGGTAGGACATCATGGCGGGGTCCGCTTTAACATGGCTCAGTGGGAGCAGGCTATTGCTTATATCGAGGCGACTCCAACCATCAGGGATGTGCTGATATCCGGTGGAGATCCGCTGACCCTTCCGGACCAAAAAATCGAGTGGCTGCTATCGCGATTGCGACGCATTCCTCATGTGGAATTCCTGCGCATCGGAACGAAGGTGCCAGCCGTTTTGCCACAGCGCATCACTCCGGCTCTTGTTCGTATGCTCAAGCGCTATCACCCTTTATGGCTGAGCATTCACTTCACCCATCCGGATGAAATCACGCCCGAAACAAGTCTGGCCTGCGAAAGACTTGCTAATGCCGGCATCCCATTAGGCAGCCAAACGGTTCTGCTGGCAGGAGTGAATGACGATGTGGAAACCATGAAACGGCTGGTGCAGGGCCTGCTTAAGATACGCGTAAAACCTTACTATCTCTACCAATGCGATCCAATTTCCGGTTCCTCACATTTTCGCACCTCAGTAAAAAAGGGATTGGATATTATCAGGGGTCTGCGCGGATACACCACCGGCTATGCAGTACCAAACTATGTAGTCGATGCCCCCGGAAGCGGAGGCAAAATCCCCTTGGTTCCCGAATACGTAGTTGGCAGAGAGGGCGACTACCTCCTGCTGAAAAACTATGAAGGCAATATCTACCGTTACCCGGACCCGGAGGGAAACCGAGAATAAACCCAAACCGCGAATAAAAAGTATCGGTAATGGTATTTAAAATTGAAAATTGAGGATGGTATTGAGAATAGTACGAGGAATTGTATCTGGAATAAAAAAGGGGGGTGATCGTAAATAAAAAAGATGGAGCATTGTGTCTATTAAGGCTTTTAGCATACATTTTCCAGCACACATAATTCCTAAACCTTCTTAGTTATAAAGAGGCAGTAATTATTATGGGGAGAAACCAAATGAAGAAAAAATTTTTGGTACCGATGCTTGTCTTGTTGGCTTTTGGGGCATTACTATTTTTTTCCGGTAATTCGGCTTTAGCTATGGATGAGTCTACCGACCCGGCAATCGTGGAGGCCGATCAATCTGCTCATGAAGGTGACGATCAAGTTGTTCAGGAAGAGGTCCCGGTTGAAGAAGATCTAAATAAAGTTGAATCCGATCACGAAGCGCAGAAACTCGAAGAAGAGCAGAATTTGGGAAGTAAGGATGAAAATCAAGTGCAGGAAGATGAAGTGACCACCGGGAGCGACAATGAGAATAACGCGACCGCAGAAGAGCCAGTTGTAGAGGACGGCTCGCAGCCTAATCATCCTGAAGGTGAGCCCAGTACCGGTAGTGAACCGGCTGAGCAGCCGGTACCTGATACTGAAAACTAAAATCACTTAGAGGGTTACGAGTTGCGGATTACGAGTTACAGGCTGCGGGTTGGGGCTTAAACCCTTACCAATTTAAAACCCGGACCACGTAACTCGTAATCTGTAACAGCTTATACTATAAACCTGTTGAATTTTAAATTTTTATTTGACAGGATTACAGGATACTCTGGATCTAAAAATTATTTTTGTTAATCTTGTTATCCTGTCTAAAAAATGTAGGTTTATGCCGTTTCCAGTATATATCCTCCCACTTTGTCTTCCCTATCCAGGGGGAGGAAAACAGACAAGCCAAATCCCGTCATGATACCAAATCCCGTCATGATATTAGATAAACGCCGGGATGTCGGATCGAAAAGTCCGCCACCTGACGGGCAGAAAAATCACTTCACATTAAAAATTAAACGTTAAATATTAGTTACTACTGTAGGTAGGCACAGAGGGGCAAAGGGGCAAAGGCACAAAGAAACAAGTTCAAATAGGCAAGACAACTTTGTGTTTCTGTGCCTTTGCCCCTATGAACCTGAGTATTTACAAATATTAAACAACTAGTTAAGGTAAAATCTTATGATAATCGGAATTACCTATGACCTTCGAGATGACTATCTTGCCGAAGGATACGGAGAAGAGGAAACCGCTGAATTTGATAGTTTGATCACTATCGAGGCGATAGAACATGCTTTGCAGGATTCAGGTTTTAAAACGGATCGCATCGGCCATGTAAAGGCACTTGTTCAACGTCTGGCCAGGGGAGATCGATGGGATCTGGTTTTTAACATCGCCGAAGGGCTGAAGGGATTTAGCCGGGAGGCGCAGGTTCCTGCACTCCTGGAAGCCTATGATATACCCTATACCTTTTCTGACCCGATGGTCCTTTCTCTGGCACTTCACAAAGGGATAACCAAGCGCATAATACGCGACCTGGGCATCCCTACTCCAGATTTCGCCATCATCGAAACAGAGGATGAAATATCGAGAGTGGACCTTTCTTTCCCTCTTTTTGCCAAACCGGTCGCTGAGGGGACTGGGAAGGGTATAACCGCAGCTTCGAAAATCCGGACAAAAGCCGAGCTTGAGTCAGTATGCCGAGGGCTTCTCATCCAATATAAACAGCCGGTTTTGGTCGAGACATTTCTCCCAGGCCGGGAATTTACGGTTGGGATAATTGGAACCGGACAGGAGAGTAAGGCTATTGGCACCCTGGAAATTGTCCTCAAGCAAAGTGCTGAGGCTGAGGTTTACTCCTATGTGAATAAGGAAACGTGGGAAGATAAGGTGGAATACCGATTGGTGCAAGGCAGAGTAACTGACCCAGGTCATAGTTCGAATGATACTGCGGCAGATGAGGCTCAAGAGGTAGCTTTGGCTGCCTGGCGCGGCCTTGGATGCAGGGATGCAGGTCGGGTCGATTTGCGTGCGGACTCTCATGGCCATCCCTGTTTCATGGAAGTCAATCCATTGGCCGGACTACGTCCCAAGCATTCCGACCTTCCTATCCTCTGTGCCTTATCTGGTATCAAATACCGTGAAATGATCGATATGATTATGAAATCCGCACTGAAAAGGGTCGGGTAATCTCCATGAGGCTAATCGAGGATAATTTCAAATGAAAGTCGCTCTTTTCCATAGTCAGATTCCACAAGATGCAACCAAGGACGAACAGGATATCATGGTGCAGGTTGAGGCGATATCCCATGCCCTCTCCGGCCTGGGACATAATCCTGTTATCATCCCCTTCTCTCTCAATCTCGAAATAACCATAGGTGCCTTGCAGGAGGCCAAACCCGACATGATCTTTAATCTCGTGGAAACGGTCAATGGCAGTGGCAGATTTGTCCACCTGGCACCAACAATTTTGGACTATTTAAACCTGCCCTACACCGGATCAAAGACTGAGTCCCTCTTTTTAACCTCAAACAAGCTCCTGGCTAAAAAAGTTCTTGAGCCCCTGGCTATTCCAACACCAAAATGGATATCCCTGGAAAGCACACCGGAAAAATGGGCCATGATGGTGGCCGACACAGATGCGGGGTCAACGGGACTGGGGAACAAGGGAACTGAGAGCCACCCTGCCATGACTGCTGGCACAGAGGCCATGACTGCAAGCTGCACCTCTTATATCATTAAATCCGTCTGGGAGCATGCATCCATAGGGCTGGACGAGGGCTCAGTGATTACGGCGGACAACGCCGGGCAAAGCTTCGTCAGCGCCTGTGTTGATTCGGACAAGCGTACCGTGGGTAACATGGCTAACATGGATAACATGGATAATATGGATAATATGGATAAGTACGACCAGCGCATCCATCAGCTCCGTCACACAATGCAGCGTCGGAGGGAGCGCGACGGCCAGGATTGCTTTGCTGAAATCTATATAGAGGGCAGGGAATTTAATCTCTCTCTTTTAGAGGGCGACAGCGGACCTGAAGTGCTTCCCCCGGCTGAAATACTCTTTGAAGATTATCCAGCCGGAAAACTGAAGATTGTAGACTACCGGGCCAAATGGGATGAGGAATCCTTCGAATACCATCACACACCCCGATGTTTTGATTTTCCCGAAGAAGACCGACCTCTCTTGAAGCAATTAGCTGAGCTGTCCAAAAAATGCTGGGATATATTCGAATTAGCCGGATACGCCAGAGTCGATTTCAGGGTTGACAAGGCTGGAAAACCCTGGGTCCTTGAGATCAATGCCAACCCCTGCATCTCTCCCGACAGCGGGTTTGCAGCCGCTGCAAAGCAGGCGGGCTTAAGTTTCAATCAGGTCATTCTAAGAATCATCAAGGCGGCATCAGGAGCCTGAAGATAAAACTGAGGGGCATCTTATTGATGGCGACGCTGATGTTAAAATAACCGCTTACCATTAAGGAGAAAATTACCATATCCAGGAGGTTGAGGGGACACATATTCATATGTCATTTGCTTTTTGATAAAATGACGTAGATAAAGTGATATATGAAGATGTGCCCCCCCGCGACCCATTAATAATATGTTATACGATTACGAGGGAGGGTAAAGCGGATTTCCCTTTGTCTGCCTTCTCCGGGGGGCAGTATTCCAGTCGAATTTTGATCGATTGTATTGTTGGTATCGTTGGTATTGTTTGTGGAGTCATAGGCATCGTAGTCATTATTGATATCATTGATATCATGGGCACTATCATATTCATAGGCTCCCATATCGTAATTAGCCACACCGTCATTATTTCCATCATGGGGCCTTGCTCCACGGTCCCTGTCCATTTCCGCCTCCGGTATATTCGGATCAACTCCCGCATCAATACATGGGGAACCGGATTGGAGATGATAATCTCCCTTTACTGGTCCAACAAATAACGGTACTCTATTGATATTCCCTTCTCCTCTATATCCCCCTTGAACATCTGAGTAGGTGATGATGGGATATGGATCAGTATAAGAATAGAGTGGAGAAAGCGGTATGTGGGTGATGATGGAAACTGGATAAATTTTTTGACCTCTTGGATCCACCTGATTCGGTAAGTTTTGCCAGAGGATGCAGTTAGTGACAATCGGTGAAGCAGCGTGACTGAAAATTCCACCGCCGGATAACCGGGCTCTGTTTGCGGTAATTGTGCAGTTGGTGATGTTTGGCGAAGGATAATTTAGCTCTGGAGACCACAATGAAGGATGAGAAGAACAAAAAATTCCTCCTCCAAAGGTAGCCGAATTCCGGGCAATAACACAATTGATAATGTTCCAGTCGGGGTTCATCGCCGTTATAGGCCATATACAACAGATTGCCCCGCCACCTGATCGGGCCGAATTTCCGGTCATCGTGCAATTTATGATATTCAAGAAATCGGCGTAGCAGTAAATTCCACCGCCGCAGTAAGCTTCATTATCACTAATGTTGCAGTTTCTGATTATCCCCTGGCTGCAATATGGCCCACAACAACTTATTCCACCGCCCATAGTGAAGGTCCTATTAGCAGTTATGGAACAACCGGTGATCGTTGGAGAAGAGTTGGTTAGATAGATCCCCCCCCCACCGGTACCATAATACGTATTCAATTCGCCAGTGGTGAAATTGTTGGTAATCGTGCAATCAGTGACTGTCGGAGAGGAGGAGTTACAACTGATTCCACCCCCGCTGATTCTGGCGAAATTTTCAGTGATAGTGCAATTGATGATCTGTGGTGAAGATGCTTCATCACAGATTATCCCGCCACCGTATTCAGGAGATGAATTATTTTTAATCGTACAATTGGTTACAGTCAAAGAAGAGTTCGTGAAATTAATCCCTCCACCTCCATCTCTAAGAGAAGACACCCCGTTTTGGATGGTCATGCCATCTAAGCGAGCATCTGATTTTGTATTGATATACACGATAACTGATCCGGCTCGTGAACCATCGATAATAACCGAGCCTGCCCCTCCCTGACCGATAAGAGAGACACTCTTTCCTGCAATAACTAAATTTTCCCTGTAGGTGCCGGGAGAAATGTTAATCGTATCGCCTGAGAGTACGTAATCGATAGCCTGCTGAATAGAGGTAAAATCGCCACTCCCATCAATGGCCACAACGATCGAGGCAGCAACAGGTTCTCCGCCTCTTCCTCCGTATGAGCCAATGTCAGAGCGGGAATTATCAGTGTCAGTGATTCGCGGGTGTCCGGCATCCTGGCAGGGGGAGCCATTTTTCAGATGATAGTCACCATTATCCTGATCAACAAAGAGGGGGGCATCATCGATATTTCCTGTTCCCTGGTATCCGCCTTGAATATCGCAGTAGCTTAACCGTGGAATCGACTCAAGGTCTGCAAAAATTTCTGAGTCATTCCCCCACAAAATAGAATTTATCACACTTGGACTAGAATAATATGTACTGGAAATTCCCGCGCAGGTGAGAGATGCATTATTAATTATTGTACAATTGACAATTATGGGTGAAGCGAAAGAGCAGCAATCAATTCCCCCGCCTCTAATAATACAATTTTTGATAATTGGAGCTGAATTTTGACAAACAAAACCACGCGGGCAGCCATCACCAACCCCATGTGTAGTGATGAAGCACTTGGTAATCGTGGGCGAGGAGAATCCGCAATAAATTCCACTATACTCTGCTGCCGGGTATTCTTCTTTCCCGTTTCGCACGGTAATACCGCATAGCACAGATTTGCTATCCTCTCCATGATTAAAGGTAACCACAGTCGCTACCTGATTGCCATCAATAATAGTTGAAGTAACTATATCGGAAGCATTCGGGTCTATGCTCTTTATCGTAATCGCCTTCCCCAAAAAATTAATATTCTCAATATAAACCCCCGGCTGCACAATAATGGCATCACCTCCCTGAGCAGCATCAATCGCAGCCTGAATAGTAGAGTAATCGCCGGGAATGGATATTTCTGCCGCCATGATAGAAGGAAGGTAAAAAGCCAACGACGCCAATAGCGCTATCGTCCACCAAATTAACGTTACCTCCTTTTGATTTAAGAATACATTTTTTTTATTTTATTCCCCATTTTTATGAATTAAGTGTTATCTTAACCTGCTAAACCTGTCCCGATCCTGACCTCAGACTTCAGGAGTTAGAAGTTAAAAATTTTGAGCATTCATATTTATAAGGCACCACACCTCTTAAAATGCCTTGAATCCCGTTTAACATGCCTCGAAATCCAGCCATTCCCGCGTAAGCTGGAATCCCCATTCCCAGAAGTGATTGCAAGGATTGGATTCCCGCCTTCGTGGGAATGGCAAAAAATTAATGTGATGGCTAATATAAATGTGATGGCTAATATATATGAGCGACTTGGGTTAAATTACTATTTAGTGCCTATGCCAAAAATGTAGATATCGATAGATCGAGAGACGGGGTTTTCTAACCCCGACTCCCTCATTTATGGGGGCGGGACAGGAATGTCTCGCCTATCGTTTTGGAGTTTTGGAAAGGCTCTTATTATTCGGACATTTGTTATGAATTGTATTATATTTAATATTACTATAGAATAATACTTTTGGACATGCATATAAATCCTGTAATCAATAGGAACATAGATCTAATCAACTACGACAATTGGTAGGAGATAACCCTTTTTTTTCTCTTGCTTTTTCTTTTCCATTTTGAGAACATTGGTTGTTTAGGCTTCGAGCTGTAACTTGCCTCCTGAATTTCGACCCCTTAATCCTGCAATTAAGTAAGGGAGTCAAACTCAAGAGATCAGAATTCGGCGGAGAATAACCAGCATATTCTGAATTCTGCTTTTTTCTAACTCCTGGTTTCTGAATTCTAAAGGACCAGCGGAGATCATCAGCGAATGTTCCTGCTCTATGTTTTCGGGCTTTTCGGTGGATTTGCCACAGGATTTTGTCTGTTCATATATGGAATATATATCCTGGCTGTAATCAAAGGAAAAAAGTATCTTCCTCATGATGATCTGAAGGAGTATGTCCCTGTTTCCGTGCTTATTCCAGCGAGAAATGAAGCACAGGTCATGGAGAGAAAAATTAAAAACCTGGCTGAAATCGACTATCCCCGCGAGCTGCTCCAGGTTGTGGTTGTTGATGATGCCTCTACTGATAAAACCAGGGAGATCGCCCAGAAAGCCCTGGCTCGATACCATATTTCCGGTATGGTTATTTCAAATGACAGCCGAAAGGGCACAAATTACAATTATAATCATGGAATGAAGTACGCATTCCATGATATGGTCATAACCACTGATGCTGATGTGACTTTGGAAGGCCAGGCACTGAAGAGAATGGTGGCCGTTTTACAAAATGACGAGAAAATCGGTGCAGCCTGCGGGGAATTGGTGCCGCTCATTGACGGCCAAAGCATTTCCACCGGCGTTGAGAAGCCCTATCGGGAGGTTTTTGGTAAAATTTGCTCCTGGGAAAGCTCGATGCACAGCACCTATTGTTTTAATGGTCCCTTGATAGCCTTAAGGAAGCAGGCTTACAGCCCTATGAATCCGCACAAAGGAGCCAGCGATACCAATATGGCCCTGGCTGCCATTCGCAATGGCTATCAGGCCAAGTACATTTCTTCGGCAAAATTCTACGAATGGGTTCCGACCAAGCTGTCTCAACAGAAAAAACAAAAGATTCGCCGGGCATCACGGCTTTTGGAATCCACTTGGGCGGCCAGGGGGATGCTGTTTAACCGGCAATATGGAAAATTCGGCATGCTCGTTTTACCGCTTCGAATGGCCATGCTCTTTGTGGTTCCTCCCCTTTGCGGGGTTTCCATCGTTTTTTTAGGAATGCTGGTTTTCCGATTCCTTGGTATCATGATTGGTTTACTCTATCTGCTGCTCTTACTGGGAGTTATCACTCTGGGGGCATTTCGCACAAATTTTCTGACCTCTTTTATCTGGCACCAGTATTATCTGTTTGCCGGTCTGGTCAATATGATAAAACCCATGCATATTTGGGAGTCTGTTGATAGAACGGCCTTGCATTAGTTATGAAGTAGAAAGTATGAAACATCCAGTATGAAGCACTCGGAGCAAAAGATTCTCATTATTTCTCTATCCGGCATCGGAGATCTTATCTTGTTTACTCCGGCTCTGCCTATGCTGCGAACGAAATTTCCTGACGGAGAGATTGAACTCCTCGTAAAAAAAAAGGAAGCGGAGCAAATGCTCAAAGGGAACCATTACATCGATAAAATCATTGCTTTTGACCCGCAGAAAGCCTCGATAAGGGAGAATCTCCAATTTTATTCCAAAATGCGAAAACAAAAATACGATATCAGCATCTCCATTTTTCCGGCCATGACCTTTCTCAATAACCTTTCCACCTTCGCCATCGGTGCCAGGGAGCGTTGGGTTTATAAAACAGGACATCCTCTTCTTTCCTTTGACTTTTTGCAAAATAAACGCATCCCCTACCAACATGGTAAACATCGAATAGATTATAATCTGGCTATGGTTCAGGCTGCCACGGAAAATGACCTTGATTATAAGGGAGATTCCCCTACCTATACCTATCCGGAAGATTCTCTTGAGCAGGTGTATATTTATGGATATGGAGATAAACGTGGAAATGGATATGGAGATGATCAAAAAAGTCGATCCGATCGAAAAAATCGCTCTGACCAAATCCTGCGGTCACTTGACATCGATCCCAAGGAACTGCTGATCGGAATCCATGCAGGCTCCGGAGATAATCAGCCATTTAAGAGGTGGGGTGAAGAAAAATTTGCACTGCTGGCGGACAAAATCCAAAAAGAGTTTCATTTTCGCGTCGTCTTGCTTGGCGGGCCGGAAGAGGAAGAGCTGACAAGGAGAATTGCACGGCACATGGTGACCCATCCAGCCATTGCTTCCGGAAGGACCAGCATAGAGGAAACCCTCGCCCTGATAAACCGATGTGAACTCTTAATCAGCAATGATTCAGGGGTCATGAATATGGCTTTTGCCTTGAGGCGAAGAATCCTGGCCATTTTTGGTCCAACCGATGATACCTGCACCCGGCCAATGGGAAAAGATGATATCATTATTTTCAAGGAATTGCCCTGCAAGCTGGAATGTCGGCAACGGTATCTGTATCGCAAGGAATGCGACTTTGGTTATCAATGCCTAAAGGATCTCTCAGTGGAAGAGGTGTGGAAGGTTACCCAGGGTGTGTTAAAGGGTATACAAAAATCCATTGAGGAGGAAATGTAAATGGAAATTAAATATTTCCCTGATACTGATACTTTGTTGATAAATTTTACGGATAAAGGAATTGTTGAAACAAGAGATCTCAATGAGAATACCCTGATCGAACTTGATAAAGATGGATATCTAGTCAGTATGACTCTTGAACATGCTAAACAACAGGCAAATATTGACGATTTTTCATACCACCAGGTTGTAAAACAAGCGAAAGTAGCCTAACCGACTGCTGCTAAGGAACTTCAGCATGGATAGCTCTCAGACAGATCGTCCCATGAATAAATTTGAGGCATATCGCCCTCAAGATCACCCTACTTCAGATCATCCTTCAGCTCGTCCTCAAGATCGTCATCGTATTGCAGTGACGATTCCCTGCTTTAATGAGGAGGTCTCCATTGGTAAAGTAATCAGGGATTTTCAAAAGGCCCTGCCTGAAGCTCAGATTATTGTCTTTGATAATGATTCCACCGATAATACCGCAAAGATCGCCCAGGACAACGGCGCCTGCGTTATCAGGGAACGAAAACGAGGGAAAGGCAATGTGATCCGGGCTATCTTTGACAAGATAGACGCTGATTTCTATGTCCTGGTCGATGGCGATGACACCTATCCGGCTGAAGAGGTTGGAAAGCTGCTGGCCCCGGTTCAAAATGGTCAGGCTGATATGGCTATTGGTACGCGATTGGATAATTTTACCAAGGAGTCAATGGAATTTCTCCATAGTATTGGCAACCGGGTATTATTAAAGATCCTGAATCTGTGTTTTTACACAAACCTGTCCGACATTCTGTCCGGCTACAGGGTATTTAACCGGGAGTTTGTGAAAAACGTGCCTCTTTTTTCCAGCGGCTTTGAAATTGAAACCGAGTTGACTATCCAGGCACTGATGCGGGAGTTTAGCATTATGGAGGTTCCTATAACCTACCGATCTCGACCGCAAGGGGGAAAATCCAAAATTAAACCCTTCAGGGATGGATATCGAATCCTCATGACCATTCTCATGTTTACCAGAGACTTACGACCCATGCTTTTTTTCCCGGCTCTCAGTCTGCTTTTCATTGCAGGTGCATTTATCCCAGGATTTCGGGTCATTCGGGAATATCTTCAGACCGGTCTTATCCGCTATCTTCCTTCGGCCATATTGGCCACAGGAATGGTGATCCTTGGTATCCTTTTTTTCATTGCTGGTTTTATCATTCATACCTTGAATCACAGATTTAATGAGATTAACCTTGTTTTAAAGAGGATGCAAAAATAAAAAATGTTATCACAAGATAAGAGGTTATCACAAGGGAAGATGTTATCACGAGGTAAACAGAAGGCGTTATCACAAAATGATGTGTTATCCCTGGATGCGCAGAAACGGAATAATCGAAGGGGAATAGCGGTCTTGATCGCCATACTTGTCCTTGGGTTCGGCTTGCGGCTATGGGGTATTCAATTCGGATTGCCCGAATACTTTTATGTTGATGCCACGAAAACCGTGTATCCGGCCAAGAGGATCGCCCAGAATTTTTTGAGCGGAAAGCCAAGCTTTGATCCCCAGTTTTATCAATATCCAACCCTGTATATTAATATACTTGCCGTGGAATATGTGTGTTATGGATTCGTCAACGGGCTCCAGGTAAAGGCGCAAAATCACCTGGCTAGTCTCAAAGAGGCAGTGGATATTCTCTACCAGGATCAGCGCAAAGAACATATCTTCTTTTTGCTGGCCCGGCTGACCAGTACCGTGGCTGCTACCTTGACTATCCTGCTCCTCTATCTGGTCGCTATGGCTGGCTATAAAGACCGCCGGGTAGCACTGCTGAGCGCTTTTTTTATTGCTGTTATTTACCTCCATGTCAAGGATGCCAAATACCCGATGACTGATGCAATGATGGCCTTTATGGCTATTTGTGCCTGGCTCTTTATTCTGAAAATCGCTCACCACCATGGGATCATTGGAAACAAGGGGAGTGATAAGGGCAATAAGAGCGATAAGGACAAAGGGTGCGCAAGATGTGGTGGATGGAGGAAAGACTATCTTCTGGCAGGTCTTTTCATCGGGCTTGGTACGAGCACCAAATACCTGCCCCTTTTTCTCGTCCTGCCTTTCGGGATAGCTTCCCTGATAGATTATCATCAGAATAAGGAGCAGCGCAAATACCTTTTGCAATGCATTACCCTGGGAGTTCTCTTCATCCCGCTCGGCTTTCTCATTGGGACACCGAGCTTTCTCTACCGATCAGAGCAGTTCATCGAAAGGGCTGCTTCGGAAAAAAGCGGGCAATACGGCATCGGAGGGAAGCCTGGTGACGTTCAGCAGGGATATTTTGATTACCTGTTTTGCCAAAATCCTACCTATAATGAGCCCTTTTCCAAAAATTCTTTAATGGGCTCAATGGGCATCCCGCTCCTGCTTCTGACCATCTTGGGGGTTTTCTATGCTTTACGCATGGGGTTGCTGCAAAAGCTCAACCGGGGAAATGTAGACCTTATCTTGGGTTTATCGTGTCTGATTTTTTATTGCATCCTGGCCAAACCTGGACAGTTACGGACAGTGCGGCATTTTTATTGGTTTTTACCCATATATGCCCTTTTGTCCAGCCGGATTCTGGTTGCGGCAGGAGAGCATGTCCTGACGGACAAAAAAAACATGATTATCCCTCTTTTGGGTTTCCTGATAGCCAGCCCAACCTTTTTGCGCACTGTACGCTATGATTATCTCCAATCCCATACGGATAATCGTGTTTTTGCCCGGCAGTGGATTGATGAGAATCTTCAGCCAGGCAGCAAGATACTGATGCCGAACTTATATCACCCCAACATCTCTCAGGAAAAATTTAAGATATTATTTTACAATCGGGGCACAATCGGTAAAAAGGTGCTAACGTATGATGCATTGCTGGCTAATGGTATCAATTACTATATTACAGCCAGTTACTTCAATGATCGATACTTTACCCAGGAGGCATTAAAGAGCTTCCCATCTTTTGTCAGCCATTACCGGGCATTCTGCACCTCTCTTGAAGAGCGGGGACAGTTAGAGAAGGAATTTCCGGCAAACCTTATAGACAAGCCAGGACCAACTATCAAGATATTTAAAATTTTCTAAGTACAGGCCACGAAAATTACGCGACCAAGTTGTAGGGGCGGCCCCCTGTGGCCGCCCATGTACTGGAATCCTATCCTGGCAATCCTGTTATCCTGTCTAAAAAGTTTAGGTTTAAGCCGTTTACCGTATAATCAGTACAGTGGCCTTAATCCGATATACCGGCAGCGGCCTTGACCTGAGCAGCCAATCTCAGGGGCAGTCCCCAAAGTTTGCAGAAATACTCTCCGCCCTTATGATCAAAGATATCTCTTTGGGTATAGGTAGCAAGCTCCTCACTGTAGAGGGAGAACCGGGATTTTCTTCCCACGCAGACACACTGACCGGGGAGTAGTTTCATCCTCACCTGGCCGCTGACCCGCTCTTGCAGAATCTTGTTAAAGGCATCCATAGCTTTTCTCAGATCGGAGTGCCAGAGGCCGTAATAGACGGTTTCCGCATATTTGGTGGCCATTCCCTCCTTGAAGTGCATGGTTTCCCGATCCAAAACCAAGGACTCCAGCTCCCTGTGTGCAGACAAAAGGATAGTGGCTGCAGGAGCCTCGTAGATTTCGCGGGATTTAATCCCTACCAGGCGATTTTCCACCATATCGCACCTGCCGATACCGTATTCTCCGCCAAGTCGGTTAAGCTTTTTCACCAATTCCACCGGGCCGTAAGACTGCCCGTCAATGGCTACGGGGACGCCGTGGTCAAAGGTCAATTCCAGATACAATGGGTCCTTCGGTGCTTTTTGCGGGGATTGAGTGATCAAATACGCATCTTCCGGAGGCTCAACCCAGGGGTCTTCCAATACCCCGCATTCAATGCTGATTCCCCAGAGATTCATATCTATGCTGTAAGGCTTCTCTTTGCTTACCGATACAGGGATGCCATGCTCCTGTGCGTACTGGATTTCCTCCTCACGGGATTTAAATTCCCACTCCCGCACCGGAGCAATGATCTCCAGGGAACTGTCCAAGGCCATAATTGAAACATCAAACCGCACCTGGTCATTCCCTTTGCCGGTTGAGCCGTGCACCACAGCCACCGCCTCCTCCTGTCTGGCAATCTTCACTAATTTCTCGGCAATGAGAGGCCGGCCCAAGGCAGTGGCCAAAGTATACTTTCCCTCATAGACCGCATTGGCCCACAACGCAGGGAAACAATACCGGGTCAGAAATTCCTCCCGAAGGTCCTCCAGATAGACTTTGGAAGCTCCGATCTTCAAGCCCTTTTCCTGCACCAGGCCCAGATCTTCCTCCTGCCCCAGGTCTGCAACCAAAGCGATGACCTCAGCATGATATTTATCAATCAACCATTTGATAATAACCGACGTATCCAGTCCGCCCGAATAGGCGAGAACAATCTTATTGATTTTGCTATTCATATTTTTCTTAAAGACCTCTTTTCTGAAAGGCTCCAGCATCATGTTCATTCGATTTTTCTCATATTTTTTAGTTGGATTTTCTCATATTTTCAGGCAGGTGCGCCGCCCAAAAGCTTCAGCAGAATGGCCTGCTGCATGTAGAGGCGATTCTCCGCCTGATCAAAGACAACTGAATTTTTACCATCCAGCACCCCTGCGGTGATCTCTTCCCCTCGATAGGCTGGCAAGCAGTGCATCACCAGTACATCTTTCTTGGCCTTCTGCACGAGTGCCTCGTTGATCTGATACCCGTCAAATGCCTGTTTTCTCGTTTCTTTTTCCTCTTCCTGGCCCATACTGGCCCAAACATCCGTGTATAGGATATCCGCCTGATACGCGGCCTCCTGCGGATCATGGCCAATTACGATCTGCTTACGGTCTGAACTTTGGAGTGCCTCAATTCCCCTGATCACTTCCGGATCAGGTTCATACCCGTGTGGGCAGGCAACCCATAAATGAAGATTCAATTTGGCTGCTGCCTGTAACCAAGAGTTGGCAACATTATTTCCATCTCCAATGTAGGCAATCTTAAGGCTCTCTAAAGCTCCGGTCTTTTCTTTTATCGTAAACAAATCGCTTAGAATCTGGCAGGGATGAAGTTTATTGGTCAAACCATTAATAACCGGAACAGCGGCACATCTGGCCATCTCCTCAACTTCTTCCTGCTGGTAGGTCCGGATCAGGATGGCATCGACATAGCCGGAAAGAACACGCGCCGTATCCGGTATCAATTCCCCTCGCCCCATTTGCAGATCATTGGTATTCAGATAAAGAGCAATTCCTCCCAGATGAAACATTCCCACTTCAAAAGAAACGCGGGTTCGGGTGGAAGCCTTTTGAAAGTTCATGGCCAGGGTTTTCCCTTTGAGAGGGGAAAAGTGGATATCCTGCTTTTTTTGCCGCATTTGCTTTAAGTCAAAACTTAAGGAAATGAGACTCTCGATATCTTCACGATCTAAATCTTTAATGCTCAGCAAATCCTTTTTCATGGATCGATTCCCAAGTTTTATTGGCTAGGTTTTATTGGCTAAAATTGTTGCAGGGACAACACCTTGTCTAAAATAAAAAGCCCCCTGTCAACCTCTTCCCGGCTGATGATAAGCGGAGGCAAAAACCGCAGGACAGTATTCATAGTACAATTAATAATGAGACCATCCTCCAGGCAATCCTTAGCAATCCGGCTTCCCTCTCTGTCCAGCTCAAGTCCCTGGAGCAGACCCTTACCTCGCACCTCTTTGATAAAGGGATACTTTTTCTGTAAGAGCAAAAGCCCTTCACCCAGGTAGTCACCCATCTTGCGGCCATGTTCCAGGACTCCGCCCTGAACCATAGCCTCAACCGTGGCTATACCCGCTGCGCAGGAGAGGGGGTTTCCTCCAAAGGTCGAAGCATGACTCCCAGGAACAAAAGCCTGAGCCACTTCATCTCTAGCTAAAATTGCTCCTATCGGCACCCCTCCGCCAAGGGCCTTGGCCATACTTACAATATCCGGCTCTACCCCTGCTGCGTGCTGATAGCAAAAAAACCGTCCGGTACGGCCAATGCCGGTCTGGACCTCATCCAGAATCAATAAGATCCCTCTTTGCGAGCAAAATTCCCGAAGACCCAGAAGATACTCAGGGGTGCCAACCTGTACGCCCCCTTCTCCCTGGATCGGTTCGACCATTACGGCAATGGTGGAATCTGTGGCAGCATCCCTGACCGCCTGCACGTCATTAAAGGGAACATAGGTAAAACCCGGAAGGAGGGGCTCAAAGCCTTTTTGAATCTTCTCCTGCCCAGTGGCTGTGAGAGTCGCCATAGTCCGTCCGTGGAAGGACCTATAGGCAGTGATAATTTCGCCCTCCTGAATACCCCTTTTCTTCTTTGCATACAACCGGGCCAGCTTTATGGCTGCCTCATTCGCCTCAGCTCCGCTGTTACAGAAAAACATCTTACCGCAAAAAGCCTGCTGAACAATCAATTCCGCCAACCTGGCCTGCTGGGCAATATAAAACAGGTTGGAGATATGCAGCAGCTTCTCTGCCTGCTCCTTAATAGCTTTGACTACGGACGGGTAGCCGTATCCCAGGCTATTGACACCAAGACCGCTCAGAAAATCCAGATATTCTTTACCTTCGGTATCCCATAACCGGCAACCCTGGCCCCTTTCGAAAACGACCGCCAGCCGATTATAGCTGGAAATGAGATATTGCTGAGCTAAACCGATCACTTCCTCTTTACCAGGCACGCGAGTTTTCCTTTCAATAAAAAGCAAGACAACCACAAAAGACAAAGAGGCACAGAGGTAATAATACTATCTCTGTGTCTCCGTGTCCTTTGTGGTTTCTTTGTCTTTTGGTTAGCTACTCAAAGTATATACCGACTCAAATCTTCGTCCTTGATAATATCCGCCAGCTTGTCACTTACATACTTTGCATCAATAACAACTTTCTGTCCATCCATTTCGGGAGCCAGAAAGGATACCTCTTCCAATACCTTATCCATGATGGTATGTAAACGTCGGGCTCCGATGTTTTCCACCCTCTCATTGACTTGGGCAGCGAGGGCGGCTATTTCAAGAATGGCAGATTCTTCAAACACCAATTCAACCCCTTCGGTTTGCAGCAATGCCTTATATTGCTTGATCAAAGCATTCTCCGGCTCAGTCAGAATACGAACAAACTCCTCTTTTCCCAGGGAATACAGCTCAACTCGAATAGGGAATCGCCCCTGCAATTCAGGGATTAAATCGGAGGGTTTAGAGACATGGAATGCTCCGGCTGCAATAAACAGAATATGATCCGTTTTAACCATGCCATATTTGGTGGTTACCGTGGTTCCTTCCACAATCGGCAAAAGATCACGCTGCACACCCTCGCGGGATACATCAGGCCCGGCTGTACTCTTGACTCCGGCGATTTTATCTATCTCGTCCAAAAAGATGATTCCGGATTGCTCCACCTGCTTGACTGCCTCTGCAATCACCTCGTCCATATCAATCAGACGCTGGGTTTCCTCCTGTAGAATCAATTTGCGGGCATCTTTTAGTTTCATCTTTCTTTTCTTGGGCTGATTGGGGAATATACCGGAAAACATATCCTTGAAATTGATATCCATTTCCTCAAGGCCAACATTGGAAAAAATCTCGACCATCGGCAGATTTTTTTCTCTAAACTCCAGCTCAATAACTTTTTCCTCGAATTTTCCGGCCCGTAGTTTCTCTCTTATTTTCTCCCTGGTATTCACCATTGAGGACGAAATAGGGGGAACAGGGGTTCCTTCCGCTGCCTCAGACGCAGGCTGACCCTCCATATCGGGCTTTTCAGGCTCAGACTCTTCAGTCTGCGTTGGCCGTAAAGGAGGGAGAAGAATATCCAGAAGTCTTTCTTCGACAATGGCCTCTGCCTTGTCATTCACCCTTTCTCTTGCTTCGGATTTAACCATATTTACCGCCAGATGAGTAAGGTCACGTATCATAGATTCAACATCCCGGCCAACATAACCAACTTCGGTAAATTTGGAAGCCTCGATCTTCAAAAAAGGAGCATTAGCCAATCGTGATAATCTTCTGGCGATCTCGGTTTTCCCTATACCAGTGGGCCCGATCATAATAATATTTTTCGGAGCAATTTCATCACGCAGATCCGGATCGAGTTGCTGCCTCCGCCACCGGTTCCTCAGTGCAATAGCCACAGCCTTCTTGGCCATTGCCTGCCCAATGATATATTTATCTAATTCACTCACAATCTTTCTCGGAGTTAATGTATCCATTCTCTACTCGATACCTATCCTTTGCTCAAGGGTCAGGGGGAAAGAAAGGGGTTAGGGATTAGGGTATTTTCCCTAGTCCTTAGTCCCTAACCAATAATCCCTTTTTTTAAATTTTCTCTATATTTCCTCTATGGTTAAGAAGCTATTGGTATAAATACAGATAGATCCGGCGACTTTCATGGCTTCTTCAACAATTTGCCTGGCCTCCATATCCGTATGAAGCAGAAGAGCCTTGGCCGCTGAGACCGCATAAGGCCCTCCCGATCCAATGGCCATGACCATCTCCGGTTCAATCACATCCCCTGAACCGGAAAGGATGAAGGAGTGCTCTTTATCGGCTACAGCCAGCATAGCCTCCAATCTCCTCAATACCTTGTCCATCCGCCACTCTTTGGCCAGCTCTACACATGCCCTTGACAAATTGCCGCGATATTCCTCTAATTTGGTCTCCAGCTTTGCCAGTAAGGCAAAGGCATCCGCTGAAGTCCCTGCAAAACCGGCGAGAATAGAATCCTTGTACATCTTACGCACTTTTTTTGCATTTGCTTTCATGATGGTCTGGCCAAGAGTGACCTGACCATCGCCAGCCATAACCACCTTTCCGCTCCTGCGGACACATAGTATGGTCGTGGATCTTATCGGTTCGTGCTTTTTTTCTTCCATGATCTTGAAATCCTGCTTTTTTCGTCTGCTCACTGCCCCGGATAAGGCCGGCAGTTTTAGTATTCAGTTTAAAAAGGCCTGTTTTCCTTCTTCCATTCTTTATTTCACGTCTTTATTTCACGTCGCGGAACGTTTCATGCTTTGGGAACGTTTCACGCTTTGGGGTGAGCCTTATCATAAACCTGCATTAAATGATCAAGACTCATGTGAGTATATTTCTGAGTGGTTGATAAACTGGCATGCCCCAGCATTTCCTGAATGCTGCGCAAATCAACACCGGCATCAAGCAAATGAGTGGCAAAAGTATGCCGAAGTGAATGCGGACTGGCAGAATCAGCTATTCCGGTTTTGTGGAAATACTTCTTACAAATTCTGGACACACCGCGAGTTGACAACCGCTTTCCATACTTATTGATAAAGATAGGGCTTAAATCCTCTATCCCTGCTTCTTTCTGAAAGTTTCGTTTGTACGGAATGTATGCCCGCAGCACAGATACAGCCTTGGTCCCTACAGGTACCATCCGCTCTTTCCTGCCTTTTCCCAAAACCCGAATGGTAAACGCATCAAGATCAATGTGCTCTTCGTTTAAAGAGACCAGCTCGGAAATTCTTACACCGCAGGCATAGAAAACCTCCAAAATAGCTTTATCCCTCAGCTCCCAAACGTTGAAAGCGAATGAACCACCAAGAGAACTACAGGGAGAGCCAGCGGAAGAACTAGAGGAAGAATCACCGGGAGAAATACCAAGAGAACTAGCGGGAGAACTATTGATAGAGCCGCCGGGAGAACTACCGAGAGCGCCACCAAGAGAGCCACCGATAGCGCCACCGAAAGAATCAAGGAGCCTGAATATTTCATCAATCGTCAGAAAAGAAGGCACCTTCACCCCGATCTTGGGCGAGGGGAGGAGAAGCACTTTCCCTTCCGCAGGGATACCTTCCCTTTTGAGATACTTATAGAAAGATTTGATAGCCGAAATCTTGCGTACAATGCTGCTCCTGGCCAGATTCCGGTTAAAAAGATAACTTAAGTACTCCCTCACCCGTGCTAAATCTACCTGTTGGAGCTCATGGTACAGACCCGTTGATTCTTCCGGATTCTTAATCCCCATGTAATGAAAAAACTGATGCAGGTCACTCTGATAAGCACGTATGGTATGACCTGAATAATTAAGCTCCAACTGAAGGTAATTAAGAAACTCTTTCACGTACGTTCCGCATTCATAAAAAGAAAGGTTATTGTTCATTAAATTATAGCCAAAAATTTCAACTTAGCATTTTTTTTTCAAATTGTCAAGATCTGTCATGAACATGAGATACTCCCCGTATTGAGAATATTTCAACGCTTAAAGCGGTTTTCAGTTGTATGCACTAGACATAACAGGTAGGCACAAAGGGGCAAAGGCACAGAGGCACAAAGTTGTTTTCATCTTCTCTGTGCCTCTCTGCCTCTCTGCCTTTGTGCCTTTGTGCCTGCTATATCCGCAGCATACACAATTGAGAACCTCTATAACGAATGGCATTTACATAAGCCAAGAGAAAAAAACAGAAGAAAGGACACGAAGACCACGAAGAGATTAAAATTTACCAGGGGAACCTGAGAAAGAGCCAATTCGGATAAAGGAGTCAGGAGCTAAGAGTTGGAAAACACCTGCCAGAATCTCAAAATGAGAAAAACTGCTACGCTTTTGAACTATGACATGGGTTATTTCCCCTCTCTTGCTTATCTTTTTATCTTCGTGTTCTTCGTGGCTCTTCGCGCTCTTCGTGTCCTCACTTCCCCTCAACAGCTACTTTCTTGGCTTATGTAAGTGCCATTCCCTCTATAACTGATATAACTGAAACAGGCCACAAGTTGACCCATAGGCCAACTTTTTGGCCTATGTTTGAA
>Ga0307378_10003599_pt1 | contig 22629 bp, 14 predicted proteins | sample UN1MG_FD_202238 | JGI IMG/M metagenome (GOLD analysis project Ga0307378, IMG submission 202238) | Soil microbial communities from Risofladan, Vaasa, Finland - UN-1 | ecosystem: Environmental > Terrestrial > Soil > Coastal area > Acid sulfate soil | place: Finland: Risofladan, Vaasa | collected...
GAGGGACTTTGTGGATGTATTGCGACGGGAAAATCTGATCCAGCAAGGCCAGATCGAAGAATCCCTTTTTTCTATGCAGGTTTTGCCAGGTCCCGCAACCAACGCAGCGAAGGTTGCAGACGTTAGTCAGTTCTAAAAGTGTCAGCACTTAATTGTCCTTTTCGCTGAAATCGGAGGCGACTGACCTGAAGCACAATTCGAGTGTTACTTTAATCCCTCTCTTCAACTTGTCAAACCGCAGGGCAAAGTAATTAAATCTTAGTGCCTGATATAATACCCTTATATTAGTATATCTGAAGACCTTTGCACTGGACCAATTAACCAGAGAACGATATAGAAGCATGAGGATATCTCACGACTCATTTCCCGTCCGGTGAAAACCGCTGTTCAAATCGTCATCATCAGGTGCAAGTTTGATGAAAAGCGACAATGACAAACTTAGAGGAACGAGAGAGTTTCAGCCACGGGACAAGAGCCCCAGGGCGATGGAAGAGTTTTTTACGACAGTCGATGATCCGTGGGGTTACAAGCAGAATCCCGACCACGTCGCGCGAGCGCGGCACATCCGGGATATCCTTCGCAATCGGCGTTTCAAGCGCTTGCTCGACATCGGTTGCGCGGAGGGTTTCATTACTTTTCTAATCCGGGAGTTGGCCGACTACAGGCTGGGGGTCGATCCCTCGCCCACGGCTATTGCTCGTGCGCGAGAGTCTTACGGGAGCGATATAGACTTCGAGGTTGGCAACATCCTTGATTTCAGGGCTGAGGAGCCCTTCGATCTGGTGACGATCACTGGTGTGCTTTATTACGTGAAGGATCAGATTGATCATGTTCACGAGACTCTGGATAAAGTACTCTTGGGAGGCGGAACAATGCTGCTCTCCCACTTGAAGGAATCCAGCGGTGACGGTTTCCAGGGGCTGTTTGAAGATAGAGGCTATAAACTGACGGCAAGCAGGGAATTCACCTGCAACAACAACACCCATTTGATGCATGTATTCACTAAAGACTAAATCTCTTGGCTTCCCCAACGATCAGGCGCAGATCAACCCTGAGACGGGTGAACTGTGGTTTTTCGATGGGCCGCGGCTAAACACATTCAACGGCAAGGAAATCGCGCTGATTCATCTTTTCCCATGCGAGTCCCCCGGTCGATTGATCCATTTCACCAAAAACGGCGGGATTCTTGTCAGCCTCGAGAAAAGCGGGGAGGTTCTGCTGTCAGAGGATGGGGGGAAGAATTTCCGGACGGTATTACATTTCCGCAATCCAACCTCCTTCGCGCTGAATTGGGCGGTTGAGGATTGGCACGAGGCAATCCTGCTCGGGGAATATCATCACGAACGTATTAAAAGCGCCCGCGTATACCGCTCCTTCGATGGCGGACTAACTTGGCAGCCGCTGTTCAATTTTTCCGCATATGAGCATATTCATATGATCAGAGCCGATCCATTCTCTGATAATTTGTACATTTCTGCGGGTGACAAACCCAAAAACGTGTTCGTAACTGATAACAGTTGGTCGTTCGATATTGTTGAACCAAGGAATAAGGGTTTGATGTCCATTGGGTTCACACCGGAGGCCGTGTATTTCGGAACGGACAGAGCTTCGGGCAACTTTCAGATCAGATCGGACAGGCATGGCGGTGTGCTGCGACACGATTTCGAGCTGCCTATGGATCTGATGATTTACGATTTCGCTTACTTTGGCGGAATGCTTCTCTCCACAAACAGGCTTTCGAGAAACCTGCAGGAAAAACGTCTGGAGAACAAACCATGTATCCTCTATGCGGACTCGCAGGAGGTGCTTTCCGAGGCGGATGCTTTCTGTTTCACCAACGTGTTGAACGGTACCATCTACACGGCCAGGACCGATAATACGTTGATGCTTCAACACTAATCCGCATGATCTTCTCGTGGATCTATGGCAGGCGAAGATACAGCCCAATCGCGCTGTTTGCTTGAAGCTACCTCTCTGGCGGTTTTTCAATCCGTGCGAGGTTCTCTTCGACCTTAAATAGCCAGAACCTCCCTCTCAGTGGCTCCAGCAGATGCCGGGCAGTCTCGAACTCATGATGATTTATTGCAACCTGGCCCAGCAGCGAACTATACAACGCCTTCTCTCTGTTTTCGGCGGGTTCGGCACCCCGAACCAGTTTCGCCCAAAGCGACTTGTCGCTCCACGCCTTCACGGCTTCTCCGAGATCGCGAACACTCACCATCGCGGGGAAACGCTCGGCCAGGTTTTCGATGGCGGAGATATCATCTTTTTGCGGTGGCTGCGAATTGAAGCTATCGATCAATAAGGGAGCCAGAAAGTGAACGCTCAAGGAGGGATTCCTGTGCAACGCCAGGGCAGCCAAGCGTCGCGCCCCTTCCTTTTTACCATCGCTGAAAGCGCGAAACGCTGAGCATGCCTCTCTTTGGATGTGCAGTCCCCTAAGGCCGAAGAGTGAGGCGATGCCCCCCTTGTAGCCGTTGTCATCACCCATCATTTCCATTGCCAGAACGTAGAACCAGAGCAGATGGGAATTCCGCTTGAAATGAAACGCTAGTTTTGGAAGTCCGCTCACCACAGCCTCGAATTCAGACATGGTAAAGAGCGCGGAATTCAAGACGAACTCACGCTGAAGCCTGAACGGCGAATCGGCCGGTATGGACTCCGCGAGCCCTAGCGCTTTCTGCGGCTCGCCTTTCCAAAGGCAGATCAGCGCTCTGTTCAGAACCACAGTGTCGGTGTGCTCGCCGAGATCCACCCTGGCGAGCGCGGCCGATTCCGAGAGCTGGAAATCGCCGATCAGTTTGGCGCAAATTGATTTGAGATTCAGGGATGGAAGTGTTACCTCGTGCTCCCTCTCGAAGCGGTCCAGCAGCTCGAGAGCGTATTGGGGATTGCCGCAGCCGGCGGCGTTGCGGGCATGCTCCAATGGCAATGCCGGGGACGCCCCGTCGCTTTCAGACAGACGTTGATATATTTCCTCGTTTTCTGCGTAGCCTCCGAAAGCTGACAAGTAGGCGAGGTATTTTCTGGACTCCGCATGGCCGCCGCTCGTTTCAACTTCAAGGCGGGCGAGGAATTCCTGCCTCACGGCATCGAGCTGTCTCCAATCGCTGAGGCCGCAGTTGCACAGCTGATAGAGGCTGTCTGTACCTATCCGATGGCGATTGGATAGCAGGAAAGCTGCCAACTCGCCGGGGGAGAGTTGCCCGAGGCTCAACAGTTCGGCGAGGCGGGCGGAGGTGCTCAGCGTCGAAAGGTATTCCGAAAGGAAATAATGTGAGGCCTTTTCCCCGTAGCCGAGTGAGGATAAAATTTCCCCAAGCTGAGAGATGGCGGCGAGTCTATCCATCTCCAGCCCTTGCTTTTCCCAACGCGCGGCTTCGTCTTTATCGCCACCGTGCCAGGCCAAAGCCGATCCCAGCGAGGCGATCCTGAGCTGAACTTGCTCACAGTTAGATTTCTTTTGCAGACGCTTGAAGACATCACGGAGCAATCCCTGGTGACGCGGGAAGGGGAGCACGTAGACAAGATCGATGACGGCATCGAGGAGAGAATGCTCCTCAGCCCCGGATGCTTCAAGGAGAGCGGTGGATAGTTCCTTGATTTTACGTTTGCCATCGAGCAGGAGCGGTGCTCGTGACTCCAGCGCTGCTCTGAAATGCTCTTCATCTTTGGGCGGGCTAACAGCTTTTTTCTCGACGTCGGTCACAGGAAGATGTGGTGCAAGCCTGGCAAGAAAACTCTCTCTGCCTATGGTTCTCAGTTGAGCTGCGCCGCCTATAGCCGTCGGTTTGACCATCTCGGGAATTTCAAAATGCCCGGCCGAGCGAAGTTCGTCAATTAGTTTGTTGTGCCGCCAGGAAGCCCTGACAAGCGGTGTCAGGTCGACATCCTGCGGTCTTTTTGCTTCAAAAAGCTTCTCGGCAAGATCACATACCTCGACAATCGAATCCGCCAACTCGTCTAGAACCCTGTCGGCAAGCGATTTCGATCCTGCCCCGGTTTCTAACTCTCCGCTGTCGAAGCATCCTTTGAAGGCCAGACAGCACTCGATTGAGCAAGAGAACTCCCTGGCCCGATCGAATAGAGCGGTCATTGATGCCGGCATGCCGGTTTTATGGTTGTCGGGAAGTCTGCTCCAGAGTTCCTGGCTGAAGCCGGCGATGAAGCCTGCGGTCTGGCTGCAGAAGGTGAACTTCGCGCATTCGTCGGAAAGGGAAGAGAGTGACTCGTCGGTGGAATAGGGGAAACCAACAGATAAATCCGCCGCCTTTTCGAATGCCCTCGATTTTGCACTCGTCACCAGCTCTGCTATTTCGATCAAATCCGTGAAACCTTCGCCAAGGGTATTTACAGTTTCTTTGATTTGCTCGCCGGAATATTGCTTTAACGTAAAAAGAAAGAGCTGCTTCATTTCCGTAAGGCTTCTCATCGCCGCATAGGCCCGCGCGGTTTCTTCTTGCACCCTGTTTGTCAGCAGCCAGGCGGGCAGCGTGGCGTTTCGGTAGGGGATGACGGTGAGATAAGCGTTTTTAGGGCTCAACAAGGTGGAATAAATCTTATCGACATCCAACACGCCGGCGACGGCCTGCGACAGGATCCGCGCCAGGTGCCTGATCCTGCGGGCAATGAATTCGAGCAGGTTTCTCTTGTTTTGCTTTGGCGTTTGCTTGAAGTACCAGCGCGCGGGATCGGCAACCTCCGAGAAGTCGATGGATTCTCCCGAAGAAAACACTCGCTCCAGTTCCAGCGCGGCCTCCTTAAATGAGCCGGTGGCGAGGTGGATCTTTGCTTTGTCTGCGCTGCTTGATATTTGGCCGGAGAACCTGCCGGCTTTGTGCAAGGTCTCGACCGGCCACAAGAGGATCCGGTTGCCGGTGAGGGCGGCGATGTGCTTGTCGTCGAATGTTCCGCAGCCGTTGAAGCGGGAGTCTTGTGAGAACAGGGCCCCACCGCTAACGAGATTGAAAAGCGCGAGACAGCCGGTGGTTTCCTCAAGGTAGACAACTTCGCGCCCGGCGGCCGACAGTCCCCGCTCTCCGACAAGGGGAGGGAAGTCCCAGCCGGTGACGAGAGATCCGAAGGCGTCGTGGACCTCGAGCCGATCCCCGCACAATCCCCAGAAAAGACCTCTTGAGAAAACCACTTGTCGCAATTGCCACCAGGCCAATGCTCGAGAGTGGGATTGAGTCGGTGGCGCGACAGAATATACGGCTTCATCGAATGACATCCGTTTCGATAATTCAACCTGGTTCTCATCCGGTCGGCCGGCCCAGGAAGCCAACTTGTTGCCCTCTTCGTCGAGAACGGCCAGTTCCGAGGTTCGTTTGCTTACCACATGCGCGAAGGAGTCGATCACCCGTACGTCCACCGGCTCATAAAACTTGGGCAAGGAACCGGTCCCGCGGAGGGTGCGTTGCAATTCGCCCCGCATGTCGAATATCTGGATACGGTGGTTAAGCGAGTCGCATACCCAGAGATTGCCCCCCAAGACGGCGAGTCCTTTCGGATAACGCAGCTTGCCCGGCTCGTCGCCTTCTCCCCCCAAGACACGAATCAATCGGCCCTTGCGATCAAAGCAGACAACCCGATGGTTGAATTCGTCGCTCATGAAGATCGAATTGGCACAGTAGAGCAGGGTATGGACCTCGCTGATATCGGGTCCGCCGGTGCACTCAAGTTGAATCTCTTCGACGGGCGGAATCGCACCGATATCCACGGCCTGTTCGATCAACGACTCTCCAAGCTTCGTTTTCATTACATCCGTATCCGGGCGGAGTTCATCTTGCCGGCTTTTGCAGCTCTGTCAGAATCAGGCCGTATTTTTGACGCATCTCAAGCCGGATTGCTGCGGCAACCTCTTCGGCGACGGCTTGATTCCCATCCATTAATGCTCTCTCCAATGCCTTGAGATCCTCGAGTAAAAGGCCCTCGAAGGCGTATGCCGCGGGAAGTCTTGACCATTCGTTCAGATTCGATTTGCCGCCGATCACGCGAGACAGTGCTTGTTCCGCCTCGCTCACGCGTTTGCTCATCGTTTCTGTAATCGCATCAATCTCGGCACTGTGAGCGGAAAACTTTTTCCCCGTCAGGAAAGGCTTCTTCCCGCGCTTTTTCTCTCTTACCTGGTGATAGTATTCCCTGAGGCTGATTTTATCTCCGCCGCCGAGCAGTCCCCCTTCGCAGCAATTCATTATCCTTGCCGAAGAGGATGAATAGCGCGCAATCTGGTCATCGAAGTAGGCCGCGTAGTCCCTGAATGTCTTGGTTGTTTTTACGGGCAAGCCGTAATAATCGTGCAAAAGAATCTCGTCGCGGGGCGCGAAATCGCACTGGTAACCTTCCATGTGGGCTTTATCGGAGATATAGCTGAAATCTGCCCCGATGAAGGCCACTTCGCTGAATCCCGCCTTCATGCAGAAATCGAAAGCAATCGAGGTGACGGTGCCCCAGCCCTCGAGGCGCAGCAGGGGAGCGGCCTCGAAGATCAGCTCTTCCATCCCGTGACCGACGTTGCAGATTATCTTAGGACCGCTGAATCCGGATACGATTTCTGGTGAGATGACGATGTCGTAGAGCAGGGGCAGGGCGTATTCCTCTTTGGGGAAATGCGTCCGATTAATCGGATTCGGATCGCTGACGACCACCAGATCGGGCTCTATGCCATGCCTCAACAACGGCTCCAACGCCGAACCGACGGCGATGATGTGGACAAATTCCTTCATCGCTCGAATGACGGGAAGGTTCCACTCGGTCGAGGGGCCGCTGGCGACGATCAAGGCGCGCTGATCACCGGCGGCACCGTCCAGAGAATAAATCGATTCTCTCAGGTGCGGAATGTTTCCCAGGGTGTTTTGAAAGATCGCTTCCCGCTGCTCCTCCAACGATCTGATGTAGACCTGGTGCCGCGCGGTATGTTCCTCAAGTGCCTGAACGACCGACTCGATATATCCCGGTGAGAAGAAACCGAAAGTATCCAGGGGCAGGAATTGGACCGGAGTTTTGTGATAGCGCAACAGGCGCTTCAGCAGGTGCTCAAACAGCTTCTCAGGCTGAGCGGCGAAAATAATCTCAGCACACGCGGGGAGGATGTTCTTGAGATCCAGCTCGGTGAGAAATACGAAATACGCTTCGGGTTGTCTTTCCAGCAGGATCAGCTTGCTGCTCTCACCAATGGAGTCAACCAGATCAGGTAATTGGTAGCCGAAACCGGTGCCGAGGCAGATGACGACGGCGTTCTCAGCCGCCGGGTCGAGACGCTCCGACCACTCAGTGAACGGGTTCTGCTCCCTGTGAAAGCGGTGGAAGTCCCCGTCCCTCTCCAGCATCAGGTTCTTCCAACCCGCCTCCTCCACCTGAATATTGATTTGCAGCCCGGCCGAGACAAGGGAGTTGGTGAGCTCGAGGGCCTCCTTGCCGCCTGCCAGGAAGCGGGCGTTGGCTTTAAGTCGCTCGAACCTGATATCGGTCATGGTCGCGGCTCGTCCTGCCTTTTAGCAAGGATATCGTGTGAGATGCAAAGTGCGGCGCTTTTGGTCTCACGGATTCTAAGGAACGGTTGGAATGAAAGCAAACTTCCGTGGCTGTTCTTGAAGTTTTCTACTGGTCAATTCGCTTGTGGTTTTGTGCTCTTCCTGACAGTACAATTCCTGTATAGTTTATAACCGATCCAGGAAACGTGCAGGCCGGAGACGCCGGATGAGGGACGCCTGAGTGTCGCTCGGTCTTACGTGGGGGGAAAGATGAAAAAAAAGAATGTCCTGGTTGGAATTTCCTTGCTGGCTCTGCTAAGTGCTGCCGGTTTCAATCAGTACCTGCCATATACGGAGTATACTATGTTGTCTCCCGACAAGGAGACGGCGGTGCACTTGTTGATAGGAGATGAAATACGCATCGCCGTCGACCATCGCGACGAAAAGATTCTCTTGCCGTCTCCCCTCTCTATCGAAATCGAGGGCCACGGGATGCTGGGTCGTAATCCCAAGGCCGTCGATGAGCGGCGGGGTAATCTCAAAGAAGTGATCCGCCCTGTCGTGAAGACAAAGTCGGCTGAAATTGTCGACAACTGCGCCTGGATGTCACTCGATTTCGAGGGCGGCTTCGGGTTGGATATTCGGGCCTACGACGACGGCGTCGCCTGGCGCCTGAGGACCTCGCTCGAGGGCAGGATAAAGGTCGTCTCGGAGGAAGCCAGGTTCAACTTTCCGGCCGACCACCATGTCTACTTCCCAACGGAGGAGAGCTTCCTAACCCACTCCGAACGCCTTTACGAGTATCTCTCGCTGAGCGAAATCCCGCCGGAGAAGATGGCTTGTATGCCCGCGCTGGTAGATATCGAGGGCGGGCCGAAGATTGCGATAACCGAGGCCGACCTTTACGATTACCCCGGCATGTATCTGACCGGCATGTCGGGCAACGGCTTGCGCGGGATCTTCCCGGCGGTGGCATTGAAGGAGAATCAGACCAGGGATCGCACCGTTGAAGTGGCAGAGCGCGCGGACTACATCGCCGAGACCGAGGGAGAACGCACCTTCCCGTGGCGGGTGCTGGTGATTGCCGACGACGACGGAGAGCTGATCGAGAGTGAGATGGTCTACAAGCTTGCCCGGCCCCTGGAACTCGAAGACACCTCCTGGATCAAGCCCGGCAAGGTGGCTTGGGACTGGTGGAACGCCAACAACATCTACGGCGTCGACTTTGAAGCCGGCATCAACACCGCCACCTACAAGCATTACATCGACTTCGCCTCGCAACACGGCATCGAGTTCGTCATCCTCGACGAGGGCTGGTCCGATACGGCCGACCTCTTCAAGGTCAATCCCGATATCGATATGGAGGGGCTACTGCGCTACGCGAAGGAAAAGAACGTCGGCATCATACTCTGGGTCGTCTGGAAGACGCTCGACGATCAGCTCGAGCCCGCGCTCGATCTGTTTCAGCGATGGGGCGTCGAGGGCATTAAGGTCGACTTCATGCAGCGCGACGACCAGTGGATGGTCAACTACTACCTCAAGATCGCGCGCGAAGCGGCGAAGCGAAAACTCACTGTCGACTTCCATGGTGCTTACAAGCCGACCGGCCTGCGCCGCGCTTATCCCAACGTACTCACACGCGAGGGTGTGCGCGGGCTGGAGCACAACAAGTGGAGCAAGGATCCAAGCCCCGAGCACAATGTCACCCTGCCGTTCATCCGCATGCTCGCCGGGCCGATGGATTACACGCCGGGCGCGATGATCAACGCCCAGGAGAAGGACTTCCAGCCGATCTTTAACCGCCCAATGAGCATGGGCACGCGCTGCCACCAGCTAGCGATGTACGTCGTCTTCGAGAGCCCGCTGCAGATGCTCTGCGACAGCCCGACCAACTATCAGCGCGAGCCCGAATGCATGGAGTTCCTTTCACGCGTGCCGACCGTCTGGGACGAAACCAGAGCGCTCGACGCCAAGGTCGGCGATTACGTCCTGGTCGCCCGGCGAAGCGGCGAGGAGTGGTATCTCGGCGCGATGACCGACTGGTCACCGCGCGAGCTGACTGTGGATTTGTCGTTTCTCGGGTGGAGGAATTACAACGCCGAGATCTATCAGGACGGCCCCAACGCGCACCGCGTGGGCAACGATTACACGAAAATCGTCAGGCAGGTGACGAGTAAGGACAAGCTGCAGATCAGGCTGGCCCCCGGCGGCGGCTGGGCCGCGAGGATAACAAAGGCAGCCCGATAAGAACTCCTAGACTGCCTGCGGATGCCTCTGATAAAGCAGTAGGGAACTACTTCTCAGTAGTCTGACGATTTGAGTAAAGCTCATCGAGCGCCATCGCCAGGCTGGCAGGCGGCACGTGGCCTCCACCGTCGATGACGACTTGGTGCCACCTGAAATCACTCGGGGCCTTCGCTTCGATTAGGCGTGCGAACTGCGGGACATACCCTGTGACCCTCTCCGAGTCGTCATCTCCGTAGATAATGTAAAGAAACTTGTCGAGGCTGTCCCTTTCCTCGAAAAGACGCTCGGTTTGGGAGCGGATGAAATCGGAGCACCAGCCGATCGTCGGGCTGCTGGAGATGTAGGCGTCGAAAGCATCAGGACTGGCAGTCAGGGCATAAACGCTGAATAGACCGCTGTTGGACATGCCGAAGAGTATTCTCTCTGAAGTGGTGTGGTAGTTTTTTTCGACATATTTGAACAGCTCTTCTGTGAAGAAACTGAGAAAGCGGTTCGCGCCGCCGCTTGTTGGTCTCCTCGGTCCGACCTGCATGGGGATCATATCCCTGTTTCGGTCGGTGTTGGCGATGCCCACAACTATCATCTCCGGCCAGTTGCGCCGGTTCGCCAGCGTGATCGAGCTGATGAAATTGTCGTCGTCAGCATCAAGATGGTAGAGCACCGGGTATGTTTTATTGCTCTCACCATAGCCGCTCGGAAGGAATATCCTGAGAGTCCGTTCCTCACTTAGGACTCTGGAAAAGATCTTCCTGTAATGCCTGGTTTCGAATACTTCGTCTTTTTCCTGCGCACATGCAGTCGCGATGAAACAGAGGCAAATTAGCAAGGATATTACGGTTGGAATTCTTCCCCGCTTATCGTTCATTCCGCGTCCCTTTCGTTGGCTGCATCTTTTCTTGGTACTCGGAAAGCGTATGTAATGAGGAACACGACACACTTCGATCGTGGGCTCACACGATGAGGAATCCCGCCTGAACCTTTACTCGACGCTGAACTTGTGCACTGTCTCGTGCCGGTATGTCTCGCCGGGACGGAGGATGGTCGACGGGAAGTCGGGCTTGTTGGGCGAATCGGGGAAGTGCTGCGTCTCGAGGCAGAAGCCGTAGTACTTGCCGTAGACGATACCGGACTTGCCGGTGATCGAGCCGTCGAGGAAGTTGCCGGAGTAGAACTGGATGCCCGGCTCGGTGGTGTAGATTTCCATCACGCGGCCGCTATCGGGCTCGTAGACACGCGCAGCGAGGCTCATCCCGCCGTCTTCCTTGTTGAGGACGTAGTTGTGATCGTAGCCGCCGGGGACCTGGTCGATCTCGGCGCCGATTGCCTTGGGAGATGTGAAGTCCATCGGCGTGCCGGCTACTGCTGCCAGCTCGCCGGTGGGGATCAGGCCCGCATCGACGGGAGTGTAGCGGTCGGCGTTGATTATCAACTCGTGGCCGAGGATGTCGCGCGCGCAGCCGGTAAGGTTGAAGTAGCTGTGGTGGGTGAGGTTGACGGGTGTGGCTTTGTCGGTTGTCGCGACGTAGCTGACCTTCAACTCGTCGTCGTTGGTCAGCAGGTAAGTCACCTCGCAGGAGAGATTACCGGGGTAGCCTTCATCTCCGTCCGGGCTGAGGTAAGTGAGCTTGAGGCCGACGGCATCGTCGGTTTCCACCGGCTCGGCGTTCCAGACCACCTTGTCGTAGCCGCGCATGCCGCCGTGCAGGTGGTTCTCACCGTCGTTCGTCGCCAGTTGGTAGGGCACGCCGTCGAGGGTGAATGAACCTTTGGCGATGCGGTTGCCATAGCGTCCGACGATCGCCCCGAAATAGGGATTATTCGCGATGTAGCCGTCGAGAGCGTCATAGCCCAGGGTGATATCGGCTAGATTGCCGTCGCGGTCCGGCACCTCCAGCGAGACGACGATGGCGCCGTAGGTCATGATCCGCGCCCGCAGGCCATTCTCGTTAGTCAGCGTATAAAGTTCCACGGCAACGCCCTCTGGCGTTTCCCCGAAAGCATGCTTCGAAATGCTCATACCTACCTCTTCCTCTGTGGGAGCGGGCGGAGTGCCGCAGGAAGCGGCATACAATAAAACGACGGCGGCAAATACCGCAATCAGCCTGTCTGATAATAATCTCATTCGGCTTTCCTCTTTTTTCAAATGCGGCGGGTGTGCTAACACAATCCCATTATGATTCCGGCTATTTCTTTGTGTCGCGCAGGTCGATCAAACCCACATCGATGAACTGCTTACCGCCTGTGTGGCGGCAGTGCACCGCGAGCATGTTCTTGCCTATCCGCAGCGTCTTGATCGCCTCTGGAGCGATGAGCTCGGGTAGATAGTTCCTCGTGTAGTCGAAGGTCTGCACTGCGGGGACGCCGTTGATGAAGACCTCGGCTGCCTCGTCGTGGTAGATGAGGAGGCGGAGATTTTCAAAGCCGGTGCTGTCCAGCTCAAACTCGTGCCGCATCCAGATGTCGTCGTTATCCCAAATGGTTCGCACTGTGGCACGGGGAGTTCCGCTTGTGCCGAAGCCGCCGGGGCCGGTCTGCCATGCGGAGTCGTCGAAGCCGGGAGCCGTCCAATCCTCTGCGGGCTCGGAGGTGGTGTAACGCCATTGGGTGGGAGTCTCCTCTGATGTCGGTAGAACCACCAAAGCCTCGGGCGGTTTGCAGTAAACGCTGTTGTTGATCGCGGCTGCCCTTTCGGCGTCCATTTTGATCATGGCGCGGTCGTAGGTCATCAGGCCGTTGACCTCGATCTCGACGTCGGAAGTCTGTGTGTAGACAGCTGCGGAAAGCCCTTTCCCGATCAGATAGGGCAGTTTGGCGACCAGCTTTTCGTAGGCTGCCGTTAACTCCTCCGAGTTCTTGTAGCTGCGGTAACCCCAGTTTTTCTCGTCCTGCCAGGTGTAGCCCCTGAGGGGCAGGCCGAGGCCGCCGAACTCCCCAAGCACCGATGCCCTCTCTTCCTCGTTGGCCGGCGCGGCAGGGCCGGGATAGATGTGTTCGTCTACCACATCGCCGATCCCTCGATCAGCCCAGCCGCTGGCGCAGTCAACGAGCCGCGTATTGTCATGCCTCTTGACCATCGTCAGAACTGATTCCGTGTCAAACTGCCCCCAGCCCTCGTTAAAGGGAACCCACATAACGATGGAAGGGTGGTTGAAGCGGCTCTCGATGATGGCGCGAAACTCGCTGGTATAATACAGAGCCGAAAGGGGCGAGCGCTTGATGTCGGCATCGTCGCCGCCGATGTGGCGGTCACCGCTGGGCATGTCCTGCCAGATGAGCACCCCGAGCTTGTCGCACCAGTAATAGAAGCGCTCCGGCTCGACCTTCACGTGCTTGCGCAGCATGTTGAAGCCGAGGCGCTTGGTCACCTCGATGTCGTAGCGCATCGCCCTGTCCGACGGCGGTGTGTAGAGGCCGTCGGGCCACCAGCCCTGGTCGAGCGGGCCGAACTGGAAGAGGAATTTGCCGTTGAGCATCAGCCGTGTGTAACCGTCTTCGTCCTTGCCGAGAGCGATTCTCCTGAATCCGAAATAAGAATTCACCTCGTCAAGAACCTTACCGTCTTTGTCTTCCAGAGTCGCCACAAGATCGTAGAGGAAAGGGTTATCGGGGGACCAGAGCTTGGGCTGCGGCACAGTTATTCGCTCGGGGGAGATTGATGTGGCCACTACTACATCGCCTTCCTTTACCACGGCGCGAAAGTAATGTTCGCCGGCGGGCTTGTCTCCGCCGTAGCTCGGGATTATCTCAACCTTGCCGGTGTCGGGATCGGCGGTGATCTTCAATTTCTTGATGTAATAATCATTGACGGGCTCGAGCCAGACCGACTGCCAGATGCCGCTCACCGATGTGTACCAGATCCCGTGGGGTTCGCAGACCTGCTTGCCGCGCGGCTGGGTCCCGGCGTCGACGGGATCCCATACCGCTACGACCAGCTCATTGTCGGCATTGGGATGCAGCCATTCGGTGATATCAAAGCTGAAGGCGTCGTAACCCCCGAGGTGGTAGCCGACCACGTGGTTGTTGACGATTACCTCCGTTTCCCAATCGACTGCGCCGAAGTGCAGCAGAATCCTCTTACCCGACCACTCTTCAGGCAGCTTGAGATGTCGCCGGTACCAGATCTTTGTCAATGGGCCGGCTTGCCTGGCTACACCGGACAGTGCCGATTCTATCGGAAATGGGACGAGGATTTTTCCGTCGTAAATCTTCGGTTGTCCGGCGAGAAGCCCCTGAATGGCATATTCCCACAGTCCGTTGAGGTTCAGCCACTGATCGCGGACCATTGTCGGCCGCGGGTATTCCGGCCATACGTTGTCCGGCGAGACCTCCTGTGCCCAGCGGGTCATAATTCTGCCTGATACCGGCTCCCATTCCTTCTGCTTTTCCTGGGCCTGCAGGCCGGCAACCGGGATTAACAGCATCAAAGAAAGAAAGAGACATGGAATCTTGGCTTTGGTTTTCATGATTGCACCAAGAGTTAGCCAGGTTTGTCGGTAGATTCCCCCGGAGCATTCTATCAGCATTCAGAGTCGTGGCAACTATGCCCCGGACACAAAGGAACAGCTGTTTACCATGTGATTTCAGTGATGAAGAGAATCAGGTACCGCTTCCAGCGGTGGTATCCGTCACTTGATCGTCATTCCGGCCTCGGACTTTTACCGCCCCCGGAAACAGCGGAATTATCCTGTGGAACACATAGAGAATCCCGAACGGAAGGGTGAAGATTATAGCCGCGACGATCAATCCCTCGCGGTCCCAGATACCCGGGAAGTAATTGGTAAAGCCTCTGAGCGATTTGGACAGCAATTGTCCGCCGATCACCACGTTCCAGCGCATCAGCAGCACCTGAAACAGCAGCATGGTCGACGCTGTCCATATCAGGGCGTACGCCAGACGGTCCTTGAGCTTGACCAGCGAGGCGACCGCCAGCATCAGGAAGGGAATGAGCGAGAGGATGAGGAACTGGAAAATGATATAGCTGAAGAACAGCTTTTGATCGATCAGTGTTCTCAGCACCTCCCATTCCTCGGTCTGCTTATAAGCGAGCGACAGGATTTCGAGCAACTCCAGGGCCACCGCGACAATCATGAACCCCCAGAGGTACTTGGCCAGAGTGCGGACACACACCTGGTCAATCTTCCAGCCATTGATCCAGGAGACGACGAAATAGTGGAAGATGATCACAGCGATGCCCGAAACAATTGCTGAGAAGATGAATATCACAAACATCAACGGAGTCGACCACCAGGGATTCGCCTTCAGTGCCCCGAAAAGAAACCCCACGTAACCGTGAAGCAGGCAGGCCAGGGGGATCCCCAAACCTGCGAGGAAACGGGTGATCTTGTGGTCAGTCCGTTTGGTCGATTCGTCCTCCTCCAGGTTGTATAGCAGTATCAGGCGGCAGATCCAGGCTGCCAAACCTTTGCCTTTTGCCCTCGCGATGAACTCGCTGCGCAATGAAAACCAGATTTCCAGCAGCACCAGCAGCAGGTAAGCGGTGTAGATGAAGCCGAAGCCGGCCATTGCCGAGGAGAAATTCGGGGTGATCATGATGTTGAATGCCCTCTCGGGATGGCCGAGGTGTACGAGCAACGGCAGCGGAGCGAAGATGAGAAACACGAAAGCCGAGACCAGGGAGTACCTCGCTACCGCCTTGAGGTTTTCCCGACCGAAGACGTGGAACAGGGACGAGACGATGAAAGCGCCCGCGACCAGGCCTGTGATGAAAGGATAGAGGACAATCATCACCGTCCAGGTGACGTTCGCTTCGTTGGGGAAGACAAAGTCCATCAGACCACCTCCCGATCCAGACCCTGGTAGTAACACTTGGGATGCGTGCCCATCTCCGGCCTTAGGACACGGTAGCGGTTCTGGCGGAGAATGGTGGCAAGTTTGCTGCGAGGATCGTTCAGGTCGCCGAAGATGCGCGCCCCCATCGGGCACATCGCCACGCATGCAGGCTCCTCGCCTTTGGTAATGCGGTGATAACAGAGTGTGCACTTGCCGGCCGTGTGCGTGTGGGGATCGATGAAACGGGAACCGTAAGGGCAGGCCTGTACGCAGTAACCGCATCCGATACAGTGCTTCTCGTCGACCAGCACGACACCGTCGGGAGTTTGGAAAGAGGCACCAACCGGGCAAACCTGGGTGCAGACTGATTTTTCACAGTGGTTGCAGAGTTTCGGTACGAAAAATGCCTTGCTGATCTCACCGCTCAACTCTGCGAATATCAGTGTTTTGCTATCGGCCACGTCGACATGGGTCTCGCCATCTATGCCTACACGATAACGCTCCACCCATGTGCGGTAGAAACCTTCCGGTACGTCGTTTTCTGCGCGGCATGCGCGCATGCAGTTCCCGCAGCCGATGCAGCGAGTCGTATCCACCGCGTATCCCCAATGATGCGCGTGGGCATCGTAGTCGGATTCATCCTGGCCCCGAGAGCTTGAAGGGCCCCAGACGATAAGCAGCAGGCTGGGGGCGGCGGCCATCAACTTAATTAAATCGCGGCGCGTCCAGGAGCGGTTACTCATCGGATTCTGACCTTTCCATGATCTTGTGTATCCTCTGCTGGTGGCAATCGACGCAGCGCTTCTCGCGGTCGCCCGGTTCCATCGCGACGTCTTCAAGATGGCCAGGCCACTCGATTCCCGGCGGGGCATCGCTGCTGCGGAAATCAGCCTCCCGGTGGCACAGCAGGCAGAAGCGCGGGTCGGAGTCGCGGATGATGCGCCCGGCGAAATCGGATTCCTTGAAGAACATATGACAGGTGCTGCACTGGACTTTGCTGTGTGCGCGCTGTGAGAAATCCTCGACGATTCCTTTATGGCAGTACGAGCATTCAAAAATGGCGGGGTGGTCGTCAGGTCTACGGGATTCGCGGTCGAAGCGTTCAGTATGGCAATCCTGACAGCGGTGGATGAGGGGGTGCAGCCGGGCTGAACGGATATCGCGGTCCATGAACAACGGCTCGTGCGGGCTGTGGCATCTTATGCAGTCAAGCGCTGTGTCTTCCACGCCGACAAATTTGTAGTGCTCGCGCCAGCGGATCTGTGGAAAGGCACTGGGCCGAGCGTCCAGCAGCCTGTGGCATGCCAGGCAAGGTTCCTTGCCTTCCGGAATCCGGATGGCCACATCTCCCTCGGCTTGCGCGTGATCGCTACCGGGACCATGGCACGACTCACAGGGGACGGCGGCATGCGCGTCTTTGTCGTGCAAGGAGGCGATGTCGTCGTGGCATTCAATGCACGCCTTCTCTCCGATATGCCTGATCGGGAATTCGCGCGCTTCATTTACGGCCGCAGCACGGTAGGACCCTTCCAAACCGAATGCTTCAGGGACGAGGATCTGCCTGACAAGCAGGGCTGCCAGGATGAAGATAATGATCAGGACAGCCAGGCGGAAGGTGTGACGGTAGCTTGTTTTTTGAGTTGCGCCATTACCGGCCTTTTCATGATTATTCATGACTGGTTCGAAGCCTCCTGCTTCCTCAGATCAGTCAGCCGGCCGACGGTCCGGCGTGTCATTTCGGGCGCCCTGTAAACAACCCGAGCAAAATCCCATAAATCAGGTGCTCAGCCAGACTCCAGACCATGATCATGATATCCCCGTGGAGTAAGACGGTGGAATCGATCCCAAATCCGCCCGATTTGAGAGATGCCAACACCGGAATCAGCAACAGGTGGGTGAGGAGAAAGAGGACAATTGAATACGCGCTCCCTCTTATTACGCCGGGTCCGGGAATGGCCTTGTAGAAAGTGATCGAGTAAATCAACGGCAGGATGAATACGCCGACAAGCAGGTGCACCAGCAAGCCGAGAGTTATTGCGAAGAAAACCTGGTTCTCCTGAGTAAAAATAGTTTCTCCAATTTGCCGGCCAATATCAAAAGCAGGCTGCCCGGCGATCTGAGGCACAAAATAAGAGAAGAAGGTCATTACGGTTGTCGCGATCAGACCTGCCAGGACAAATTTTTTAAGCTTTTTCATCAAGGACTCCTTGTTGCAGCCTGATTATGGAAGAAACTACCCGAACAAGCCGGCCACGGGGCCGATAGCTATCTCCCCGAACAAGACTCCCCCCGGGTGGTTTTAGTCCTATACTGCCGGAATATGGCTAATTGCCAATTATTATAGCGCCTATATATCGGATAGTCGACACGCAAGAGCAGACTATTCTGCAAAGGTTGTTAGAAAGCCTCCAGGCTGTGATACCTGGAAAATAATCGTGCCTGCCATGGTATGCAGGCGGGGATTTCTGGCAGAAAGCATCCCTTTGGCCTATCATTTCTCTGATTAAATGTGCACATAAGTGTTGGGGGAGAAATGATATGCGAACCTCATTATTGGTGCTGTTTCTTGGAGCCGGAATGCTGATGGCTGCTTGCGGGACGACTGAAGAAGTCAAGGATTATCCAATCAAAGCGGTAGCTTTTACGAACGTGCGGCTGGCGGATGGCTTCTGGCAAGCACGCATCGAAACAAACAGGACAGCGACAATCCCGCATGCGTTCGAGAAATGCGAAGAAACCGGCCGGATCGAGAACTTTGCCTTCGCCGGCGGTCTGAAGCAGGGTGTGCATAACGGAGGCTATTGTTTCAATGATTCAGATGTCTACAAGACCATCGAAGGCGCGGCCTACAGCCTAGCCGCCCATCCGGATTCCGAACTCGAGGCCTATGTCGACGGAGTGATCGAGCAAATTGCCGCGGCTCAGGAAGAGGATGGCTACCTCTATACGGCTCGCACCGCGTTTAATCCTGAAGAGCCGGTGCGCGGCGGCGAGGAGCGTTGGTCGGATGTGAGATGGGGGCATGAACTCTACTGCGCGGGCCACCTCTACGAGGGAGCCGTAGCTTACTACCAGGCCACCGGTAAGCGGCAACTGCTCGATGTCGCCTTGAAGAACGCCAACCTCATTTGCGAGGTGTTTGGCCCGGACGGAAGAAAAGATCCCCCCGGCCACCAGGAAATCGAAATCGGCCTCGTCAAGCTCTACAGGGTGACCGGCGAGAAGAAGTATCTCGACCAGGCTGAGTTGTTCCTCGAGCGGCGCGGTCATTTTGAGAACCGCGAGTCCTACGGCGAGTACGCTCAGGATCACAAGCCGATTGTCGAGCAGGATGAGGCGGTCGGCCACGCCGTCCGGGCCGCCTACATGTACAGCGGAATAGCCGACGTGGCCGCACTCACCGGCAACGAGGCTTATGTTGAGACGCTCGAGCGCCTTTGGGAAGCGACGGCGGCACGCAAACTCTACCTCACCGGCGGCATCGGTGCGCAGGGCAGCGGAGAGGCTTTCTCCGGCGTCTACGAATTGCCCAATATGAGCGCCTACGCCGAAACCTGTGCCTCCATCGCCAACGTATTCTGGAACCACCGGATGTTTCTGCTTACCGGCGAATCCAAGTACCTCGATGGGCTCGAGCGCATACTCTACAACGCTGCGCTTGCGGGCGTCTCGATGGAAGGCAAGGCGTTCTTCTATCCCAACCCGTTGGAATCGGTCGGGCAGAACGAGCGTAGCCCCTGGTTTAACTGCGCCTGCTGCCCGCCCAACGTCGCCCGCTTCATCGCTTCCATGCCCGGATATATCTATGCCACCGGTGACGACCGGCTGTATGTGAATCTCTACGCAGCCGGCGAGGCCGATGTCGAGGTGAACGGCAGGCAGGTAAAGATCATACAGGAAACCGGATACCCGTGGGACGGCGCGGTCCGCTTGACTATGGGGTGCGAAGTGTCCGGGGCGGAATTCGCTTTGATGCTCAGGATACCCGGTTGGTCTCAGGGCAAGCCGATGGCCAGCGACCTGTATAACTATGTGAATGCCGAGCCTGCCGATGTGACGCTCAAGGTCAACGGCGAAGCGTTGCCGCTTGAGCTCGAGAAGGGATTCGCTCTGATCAGTAGGACCTGGAACAACGGCGATGTCGTCGAGCTGGAATTGCCGATGATCATTCGCCGCGTCGTTGCTCATGAGAAAGTCACCGCAGACGCGGGCCGGGTGGCGTTGGAGCGTGGACCGATCGTCTTCTGCGCGGAATGGCCCGACAACGAGGGCAGCCACGTGAGGAACCTGATGCTCCCCGACGCCTCCGAGCTGACGACCGAATACAAGGCCGACCTGCTCAACGGCGTGCAGGTGATCCGGGGCGGGGCGGTAGCCTACGAGTACCGCGATGAGGGGACTACAACCGTGAAGCACGAGCGGGAGTTCACGGCCATCCCTTACTACGCCTGGGCCCACCGCGGTCGCGGTGAGATGGCCGTCTGGCTGGCGCGCGAGGAGGCGGCGGTTCATCCGCTCAATGAGCCGACGATCGCCTCCACCAGTACCGTCACCGCCTCGTCCGGCCGCAATCCCGAAGCCGTCAACGATCAGCTCGAGCCGGCAAGTTCAAACGACCAAGAGGTGCCTTTCTATCACTGGTGGCCTGCCAAGGGCACGACGGAGTGGATCGAGTACGAATTCGATGAGCCGAAGGAGGTTGCCATCCTAGAGGTTTACTGGTTCGACGATACCGGGGAGGGCGAATGCCGCGTGCCGCAGTCGTGGCGGATCCTCTACAGGGACGGCGAGGAGTGGCGGCCGGTCTACAGCGAAGAAGGAGTATACGGCGTGGAGAAGGACCGGTTTAACAAGGTTGTCTTCGAGACGGTGAAAACCACCGCCGTCAGGCTGGAGATCCAGTCGCAGCCCGACTTCGCAGGAGGGATTCATGAGTGGAAGATCAAGTGAGCCCGGCAGGCGACTGAAAGCACGGCGGACAGTCTCCGCCGTTGTAGTCCTTTGTCTACTCCTGCCTGCAATCGCCTTGCCTCAGGAAAAGGACTATCCGATAAAGCCAGTACCTTTCACGGAAGTGAAGCTGGATGATGCTTTCTGGCGCTCGAGGATCGACACCAATTGTATCGTTACCATTCCCTTTGCTTTCACGATGCTCGAGAAGACCGGGCGCGTCGAGAACCTGCGCAAGGCTGCTGGATTGGCTGAGGGGCCATATGAGGGCAGGAGATTCAACGATTCAGATGTCTTCAAGGTTCTTGAGGGCGCTGCCTACACGCTTTCGGTATATCCGCACTCTCAAAAGGAGAAGTTGCTCGAAATAAAGAAACTGGTCGATGACGCAATCGCCGTGATCGCCGCAGCCCAGGAAGAAGACGGTTACATCTACGCCGCACGCACAACCGATCCGGCCAACCCCGCTGCAGGTGCTGGCAAGGAGCGCTGGATTAATCTCCAGGGCAGCCATGAGCTCTACAACATGGGGCACCTCTTCGAAGCTGCGGCCGCTCATTACCAGGCAACGGGAACGAGAACCCTGCTCGACATTGCCGTCAAGTGCGCCGATCTCGTCGACAGCGTCTTCGGTCCCGGTCGCAGGGAGGATGCTCCCGGACACCAGGAGATCGAGCTCGGTCTGGTCAAGCTCTATCGCGTGACAGGCGAGAAGCGATACCTCGAGCTGGCGAAGTTCTTCCTTGACCAGCGTGGCAGGCCGCACGCCTCCGAACCCTACCCGGAAGACTCACCATTCGCGATCTACAACGGCAGGGAGTACCGCCAGGACCACAAGCCGGTGGTGGAGCAGGAAGAGGCCTTCGGCCACGCGGTGCGTGCCGCCTACATGTACGCCGCGATGGCCGACATCGCCGCGCTCACGGGCGATGAAGGCTATCTCCGCGCTATTGAACGTATCTGGAACAACGTCGTCTGGAGGAAGCTCTACCTCACCGGCGGTATCGGTGCGCGCCACACCTCCGAGGCTTTCGGCGACGACTACGAGCTGCCCAACCGCGCGGCCTACACCGAAACCTGCGCCGCGGTCGGCAACGTCTTTTGGAACCACCGCATGTTCCTGATGACCGGCGAGTCGAAGTACATCGACGTGCTCGAGCGCACGCTCTATAACGGCTTGCTCTCGGGCGTCTCGCGTAGCGGCAACCGCTTCTTCTATCAAAATCCCCTGGAGTCGACCGGCGGCTACGAACGCAGCGAATGGTTCGAGGTCTCCTGCTGCCCCGGCAACATCGTCCGTTTCCTACCCGCAATCCCTGGTTACGTATTCGCTGCCAGAGGCGACCGGCTCTACGCGAATCTCTTTACGAGCTGTAGAGCAGTTATTGAGATCGAGGGCTCGAAAATAGAAATCGTTCAGGAATCATCTTACCCTCAGGCTGCGGTTAACAGAATTACCGTCATACCGGAGAAAGAAACTGAATTCGAGCTGGCCGTGCGCATCCCTGGCTGGGCTAGGGAAGAGCCGGTGCCCAGTGATCTCTACAGGTACGTCGGCGGCGAAAAGAACGAGGTCGAACTCAGCGTCAACGGGCGCTACATCCCCTTGAACATGGACAAGGGTTACGCGCTCATCCGCCGCGCTTGGAAGAAGGGCGACGTCGTCGAGCTGAGGCTGACGATGCCGGTCAGACTGGTTGTTGCTCATGACAAAATCGAGGATGACAGGGGCAAGATCGCGATCGAGCGCGGGCCGATCGTCTACTGCGCAGAGGCTGTCGACAACGGCGGCAGCGTCCTCGACCTGGTGTTGCCCGCCGATGCCGTTTTCTCCTTCAAGCAGGATCACTCTAAAGAGATTGGATCGTTCATTTTGATAGAAAGTACCGCGCTGCGCGACGGCAAGCCAGTGCCTCTGAAGCTGATCCCCTATTACCTCTGGGCCCATCGCGGAGCGGGGGAGATGGCGGTCTGGATTCCGGTCGCAAAGTAAACCGGCGCATCTCATTGATAAAAAATAACTTACAACAATATATTGTAAATATACAATATAATGCTTGATTAATACATCATATCGATGTATATTTAGGTTATGAAGACACGAAAGATTTACAACAGAATCCTGGTGCTTCGCAAGGAACGGGGCCTCTCCAGGCAGGAACTGGCCGAT